>OLSD01000889.1_pt1 | contig 27637 bp, 11 predicted proteins | sample 1672211 | NCBI WGS metagenome assembly OLSD01 (sample SAMEA3136659, study PRJEB25190) | human gut metagenome | reverse complement strand
GCGCTATTGCATGATAAAAGTGGCACTATTGGAGTGTAAAAGTGGCGCTATTGCAGCAAAAAACGGCTCATTTGCGAGTCTGATTTCATAATATTTCCCCCGAAAACCGCATAACACACTGTGTATGAGCATATTGGCTCCAAGTGCTCAAAACTCAAGAATTTCGCACCAAAGATTTTGTTGTGCGCTCAGCTCATAGTATTGAGCGTTAGAAATGCAAATATTGTATTCGGCAGAACTACTGAAGAGTGCGAAAACAACCTTTCCCCCGTAGAGATTCACTTCTTGGAGAACTTTGAACGTGAGCAGAAGAGATTGATTGGGGGAGAAATGAAGAAATAAGTAATGATGAAAGTAGGAGGTAAATTCCTGCAATTAGTATTTACCTCCTACCCGATATTACATATTCCTGTTTACTTTACATGAATTTTCAAGGTTGTTCCTTTCACCTCCACGATGTAGACACCCGATGCGTTCAGATATATCTTGTGTTCTGATAGCCTCACCTTCACTTACTCCCGTGATATTTCCATCTTGGTCTACCTCCACAACCGAAGTATTGGTTGACTCCCATTCGAGCTTCTTGTTTGTAGCGTCCACAGGATTGATGATGACATTCAGTTTCTTGGTTTCTCCCATGCTGATAGTCACTGGCGACTCTATTTTATTTGCTTATCTGTGGTGTATTAAACTTACCTAAACCGGTATTGTCTTTACTTGATTCTATAAGTATCTTGCCATCGTGCCTTCTTGATTTTCCTACGGAGAATGTATATGTGGCAGTCAAGCGTACCATATGCTGAAGTGGTTTCCAATCCTTGTTCTCATTATACCTAAGAATAGGTAAATTCGAAACAGTATAGTTGTTGTGTCCTGAATAATTGTATTTTGCACCTACTGACCAATTACCTATTTTATATTGTATCGTTCCAGCATATTGAAGGCTGCCACGTGACAAAAGGTCGCCGTCGTATACTTTTGTTGGTGAATTAACACTGAAGATCAAAGACAAGTTTTCAAATGATGCTGTAATATTGCCACCTATACGCCAATAATCAAAGTTGATATTTTGCGATGGAGTTTCAAGTCGTGAGATATAGTATTCAACATAGGGTGATAATTCTAACCATTTAAATGGATACCAACTCCCATAAAGGTCAAATCTCCATTCGAAATCACCTCCTATATTTTGAGGTCTGAAATAAACATTATCGCCTTCTTTTAGTATTGTGGTAGCTATCTTATTGTTAGCATATGATGGCTGTACCATGAAGACTATCTGATTTTTATTATTTGGTGAGAAATATGCAAACGACAGTTTCCCCGATGTAATCCAATAATCTTTCAATTTTGGATTGCCAGCAGATATCAGCCAGGGGTCTAAATAGGTCTCACTCTCAGTGATTTCATTTAACGAAGGAGATATATTACGCATTGTCAACGTCAACTGCACAGTTGTTCCTTTCATTTTACCCTTTCCCCACCAATCTGAATAAAGTCTTATGTAAGGAAGAACAGAGGTTTGCGATATACCCGAGGATGTCTGCTTAAATATATTCAATCCAACAGCCGGAACAAACGATATTGTATTCCATGTCCAGGAACCACCCGTATTAAGGAACTCATAGTGAGAATATGGTTTGTATTTGTTATTGAATGAAGTCTGATTAAGTTGCTTATATTCATATCTTGAACCAACACTCAATGAGCCACCCCAAAGCGGAGAGGCATAGACAGCGTTTGTAATAAATGAATACGAATCATTATCCACTCTTGAGTGTAAATTGTAGTCATAGTCATTGTTTCCTGTATTCTCCGAGAGCATAGATTGCTTCGAATCCGAATAACTATTTCCAAATGTATTGACCACATTTATGGCAAACAGACGGCCTTTCTTTAATAAATAGCGATAGTATAAATCTACAGCCACCGTATTGGAACGACTCTTCAAAAGGCTTGTACCTTCACCATTATATTTGGTGTCATCTGTCGAAATAAGGCCCGCCCTTTTTTCTTCATCTTGTAAGGGTTCAATGATAGTATATACCTTAGCATTAAACAGATGATTACCCTGATATCTTTGGTACGATGCACTGATGTTATGATATTGACCTTTATAGCGACTTGTACCCCTATATTGAGAATGTAGTTGCGGACTATAAGTGTATTCAGCAAGATTATCAATATTGCCTATGTTTCTGTAATCAACTAGATAACCCAGTTTTACTTGGTTCAGAGAATCCGCATATGTCAAGTCAATCTGGTTTGTTCCAAATCCTGTGTTTACAGCATTAGAAGTGTTGAAATAACCGGTATAAGATCTATCGTGCCTCTTCTTCACAACAATGTTGACTACAGGCCCTGCAGTCAGACTCATGTATTGAGGAGGAGCAATAGAATAAAACTCTACGTTCTTTATGTCCTCACCCTTATATCCACGTAAGTCATATGCCGTTGATGGAACGCCATTTATAAGGATAAATACATTTTGTCTGTCCCAAGAAACCAATTTTGTTTCATTTATTGCTGTTTGGAACAATTCTAAGGAAGAAACTGCATCTAAAGCATTTGTACCAAACTTTTTATTGTCGTTTGATAAATATAGTACATCGTGATCACCCTTATGAATAATCCTTTCTGCTTTAACCACAACTTCACTTAGTGTAAAAGATTTGATAGTATCTAATGATTCTTGAGCATTACCATTCAAAACAAGAAACAAGAGACTAATTATTGCTAGAACCTTTTTCATAATTTTTTTATCCGAGTTGATTATGTATTGGACTATTTTCCCACCCATAGCCCGCTGCATGTTACTTACATTCAGCTCGGCGTAGGCGTTTCTCTTGTGGTCTTAGAAGAGCACGTCTCCTATAACGACAGTCAGAATGCTTATAATCCGGCCACAAATATAAAAAAAATCCAAAAATAAAGAAAGAATCGGCAAGAAAATTGCCATAAGGGACAGATTTTAGTGGATTTCTTGTCTTGTTACAGTTATTTCGTAAGCGTATCCGCGATGCAGCCTTGTCCATATTTTTTTATCTCTTTACCTTTGCTGCGTGAATAAAAAATCTAATATGATAGCAGCAAAACGATATGAAAGCGAATGGAATGCTTTTTGAAAGAGTTGCCACGTAATCCAACTGTCACTTTATCCTCTGTTCAAAATAAATGGCATACTAACCGCAAAGGAATGAATGAACCTGGGGATAAACGGCCTCTATAAGTTAGTGTCGCAGGAGATGGATCTGCCGCCACTAAGCGGGGCTGTGTTCATCTTTTTCAGTAAGAACCGGCAGCAGGTAAAGCTCCTGCGTTGGGATACGGATGGTTTCACATTGTATCACGCTACGAACTCATCCCCATGCGCTTATAGTCTTGAGCATCAGAAATGCATTTATTGTATTCGGCAGAACTACTGAAGAGTGCGAAAACATGTTTAACTCCAAGTCCTAATGACCGATTTGGGTTAAATTAATAAAAAAAACTTCACCATCAGTCCCTTGTGTAAAAGAATTTGTAAATAATAGTGGGTCTACTGAGGATGAAGCGTCGAAAAGGTTAATATAAAGTAAGGTTAAAAAAGTGCTATCTTATAAGTTCGTTACGTTTTTTATATATACCTTTGTACGCTATATAGAAATTTAATCTGCATTGTTAGTATGAAAAAGGTCTTAAGATTATTGTTTTCCTTCACTATATTCTGTTCGTTGTTTCTCTCCGTTACGGATTCTGTGGCACAGTCAGTAGGCAAGTTTGTGGTTAAGGGCGTGGTGGCTGATGAGGCTACGAAGGAGGGTGAGCAGTATGCCACTATGAAAATCACTCCCGTGGCAGACTCTACCGCTACGGCAGCGCTTGCCGTTACGGAGCGCGACGGAGGATTCAGCATGACGTTGAAGGCGGCTGGCAGATACCGTATTATGGTGAACGCAATGGGCAAGCAGCCCGTTGTGCGTGAGTTTGCTGTCTCTGCCGGTCATCCCCAAGCCTTGCTCGATACCTTATATATAAAGGAGGCTACGAATGTGCTGGGCGGTGTGGAGATCGTGGCGCAGAAACCGCTTGTCAAGGCTGACATAGACAAGATTACGTACGACATCGAGGAAGACCCTGACTCGAAGACCAATAACGTGCTGGAGATGTTGCGCAAGGTGCCGATGGTGACCGTCGACGGCGACGAGAACATAAAGGTGAACGGTAGCGCCGGCTTCAAGGTATACGTAAACGGACGACCTAACAATATGATGTCGAAGAATCCGAAGGATGTGCTGAAGAGCATGCCGGCTTCGTCCATAAAGAAGATAGAGGTGATCACAAACCCCGGACCGAAGTATGATGCGGAGGGTGTGGGTGGCATCCTCAACATCGTAACTGTGGGCAAAGGCATTGAGGGCTATTCTGTTACGATGAATGCGGGTGGCGGCAACACGGCTGCCGATGCAGGCATGTATGCCACGGTGAAGCAGGGCAAGCTGACCGTGAGCGCCAATTATTCATACGACTATTATGACTCGCGCAACCGCAAGAGCAGCAATCTGTATGAGTTTACCGGCGATCCGCATACGCCGTCTGCCTATAACCGTATGCAGACCGGCAAGAGTCGTTCGTACAATCATACGCATTCGGGAGGATTCGAGGCGAGCTACGATATCGACACGCTCCGACTGGTAACGGCTTCGTTGGGAATATGGTCGAATCGTTCGCGTTCGCACAATACATACACCACCAATGCCACGTCGCCACTGACCGCCGCTCCGCTTTACGCCTACACCAACAGCGGACGTTCGGTAAGCGACTATATGTATATGGACGGAAGCATTGATTATCAGCGACTCTTCAAGCTTCCGGGGCGCATGCTGACATTATCGTATAAGCTGAACGGTGGAACGGACAAAGGCGACTATAATTCGGTTTACGACGTCATGGAGGTGACCGATGACTGGCGGGCGTTTATGAACCGACTTCGTGACGAGCGCCGCGATGATGACGGACGAAGCATGGAGCATACCTTGCAGGTGGACTATACCACGCCAATTGCCAAGGCACATACGATGGAGATGGGTGTGAAGTATATCTTCCGCGACAACAGATCTAACGATGACCGATACCTCCGTCCCGATGGCACGGAGGGCGAATACGTCTTCGATGATGAATATTCCACGCATTATCGCCATGAGAACGACATCCTTGCCGCTTATCTTGGCTACGGACTGAAGCTCGGCAAATTGTCCGGCAGACTCGGTGTGCGCTATGAGCATACGTTCCAGAAAATAAAGTATGCGCTTGGAGTGGGGGAGAACTTCTCCACCGACTTCGACGATGTTGTGCCGTCAGTAAGTCTTGGCTATAGGCTTGACGATGCTCAGAGTCTGCGTCTTGGCTATAATATGCGCATCTACAGACCGGGTATTTGGTCGCTCAATCCTTATCTGGACCAGACCAATCCAGAGAGTCTGTCGCAGGGCAACCCTAACCTTGTGAGTGAGAAGAACCATAACGTGCAGTTCACGTATAATCTCTTCGCTTCTCGCTTCTCCACGAGTTGGACGCTGCGTTACAGCCTCACTAACAATAACATAACGAGCGTGACGACGCTTGTGGACGACCGTACGATTGAGAGTGTAAAGAATCCTACGGGCAACCTTGTCAACTACACCACATACCGTAATATAGGACGCACGCAGATGGCATCATTGTCGGGATATCTGAGTTGGACGGTCTTCCGCAACACCCGTCTTAACCTTAACCTTTGGGGCGACTATTCTGACTATGACGACCGTCAGTCGCTGCATAACTATGGTTGGTCGGGATCGATGAACGGTGGCGTGCAGCAGACTCTGCCGAAGAACTGGAAGCTGAGCCTTAACTTCGGTGGCTGGACAAGAAGCACAGGATTGCAGTCGAAGAGCGACGGCAACTACTATTACAGCATGACAGCACAGAAGTCGTTCCTAAACAACCGCCTCAACTTCTACATGTATGCCAACAGTTTCTTCCAAACGGAGAAACATAGCAAGCATACCGTAACGGGCGAGAACTTCCTCAACCGCACCGACTCGTCATACAATCCCTGCCGCTTCGGACTGAGTGTAAGCTGGCGCATAGGCGAATTGTCGTCGGGAGTGAAGAAAGCTGAGCGCAGCATCGAGAATGATGACGTGAAGAGCAAGAAATAGTGTCAATTAGTAGTTATTAATTTTTAATTATTATTTGGAGGTAAGTTAATATGATGAGAGGCTGAGTCAAATCTAAGGAATTGAAATATATGTATATTCCTCTCAATTCCTTAGTTTTGACTTTAGCCTCTTTATATATTAGTAAGGGCGCAGCCCAATTAATAAATAAAAAATAAGAACTAATAATTAACAAACCCTTCCTTTGTGTCCTTCGATATGTCGCGCTTGGGCCATGGCACTACGAGCATCAGTCCGGCGAGGATGATGCAGGCGTAGATGGTCCATCCTGACATTTCCTTTATGGCGGAGAGAGTGGCCTGTATCTGCACCTTGCCCTTTGCTGACATGGCTGCCATGTTCTGCGCTTCCGTCTCGCTCTTGCCCTGATACTGCATGCCGCGGGCTGTCATGTCGTATGTCATGGCAGTCTCCGTGTTGGTGCGGTCATAGTCATGGGCGTAGCGGGTGATGTAGTATTGCTGGCGGTGCTGGAACACCACCTGATAGAGAGCCGAACCGATGCCCGGAGCTATCACCATACGCACGGTGAGCATGATGCACACCCACGTGGAGAGCAACTTGTACGGCATACGCTGGTTGGCGTATACGGCGATGAGCGAATAGAGGAGCATCATTCCCGTGGCGCGGATTACGACCGGCCATTTCATACGTTCCAGCATACCGTCTGTCTGCACCTCGAAATACATAAACAGCGAGGCGGCACCTATGAGCAGGAAGCCAAGGGCGAAGAACCACTTGAAGTGTACACCCTTGCTATTGAGAATCAGGATGGTAACCAGTCCGATGAAGTAACCGAGCAACACCCAGTTGCCGAGTACTGCCACCTGCATCTGGTCCGTCTTCATACCCACGCCCACGAAGATGTTGACGAGCATGGAGCTGGAGTTGCATATCATCAGTCCGATGAAGAGCAGGATGCCACCCTGGATGCTGCGCGACTTGAAAGCCTTGAGCATAAAGTAAGGCGATCGGCGCGTCTTCTCCAGATAGAAGAACAGTAGGGACGACACCACGCAAATCACCGTTGCCCAACGGATGTTCGGACTGTCATACCAGTCGTACACCTTGCCGTAAACCGTCACGTAGACAAATGAGCAGCACATCAGGCAGAACACCACCACATTGCCGAACTTCGAGAACGACAGCGGGCTATGCTTCGTGGGGTAGGGATTGTAAGGCATGCAAACCAAGGTGATGAGCAATGCCACGAGGATGGCGCCGAGCATGGCGTAATACACCATCTGCCAATGATAGTTGTAGGCGAACCATGCCGTTATCCACGTACCTATCTGTCCGAGAAGCATAAAGAAGAAATAGATGATGGGCTGGCTCGCCTTCTTCTCCGTGTCAAGGGCGTCCCATCCCTTCTCGTCCATCGGCTCGTTGCCAGGCGTGACGTTTCGCGTAGCCTCGATGCCGAAGCCATACTTGATAAGCGTAAAAAGATTACACATCAGCAACGTCTGCCTCACGAATCCCATCACGAGGCTGTTGAGAGCCAGTATGAAGAGGCTGTCCGTGTTGGCGCAGATATAGCTCTGCACAGCCAAGAGGGAGAATCCCACGAGGCTCATCATCTTCTGGCGTCGCACGCTCACCAAGGCATAGAAGAACGGCGAGAACGCCGCCATTCCTATGGACGTTACGAAGCTTATGAAGGCGATGTGTTCCGACTGGATGCCAAGCCCGCCCACCATCTCGCTACTGTTCACGGTGTAGGCACCGCTAACCGTCATGATAGGTATGAAAAGAATGACGAGGAAGGCGATGCCAAGTGGCTTTGGCACCCAGTTATAGAACGGAAAATTCTTAGGCAGGTGTTCGGGCACCGCCGTATATATTTCTGCTTGTGTCATTATTTATTAAGCTGAGCCTTTACAACTACCATCATTCCGGCAGCCAACTTCTCGTTGTCTTCCTTCGAAATTCCCTCAAACTCAATGCGTACCGGCACGCGCTGCTGAATCTTCACGAAGTTGCCGGCTGAGTTGTCTGTGGGCACGAGAGAGTACTTAGAGCCCGTTGCACCAGAGATGGCTGTTATCTTTCCTTCAAACTCTTTTCCCTGGAAGGCGTCCACGGTCATGATGACCTTCTGACCCACGTAGAGCTTCTCCACCTGAGTTTCCTTATAGTTGGCTATCACCCATTTCTGTGTATCTGGCATGATGTACGTAATGGTCTGTCCGGCATTTACGAGCTGACCTTCCTCAAGGGCGCGTCTGCCGAGCTTTCCGTCGCACGGAGCCGTAACGACGCAGTAAGAGAGGTTGAGCTTGGCCATCTCAAGGGCAGCCTGAGCACGCTCTATGGCAGCAGCTGTGTTCTTCTTGCGTGTCTGCACCTCATTCACGCCGGAGTAAGCAGCCTTCTGCTGACGGCGAACGGCGTCGAGCTTCTTCTTCGTTGCATTATATTCTGTCTCAATCTGCTCCAGCTGTATGGGAGTGGCAGCGTTGCGAGCCACCAGGTTCTTGTAGCGCTGACGGTCTTTCTCCAGCTTGGCAAGGCGAATCTCAATCTCAGCGATGGATGCCTCATACACTGTTGCTGAGGTCTGTGTGGTCTGCACCGAGGCGTCGATGACGTTGGCACCAGCCATAGCGTCCTTCAGCGCTGCCTCTGCCTCCATAACGCGGATGCGATATTCGCGGTCGTCGAGCACGAGGAGTGTGTCACCCTTCTTGATGTCCTGATGCTCCTTGAAGTATATTTTCTTTATATATCCCGATGCGCGCATATTTACGGGCGAAATGTATTGCTCCACCTGAGCGTCGTCGCTCTTCTCGTTGCTTTTATAGTCCATAAACATACAGCCAATCTTTACGATTCCCCATACGAGGATTGCCACACCGATGAGGCTTACGATGATCTGACGGATGCGCTGGCGCTTGAGCTGCTTGGCGGTTACTTCGTGTGACGACTGGTTGTTGTTGTCGTTTGCGGGGGTTGTATTTGTATTGTTATTTGTTTCCATTGTCTTGTCTGATTATATTGTTTTCGATAAAAACTCAAAACTCCTAATTTGAAAAACTCACTTCATGAGTCTTTCCAGCTGTCCCGTGAGTTTCAGTAGTGTCAGGTTCGACACCTGATAGTTGAAGTGGGCAGTGAGGTAATTGTTCTGTGCGTCGCTCATGCTCATCTCGTCCTGCAGCACCTCCGTCATCGAGGCGATGCCCTCACGATAACGGTCGCTCGTCACCTTATATATATCCTCCGCGAGCAGGTAGTTGTCGCGCTGCTTGCTGAAGTTGCGCTGGTTGTTGGCGAGGTCGTTCACGGCGTTGGCATATTGTGTCTGCATTCCCTTCAGCGCATTCTCGTAAGAGAGCTTGGCATTGTCGATGTCAATCTGAGCCTTTCTCATCTTCGATCGCTTCTCGAAACCGTCAAATACGGGGATGCGCAGCGAGATGCCGATGCCGTTAGAGTTATACCAATGGTTTGACTCGCCTGACTGAAACCAGTTCTTGAATTTGTCCGTGAAGGCAGAGTAGGTGAAGTTGCCGGTAAGAGCAAGCGTCGGGAGATATCCGTCCTTCACTAATTTTTTCTGTTGTTCAGCCAATGTCTTCTGCGTCTGTAGGAGTTGCAGTTCGTACTGATTCACGTTCAGTCCGGTAAGCGCAGCCAAGTCGATGGTCTCCACGTTAGCCTTCTCCACGATGATGGCTTGGTCAGCGGGATAGTCAATCACGTACTTCAGCATGTTATACTGCTGAGTGAGCATAGCCTTGGCATTGTCATACTGCACGCTGAGATTCTCGAGGTTGACGTTCACGCGCTTCACGTCCACGCCCAGCGCCATGTCGTTGTCATGGAAAGCCTGCGTGATGTCGCGCAGTTCCTGCAAGCGCTTGATGTTGTCCTTGATGATGCCGATCTGCTCCTCCGTGTTCTGCGCCAGATAATACATCTTGCTTATCTGCATGATAAGGTCCTCCTTCGCCTTGGCGTAAGAGAGCGTGTTGAGCTGGTCGAGTGTCTTCGAGATGTCGAGAGCCGTCAGCGCAGTCTGACTGTAGAGCGGCATCTGTAGCTGGATGCTCGCCGACGAGTTATACTGCAGCGTCTTCGTCACGTTGTACGGCTTGCCGTAAGCCGAACCGTCCGTTACCGATACTGGAGGCGTGAAGTTGTCGTTCAGCACGGCGCCGATGTTTATCTGCGGCAGCAGTCGGGCACGGTTCTCGCTGATGTTGTGCTTGCCTTTAAGCACGTTGCCCTCGTAAGTCTTCAAGTTGAGGTTTCGTTCAATGCCCATCTGTAGGCACTGACCCAATGACAATGTTTCCTGCGCCATTGAATAATGGGCAAGAAGAGTCAGGGAAAATGTGAACAATAATCTTTTCATACCTTTATTAATATTTCGACTGCAAAGTTACGTATTAATCATGGCGTAGGCATATTCATAAAATATCACAAGTTGTTCATATTTTCTCTTTATGGCTTTCCGCTTCTGATAAAAAGTTAGTAACTTCGCCTTGGACAAACTATATAGGTAATGAAAGACAACATTAACGGCATAAATACGCTGGAAGAGCAGATGGCCAATAATGAGGACATCTGCTGTTCGTGCGGCAATATAACATCTTTTCCAGAAGACTTCTTCCAAAGCTTCCACGTGGCTGACGTTGGCATCATCGTGTGTACGTCAGGACGCTTCTCGTTCTGTTGTGAGGATGTGGAGTATGAGGATGTGGAGTATGAGGTGCGGAAGGGCGAGACGGCGTTTCTCTCGCGCGATGCTTACTTCTCTGTCCGCAGTCACAGCGACGACTGTGCGGTGGTGATAATATTGTATCGTGTGGACTCCATTCGCGACATCCTCGGCAGTACGGTGGTGGGTATGAAGTTCGTAGAACTGCTCAATCCTTGTGCTTGCCGCGTAATGCACACGGGGCATGAGGACGAGCTGACCAAGTATTCCGAACTCTTGGCTGTCGGCAACAGTGACGCCAATGTCTTCGCCGCCAATGAGCGCCGCCTGCTGCTCCTCTCGCTGACATACCGCCTATGCAGCATCTTCCACGAACTCTCGAAGCATGACGACAATGCTCCGACACGCAAGCTCGATACCTACATGCAGTTCATGCAACTCGTCGACCGTTATTACGACCGTGAGCGAGGCGTCCGCTTCTATGCCGACCGTCTGTGTCTGTCGCCGAAATACCTCACGACCTTGGTTAAGTCGGTATCGGGCAGCACGGTGCAGCAGCTGGTGTTTAAGGCGATAACGAAGCGTGCCATCTCTCTTGTGTCCACTACGGACAAGAGCATAAAGGAGATAGCCGACATCCTCCACTTCCCCAATGCCTCTGCTTTCGGTACGTTCTTCAAGAAGCAAGTGGGGGTGTCGCCAGTGGCTTACAGGCACGGGCTGTAGATATTGTCATATACAGCCAATCCCTTCACTGTCAGAAGGTATTTCTGTCGAGGATGACGTGGCGAATTGGGATATTTCATTTTTTATTGCCTACACAGAGCTTTTATCTTGTCTATTGCCATACCGGTCATTGATGCAATAACATCAACGTCTATTCCTTTTGCATACATCATTTTTGCAACCATTGCTATGCCTTCGGCGCGTCCTTCCTCTCTTCCTTCGGCGCGTCCTTCCTCTCTTCCTTCAGCACGTCCTTCTTCTCTTCCTTCAGCGCGTCCTTCCTCTCTTCCTTCGGCGCGTCCTTCCTCTCTTCCTTCAGCACGTCCTTCCTCTTTTGCCGTATCCAAGGAGTTCTTAATGTCCCTATAAGCCTTGAGACTGTCCTCGTATTCGCGCAACTCATTAGGGGAGAAGCGGGCTATGGCCGCAGCATCAAACAACTTGGTGAATATCTTTTCACGTAAAGACGACGGACGATTGTCGAGGCGTGACAGATTCTTGAGCACATACATCCATTTGTCAGACAATGATGTAAGTTCTTCATCGGTCTTGTCAAATCTACCGACTTCAACATACTTGAACATCAACTTGGCATTAAACACCTTATTGGTCTTGGTGTCCATCAAAGCTATGGTATGGATAGTGTCAGTACTGTCGAATGCCTCATCGCTCATTTTATAATTAAGCAATGCGACAACATACACCTTTTTCAGACAGAAATTCCAGTCTGATCCTTTAGGAGCCTGTTCTCTGATGGGGAAGGTTGAGTAGAAGAGCGATCGGTCTTTGAAGTATGTCTGGTAGGCATTCTGCATTTCTACAATAAACTTCTCGCCTTGCTCGTTCTCACAGTAAACGTCGAATATGGCCTTGCGCTCCGTATATACGTCACCCACGTTCTCGCTATTGAGATACTTCACGTCCTTTATCACTTCCTCTCCATCGAAGAGGGAGTTGAGAAAGTTGATAAGCAATTCCTTGTTGGGATCTGTACCGAAAATCCGCTTAAAGCCAAAGTCGGTCAACAAACTGATATATCGTTCTTCTGATTGTCTCATAACTAATTGTATTATAGCTCAAGGCAAAGATACGGCAATAAATTAGAATAATCAAATATTTACAAATAAATAATGTGACATAAAAGCGTATCCCCTGAAATCAGGTCTGTTATGTAGACCAAATTTCAGGGGATATCAGCTGATCCGTCTATCTGTTCATTACCACTTTTCTTTTCCCTATAATATATACTCCTCTTGGCGTGTTTCCGTTGACACGCTGTCCTGACAAGTTGTAGACGGTGTTGTACGGTTTGTCATAACGGATGGGCGAGATGGCTGTGGCGTTGTCTATCTCTAAGCGGATGGCTCGCGAGCTTGCAGACAATTCGCTGTTCACCTGGTCTGTCACTACGCTTTGGGGAAGCCATGCTCGGTGGGCGGCGAGGTAAGAACCGGTGAACTTATAGAAGCCCAGTCCCCACGTCTTGTCGGAGAGAACGTAGCAGGGGATGTTGAGGGCGGATAGGGGAGAGTCCGTGGCATTGCCCTCGAGTATGGTCGGCTTGCCGGAAGTCTGCGAGGTGGGGGAGAAGCTGTGGTCGCCAGCAGGACCGTACACCACGTAACCCTTCAGACTGTCAGTCACCATGACGGGAGTGAGCGTCATGATGTAGTCGCTAACCTTGTCGTCTGCGCTCTGGCTGTTGTGTGCTGTAGCAGCATAAACCTTCACTTCCTCAGGCACACGGGCGTTGAAAGGCAGACAGATGGTGCTCCATCCGTACGGCTTGCCGTCCACCGTCTCGTCGCCGGTCTGATGAATGGTGAGCACGTAGGGTTCGAGTTTCTCATACCATACGCTCTTTGTGGCAGCTCCTAAGCCGCCGCGCATGTTGGCAGCACGCACACAATAATATCCCGATTCGCATTTTGAAAGGTCGTAAGAGTTGGTTGTGATGTTGTCCACGAAAGTCCACTTGCCCGTTTCCTCGTTCTGTTTAAAGACAAAGTAGCACATTGCCTTTCCTTCATCGTTCCACGTCAGTAAGTTGTCCTCTATGGAGATGTTGTCCGTCCACGTCAGGCTGTTGGCGTCCTTGTCCTCGTCGTTAGCCGAAGCCGCGTCTATCTGGCAGCACAGTTCGTCCGGCTTGAAGCCGTCGTCGCCACCGAGGACGTTGCGCACATTGTACGATGCAGCTTCTGCGTCGCTAAGCACACACTCGTCTGAGCCGAAGGCTGGCACGCAGGCAGCGATGGTGCGGGCACCGAGCGACAGCTTGTTGCCAGACGCGTTCATGCTGTTGTTTTCATGGAAGCGCACCTTTAGCCCCGTCTTCTTCTTCGTCCATCCGTACGGGCGTGGCTCAATGAGCATCCTTGTATTGAGGAATGTGCAAGCCGGCGAGTTGTTGCCCGGTCGTCCAAGCGTCCAGTTCTCGTCCTTCAGCAGTGACGGCTGGGAGGTCTCAGGCTTGATGGTGCAGTTGTTAAAGACGTAGCCCCATTCCTGAATGGTCTGTGTGGTAGGCGCTGCGATGTTGTTAGCGGCACGGTCGCGCAGAACAAGATTACATCCTTCAAACCATATATTGCCGTCGCCCATGACCATATCCACAGCTCCCGTGATGTCGCAATTCTCGAAGTAGCCACGCGAGCTGGCAGAAGGGTTGTTGGAGTTATATGTATATTCATAGCTCCTTAGCGCCACGTTCTTCAGCACCGTTCTGTCTCCACGGTCGCGGAATGCAATGGCTTGCGTGTTTAGCTTCTCCTCCTTTGCCTTCACGTAGTCGAAGCGGTTGTCCAAGGTTAGCTCCTCAGCATAGAAGTCGTTGACGCCTACGTTCAAGGCAATGGTGGCTGTGCATGCGCTACCGCCGTACTTCGGCTCATTGTAAATAATTGTGCCCTCCTTACTCTGACCAATGAGCGACACATTATACGAGTCTATTCTTGTCACACCGTTATTGATGGTGCCCACGCCGGCTATGTCAGAATCGGCATTACCCGTAAGATGATGCGTTCCATCGGGTACGAAGATGTAGAAGCGGTGACCTTTAGAATAGTCGTTGTCGTTGGCTGCATTGATGGCTTCATTGATGTCGCCGTCACGTCCCACCACGAAGTTGAAGGTGTGGCGATGATACTTCTCTTTCTCCTCCGTTATATGCAAGGTCAGCGCAAGCTCCTGCTGGTATGCAGCACCATATATGTCCTTGAATGTTCCTCCAGGAAACACCATGTTAATGACGTCTCCGGCTGCGGAATCCCAATACCTGAACACCAGTTCCTTACCAGATTCAGGCATATACAACGTGCCGTTCACGAACACCAAGGTTTGCTTCATAGTGCGATTGAATCCCACTTTGATGACACCGCTTCGTGGAACGTCGTAAATTTCGTTGGACGTGCCGGTGTATAACTTTCCTCCTACCGTAACTCCCGTAAACACGGGCGGCGTGTCCGGCGTTGTCATCTCAAACTTTACGGGGTACGACTCCACCGTTATGCCGCTGCGCGTCGTCACCGTAACGTTACATTCCTGCGTGGTGATGTCAGCCTTGGTGGCAGTCACCACGCCGTCTTCGGTGGCTGTGCCCGTCACTTCAGGCATCTCCTCATCTGCGTTTTTCCAAGGCGAAACAGCAAAGGTGAGATACCCGTTCTCCGTCATTTGCTTACGGATATCTTCTGCGCCGAGTGTATTGCCGTCGCAGGAGATGGTCTTGATGGTGGGCTTCGTGACGGTCTGCGGCTTGTATGTCACGCTGAAACAGCGGAAGTAAGAACCGCTCACGAACTCCACCTTCAGATTAGCGGTGTCGGCTTTACATTCAGTCTGAGGCTCCATGTTGCCTACAAGCGACAACGACTTGCCCTCTATCTTCACCGTCTTGTCGCCCTCCTTGATGTTCTCCGTCAGCGTGAGCTTTGCCAGGCAACCCGCTGTGGCAGGAAATCCGATGACAGCACCGGCAGTAATCTGCATGCGTTCAGGATGTTTCTCGCTCGTATTGGTGAACTTTCCTTTTGTAGCGTCAAGGTCAATCTTGATGTCGATGGCTTTATTGTCCCACTTCAGCTGCGTGACAAGGATGCCCTGCGCCTTTTCTATGTTGATGGTAGGTGCTCCGTCGTTGGTGGCAAAGTCCCATGTGGCTGTCACATCCTCCGTCACGTCCAGACGGTTAAACTTGTTTGGCAAGAAGACTGGCGTCAGATGCAGGTCGTTCGCTGTGGCAATACACGTGTCGCCAATGTTATATACGTTGCCACCTTCGTCCTCCCAATGGTCCAGCGTGTTGCCAGCATAGAAGAGCGTGCGGTTGGTGGGGATGACAAAGGCGTCACCCTCCTCCACAAGTTCAGAAGCGGGAGGCGCACCCATCGCCACCTTTCCGCGGCTGTATGTTACGTAGTAAGTGGATTTCTCCTTAAAGTAAAACATGAAGTAACGATGGTCGGTGATGTTGAATTCCACCTCATAACGCGTGTATAAGCTGTCTGCCAGTTCCTCATCCGTAGGTGCCGTCTCCTTCAGCGTAAACACCGTCTTGTTGTCGCCGGAGGCGTTGCCCCATGTTCCGTCATCGTTCTTTTCGAAGTTCGTGATCTTGTTGTCATTGAGAGAGGCGAGCAGGTCCACTGTTCCGTCATCTTTCATCTTCAGTACCGTAATCGGCTTGCCGTTCTTGTCTTTGCTGCCGAGATAGTCGATGCGGTCAAGCTCATAACCGAATCGTCTGTTAAGAGTAAGGCGGACGCGGTCGCCTTTCTTGAAGGCATAGCCTCCATCCTCCAGCTTCTTTATCTCAAACTTGCCTGAAGCTGACTCCGTCTTTGTTATCACTCCGTGTTCCGGGTCATGAACCGTGGCATGCAGCTCCACCATATTGGCAGGTGCTGTTCTCACCTCTATCCAATGATAGTACGAATAGTCGTCCTCACCGATCACTATAGGTACGCGCAGGTCGGGGTTGTTGGTGGTGTAGGTGTAGACGTACACCTTGTCATGTCCGGCTTTCTCACGTTCCCTCAGGGTTTGTTCCTCGTCCAGCTTGGGCACGACACCGTCAAACGTGGTGGACGAAATCTTCGAGTAGGTGAGCATTGATATGGTTGTTCCCACACCTCCCGGCACCCAGAACGTCGTGCCGGGACCGAATGCGCACCACTCTTCGAGAGCCGTGTTGCGTATATATCCCTTCTTGCCCGTGTCGCACCATAGAGCCACGTCGCGATCATGCGACTTGTCCTCACCGTTCTCGATGACATTCACGTGCACCTTCGTGGTCCAGAAAGGCTTCTCTCCGCTACCAAAGTTAACTGGCGGGGCACATACCTGACGGCGCTGATTGGTTTCAGGAACGTCATAGTCGTGCAGTTTACGCGTAAAGTCGAAGCGCATCACCGTCACATTTGTGCGGTTAACCGCCGAAGCAGGATTGTCCTTGAAGACAGGAACGAGCGTCAGCGTCTGACCTTCGGAAGCGAACGTATAGCTATATCCCGGCACGTAATGCACGGTGGTGTCGCCGTTCTCCGCCACCCAGTACTGCAGCGTTGAGGCATATCCGTCCTTATCCTTGTTTCTGAAGAACGTGTAGTTGGTGGGGATGACGAAGGAGCGCACGCCGCTTTGCTTGGAAGGCGTGACGCTGTACGAGCCGTTGGTGGCGGCAGAAGCCCCGTTCACCATGCCCTCCGGTATGTGGAAGACTACGGTTCCGATGGGGTCTTGCGTCAGCTTGTCCTCCGCCCGTGCCCCATGAAAGGCACAGACGGAGAGAAGCAGCAGCGTCAAGGCACGCAATGTGTGGCTGGCAGATAAGATGTTCTTTACCATATATACTATATATATAATGTGTGAGATGTTTATTTTACTATAACCTTTGTTTTTTCGAAGATGTAGAGTCCTGGCTGGAATCCGCTGTACGTGGCGATGCCCGGCTGTACGTCAAGGATGCGATAGAGCTGGCCTACAGCCGTCACCACGTTCATCCTTGTTCGGACCGTACTCTCCACACGGACACGCTGTCCGCCGATGGGACGGACTATGATGCCGTCGTTCTGTGCATTGTCTTCGTCGTCCATGGCGTCAGGACTGATGGTTCCTCCCTTCAGTTCCGATATGTTTATCAGACTGCTGTAGGCAGGACTCGCCATTGTGCCAGCCGTCGTTACGGACATATACGTGCGGAACGGCATAACGGTGGATAATGCGGAAGCGTCGTCAAACGCCGTGCCGCCCTTGTTGATGCCATACACCCTGCCCTTGCTTACCTCCATGGCAGCGAAGGTTCCGCTGTGCGCATAGCGGTCCTTGACGGTCTGCATCGTCTTTGTGACCGGAACGGTGATCGTGCCGTACGAGGTGTGGTCGCCCTGCGTCTTGCCGTAAGCGTTGAAGGCAATGGTCTGTGCCTCTTCCGTCTTGCCCAACAGCTTGTTATAGAACGCACTTGAGAGGTCGAACTCGTAATAGCGTTCGCCGGGGAAGCGCACGATGTAAGGCTTCTCGGCTGCGAGACGCGGATATTCAGCGTATTCGTGCTCCTCGGCATAGTACGGGTTGGCGTCCTTGTTATAGAGCCAGGAGCTGTAGTTGTCGATGAAGAACGTATTGTTGAACGTATAGTTCACGCCGTTCTCAGCATCCTTGTCCGGACGCTGGAACACAGCCGACGGCTTGCCGTTCTCATTTCCTACAGACGTAAGGCTGCGGAGCCAGTACTCATGATGCAGCGTGTGGATGTCATAGAAGTGTGTTATCTCGCCGTTCAGCGAAGCCACCGTTTTGTCAGCCGTAAACGGCAGGCAGATGCCTTCCCACGCTCCGTAATAGTCTTCTGCGTACGCCATCGGCTTGCGCACATACCATGCACGGTCCTTGACGTTGAAGGCGATGGGCACGCAGAGGTCGTTGTTAAGACATTCTTCGCCCTCGCTGTTCACGTTGTCTGAGGTGCGTTCCACGAGGTGAAGGAGCGACGTAGCGTAGCTGTTGTCCGCAGTCTTGACCACGTGATGGCCCTTTATGAGCGCCTCCCTTGTGGTCTCTTCATAACCGAGCGTATTCTTCACGACGTCATAAGCCTCATTGTCTGCACCGGTGTTGTCGGCTGCCGTGTAGACAAGGAGGTTCTGCGTAATGCCGGCACCGTCCTTTATGCGGAAGTCGCTGAAGGCAGTGGCGTTGTCGTCCACCGGCGGATAGAAGATGCCTTGTTCTGTCATGCCCATTGCTGCAGGCAGGTCGTCCTTGCAGGTGAAGTCTATAGCCGTTGTCTTACTGTCATGCACGTACGTATTCATTGAGCTGGAGCCTTGGCTGTAGGCGTTATAGTGGAATGCGTCCAGCGCCGTACTGCCATAGTAAGCAGCCGTGCGATACACGCGGTTGCTCATAAACGAGAGCTGGTGAGAGGCTATCTCGTTAGGCATATTCTCCGGTTCCGACTGCAAGGACTGTCCCCAGAAGAGGTAGTCGTTCATCAGTTCCGTTCCGTTCTTGTTCTCGTTAAACAGCGGCACGTAATGCGAAGCTCCGTCTTCTGTCACCAGACGGGGAGCGTCTGCGGGGTGCGTCTTGTCATGACGCGTCTCCACCTGCTCATAGTTGGGGATGTCGCTGAGCTTACCGATGCGCAGATAGGTTATGCCAGTGTTCTTGCCCGTGATGGCATCCGTACGACAAGCATACTGATAATCGCCGTTGGCGTAATAGTCTGCCACGTATTTCAGAACGTCCTTGTCGGCCTTGTTACGTGCAAGCAGATAATACTCGTTGAGGTCGTACGCCACTCTTCCGAGACGGAAGTCGTCGTGCGTATATCCCTTGTAGGCGCTGCCGTCCCAACGATACACCACCGGTGTTGAGCCGCTGCCGCTTGGAGCATACTCGAAGCAGCAATGATAGTTGGGCTTTACGTTCTCGTCCGTCGTGCCGGACAGTCTTCCCGAGGAAAGACCGAGGTTATAGATGTTGCCCGTCACCTTACCGAAGAGCGCATTGTCCGATCCCACACCGTTGATGATATGTCCGTTGCCATGCAGGATGCCGGCAAACTCGGAGATGTAAGCGCCGTTCTTCGGCGTGGCGGTCAAGTCAAGATTGTCTTGCAGGACAAACTGTGCATTGGCACCATAGCGCGGAGCTGTACTTCCATTGCCGATGGAGTCGACGAAGGCGGCGAAAGCCTTCAGGTCACTCTGGCCGGCTATGTAGATGCGAGGCTCAGCGAATGCCTTGCCTTCCTCCTTGGCACGCTTTATGGCTTCGGCAAGGTGGAGGTTGATGCCAGCCTTGTGAGGATCCATGCGGTGATAGTTGTGCACGGTCAGGCGGTCGCCTTCCTGCATGTCTATCTGCATGATGTCGTTCACGCCCGTGATGGCAACGCCGAGCTGGATGCCGTAACCGTTCATATAGTAATATGCCGGTATGTCCAGATAGTCGTCCGTCTTGTCGTAATGACATCCCGTGAACAGACCGCTGCCTTTCTCGTCAGCCTGGTTGAAGGTGTCGTATCCCTTAGCCGCCGCGTCCTTGATGTTCTCCTTTGTCCACGGCGTGGTGTCGGTGAAGCTCCACGTTCCGTCCGCAGCTTTCTCACGCTTGCCGATGCGCCAGTAATAGCCGCTTACCGCGAACGACTGGTCGGCATTGACCACGAGGTCGTCCTTCGTAACGCGTATCATCTCGCCCGGCAGCACACAGTTGCCCACGTTGATGTGTCCGCTTACCGTCGGACCCTGCACATACTCGATGGTGAGATAGATGGTGTAGGTGTATTCGCGCGGAACGTAGTATGCAGTAGGATTTTTCTCGTCGATGGTGATGTCAGAGATGTTGCTTACCTTCTCATACTTCTTGTTGTTGATGTCGTACTGGAAGAGGCTGTCAATCTTGACAAACTCCTCTGTCTGTGGCTGATAGTAGGTGTTGTCAGTGTCCAGTTTGCCCGATGTCACCTCCTCGTAACCGTCCTTTGTCTTCTTATACAGCTTGCCCGTGCTGGCATAGATGGGCTTGTTGTCGGTGTCGCTGACATACTCTTCGTAGGCAGGAGCCTTTATCACGAGCGTAGCCAAGCTCTTCTTTGAGAGGTGCTTGCCGAAGTAGTCTGGCTCCACGTAGTTGGTGTTGTCCACCATGTCCACTAATTTGAACGCTATCTTGGCGTCCTCCGTCAGACCTGCAGGGAGCGTATTGTTGAGAAGCGTGGTCTCGTTGTTGCCTTTCTCCCTCATTGAGAGCTGTGCGGCAAAACCCTTCGTCTCCTTGTCCTTGTCATCTTCCGTGCGAGCGCCGCTGAACGAGTTGGTGGCAGCGCCACCCACATACAGGCGATATCCGTCCGTCACCTTGTCCGAGTAATACTTACGGTCAGTCTCGTCAGTCTCCTTGCCAGTAAGGTAGTTACGATATTCGAGGTCGCTCGAGTATTCGTCCTTGTCCACCGGGTGTCCGCTGCGCATTTTCCATTGCTGGATGCGCACCTTCTGTCCGCTCTTCAGACCCGAGAGCACAGTCAGACCGTCCTTGTTGTCACCGTCGAACTCGAGAGGATTGTCCTTAGACGATTGGTAAGTGTAGCCCGTGATGTTCACATTATAATAATAGTGGAAACCCGTGACATACCAGTAGTGCACCTTCACCGAATCCACCGTCTTGTCTGATGTGGGGGACGTGATGGTGTAATAGCCCGTCGGGAAACAGTCGTCCACGATGTAGCGTCCCTCATGATAGGGGAAGACGAAGTTGCCCGTGGTTTCGAGGAAGTCCTCGTCGTGCTTGTCGCCCTCATGACGCGAGTGATTGTTGTCGGCATACACGTAGCCGCCACCCTCATCCTGACGGACATTTATCAGATTCATCTCCACTACGCCATAGATGGGACCGTAATGTTCTTTCTCCACCACCTTCTTATAGTCCTCATCGTAAGTGTCCTGGCAGAGCTGAATCTTCATGGCGTAGCCTGAGGCGATGCCAATCATGTTCTTCGCCGTACCGTCGTTGCGCTTCTGAAACTCGCCCAACGGGTCGGCAGCGTCCTGCTTGTCCTTATTCTCATGATAGTCGTCGATGTATTTCTGCTTCACATCCTGATAAGACATTCCCGCGAACGCTTTGTCCTCCTCGTTGGTGGCAGAGGCAAGCTCTCCCTTGCGGTTGTGCCACATCTCATTACGGAAGCTGACGTTTGACGTTACGGCACCCACATAATGTATGTTGTTGGAGAATCCCATGTAGTTGCGTGCCTTGGGACTGTACTTGAACGTCTCGTCGTTGTCAGCCTTAGCCTTTGCCTCCAAGTTGCCGTTGCTGTCCAGACGGATGTTGTCAGCCACCATCTTTATCTCGCCCACACGAGAGATGGAGTAGGGCGTCTTGTTTATCTCGTTGACGGTATAGTCGCGGGCACCGAGCAGCGAGAAGCAGTTGTCCTCCAAGCGGATGATGTCCAGACGCTGGAAGGTATTCAGAATCTTCGGATTGTCGATGGTGTGTTCGGCAAAGCCATATCCCGTCACGTCGGCGCTACGGAATCCCTGCGCATACGAGAGGTGTCCGTCGCCGAAGATGCCTCCCTCGCTGTCATACTCGTAGAAGACGTTCTCACGGATGCCGTTAATTCCTGTGGGGGGAGTTGTTCCGGCTTTATAGAAATACTTGTCCTGCAACGATATGTAGCGATACGTATATACGTCGTTAGCCACTGCCTCGTCGTTGTCGTAATGCTTATAGTAATAGCCGTAGAGGTCAGTGCCCTCGGGCAGCGTCACCTCCTTCATCTCCTGACGTGAGATTGTGATGTGCTCATGGTCCTTATTGTCGCCTATGAGGATAAGCGTGTTGCCGCCGAAGCCAGCCGTCGAACCTCCCGGCAGCCCCTTCAGTTCTTCGAGGTCTTCGTCGGTGGTGTAGGCTTTGTCCGCATTAAACTTGTCAGTGAACTTCAGCACCGTGATGTTGTTGGCAAGGACAGACGATCCCTGGGCGATGGAATATCCACCGCCATACACAGCTTCGTCAATGTTGATATGCACGTTGTCCCATCCCACAGACGGTTTCTCGGGAGTGACTTTCGTGAAGTAATAGTCCTTGTTGGCCTCGGTTATTTCCTTGCGCTTGCCGTTGCCGTTGTCGATGGCTACGATGTCCTCGTAAGTGCCCTGCGACACCAGTTCGTCCGTAAGCAGCCAGATGTTCCGCTTGATGGTGGGCGATTTCTCGGTGCCGTTGTTGTTCTCCAGATGCAGATTCTTCTTGTCTGTACGGTTGAGCACGTATCTGCCGCTGACGTAGTGATCAGAGTTGACATGATAGTATGTGGGATAGCCCACCTTCACCTGAGTGGAACCGAACACGTAGCCAGAATACGATCCTCCCGTAACGGCACGGAAGACATGGCCGTTGAGGATGTCCACGTTGGTTACGCCGATGACATTACCCTGCTGACCGCCGCCGTATACGAAGTTGGCTGATACGCCGCACGGCAGAAACTTGCCGCCGTCCATCTTTGGGTCAGAGCACTTCACGTCATCGCCGAACACTATTTCCGTGTTGCCGTATACGTAGCTCTCCATGCCATAGCCTGCGCCGTACACGTTCAGAGCTGAATACTCTGCGTCCTTTGTGAGCAGACTGTTGGCTTTCTCCAGCTTCGCCTTCTCCTTGCCGGAGAGCATGTCAGTCTGCATATTGATGGTGACGTCGCCTCTGATGGTGCCGCTCTTGAAGCAGCCGCCATACACGCTGCCTCCTACATAAGCTCCGTCTTTCTCCTTAGGCTGGAAGCGGTTGCGGATGGTGAGGTTGATGAAGGGGTAGATGGAGTGTGCGATGCCGAGCAGATAACCGCCCTCATGGAACGCCTTGCCCTTATAGTCATAGTTGGCGTTGTTACATCCGCCCACAATCTTCTCCGTGATGGTCAGACCTTCGGGGAAGGTATAGTCCACCACGTTGCCTATCTTGCGGTCGTCCTCCTCCGCTGTCAAAGGCATGACGTTCATGTTGCCACGGTTGCCGCCGCAGCAGAACGTGCCGATGATGCAGTCCTCAAGACCCTCGCCGTCCACGCTTCCGTTCCATGTCAGGCTGCCTTGGATGTCAGTCTCCACGGGTTGGAAGTAGAGGTCGATGAGGTGCGGATAGACCAGCGGTCGCTTGCTTCTCTCCGTAGGCAGATACACGGTGCTGATGTCCATGTTGGCAGGGTCGTTGTTCCAGTCGATGGAGTCAGCAAGGTTCAGCTCCTTCGAGTGGTCGTCCACATCGCCGTTGAGCTTCTGGAACATGTTCATGTAGTCGTTGTCCTCCGACGTAACGAACATGGCGTCGCCGTTGCATCCCATAAACACGCCACCGATGCGGACATGGCTGCCTATGTTGACGCTCACGTCGCCGACCATCTCGTCCGAAACCCCTGTGCTGTTTTCCTCGTCGGGTGCCAATACCTTCTGCACGGTAGCCGAATTGCCGCCGCCGTACACGTTGCCGTCAATGTGGATGGTGTCCGTGGCGGATCCGTTGATGTCGATGCTCACCCTGTTGGTAAGCGGACGCCACGAATTGATGTTCACAATCTTAACCGCATCGGTGGCTGCTCCAAGCGAAGGCATGGTGCTTCGCATCGGCACAGTATAGACCAGTGGTACGGTTTCTGACTTGGGATCGTCGGGATTGAGCGGATAATACTCGTTGACGGTTACCTTCTTGTTGCCGTTGAGGTCGTTGGCGTACAGATAATTGCCGTTGCCGGCACCGTAAACGTCGCCATAGATGTGGCCGCCGAATATTTGGATGCTGGCACCCGTGCCACCGTTGTCCTTGAAGTAGCCGTCCTTGTTGAGCACCACGTTCACGTATCCCGACACGTCGTTGCCGCCGTAAATGTTGCCGTGGATGTAGATGTCCGAATTGTTTAACGTCGACGTGGCGTCGGGTTTGTTGGTGCCTATGCGCACCATGGTGCCCTTAAGCACGTCGCCCATAAATCCGCCGCCGAATACGTCATGGCAGTCCACAGCCTTGATTTCCACGTCCGTGGAGCGCACGGAGCTGTACGAGCCGCCGCCGAACATACGACGGCAGAACACGCCGCCGCCACCCATGATGTGGGCGTCGCCGCAGACCTTGCCCGAATAGCCGCCCCCCATGATGTCCATAACCGAATAGCCGCTAAGGAAGTGCTTGTATTCTTCACCCTCTACGACGCCCATGCCGCTGTGGTTGCTTCCGCGACTCCCCATGTCCACGTTGACGTAAGTATCGCCTACGACGATGGCGCTGTCGCCATAGCCGCTGCCGAAGACGCAGAAGTGGGGCGAGCCCACCTTCTCGTAAATCTCTCTCCACTCGTTGCTCTCAAAGAAGTTTTTGTCGTTTTTTCCCGATATCAGCTCGGTGTAGTTATGGAGCAGACCCTTCGTCATGGTGAGGTGCGTGTTGCCACCCACCTTACATGCCACGTTGCCGCCGGCGTAGATGTTATGATTGATCTTAAACTTCAGCTTCTCGTGGTCGTACTGCGGAGAGTAAGTCACACCGTCGATGATGCTGGCAGGTTCCCATGAGCGGGTACGTGGTCGCCAGTACGAATGGATAAGGGCTTCGCCGCCGAGGATGAACACGTTGGTGTTGCCCGTTACGTCGGCTGACGTGGTGGTGAGCACGCTCTTGCCCTCCACATCGGCGGTGCTGGAGCTGCCTAAGCCGCCTCCATAGATGCCATGTCCGATGGATCCGTAGTAGAGTGTCATGAGAGTGTTGCCATAGACGGTGCCGTTCTGACAGCCACCGTAGATGCGCTCCGTGAAATAGGAATAGACATCCCTGTTGTTATCGTCCGCAGGATGAGCCATGTTGGCGTCGTCCGATGGCGAGAGATATTGCTTCTTCTTGTCGTCCCAGTAAGGATAGTGCATGACGGGACGGTCAATGATGAGGCAGGTGTTGCCGTAGATGCCGCCCAATGTCTTATAGTCTGCACACTCCGAGGCGATACGTCCCTTGCCTCCTGCGAACACGCCGTCCAAGATAGCGCCGCCACGGATGTTGACCAGGGTGGTGCGATTGGAGGGATTGATGTAGTTGTCACGTGAGAACGTGGCTGAGTCTGCCTTTTCGTAACCTACGTTAGCCACGTCGCCACCGCCATACACGCTGCCGAACACCAACGTACGGTCAATGCGGCTCTTCGTGTCATTGTAAGTGAACATCTTGCCGTAAATATGCACCTCCGTATTCTCCACGCGAGCCATATCGGGGAAGTCGACGTAAGCGCCGTTCTTCCATGCCGACTCTACGCCGGCTCCGCCTCCATAGATGTTGCCTTCGATGACGCCAGCCTTGACGAAAACCGTGGACTTGCCCTTCACCTTACCGAAGTCGTAGGCGCTGCCGTCTGCGTAGTCGCCGTATGGAAGGGCGCCCAGACCGGCTCCGTAGATGTCATGCGCTGTGAGCTGGCAGTCGGTCTCGACGTATGTGTCGCCGCTGACATAGCCGGCAAAGCCACCGCCGTTTATCTGAAGCAATGTCAGTCCGCTTGCGCCTGTCATCCATGCCAGACGGCTGGCGTGATAGCGTCTGAACGTGTTAGGGTCGTCGTCGCTGCCGTCATAGCTGCCGTAATAGAGCATCTTTTCTTCCTTCGACACTTTCTTGAAGTCATCAAGCATGGAAAACTCCAGATTCAGATATGTCTGAAAGTCCTTGTTCTGACAGAGATAGCGATACTTGATGCCGTCTATGGTCAGAACGCCTTCGTTGTCAACCTTTGTTCCGGGCTGTGCATAAACCTCCGTCTTGCCTACTTCTGTATTGGCGCCATATCCTGCGCCGAACACTGAGAACTGCGGGCGTGAGGCATCCGAACAGCATAAGTACCAGCACATGCCTTGAAGCGAAGTGATGTCGAACAAGCTTATGGTCTTTCCCTTCGAGTCCTTTATGTCCTCAAGGGGCGAATGATTGACGATGACCACGGCCTTGCCCGTGTTGTCGTCTCCCGTCGTGCCCACCTTGCAGGCACGGTTGCCGCCGCCGAAGATGTTATGGTTGTTGGCGAACATGCGTCTGTCCAAATCGAAGAAGAGACTCGTGTTCTTGTCGTTCCTGATTCGGTTTATTACCTCTTTGGTTGCAGTATCGGTAATGCTGTCAAGCGATTGGGCAGCAACCATTGTAAGGACGAGACGCATAAACTCTTCTTTGTTGTTGCATACGCGTTTGCTGTCAGCGTCTGCCGAGGTCCATGTGGTGATGTTGCCTTTCTGGTCTGCCTTGCGGTTCCATATCCACGTGCCGCCGTCCATCTGCACCTTCGTGTTGCCGAGGATGTTGGCGTAGGTGCCCTTGCCGTCCGTGTCCTTACGTCCGAGCACCTCGTCAGCAGGATTCTCCTTGTTGTCAATGCGCACGTTGCCATATCCGCCGCCGAAGACGCTGCTGCCGAGCATGCCGCCCTCGACGTGCACGAGCGTATTGCCGTCCACCGTGCCGTAAGCACAGCCGCCGTAGACGTTGCTCCATACGTAGGGCACGATGTTGTCCTTGTCAGTATAGTTGCCGGGCTTGCTGTCGGTGATGTGTACGAGCGTATTGCCGTTGACGCGTCCTACATTATAATAATGGTCAGCCTCTGCTTTCTTCAGACCCTTGCCACCGCCATACACTTCGCCGAAGACGGTGCCGCCACAGATGTTGACGAACGAACGATAGCCCTTAGCCTCGTAGCTTACGAAGGTGCCGTCGGTCTGATTGAGAGTTGTGATGCTGCGAAGCGAGTCGGGCGAATAGTAAGTGGAAGGCTTTGCAGACACATACTCGCCCACGTTGGCATTGTCGCCACCGCCATACACATTGCCGTAAATCTTGGCATCGTCAGAGATTTCCACCTTGGTGGTGCCGATGACGCGAGCCACATTGACGAAGTGGTCGGAAGAAGGAGTCGTGGGTTTCAGACCGGCGCCACCTCCGAACACGTCGCCGTGTATGCGTGCGCCGCACAAATACACCTCCGTCTTGCCGC
>OLSD01000879.1_pt1 | contig 27752 bp, 21 predicted proteins | sample 1672211 | NCBI WGS metagenome assembly OLSD01 (sample SAMEA3136659, study PRJEB25190) | human gut metagenome | reverse complement strand
GAAAGCGCTTTCATAGTATCACCTGGTTTTAATATATAGAGTGTCCCGCTCAGGCGAGCAGGGGGTCAAGCCCGGCGTCGAGCCGGGCGTTGCGTTTCGCCTTCGGCCGGTCGATGACCCGGCCGCGCGCGACGACCATGTCGAGCGTGCGCAGCACACGCAGATCGTCGAGCGGGTTTTCGGCCGCGACGATCATGTCCGCGCTCATGCCGGGAGCGAGCGTGCCGGTCACATCGCCGAGCCCCGCCAGCCGCGCACTCTGCCCGGTGGCACAGTAGAGCGCGCAGGCGTTGGACGCGCCGGCATATTTGTGGAAATAGCACAGCTCGCGCCAGAAGTCGTACTGTGCGACCCACTGGCAGCCGACGTCGTTGCCGAGCGCGATGGGGATATCGTGCGCGAGCGCGGCCTTCGCGCACGCGACCATGCCCTCCATGACCACGTTGCCGTTGAACTGTTCGACCTCGGTCAGGTGCGTGACCGAGCGGTCAAAGAGCGCGTACGGCAGCGCGGGCGAGAGCGTCACGCACAAAAACGCCCCCCGCTCGTGAAACAGGCGCAGGATCTCGTCGTCCGGCTTTGCGCCGTGCTCGATGGAGTCCACGCCGTTTTCCAGCGCCACGCGCACGCCCTCGGGCGACTCGGTGTGCGCCGCCACGGTGTAGCCGAGCGCATGCGCCCGCTCGCACACGGCGCGCACCATCTCGGGCGGCATCTTCAGCTCGCCGGGCACGCCGCGCTCCTTGGCGTCCATGACGCCGCCGGTGATCATCAGCTTCACGAGGTCGACGCCCTGCGCGTGCACGGCATCCACCTGCGCCAACGCCTGGTCGATCGTCTCGGCCGCGATGGCGACCGACCCCGCCATGTGCCCGCCGGGCACGGAGATGCCCTCGTTGGCGGCGAGGATGCGCGGGCCGACGCGGCGGCCGGCGCGGATCTCGTCGCGCAGGCGCGTGTCGAACGTGCTCAGCCCGCCGACGGTGCGGATCGTCGTCACGCCGCCGAGCAGCTCGTCGCGCGCAAACGCGCACACCATGCGGTAAGCCACGGCGCGCGCGACGGGGTTTCCGAGGATGCGGCGCACGAGCTTTTCGTTGTCGCGCTGCTTTTTCTGGATCTTGCCGCTGCCGGCCAGATGCACGTGCATGTTGATGAGTCCGGGCAGCAGATAGCGCCCGCGCAGGTCGATGCGTGTGTACCCCGCCGTGGCAGTGCCGGCCGGCACGATGTCCGTGATCGTCTCGCCGTCCGTGAGCACGCACAGGCCGGGCTGCACGCACATATCCTTCGTGCCGTCGAGAAGGTTTGCGTTGTCAAATGCGTATTTCATGCTGCGCCTCTCTTTCCGCGGCCCGGCCGCACCGGGCAAAATGAATAAAAACAGAATACCACATTTGGCCAATATGTCAAGCCGTGCCGCCGGTCACGCCCCGCGCAGCAAAGCGCGCCGGGCACTGCCCGGCGCGCCCGCACGCATCCAGAATGTGTTGTCTTACGCTGCCTTGTCCTGCGCCGCCGACGCCGCGAGCATGTCGTCGATGCTCACGCCGTAGCCCTTGGCGGGGTCTGCGAGCAGCACGTGCGTCACCGCGCCGATGAGCCTGCCGTCCTGCAAAATGGGGCTGCCGCTCATGCCCTGCACGATGCCGCCGGTCGCGGCCAGCAGGTCCGGGTCGGTGACGGTGATGAGAAAGCGCGTGCACCCGCCGTCATGATACACCCGGCTGATGTCCACCGTGTACGCCCGCACGTCCTCGCCCGCGACCGTGGACAGGATGGTCGCGCCGCCGGTTTTCACCGCGTCGGCGGATGCCGTCTCGACCGCGTCCCCGGCCGGCGGCGCGTCCAGCGTGCCGAAAATGCCAAACAGGCAGTTGCGCTCGATGCCGCCGATGCGGTCGCCGGGATCGAAGCTGCCGACGAGCTCCCCGGCCGTGCCGTGGCCGCCGGGGCGCGCGTCCGCGATGACGGCCGAGAGCACGCTGCCGTCGCGCAGCGGCATGAGCACGCCGCTCGCCTCGTCCGAGATGCCGTGGCCGAGCGCGCCGTAGCGCCCCGTGGCCGGGTCATAGTACGTGAGCGTGCCGACGCCCGTCACCCCGTCGCGCAGCCAGAGCCCGAGCTGCCGCGTGCCGTCGGCCGTGACGGCGGGCGTGACCGTCGCCGTGACCTCCGCGCCCCCGCGCAGCACGGTCACGGACATGGTGTCCCCCGCCGCGTCCATGGCGGCGAGAAAGTCCGCCGAGGACGCGATGTCCCGGCCGTCGATGCGGCAGATCACGTCACCGGGCAGCAGCCCCGCGTCCTTGGCGGGCGTGGCCTTGCCGCCGGGCGTGTCCACCTCGGCGAGATCCGCCACGAGCATGCCCGCCGTCGTCATCTGAATGCCGACGGCCCGGCCGAGCGGCACAAGCGACGCCGCCTGCGCCGACACGCCCACGCACAGCGCGAGCGCGACCGCCGCCGTGACGGCAAACCGGCGCAAAAAATGTGGTTGTTTCCGCAAAAAATCCCCCCTTTGCGCGTGCAGTATCAGTATGCCGGGTTTCGGACAAAATAGCGGCGGAACATTCTTGCTCGATTGCCTGCCGGGGCGCAAATGCCTGCGGCGGCGTGCATACGATGTACGGAGCCAGTTTTGGTAATTCGATGCATCGGAGGCATTTTCATGACGCAAACCTTAAAACAGGGCGACCGCGGCGCGCTCGTGTCGCTGCTGCAACTGGGCCTGCAGCGCGCGGGACAGACGCCGGGCGCGCTCGACGGCATCTTCGGCGCACAGACGGCAGCGGCCGTGCGCGCGTTTCAGGCAGCCAGCGCCCTCACGCCGGACGGCATCGCGGGCGCGCGGACGCACCGCGCACTGCTGCCGTACTACACCGGCTTCGTCACGCGCACCATCCGCGCGGGCGACACGTTTTCCGCCCTCGCGCGGCAGTACGGCACGAGCGTGGACGCCATCGCGCTCGCCAATCCCTACCTCGACCCCGAGCGCCTGCCGCTCGGCCGGGCGCTGACGATCCCGCTGCCGTTTTCCGTCACGCCGGCGGACATTCCCTATTCCTCGGCGCTCATCGGGTACGTCGTGCGCGGGCTGGCCGCGCGCTATCCCATGCTCGCGGTCGGGGAGTTCGGCCGCAGCGTACTCGGCCGCCCGCTGTGGTATCTGACGCTCGGCAGCGGGCCGAAGCTCGTGTTTTACAACGCCGCGCACCACGCCAACGAGTGGATCACGACGCCGCTGCTGCTCACGTTCTGCGAGCAGCTGTGCGCCCGCCTCGGCGACGGCGGCGACATGGAGGGGCAGAACATCCGCGACCTGCTGTCCAGGGTCACGCTCGTGCTCGCCCCGGCCGTCGACCCGGACGGCATCGACCTTGTGACCGGCGCGCTCGACGCCGAGACGACTGCCGCAGCAAAGGCGCTCGCTGAAAATTACCCCGACATTCCCTTCCCCTCGGGCTGGAAGGCAAACATCCGCGGCATTGACCTCAACCTCCAGTACCCCGCCGGGTGGAGCACCGCGCGCGAGATCAAATTCGCCGCGGGCTACACGCGCCCCGGCCCGCGCGACTATGTTGGCCCGGCGCCGCTCGTCGCGCCCGAGAGTCTGGCGATGTACGGCTTCACCCGCGCGCTCGACCCGCTGCTCACCCTGTCGTACCACACGCAGGGCCGCGTCATCTACTGGCAGTATGACGGCTACGACGTACCGGGAAGCGAAGCGATCGCCCGGCAGTTTGCCGCCGTGAGCGGCTACGACGTCGCGGCCACGCCCTACGCCGCCGGCCACGCGGGATATAAGGACTGGTTCATTCAGGACTACCGCCGCCCCGGCTTCACGATCGAGGCGGGCAGCGGGGAAAATCCCCTGCCGCTCAGTCAGTTTCCCGATATCTGGTCGGATAACCTCGGCATCCTGCTCGGCGGCATGACCGCCGTTTTGTGACATTTGTCACGGCCTGCATCCGAACCGCCCACATGGCACATTTTGACCGTTTTTCGGCAAAAAATGCATGCTAAGACATAGGAAAGATATAGACAAAACAAGGCAAATGGTGTGTCTTTCAGTGTCACGAAGGAGGAAATTATCATGCAGCTGTCAGACAAGATCAAAAAATTCAGCGTCGGGCAGGCCATTGACTACCGCAACCGTAACCCGGTCAAGAACCTGCCGAAGCTCCTCGACTGGGCGGACACGTTCTGCGCCGGAAAGTTTGAGGGCCAGCGCCGCGCCATCTCGCTCGAGGGCGACGAGACGACGACGGACAGCCGCCGCGGCGAAAAAGAAGTAAAACGCGCGCAAAGAACGCAAAAAATTGTGTGCAAAGAACGCAAAAGCACCGTCTCCAGTCGGGAGACGGTGCTTTTTCCAGCCTTCCCCTCGAGGGGAAGGCCAGGGCACACAGTCCCGCACAGGGAAAAGCGTCATCAGCGCTGCCGGTGCTGCGCCGCGTGACAGCAAAACGAAAAAACGTGCATGGAAGGGGCCTTCCATGCACGTTTCGGGTCAGATGGGGTTTCCCCGGCTTGGCCTTGCGGCGGGTCAGCTGTGCTGGCCGTGGGCCGGGTAGTGGATGTGCAGCAGCTCGTGGGCGCGGCCCTGGAGCAGGGTGTCGTAGACATAGCCCAGGTCGGGGTTCTGCTGCGGGATGCGCAGGGCGCAGGCTTCGTCTGCCTTGAAGATGGCCTCGGCGCGCTCAGCCTTGCGCTTGTTGCAGGCGGGGGGCTGGCCGCCGCCGCCGATGCAGCCGTTCGGGCAGGCCATGACCTCGATGAAGTCGAACTGCTCCTCGCCGGACTCGACCTTGGCGATGAGCTTGTCGGCGTTGGCCAGACCGTTGGCCACCGCGATGCGGATGGTCAGATCGCCGGCCGTGACGGTGAAGGCCTTGATGCCCTCGAGCCCGCGCACGCCGCACTCGGCAATGGTCTGCAGGGTGTTGGGGCTGGCATCGTCGAGCACGCGGCGGATGACGGCCTCGGTCACGCCGCCGGTCACGCCGAAGATGACGCCGGCGCCGGTGTAGTCGCCGAGCGGGGCGTCGGGCTCCTCGTCCGGGAGGTGGGCAAAGTCGATGCCGGCCTCCTCGATCATGTCGCACAGCTCGCTCGTCGTGATGACGAGGTCGATGAGCCGCTCGCCGTCCTTTTCCAGCTCGGGGCGCGCGGCCTCGAACTTCTTGCCGGTGCAGGGCATGATGGCCACGGAGTAGACGTTCTCGCCCGCAAACTGCTTGCGGATGAGCGAGCCGAACATCGCCATCGGGCTGCCGCAGGTGCTCACCTGGGGCATGAGGTGCGGGTGGCGGTGCTCCACGTGCTGGATCCAGCCGGGGCAGCAGGAGGTAAACATCGGCAGCTTCGCGCCGGTCTTGACCTTCTCAAGAAACTCCGCCGACTCCTCCATGATCGTCAGGTCGGCCGTGAGGTTCGTGTCGTACACCACGTCGACGCCGAGGCGGCGCAGCGCGGCGACGAGCTTGCCGGTGCAGGGCTCATTGGCGGGCAGGCCGAAGCGCTCGGCCATGCCGACGCGCACGCTCGGCGCGTACTGCACGACGACCTTGCGGGTCTGATCCTGCAGCATCGACCAGAACTTTTCGGTCTCGTTGCGGATCGTGATCGCGCCGGTCGGGCACACGGCGGCACACTGGCCGCAGCCGACACAGTCGGTATCCTTGAGGGTCTTGCCGAAGTCGGCGGAGATGTGCGCCTTCTTGCCGCGGCCGCTGAAATCGACCGCGCCGATGTTTTGAATTTCAGCGCAGGTGCGCACGCACAGTCCGCACAGGATGCACTTGCTCGGGTCGCGCACGATGCTCGGCGAGGAGAGATCCATCGGCTCGGTGCAGTAGGTGTTGGGCTCGAAGCGGTGCGCGTCCACGTGGTAGCGGCGGGCGTACTCCTGCAGCTTGCAGCGGCCGCTCTGGTCGCAGGTCAGGCAGTCGGCCCGGTGGCTGCTCATCAGCAGCTGCAGCGTGGTGCGGCGGCTGTCGAGCACCTGCTTGGTATGGGTGCTCACGACCATGCCGTCGCGCGGCTGCATGGAGCAGGCAGCGTCCATCTTGCCGCGGTCGTTCTCGACGAGGCACAGGCGGCAGCCGCCGTAGATGGACAGGTTTTCACAGTAGCAAAGCGAGGGGATGTCGATGCCGTTGTTGCGGGCGACCTCCAGCACATTGCGCTCGGTCGTGAACGGGCAGGACACGCCGTCGATGATCATTTTCTTTTCTTCAGCCATGGTTCACGCCTCCTTGATCGCACCGAACGGGCAGCCGGTCTTGCAGGTGCCGCACTTGATGCATTTGTCTGTGTCGATGTGGTGCGGCTTTTTCAGCTCGCCGGTGATCGCGCCGGCCGGGCAGTTGCGCGCGCACTTCGTGCAGCCCTTGCAGATGGCCGGGTCGATGACATACGTCGTCAGGCTGCGGCAGCTGCCGGTGCGGCACTTCTTGTCGAAGATATGCTCGCGGTATTCGTCCTCGAAGTTGGCGAGCGTGGACAGCACGGGGTTCGGCGCTGTTTTGCCGAGACCGCACAGGGAGGAGTTCTGGATCATCTTGGCGAGGGAGCGCAGCTCCTCAATGTCGCCGGGTTTCCCGTTGCCCTTGGTGATCCGGGTGAGAATGTCGAGCATACGGGTCGTGCCCTCGCGGCACGGGGTGCACTTGCCGCACGACTCGTTGCAGATGAAGTTCATGAAAAACTGCGCGATGGACACCATGCACGTGTCCTCGTCCATGACGACGAGGCCGCCGGAGCCGATGATCGCGCCGGCTTTTTTCAGCGAGTCAAAGTCCATGGGCAGATCCATGTGCGCCTCGGTCAGGCAGCCGCCGGACGGGCCGCCGATCTGCACGGCCTTGAACGCTTTGCCGTTTTTGATGCCGCCGCCGATGTCGTACACGACCTCGCGCATCGTCGTGCCCATGGGCACTTCGATCAGGCCGGTGTTGACGACGTTGCCCGTGAGGGCGAAGGCCTTCGTGCCGGAGCTGCCCTCCGTGCCGACGGATTTGAACCAGTCCGCGCCCTTTTTGATGATGTCGGGCACGTTGGCAAACGTCTCAACGTTGTTCAGGCAGGTGGGCTTGCCGTACAGGCCCTTGTCGACGGAGCGCGGGGGCTTCGTGCGCGGCATGCCGCGGTTGCCCTCGATGGACGCGGTCATGGCCGAGCCCTCGCCGCAGACGAACGCGCCTGCGCCGCAGTTGATGTGCATGTGGAAGTTGAAGCCGCTGCCGAGGATGTTGTCGCCCAGCAGACCAAGCTCCTTGGCCTGCTCGATGGCGACGGTCAGGCGGTGCACGGCCATGGGGTACTCGGCGCGGACATAGATGTAGCCCTCGGTGGAGCCGGTAGCCACGCCCGCGACGATCATGCCCTCGATGACCTTGTGCGGGTCGCCCTCCATGCAGGAGCGGTCCATGAAAGCGCCGGGGTCGCCCTCGTCGCCGTTGCAGACGATGTACTTGACGGGCTCTTCCGTATGTGCCGCGACCTGCGCCCACTTGCGCCCGGTCGGGAAGCCCGCGCCGCCGCGGCCGCGCAGGCCGGAATCGCTCACGGCCTGGACGATCTCGTCCGGCTGCATCTCGAACAGGGCCTTGGCCAGCGCGCCGTAGCCGCCGATGGACAGGTACTCCTCGATGGATTCCGCGTCGATATGGCCGCAGTGCTCGAGCACGCGGCGGGTCTGCTTTTTGTAAAACGGGATGTCCTCCTGGCGCTCATACAGTTCGCCGTTCTGGTGATAGCCCAAGCGCTCGATGAACTCGCCGCCGAGGATGGTCTTCTGGATGATCTCCTCCACGTCGCTGACCTGGCACTTCGTGTACAGCCAGCCCTCCGGCTCGATGCGCACCAGCGGGCCCATCTCGCAAAAGCCGTGGCAGCCGGACTTTTTCAGGCCGATGGTGTCGGCGTGGTGCTCGGTCAGGGATACCTCGCACGGGATGCCGAGCTCGTCCATGCGCTTTTTGAGCTCGTGGTAGACGTTCAGGTTGCCGCCGGCGACACAGCCCGTGCCGCAGCAGACGAGAATTTTACGTTTTTCCGCGTCGCGCGCAGCCATGTAGTCGGCCTGCAGGGCGCGGAACTGCTCCAAGGATTCGATTCTCTGACGCATTACGCACCCTCCTTTGCACGCAGCTCCTCGATGAGATCCACGGCCTTGTCGGGGGTCATGGCCGGGTGCACCGTGTCGTTGACCATGACGACCGGGCTCAGACCGCACGCGCCGAGGCACGACACGATCTCGATGGTGAACAGGCCGTCGTCCGAGGTCGGCTTGCTCTCGCTCAGGCCGGTGGCGTCATAGAGCGCCTGCAGGACGTTGCCGGACTTGCGCACGTGGCACGCCGTGCCGCGGCAGACCTTGAGCACGTACTTGCCCTTCACGTCGAGCGAGAAGTTCTCATAAAACGTTGCCACGCCGTAGATCTTCGACTCGCTGATGCCCACCTTGTTGGCAATGTAGCGCAGCGCGTCTTTCGGCAGATAACGGTATTTTCCCTGCACGTCCTGCATGATCGCAATGATCTGCGAGGCGTCACAGGCGTGATCTGCGAGGACCTGGTCAATGAATTTGTAATCGATCTGTTCCATTTTTTCAGTTCCCTTTCCAACAAATTTGCACCGGCCGGCTCCTATTCCGGCCGGACGCAGGATTCCCTGCTTCCCATCATACAATATCTATGAAAAATTTTCAATGCCCAGTCCCGTCGTTTTGATAACGACAAACTGCGAGAATTTTTCACAAATCCGCACACTTTTCCGCCCGTGTGCAGCTTTTGGAAATTCCGGTGCAAATGCTTGACACACCTGCCTTTCCGTGGCATAATTACAGCAAACTATGCGCCCGCGCCGCAAGCTGTGCTTCCGGCCCGGCCGCCGCCGATCCCGCACCGAATCTGACACCGAATTGCCCATGAGGTGGAAGGCTGCGTGCGTGCGCTGCTGCACCGCCATGCCTTTCGGGCATGGCATTTTTTGTCTCTTTCGGCGGGCGGCTACACGAAAAGGAGAGATCTGCAATGACCCATCTGCGCAAACTCACGGCGGTGCTGCTGGCCGTCATCATGGTGTTCGCCCTCGCCGCCTGCGGCCAGAAGGACGACACCGCCGCCATCGACAAAGACCTGACCGTCAACGTCGTCGCGCTCAACGGCACGACCGGCTTCGGCATGGCCAAGCTCATGTCCGACAGCAAGGCCGGCACGACCGCGCTGAGCTACAACTTCACCGTCGAGACCGACCCGAGCAACGCCACCGCCGCGCTCGTCAACGGTACGGCCGACATCGCCGCCCTGCCGACGAACGCCGCCGCCGCGCTCTACAACAAGACCGACGGCGCCGTGCAGGTGCTCGCGCTCAACACGCGCGGCGTGCTGTACGTCGTGACCGACGGCACGGAGAGCATCACGTCCTTTGCCGACCTGCGCGGCAAGAACGTCTGCGTCCCCGTGCAGAACCCAACGTTCATCTTCCAGTACCTGTGCGAGAAAAACGGTCTGACCGTCGGCACGGACATCACCATCGACAACACCTATGCCCAGCCGGCGGAGCTCAACACGGCGCTCGCCTCCGGCGAGGTGCACATCGCCGTGCTGCCGGAGCCGATGGTCACGATCGCCCGCGCGGCCAACCCCGCCCTCACCGTCGCGCTCGACCTGACCGCCGAGTGGGACAAGGTCGCCCCGGCCGGCAGCCTCGTGCAGGGCTGCGTCGTCGTGCGCAAGGCGTTTGCCGATGAGCACCCGAGCGAGGTCAAGGCGTTCCTGACCGAGTATCAGGCGTCCATCGAGTACCTGACGGCCGAGCCCGACCAGGCCGGCCAGATGATCGAAGAGGCTGGCATCTTCGCCAAGGCCGCCGTGGCCGCCAAGGCCATCCCGAACTGCAACGTCTGCTTCGTGTCCGGCGCGGACATGCAGGCCGCGCTGACGGAGTTTCTCACGGCGCTGAGCACCGTTGCCCCGCAGAGCATCGGCGGCAAGGTGCCGGGCGATGACTTCTACTGCATCCTGAAATGAAGCGCTTTGCCCGCGGCGCGCTGACGCTCGCATTCTGGCTTGCCGTGTGGGCGGCGCTGGCGCTGCTCGTGCACCGGGAGCTGCTGCTGCCCGCGCCGTGGACGGTCGTGCGCAGGCTCTGCGAGCTTGCCGCGACCGGGGCGTTCTGGCGCATCACGGCCGTGTCCATCGGCCGTGTGCTGCTCGGCGTGGCGGGGGCGGTCGTGCTCGGCGTGGCGCTGGCCGCCGCGTGCACGATATCGAAAACCGCCGACGCGCTGCTGCGCCCGCTCATGACGGTCGTCAAGTCCACGCCGGTGGCGTCGTTCGTCGTGCTCGCGCTCATCTGGATCGCGCGCGACTGGCTGCCGGTGTTCATCGCGCTGCTCATGGTGCTGCCCGTCGTGTGGAGCAATGTCTGCACCGGCATCCGCAGCGCCGACCCCGCGCTGCTCGAGCTTGCGCGGGTGTACAGCTGGCCGCGCGGGCGCGTGCTGCGGCGGATCTATGTGCCGAGTGTGCGGCCGCACTTTCTGGCCGCGCTGCGCTCGGGCCTCGGCTTCGGCTGGAAGGCCGGCATCGCCGCCGAGGTGCTCACCGTGCCGCACAGCGCCATCGGCCGCATGATCTATGAATCGAAGCTGTACCTACAGACCACCGACCTCTTTGCCTGGACACTCGCGGTCATTCTGCTCAGCGTCGGGCTCGAGCGGCTGGTGCTGCGCGCACTCACTCCGCGCGGGAAAGGAGGCGGCAGCGCATGATCGAAACACGTGACCTCACCGTGACGTATGACGGCCGTGCCGTCCTGCGCGCCGTCGATCTCACCGTGCCCGACGGCGGGCACATCGCGCTCATGGGCCCGTCCGGCTGCGGCAAGACGACGCTGCTGCGCGTGCTCGCCGGGCTGCGCGCGCCGGACGGCGGCACGGTGCGCGTGTCGCCGGGGCGCATGGCCTGCGTCTTTCAGGAGCCGCGGCTGCTGCCGTGGCGCACGGCGGCGGAAAACGTCAACGCCGTGCTCTCCGACCGGGCGCAGACCATGCCGCAGGCGCTGGCGTGGCTCGAGCGGCTGGAGCTGAGCGATGCGCGCGACCAGTACCCCGCGGCGCTCTCCGGCGGCATGCAGCAGCGCGTAGCCATCGCGCGGGCACTTGCGTATGACGCGCCGGTGCTGCTGCTCGACGAGCCGTTTCGCGGGCTGGACGCGGCGCTGCGGCAGCGCGTGACCGCGCTGGTCGCGGACGCGGCGAAAGACAAGACCCTCGTGCTCGCCACGCACGACGCGGCCGACGCCGCCGCGCTCGGCTGCGCGGTGTATGCGTATGCCGACGGCGCGTTCCGCCGCGACGGATGAGGTGAACATGGGACACGCACTGCCCCACCGGCGCCGCCGGAGGGAACCGCACGGCATCCAACAAAAAAACACCGTCTCCCGGATGGGAGACGGTGTTTTTTGCACGCACTGCGTTTTCACGACCCGCTGCCGGACGTCTGCGTGGGCGCCGTGACCTCCGTGCGCATGACGCCCTTGGAGAAGGTCAGGCTCTTGAGGATGGCCGAAAAGTCGTTGGACATACTGCGGTAGAGGTCGGCGTTCTCGTTGGCGAACTGCACGTCGGTCGGCAGCTCGGCAATGAGGTTGTAGTTCGCGCCGTCGACGGTCAGGCCGCAGATGGCCTGATACTCCGGCAGCACGGTATAGTCATAATCGGTGGGAAAGACCTCAAGCATAAACAGAAAACCGCCCAGACCGTTGTTGTAGTCGGTCTTTTCGTAAAAGCCGACGTAATAGCCGCCGTCGTTGGCGCCGCATTCGGTCAGGTAATCGTCGCCCCAGCTGGCCGGCAGCGTGACGGAAAAATAGCCGCCCTTGCCGTCGTCATACGTCGGGCAGAGGGTGATGTTCCCCGCCTTGTCGGCCGCAGCCGTCGGCTGGGCGGACGCGGCGGTCTTCTCGCTGCGGCCGCAGGCGGCCAGAGACAGCGCGAGCGCCAGCGCCAGCACGAGCGCCGGGATGTTTCGTTTCATGCAGATCGCTCCTTTCCGAATCTTCGCACGGGAATATTATACGCCGCCGGCCCGCGTGTGTAAACCCCTGGACCGGGCGGCGCGCGGCGCGCAAAAAGATGCACGTCAGGTTTTCTGACGTGCATCCGAGCGAAAGGTTCCGGTTTTTTTACGCGGCGGCGGGCTTGCTGTGCTTGCGCAGGACGATCTGCAGCACGATGACGACCACGATGACCGCGATGCCGACGACGTCGGTCATGAGCTCCGGGTCGATCAGGCACAGGCCGCCGGCGGCGAGCAGGATGCGCTGCCACCAGGGCGCGCGCGTGACGATATAGCCCTCGAGCGCGGCGGCGATGCCGAAGATGCCGAGGCACGACGTGATGATGACCTGAATGGCGGCGAGCACGCCCTGATCCATGAGCAGCATGGAGGGGTTCATCGCAAAGATGTACGGCACGATGAACGCCGCGATGGCGAGCTTCGTGGCATTGATGCCGGTCTTCATGGGGTCGGACTTGGCGATGGCGGAGCCGGCGTAGGCCGCCAGCGCGACCGGCGGCGTGATATCGGCGACGATGCCGAAGTAGAACACGAAGAAGTGGGCCGCGACCTTCGGGATGCCGAGCGTGATGAGGATCGGCGCGCAGGTGGAGGCCATGATGCAGTAGTTGGCGGTCGTGGGCACGCCCATGCCGAGCACGATGCAGCAGAGCATCGTCAGGAACAGCGCCAGCAGCAGCGAGAGCGTCGGGTTCGGGATGGCGCTGCTGATCGCAATGACGCCGCTGATGAGCTTGGACGCCAGGCCCGTGACGGTGATGCAGCCCGCGATCATGCCGGCCATGGCGCAGGCCACGGCGACGGTGATGCTGCCCTTGCCGCCGGCCTCGAGCGAGTCGAGGATCATGCGGCCGGTCTTTTTGGCGGTGATGCCGGCGACGCTGCCGGTCTTGGTCTCCCGCACCTCGGCCGAGGCGTCACAGATGGTGCCGACCAGGCTCACAGCGATGGAGATCAGGATGGCGATCGCGGCGGAAAACTGCAGCGAGCGGATGTTCGCCGTGACCATCCAGATCAGGAACACGAGCGGCAGCAGCAGATAGACGTTGCGGATGAGGTACTTGAAGCGGGGCAGCTCCGAGCGCGGGATGCCCTTGAGGCCGAGCTTCTTGGCCTCGAGATGCACGGAGATGAAGATGCCGCCGAAATACAGCACGGCGGGCAGGATCGCCCAGAGTGTGACCTGACCATAGGTCACGCCCATGTACTCGGCCATGAGGAACGCGGCCGCGCCCATGATGGGCGGCATGATCTGGCCGCCGGTGGAGGCCGCCGCCTCGACGGCGCCGGCGAACTCCGGCTTGTAGCCGGTCTTTTTCATCATCGGGATCGTGACCGAGCCGGTGGTGACGGTGTTGCCGACGGACGAGCCGGACACCATGCCGCACAGCGCGGACGAGATAACGGCGACCTTGGCCGGGCCGCCGGAGGTCCAGCCGGCGATGGCGTTGGCTGCGTCAATGAAGAAGCTGGCGATGCCGGTTCGCTCAAGGAAGCCGCCGAAGATGATGAACACGGCGATGAACTTCGCGCACACCTGCACGGGCGTGCTCAGCACGCCGGACGTGCCGAAAAAGAGCGTGTAGATCACGCGGCTGAGCACCTGCTGGAACGTCTGCCCGGCGTTGAGCATGCTCACGAACGTGTACACGAGCAGCGCGCCGACGACCACGAGGATCGGCAGGCCGACGCAGCGGCGGCACAGCTCGGCCAGCACGAGGATGCCGGCCACGCCGACGGCGATGAGAAACGGCGTCATCTTGGCGGCGCTGGTGAGCGTCTTGATGAGCACGGAGTAGTTAAAGCAATAGTAGAAAAACGCAGCCGCGCCGATGACCATGATGACGATATCGTACCACGGCAGGCGGTTGGCGTGCACATGCTTCTTGCTGGCGGGGTAGGTCAGGTAGCCCATGATGACGATCAGCCCGAGGAATGCGGTCAGGCGGATCTCGAGCGCGGCCGTGCTGAACAGCGTCGACCAGATGCAGTAGATCGAAAACAGCGCCATGACGACGGAGATAACGATCTTGGGCTTGCCCGCCCAGATGCGGGTGGCGGATTCGCGGTCATACTTGCGCATGACGGCGTCCATTTCCTCCTGCAGCGAAGCGCTTGCCGCGGCGTCCGCGGCCTTTTTGTTGTCAGACATAGAGGGAAACCTCCGTTCCGGTTAGGATGGAAAAGCTACGGCGTCAGGGGTACTGACGCCGTAGCGAACGTTTACGGGATGCAGCGCATCACCGCCTCAGGCATCAATAGGTGCCGGCCTTGATGGTGGCGGCGGTGTAGTACGGGGAAGCGGAAAGCAGGGACTGCACGTGGCTGTCGTCGAGGCTGACGAGGTAGACGCTGCCGGCGGTGGCAAGGTCGGTGATGGCCGTGGTGGGCGCACCGGCGACGATGAACGCGGCGTCGATCTTGCCGTCCTTCAGGCTCTCGGCGCTGTCGCCGAAGCTCTGGTACACGGCGGAGATGTCAGACTCCTTGAGGTCGTAAGCGCTGAGCACGTCAATGGCGTTGAAGTACACGCCCGAGCCGGCCGCACCGATGGAGACCTTCTTGCCGGCGAGGTCGGCAACGGTCTTGATGTCGGGGTTGGTGGTGACGATCTGCACCTGCTCCTGATACAGCTGAGCCACGACGGAGAAGCCGGTGACGGGGCTGTCAAACAGGCGCTGGCCGTTGTAGGCGTAGTTCATGACGTCGCTCTGCACGAACGCGAGCTGGACGTTGCCGTTGGTCAGATCCTCGACGTTGGCCTGAGAGCCGCCGGAGGTGAGGGCCGTGACCTTGCAGTCGGACTTGCCGGAGACGAAGGAAGCGAGCACGCCGCCGAAGGCGTAGTACGTGCCGGACTCGCCGCCGGTGCCGAAGCTGAGCGCGGAAGCGGTGCCGTTGCCGGCGCCTTCCTTGACCGCGTTGACCTTGAAGCCCTTCTCCTCAAAGTACTTGGCAGCGCCGGGGTGATACGGCACGCCCTTGACGGAGGCGGCAGCCTCGATGCTCAGCTCCGCGCCCTTGGCGTGCTGAGCGGTGATGGCGTCGAGATTGTCAAAGATGGTGGACACGAACGCATAGATCTCGTCGGTCGGGACATCGTCGCGGGCGATGACGATCGCGCCGACGGAGACGGTGTTGGTATCGACCTTGGAAGCGGAACCCGTGTCGTCGGTCTTGGTGTCGGTATTGCCGCCGCCGCAGGCGCACAGCGCAAACACCATGACGAGGGCGAGCGCCAGCGCCACGATTTTGTTGAACTTCATAGTTGATTCTCTCCTTTTTGAAATTTTCCTCTTGCAAAGATTCAATATGCGTTCATTATACCTGCAATTTGTGCAAATTTCAAGCGAAAAATGAATCTTTATGCCTGTTCGTGTGCAAAAACTTTCACACACTAACAGTTTTCTGATACAAACCGCCACATCTTGCGCCGCTTGGGCAAATTTTCCCACTCCGGGCACAAGATGCCTCACACAAGTAAGCAAAAATCCGGCCTGTGCAAAATTTGCACAGGCCGGATCATCGACCGGAATGCGTTATGCGTCCTTGTCCGCGTCCGGGTCGGGCTGCACGAGCACGCGCTCGACGCGGCGGCCGTCCATGGCGAGGACCGTGACGGTGAGGTTTTCGTACCGGAAGCTGTCGCCCACCTTCGGGAACGTGCCGAAGCGCTCGAGCGTCCAGCCGCCGACGGTGGTGCTGTCGGCGTCGTCGAGGGCGTCCTCGTTCCAGTCGAGCAGCTCGAGAAAGTCCGAGAGCGTCATGGCGCCGTCGAGCTCATAGCCGCCGTCGGGCCGCGTGACGACCTCGTTTTCCACCACGTCCTTCTCGTCCCAGATGTCGCCGACGAGCTCCTCGAGCACGTCCTCCATCGTGATGACGCCGAGCGTGCCGCCGTATTCGTCCGTGACGACGGCGAGGTGCTTCTGCTCGCGGCGGAGCTTTGCCAGCACGTCGGGCAGGCGCGTGGTCTTGTAGACGAAGCACGGCGGAATGAGCTGCGCGCGCAGATCGTCCGGCCGGCCGTCCATCATGGCCTTGAAAAAGCGGTTGAGGTACAGGAAACCGATGATATTGTCCACGCTGCCGGAGTAGACCGGCAGGCGGGAATACGACGAATCGTTGATGATGCGCACGATCTCGTCCCAGTCGTCGTCGATGTCGATGGCGACCATGTCGACGCGGGCGGTCATGGCCTCGCTCGCGCTGACGTCGGAAAAGTCGAGCGCGGAGCGCAGCAGCTCGCTGCGGTCCTCGTCGAGCACGTCCTCGTCCTCGGCCGTCTCGATGATCGACTGCAGCTCCTGCGAGGCGGCCTCCTCGGGATCGCCGTCGCCGGCATCGCCGTGCAGCGGGCGCGTGATGAGGTGCACGAGCCCGACGACGAGCCAGATCACGGGGTAGAGGATGACCGACAGCGCGCGGATGATATAGGCATTGCGCAGGGCGATGCCGTTGGCGTTCTGCTTGGCGACGATCTTCGGCATCGTCTCGCCGAAGATGATGACCAGCAGCGTCAGCACGACGGTGGACACCCACGTCCACTGCTCGCCCGCGAGCAGGATGACGATCACGGAGCCGAGCGACGACGCCGCGATGTTGACGAGGTTGTTGCCGATGAGGATGGCGCTGAGGGTGCGGTCGAAGTGGTCGAGGATGCCGACGGCCGTTTTCGCGCGGCGGTCGCCGTCCTCGGCGGCGTTTTCGAGCCGCAGGCGGTTGGCCGACGAATACGACATTTCCGACGCGGAGAAGAACGCCGACAGCGCAATCAGCACGACGAGCGCGGCAAAATACCACACGATGCTCATGCCGGCTCGCCCCCTTTCTCCGGGGCGGCGTCCGCGGGGGCGGCCTCGTCGGTCTCCTCCGGCAGCAGGCGCACGACGAGCTTGACGATGCGCTTTTGCTTCATGTCGGAAATGCGCACGTCGAGCCGGTGATAGCGGAAGCCCTCCCGCTCGCGCGGGATGTAGGAAAACTGTTCATACGTCCACTCGCCGAGCAGCTTGTAGCGCAGCTCCTCGTCGTCCTCGGGGTCGGTGTAGTCGAGCCGGTCGAACACCTCGCCGACGGTCATCTCGGCATCGACCTCGTAGCGGCCGCCGCCGAGCGGCACGAACGACTCCTCGACCACGTCGTCCTCGTCCCAGATCTCGCCGACGAGCTCCTCGACGATGTCCTCCACGGTCACGATGCCGAGCGTGCCGCCGTAGTTGTCGGTGACGATGGCGAGGTTTGCCTTGCGGCTGCTCAGCTCGGGCAGCACCTCGGCGATGAGGGTGCTCTGGTGCACGAACACGGGCTCGTCGAGCAGGGGGCGCACGTCCACGGCCTTGCCGCCGGCGGCAATGCACGCCTTGATGTATTTGCGGATCTGCAGGATGCCGATCACATTGTCAATGCTGTCGGCATACACGGGCAGACGGCTGTGGCGCTGCTCGCGCACGTAGGCGAGGATCTCCTCCGGGGGATCGTCCACGTCCACGGCGGCGACGTCCACGCGCGCCGTGATGACGCTCTCGACCGGCACGTCGGCAAACGACAGGGCCGAGCTCATGAGCTCGCCGCGCTCGGCGGTCAGTTCCCCGTCGTCGGTCATGTTCTCGATGATGTCGGCCAGCTCATCCTCCGTCACGGTCACGGCGGGCTCGCTCTGTACGCGGCGGGCGACGGCGTTGCCGAAGGCGGTGAGCAGGGCCGACAGGGGCTTGAAGAGCACCATGAAAAACCGCAGCGAGCGCGCCGTGTGCATGGCCAGCCGCTCGGCGTATTTCTTGGCGATGCTCTTCGGCAGCATCTCGCCTGCGAAGAACACGACCACGGTCGTGACGAGCGTGCCGGCGGTGACGGCCCACATGCCCCACTGCCGCTGCACGGCCACGGTCACGAGCGTTGCGATCGTCAGGTGCAGAATGTTCGTGCCGATCAGCAGCGTCGTGATTGCCTGATCGAAGTGGTCGAGCACATACAGCGCCTGCTCGGCGCGGCGGTTGCCGTGGTCAGCGGCGGCTTTGAGCCGGATGCGGCTCGCGGATGCAAACGCTGTCTCCATGACGGCGAAATAGGCCGCGCCAAGGAGCAGCACGATGATAACAGGCAAAATATTCCATAAATCCTGCTTAGGGCCAGCGTCCATTGCGGATCATCACACTCCTGAATACCTCCCCCGGCCGATGCCTATCCGGTCGGGAGATAAATTAACGTTCATGATACCATAAAATGCCCGGCGCGTCAACGGCTTTTCTCCTCCGTGACGGCGACGTTGCCCGGCCCTGCCAGCTCGCGCAGCTCCTCGACGAGCGCGGGGTGCACGACGCAGCGGGCCGCGGCGCGCCGGCCCGTGTCCTCAAACACGAGCACGAGCTGCTCGTCGCCGGGGAACATCTCGAGGATGAGCTCGATGCGCTTCACGGCCGGGTGGTCCTTATCCGGCAGCCGCACCCAGAGCCGGTGACGCTTCGGCGGCTCGGGCCGCGGCGGCGGGTCGCGGCGCGGCGGCGTGCGCAGGGTCTCGAGCCCCTGCTCCGTCAGCGGCAGGACCTTGTCCGCCACGAGCTGCGGGTCGGATTCATCCCGCGTCGAGATGCGCCCATAAACGAACAGCGCGGGGTTTTCCTGCGCCAGCAGGTCGCGGCAGGCGTCGAGCGCGGGCGAAAACACGAGCACCTCCATGCTGCCGCCGTCGTCCTCGAGCTGGAGGTAGGCCATGCGGGTGTTCTTGCGCGTGGCGCGCTCGCGGCTGGCGGTGCAGATACCGGCCAGCACGACACGCTGCCCGTCGCGGTAGCGGTGCGCGGCCGTGGCCGGGGCGTGGAAGCTTGCGAGAATGTCGCCCATGGGCGCGGCCTTGGCCTGCTGCGCGAGCGCGCGGTAGTCGTCCATCGGGTGGCCGGTGAGGTACAGCCCCGTCGTCTCGCGCTCCATGGCTATGAGCTCCGCGCGCGTGAACTCCTCCACGTCCGGCAGCACGAGCTGCGTCGTGTCGGCAGGCTCTCCCCCGTCGTCCGGCGCGCTGAAGAGGTTCATCTGGCCGGTGAGGTTCATGCGGCTCTCGCTCGCCGCGCCGCCCAGCACGCGGTCGACCGACTGCATGAGCGCCTTGCGCTTGTAGCCCATGCGGTCGAAGCACCCGGCGCGGATGAGACTCTCGACGGCGCGGCGGTTGAGGTCGTGCCCGTTCATGCGGCGGCAGAACTCGTCAAACGCCGTGAACGGCCCGCCGATCTCCCGCTCGCGCATGAGCGCCTGGATGAGTCCGCGCCCCACGCCCTTGATGGCCACAAGGCCGAAGCGCAGATCACCCTCCTCGACGGTGAAGTCAGCGTCGGACGCATTGATGTCCGGCGGCAGCAGGCGGATGCCCAGCTCGCGGCACTCGGCGATGTACTCCGTGACCTTCGGCGTGTTGTCGAGCACGGAGGTCAAAAGCGCTGCCATGTATTCGTGCGGGTAGTTGCGCTTCATGTACGCCGTGCGGTAGGACACGATGGCGTAGGACACGGCGTGCGCCTTGTTGAAGGCGTAGCTTGCAAAGGCGAGGATCTCGTCGTAAATTTCGTTGGCCGTCTGCTCCGGCACGCCGCGCGCCACCGCGCCGGGGATATTCCGCTCCGGGTCGCCGTGCACGAACGCGGCGCGCTCGGCCGTAATGACGGCCTCTTTTTTCTTCGACATGGCGCGGCGGATCATGTCCGCCTGCCCGAGCGAGAATCCGGCCAGCTGCCGGAAGATCTCGATGACCTGCTCCTGATAGACGATGCAGCCGTAGGTCACGGCGAGGATCGGCTCGAGCAGAGGGTGCTTGTAGGTGATGCGCTCCGGGTGCGCCGAGCAGGCGAGAAACCGCGGGATGCTCTCCATCGGCCCGGGGCGGTAGAGCGCGATGACGGCGGTGATGTCCTCGATGCTGCGCGGGCGCAGACCCATGCACACGGCCGTGATGCCCGCGCTCTCGAGCTGGAACACGCCGACGGTGCGCCCGGCGGCGAGCATATCAAACGTCTTTTTATCGTCGAGCGGGATGCGCTCGACCTGAAACCCCGGCTCGCGGCGGCGCACCTGCCGCGCCGCATCCTCGAGCACGGTGAGGTTGCGCAGGCCGAGAAAGTCCATCTTCAGCAGCCCCAGCTCCTCGAGCGTCGTCATCTGGAACTGGCACACGAGCGCGCCGTCGTTGCTCGCCAGCGGCACGTAGGCGTACACCGGCTGCTCCGTGATGACCACGCCCGCCGCGTGCGTGGACGCATGCCGCGGCATGCCCTCGATGGCGCGGGCCGTGTCGATGAGCTGGTGCAGCCGGTCGTCCCCGTCATACATGGCGCGCAGCGTCTGCGACTGCTGCAGCGCCTCGTCGAGCGTGGTGTTGATGCCGCCGGGGATGGCCTTGGCCACAGCGTCCACCTCGGCGTAGGTCATGTTCATGACCCGGCCGACGTCGCGCACTGCCGCGCGCGCCGCCATGGTGCCGAACGTGACGATCTGCGCCACGTGGTCGGCGCCGTATTTGCGGATCACGTAGTCGATCACTTCCCCGCGCCGCTGCACGCAGAAGTCCACGTCGATATCCGGCATGCTCACGCGCTCGGGGTTGAGAAAGCGCTCGAAGTAGAGGTTATACTGCACGGGGTCGACGTCCGTGATGCCGAGGCAGTAGGACACGACGCTGCCGGCCGCGCTGCCGCGCCCCGGCCCGACGGGGATGTGCTGGGCCTTGGCGTAGCCGATGAAATCGCTCACGATGAGAAAGTAGTCCACAAAGCCCATGCGCCGGATCATGTTGAGCTCATAATCCAGCCGCTTTCGCACCTCCGGCCGGTCGCCGTAGCGTTTTTCAAAGCCGCGCGCGCACAGCTTCGTGAGATAGGCGTCCGCGTCCGTCTCCCCCTCCGGCAGCAGAAAGCGCGGCAGGTGGTAGTGGCCGAACGTGAAGTCAAATTGGCAGCGGTCAGCAATGCGCTGCGTGTTTTCCACCGCGTCGGGATATTCGTCAAAGAGCGCGCGCATCTCGGCCTCGCTCTTGAGGTAAAACTCGTCGTTCGGGAAGCGCAGGCGGTCCGGGCTGTCGAGCGTCTGCCCGGTCTGGATGCACAGCAGCACGTCCTGATCGTAAGCGTCCTGCTTTTTAATATAGTGTACGTCGTTCGTCGCCGCGAGGGGGATGCCCGTCTCGCGGTGGATGCGCAGCAGCGCCGCACGCACGCGCGCCTCGTCGGTCATGTGGTGGTTCTGCAGCTCAAGGTAGAAGTTCCCCTCACCGAAGAGTTCCTGCAGCTCCACGGCGCGCGCCTTGGCCGCCTCATAATCTCCCCGCAGCACCGCGCGCGGAATGTCGCCCGCGACGCAGCCGCTCAGGCAGATGAGACCGTCTGCATGTTTGTGCAGTAGCGGCCAGTCGATGCGCGGCTTGCCGTAAAACCCGCGCTCAAACGCGGCCGACACGAGATAGCACAGGTTGTGGTAGCCCGTCTCGTCGCGGCAGAGCAGGATCAGGTGCGTGTAGGCATCGTCCACGCCGTGGACGCGGTCGGTCATGCCGCGCGGGGCGACATAGACCTCGCAGCCGATGATCGGCCGGATGCCGGCAGCGACTGCCGCCTTGTAAAAAGCGACCGCGCCGTACATGACACCGTGGTCGGTGATCGCCAGCGCGGTCTGGCCCAGCTCCTTGGCGCGCTCGATGAGCGGCCCGATGCGGCATGCGCCGTCGAGCAGGCTGTATTCACTATGTACGTGCAGGTGTGCAAACCCCATCGTGCGTTCCTTTCAGTCGTCCATGTGAAATTCCATGAGTTTTTTCAGCCGGTAGTTCAGGCAGCTCTTCGTCACCGGCGGATACGAGAGCGTGGCGAGGTCGGCCAGGCTGGCCTCGGGATTGGCAATGCGCAGCAGCGCCGCGCTCTGCAGCTTTTCCGGCAGCACGTCGAGCCCGTAGTCGCGCTCGATGCGGCGGATGGCGTCGATCTGCTCCTGCGCCGCGGCAACGACCTTGTCGGCGTTGGCGGTGTCGCAGTTGACCTTGCGGTTGATGGAGTTGTTCATGGACTTCTCCACCTTGGCGGACATGATGTCCATGGCGGCGCAGGGCGCGCCGATCTTGGTCAGGAAGTCCTCGATGGCCTCGGACTTCTTGAAATAGAGCACGGTGTTCGCGCCGCGGTCGATGCTGCGCGCGGCAAAGCCCAGCTCCGTGAGCAGGGCGGCCGTCTCGCGGCTGACGCTCGCGTGCGCCGTGATGAGCTCGAGGTGGTAGTTCTTGCTCGGGGCGGTCACGCTGCCGCCCGCGAGAAACGCCCCCCGCAGGAACGACGCCTTGCAGCAGTCGTTTTCGAGCACGGCGAGGTTGATGTGGTGCGCGACCGTGCGCGAGAGATCGGCGCCGAAGGCGGCGAACACCGTCTCGACGGCGGCGCGGTCGGTGATGGTCAGCACGTGGCGGCCGCCGGCCTTTTCCCCGGCCGGCAGGGCAAAGTGCGCGCCGAACGCGCGGCGAAACAGCTTCGGCAGCCGCTCGGCAAAGGCGTCGCACGCCGTGACGATGCGGATCTCCCGCGTCGTGAACGTGTGGCAGTACAGCAGCACGCCGTAGGCCTCGGCCACGGCGCAGCAGTGGCGGCTGACCGGCACGCGGCACAGCTCGTTTTTCACTTCGGATGCAAAGGACATGGCGCGCCTCCGTCAGGTCTTGGGAAAGTCCCGGTTGCGCAGGCGGACGTTGGCGTCGCGCGCGGCGAGGTAGTCCGTCAGTACCTTGGCCACGGCCACGCTGCGGTGCTGCCCGCCCGTGCAGCCGATGCCGATCGTGAGCGCATAGCGCCCCTCGGCGGCGTACTGCGGCAGGAGAAAATCGACCATGTCGGTGAGCTTGGAGAGGAAATTTTTCGCCACGTCGCTGCGCAGGACGTATTCCTGCACCTCGGCGTCCATGCCGCTCATGGGGCGGAGCTTTTCGACGTAAAACGGGTTCGGCAGAAAGCGCACGTCGAACACGAGGTCGGCGTCGATCGGGATGCCGTACTTGAAGCCGAAGGACACGACGTTGACGAGAATGTCGCGCCGCGTGCCGCCGTCGGCAAAATACTCGCAGATGCGCTTTTGCAGCATGGCGAGCGTGAGGCCCGTCGTGTTGATGACGAAGTCCGCGCGCTCGCGCACGGGGGCGAGCAGCTCGCTCTCGCGGCGCACGGCCTCGGGCAGAGAGCAGCCGCTCTCGGCCTGCAGCGGGTGCGGCCGGCGCGACTCCTTGTAGCGGCGCACGATGGCGCTCTCCGACGCCTCGACGAACAGAATGCGGTAGTGCACGCCCATGCTCTTAAGCTCCCCGAGCGCGGCAAACAGCTCGGAAAAGCTCTCTTGACTGCGGATGTCCGTCACGAGCGCGACCTTTTCATACCGTCCGCGCGTGGCAAGGCACAGCTCGGCAAACTTCGTCAGCAGTGCCGTGGGCATATTATCCACGCAGTAAAAGTCCAGATCCTCCAGCACGTCGGCCGCGCGGCTCTTGCCGCCGCCGGACAGGCCCGATACAATCAGAAATTCCATCCCGTCACCCCCGGATGATCTTCACTTCCGGCTCAAGCTCCACGCCGGACGTGCGCAGCACCTCGCTGCGGATGTGATCCATGAGCCGCAGCACATCGTCAAACGTGGCCCCGCCGCGGTTGACGACGAAGCCCGCGTGCTTTTCACTCACCTGCGCGCCGCCGACGGCATAGCCCTTGAGGCCCGCCTGGTCGATGAGCGCGGCGGCATAGCCCCCTGCGGGGCGCTTGAACGTGCTGCCCGCGCTCGGCAGGTCGAGCGGCTGGCGGCTGCGGCGGCGCTCGCTCAGGTCGAGCATGCGCGCCCGGATCTCCGCCGGGTCGCCCGGCGTGAGCGCGAGCGTGCTGCCGAGCACGACGCAGTCCGTGTCGGAAAACACGCTGTGCCGGTAGCCGAAATCATGCGCCGCGCCCACGGCCTCGCACAGGTTCAGGTCATGGTCAAGATAGCGCGTGGAGACGACGACGTCCTTCATCTCGCCGCCGTAAGCGCCCGCGTTCATCGACACCGCGCCGCCCAGCGAGCCGGGGATGCCGTGGGCAAATTCCAGCCCCGCGAGCCCATAGCCCAGCGCCGCCTGCGCCAGCCGCGCGAGCGGGATGCCCGCGCCCGCGCGCAGGTGCGTCGCGTCGGTGCGCGCCACGTCCGCCATGCGCTCGCCCATCTGCACGACGATGCGGTCAACATCGCCGTCGGTGATCAGCAGGTTCGTGCCGTTGCCGATGAGGAGCGGCTGCGCGCCGCCGTCTCTCACGATGCGGCAGACGGCCGCCGTCTCCTCCGCGGACGCGGGGCGCACGAGCGCGCGCGCCGGCCCGCCGATGCGAAACGAGCAGTGCGCGCGCATCGGTTCGTATTCCAAAAGCTCCAGCTCCGGCAGCTGCTCGCGCAGCGCGCGGACGATGGGGTCCAGATTCGTCATAACTTCCTGTTCCTTTCCGGGTCAGAACCCGATGCCGAGGTCGATGCCGCGGTCGTGCTCGTCGGCGAGCTTCTGCGCCGCGTTGTAGCCCATGCCCTTCTGGCGGTTGTTCATGGCGGCAAGCTCGAGGATGACCGCGAGGTTGCGCCCCGGCCCGACCGGGATCGTCACGCACGGCACGCGCACGTTGAGGATCTCGCAGTATTCCGTCGTCAGGCCCAGCCGGTCGTAGGCCCGGCCATCCTCCCACGGCTCGAGCTGCACGACGAGATCCACGCGCGTCTCGGGCTTGACCGCGCCGACGCCGTAGATCTGCCGCGCGTCGATCACGCCGATGCCGCGCAGCTCCATGTAGTAGCGGATCATCGCGGGCGCGGAGCCCATGAGCGTCGTGCGGTTGATGCGCTTGATCTCCACGGCGTCGTCCGCGACGAGGCGGTGGCCGCGCTTGATGAGCTCGAGCGCCGTCTCGCTCTTGCCCACGCCGCTGTCGCCCGTGATGAGCACGCCCTCGCCGAACACCTCGACGAGCACGCCGTGCTGCGTCAGACGCGGGGCGAGATAGCTCGAGAGCGAGGCAATGAGGTCGGCCATGAACTCCGACGTGTCCTTGCGCACGAGAAAGAGATTGCGGTCGTACTTTTCGGCCATCTCCAGACACTCGGGAAACGGATCCATGCCGTGGCAGATGACGAGGCCGATGATGTTGTAGCGCATGAACTGCTCAAAGCGTTCGCGCCGCTGGTCGGGGGTCAGCGTCTCGAGATATGTGCTCTCGACGCGGCCGATGATCTGCATCCGCTCGGGGTCAAAGTAGTTGTAAAACCCGGCGAGCTGCAGCCCCGGGCGGTTGACGTCGGCGGTGCGGATCTCGCGCGTGGCGTAGTCCTGGGCCGCGTGCAGGACGGTCAGCCCCTGCTCGGCAGCGATCTTTTGCAGCGCGACGGTATAATGCGGTGCGCCCATCGTGCGCGCCTCCTTTCCGGTAAAGCCGCCGGTGCGGCGGCGAAGTTGTTTCGTCCGGGCGGAGCACCTGCTCCCCCGCTTCCCATTGTACCCAAAGCGGCGGCGTTTGGCAACGGCTTTTGCAGCGTGCCGGGCATTTTTTCCGGCCGCGGAACGGAAAATGCGCAGAAAATGTGAAAATCATCTTGCAATCGGCCGGGGTTTCTGCTATTATGAGAAAGCTGTTCTCGCAGACAATAGAGAAGGAGGTGCTTCAACCAATGGCAAAATGTCAGTTTTGCGACAAGGGCTTGAGCTTCGGCATCAAAGTGAGCCACTCTCACCGCCGCTCGAACCGCACTTGGAAACCCAATGTGAAGCGCGTCAAGGCCATCGTGGACGGCAAACCCCAGCACGTCTACGCATGCACCCGCTGCCTCCGCAGCGGCAAGGTCACCCGCGCTGTGTGAATTGCAATGATTGCACCGAACAAGGCTCGCCCGATTGGGCGAGCCTTTTTCGCATATTGGGGCATTGATTTTGCAGCTTTGCGCAGAGATGCGCGCTGCCGCTTGCCGAGAGAATGGTCTCATTTCAAAGCCATTTGCGCCGCAGGGGAGCCCGAGGGGGCAAAGCCCGCCTCGGATGAGATCTGGCATCGCCTTTGGCAATGCCGCCGTCACGCCTCCAGCTCCCCCGCGCCGCGGGTCACATCGTGGATCCACCTGCCGGAGCGCAGCCGCGGGAAACACAAAAAGATCTGCACGATCACATCGATCGACATGAGCGGGTACACATACCGGATGTCGAGCTTCCACACCAGCGCCGTGAGCGCCGCCAGCGGCAGGCACACGGCGTACAGCGGCCCGACGTCGCACAGCATCGCATAGCGCACGTCGCCGCCGCCGCGCAGCACGCCGACGATGTTCGTCAGGCTCACGCTCGACACCGGCTGCACGAGCATCAAGATCCCCATCATATACATCGCAATGTCGCACGCTTCGCCCTCCATGTGCATCAGCGGCAGGATGTACGGCCGCAGCAGCACATTGCGCACAAGCGCGATGATGCCCATGCACACGAATCCGACGACGAGCGCCAGAGCGTCGAGCACCCACGCCTTGCGCTGCACGCTGCCGCGGTTGCCGCGGCCGATCTCCCGCCCGATGAGCACGGCGGCCGCGCCGCCCGCGGCGAACGACGCGGGGGTCATCATGCGCTGCAGATTCCCGGCGATGGTGTAGGCCGAAAGGATGGGCGTGTTATTGTCCATATGCCCCATGATGACCGTGTAGAGCGAAAACGCGAGCGACCACAGACACTCGTTGCACACGACGGGCAGGGCGTATTTGGCGAAGTCCTTTGCGATCACGCGGCCGGGGTGCAGCAGCGCGCGCGGCATGAGCGGCAGCCGGCGGCTGACGGCGGCATACACGCACAGCACCGCGACCTCGAACGCGCGGCTGATGAGCGTGGCGACGGCCGCGCCCGCGCAGCCGAGCATGGGCGCGCCGAGCTTGCCGTAGATGAGCACCCAGTTGAGAAAGATGTTCAGCACGCCGGACACGGTGAGCAGCGCCGCGCCGAGGCGGGGATTTTCCGTGCTGCGCTGGGCGGCGATGTACACGCCGCTGATGGCGGAGAAGAAATACGAAAAGCCGACGTAGCGCGTGTACGCCGCGCCGGGCGCGACGAGGTCGGCATTGTTGGTGAGCACGCGCATGATCTGCTCCGGGATGCAGAACGCCGTGATGGCGAGCAGGCCCGTGATCGTCGTGGACACGAACAGCGCGATGCCCATCACGCGGTTGATGGCCTCCTGATCGCCGCGGCCGTGGTACTGCGCCACGAGCACGCTCATGCCGCTCTGCACGCCGAAGATCATCAGCTGCATGACGTAAAACGGACTGTTGGCCATCGTCACGGCGGCAAGCGCCGTCTCGCCGAGCACGCCGACCATGAACGTGTCGGCCATGGACATGGAAAACGTCACAAAATTTTGCAAGATCATCGGGAGCATGAGCAAAACGGCCTCCCGGATGAAGGTTTTTTCCTCGCGGATGAGACGCATGGGGCTACCTCCTTTGCGCAGTCTGTTTATCATACCATGATTTCTCGCCGCGCGCAACCGCGCCCCTGCCCCGCCGCATCGTCCCGTTTCCCAACCGCCGGTCATTGACACCCGCCGCCCTTTGCGCTAAAATAACGCTGTTGTGCCCCCGTAGCTCAGTTGGATAGAGCGGCCGCCT
>OLSD01000875.1_pt1 | contig 27849 bp, 26 predicted proteins | sample 1672211 | NCBI WGS metagenome assembly OLSD01 (sample SAMEA3136659, study PRJEB25190) | human gut metagenome | reverse complement strand
TACAAGTTTAATGGGGATCCCGTATCCGCCTGCAATCCAAAAAGCAATCGATGTTTTGCAGACGAAAGTCGGCAGAACCGAAGAAAAATCAAACAAGGAGGACTAACTTATGGCTATTTTAAGACCGGATTCTACATCCACACTTGGCGGCGTGACCGTCAAAGAATATTTGCTTACCAAACATAACCCGAATCGCATTGATATGCCGTCCGCTTCCATGGCAGGAAAAATCATCGGTGTGACCGTGCATAACACGGATTGGATTTCTGTTGTGTCCGGCACAACGCCGGCGGAGCAATATACGAGAGCGACTGTCAACGGAAATATGAACGATGTGCGAGTCCACTATTACGTGGACAACACCTGTGCGTGGCAAAACTTACCGCTGACACTCTCCGGCTGGCACGCTGCGGACGGTTCCGGAAATGGAAACCGAAAAACAATTGCGATTGAGTGCATCATGAGTTCCGCTTACAATGCAACTGATAAGAAATCGGAAGATAACTGTGCGAGATTGGCTGCGGCTTTGCTCAAACAATACGGTCTGGGTATATCGCATTTATACACCCATACCCACTGGCTGAACGTCCGGGACGGCAAGTCCGGAACGGTTGACCAGTTGAACACCATGTACAATCGGTACAAAATGTGTCCGCTGTATATCTTGCCGCACTGGTCTGCTTTCAAGGCGAAGGTGCAATCCTACTTGAACGGCTCGACTTCTACGACCTCAACTTCTACTACTTCACAGATTTACCGCATCCGAAAAACATGGGCAGATGCCAAGTCGCAAATCGGAGCATATTCCTCTCTGGAAAATGCGAAAAAGGCTTGCAATTCGGGCTACTCTGTTTTCGATTCTTCCGGAAAAGCGGTCTACACACCGCAGATTTCTTTTGCGAAAGGTCAGCGTGTGACGCTGCAAAACGCTCCGCTTTTTTCTTCCGATTCTGTAAAAACTTTTTCCAAGAAAATCTCCGGTACGTACTACATCTATGATGGCAAGGTCTGTGCCAACGGCAGATATCGGCTTACCAACACTGCTGCCAACTGCGGAAAAACGCCGGTCGGCAGCTACGTGACAGGGTATGTTTCTTACGATAATTTCAAGTGAGGTGCGTTTTTATGACGAAATCGCAGAAAAATTCGGTTGATGAAATGCTGGCGGTTGGAATCTCGATTCCCAAAATCGCTGCCTTTCTGCACGTCTCGCAAAACTCCATCAAGTCCTACTTACAGCGAAATCACCCTAACGATGTCTGCCGAAATTGCGGCACTCCCGTTCTGCAAGTGCCGCATCGAAAGCAGAAAAAATTCTGCTGTGACGCTTGCCGGATGCACTACTGGAACACCCATCCGCAGGAAATGCGGCATGAAAACGCAGCCACGATTCCCTGTGCGTTCTGCGGAAAACCGGTTCTCAGCTACCGAAACCATCCAAGAAAATATTGCTCTCGTGCCTGTGCTGCGAAAGGAAGGTATCAATGACGAAAGAAATTGAAATTTACAAAGTATCTCTGGCGGTTCTGCGAAATTTCCTAAAATCCGGACTGCTGACCCAGTTGGAATATGTTCAATGTGAACAAACTCTCGCCGAGAAATGCGGGTTATCTTTGGGCAGCATTTTCCGAGAAAGTGCTTGACTTTCTGCCCCAGTAGAGGGAATATGTTAGCAAGCATACGCTTAATACAAAAAAACAGGTGATGAAATTGGAACGAAAAGTACATCGGGTGCAGCAGCGACCGCAGAAACCAAAGCTGCTAAAAGTCGTCGCTTACGCCAGAGTTTCCAGCGGAAAAGATGCCATGCTGCACTCCTTAGCGGCTCAGGTTGACTATTTCCAAAACTTGATTCGGCAGCATCCCGGCTGGGAGTTTTGCGGTGTGTTTGCAGATGAAGCGAAAACCGGAACAAAGGATGAGCGACCGGAATACCAAAAAATGCTAGAGAAATGCCGGAATCGAGAGGTGGATTTGGTAATTACCAAGTCGATTTCTCGATTTGCACGGAACACCGTCACGCTTTTGGAAACGGTTCGGGAGCTGAAAAGTTTAGGAATTGATGTCTATTTTGAAAAGGAAAATCTGCACTCCACCTCCGGAGACGGCGAATTGATGCTTTCCATCCTCGCCTCGTTTGCTCAGGAGGAGAGCAAATCCGTCAGCGACAACATGAAATGGCGGATTCGGAATGATTTCCAACAAGGCAAAATCGGCAGCATTACGATTTTCGGATACCGCAGAAATGCCGATGGTGTGCTGGAAATTGAGGAATCAGAAGCCAAAATTGTGCAGATGATTTTTGCGGATTATTGCTCCGGAATGGGACAATGTGCCATTGCGAAAAAAATCAACGCCATGGGGATTTCCACGAGACAAGGCAATCGATGGACAGGACAACGTGTGAAAGAAATTCTGGTCAATGAAAAATATGTTGGGAATATGCTATTGCAGAAATATTATCGACAAGACCCGATTGGCAAACGCAAGATGAAAAATCAAGGCGAGCTGCCGAAATATTTCGTGGAGCAGTCCCATGAGTCGATTATTTCTGCGAATTTATTCAAGAAAGTTCAAAACTTAGTAAAAGAACGGACGGAACAATTCTCCCATCCCGGTGCAACGAACCGTTATCCGCTGTCCGGCACGGTGCAGTGTGCAGCTTGCGGAAAAAGCTATCAGCGGAAAATTTACAAGCAAGGTGCGGTTTGGATGTGTGCAACCTACCTCCGACAAGGAAAATCACACTGTCCTACGGCAAAACAAATTTCCGAACGGATTCTGCATGAAAAAATTTGCTCTGTTTTGCAAATCAAAGAATTTGACGTGGAAATTGTGAAAAGCAGAGTTGATAACATTCTCATATCGCCGAATCAACTGACTTTTCTTTTCAAAGATAACACGGAGAAAACGGTTTCTTGGGAAAATCATTCCAGAAGTGAAAGCTGGACATCGGAGATGCGACAGGCTGCCGCAGAAAGGAGTAAAAAATGCCAAAAGTAACCGTCATTCCGCCGTCTATCAATCGGGCAACTCGACAGGATATTTCAGCTCCGACACGCCGAAAAGTCGCTGCCTACGCCCGTGTTTCCACCGATTTTGAGGAACAGCTCACCAGCTATGAGGCTCAGATTTCTTACTATACCAATTACATTCAAAGAAATCCGGATTGGGAATTTGTAAAAATATATACAGATGAAGGAATAAGTGCAACATCTACGAAACATCGAGAGGGCTTTAATTCCATGATTGCGGATGCTCTGGACGGAAAAATCGACTTGATTATCACAAAAAGCGTTTCTCGGTTCGCTCGAAATACGGTTGACAGCTTGACAACTATCCGAAAATTGAAAGAACATCATGTGGAATGTTTCTTTGAAAAGGAAAATATTTGGACTTTTGATAGTAAAGGCGAATTGCTCATCACCATTATGAGTTCTTTGGCTCAGGAGGAAAGCCGTTCGATTTCTGAAAATGTCACATGGGGACAGCGAAAACGGTTTGCTGACGGGAAAGTTAGTCTGCCCTATGCTCACTTTTTGGGCTATCGAAAAGGCGAAAGCGGTCTGCCGGAGATTGTTCCGGAGGAGGCGGAAATCGTTCGATACATTTATCAGCGATTCATTGATGGTTTGACAGCTTACAAAATTGCAAATGAGTTGACGGCTCAAGGCATTCCGACTCCCTGTGGAAAGGAAAAATGGTCAGCAAGCACCGTGAAAAGCATTCTGACGAACGAGAAATACAAAGGCGATGCACTCCTGCAAAAGAAATTTACCGTTGACTTCTTAACGAAAAAGCAACAAATCAATGAGGGACAAGTTCCACAATACTATGTGGAAAACAGCCATCCTGCGATTATCACACCGGAGGAGTTCGATTTTGTGCAGTCAGAGTTCCAGAAACGCTGCGTCAAGCCCTACAGTAGTACCAGCATTTACGCCACAAAAATCATCTGCGGAGATTGTGGGAGTTATTTTGGTGCGAAAGTCTGGCATTCCAATTCAAAATATCGCCGAGTGATTTACCAATGCAACAGCAAATTTAAAGGCAGTCATTTCTGCACCACGCCGCATTTGTATGAACCGGAAATTCAAGAGAAATTTTTGCAGGCTTTCGCACAGTATTTCTCGCAGAAAGATGCGGTCATCAAGAATTGCCAATTTGCCTTAAACCGCTTGAAAAAGCAGGAGAGCAAAAAAGCGGAGCTGCAAGATGAGTTAGTGGCAGTCAATGAAAAGCTAAAAGATTACATCCAGCACGGTGGAGAGAATTTCGATGCACTCAATGCAAAATATGAGGAGCTTTCCGCTCAGTTGGATGCTGAGGAGATAGCTGAGTCCGACCGGAAACGCCGGATTGCCAAGATGCAGAAAATTTTGCTGACGTTAAAGAAAACCGATTCTGTGCTGGAAACATTTGATGAATCCGTCTGGAATGCCGTTCTGGAAAATCTCACCGTGTTCCATGATGGGAGTTTGGTGTTTCTATTCCGGGATGGGACGGAGATAAAAGTGTGAGATAATTGCAGCCCTGTTGGAGAAATCCGGCAGGGCTGTTTTTTTTCATAACTCAAGTCCATAATTGTAAAATCCCAGCCCACAGGGCTACTTTTTCACTCCTTTTTTCTCTCCAAAACCCACTTAATTTTATTAAGTCAAATCGAAACCCCTTAAAAAACGCCACCTATCGTTTGCTTTTTGAAAAAACGCCGAGCTATCGTTTGCACTTTAGCTCATGAAAGCAAAAAATCATGCACCCGATTTTACGAGTGCATGATTCTTACATTGTATCATCAAAGATACGATTGTGGTGGAGGCGACGAGAGTTGAACTTCAGGATTTCAATCCACTCCCTCGTAAAGAGGGAGACTTTGATTTGCGTTGCAATTCGGTATGCAGATGCCACATTTCAATCCACTCCCTCGTAAAGAGGGAGACCAAAGGAGGTGACACAATGGAAACGAAAGATATTTTATTTCAATCCACTCCCTCGTAAAGAGGGAGACTGCTACAATGTCTGTGCACTGTGCCAATGCTTCCTATTTCAATCCACTCCCTCGTAAAGAGGGAGACCAACTGCCGTTTCAGAACCAATGTTCATATCCGGCATATTTCAATCCACTCCCTCGTAAAGAGGGAGACTTATTTTCCTTGGTTTGTCGTACCCTAATCAGAGGGCATTTCAATCCACTCCCTCGTAAAGAGGGAGACGGGCAAGCGAAAGCCGGAAACCTATGTGTCAGAATTTCAATCCACTCCCTCGTAAAGAGGGAGACCATATTGACAAGACGGACAGTATTGTTATTTCAGCGATTTCAATCCACTCCCTCGTAAAGAGGGAGACCTAAATGCATATGCTCCAAGGGATTTCACAGTGTTAGATTTCAATCCACTCCCTCGTAAAGAGGGAGACTTATTTTCCTTGGTTTGTCGTACCCTAATCAGAGGGCATTTCAATCCACTCCCTCGTAAAGAGGGAGACCATATTGACAAGACGGACAGTATTGTTATTTCAGCGATTTCAATCCACTCCCTCGTAAAGAGGGAGACACCGGCGTGTCGCTCCCCGTTGCAGGGGAGCGTATTTCAATCCACTCCCTCGTAAAGAGGGAGACCTTCTATAAGATGTCAACCGGAATCACAAAATATAATTTCAATCCACTCCCTCGTAAAGAGGGAGACATAGTAGCGTTACCTTCTGCATGCGAATAAGAGCCGATTTCAATCCACTCCCTCGTAAAGAGGGAGACGCCATCAGCCCGATAGCAATAGCGGAATCTTCCGCAATTTCAATCCACTCCCTCGTAAAGAGGGAGACGCATCAGAATCACGTCTAGGACGTGCAGAGCATCAATTTCAATCCACTCCCTCGTAAAGAGGGAGACATTTCACGAGTTTGATTCTCGAAATATATCATTGATTTCAATCCACTCCCTCGTAAAGAGGGAGACGGTTTTCCATTCTCAAAACCTGCTAAATACAATGTAATTTCAATCCACTCCCTCGTAAAGAGGGAGACAAGTGCCAACGATTTAGCTTGTTTAACTGTTGCCATTTCAATCCACTCCCTCGTAAAGAGGGAGACTGATAGGAGATGGCATCATGAGTGATTTGATAAATTTCAATCCACTCCCTCGTAAAGAGGGAGACTCGTTCTTGTCGTTCCTGTCCATTGTGCGTTTTAATTTCAATCCACTCCCTCGTAAAGAGGGAGACATTGTACTGTTTCACACGCAGTTGCATCAGGTCAATTTCAATCCACTCCCTCGTAAAGAGGGAGACGGTAAGACCCTTTTTTACTATGACCTTATTGGAAAATTTCAATCCACTCCCTCGTAAAGAGGGAGACCAAAGGCTTTTACTTTGTACAGGAGTTTGACAAAAATTTCAATCCACTCCCTCGTAAAGAGGGAGACAAATGTTTTGGAAGCAGACAATGTTGCTGTTCCAATTTCAATCCACTCCCTCGTAAAGAGGGAGACGCCGAATGCTGCAAGTATACGGTCAAGCCAGAAATTTCAATCCACTCCCTCGTAAAGAGGGAGACAAATGCTGCGAAAACGATATGCACATAGTGATGTTATTTCAATCCACTCCCTCGTAAAGAGGGAGACGATTGAGAAATACGGTTATCCTGTAATTTCTAAAATTTCAATCCACTCCCTCGTAAAGAGGGAGACTGTATGGCAGTTTTTGACACTGAAGAAAACGCCATTTCAATCCACTCCCTCGTAAAGAGGGAGACTCAAGACTTCTATTTCCTTTGGTTACCATATCGTCATTTCAATCCACTCCCTCGTAAAGAGGGAGACGGGGATTTATATAGCATCAAAATTTCCGATTGCTATTTCAATCCACTCCCTCGTAAAGAGGGAGACAGCTCCGGCTTGCAGAGTTTGCAATAGAACGTGCAATTTCAATCCACTCCCTCGTAAAGAGGGAGACTGCCGCCGATTTTTGGCAAGTCACCCGATGCACTGATTTCAATCCACTCCCTCGTAAAGAGGGAGACAGCAAATATAGCTAAAATACAACTGAAATCATGATTAAATTTATGCATGTTCACATATACACATAAAAATTTCTGATTTAAAACAAAAAATAGCTTAATTTGCAAGTTGTATCTGACAAAATTTTACTAGTTTTCACCTGCGAATCCCCCAGCATTTTTATGTACACTTCCGGTTCGCAGCCATAAAATCAGTTGTTTTATCAGAGTAATAGCGGTTCTTCTACATGCAAAGAAGGTCGTATCCCAATGTGTTCTACTTTACTTTCATAATGATTTCCCAGCTGATAAAAACGCAAACTGTCTTTCTCTGGGTCAATCAAATCAATCAGTATCTGCTTTACCTTTCGAAATTCCGCAGCATCTAACACACATTCAAACACAGAATTTTGCACCCGTGTTCCATAATTAACACACTGTTTTGCAACCCTCTGCAATCGACATCTTCCTTCTTTAGTTTCTGTATTGACATCGTAAGTAATTAAAATTAACAAATCTGATCACTTCCACATCATCGCTGGATAGTCATCCAAATCCCCACGAATATATCTTGCCAACAATAAGGCTTGTGCGTAGGGTAACATTCCATATTGCACCTTTTCCTTTAGAAAAGGATGCGGAATCACTTCTGCCTTTTTCTTTTGCCAAGCTTCTAAAAATAGCTTTCTTCCCTCTTCATTCAGCCAAACAGCACCATCTGCCTGCTTTTCAAATTGCTTTTCCTGAATCATTCGCCGATTAATCAATGTCAATACAAATCGATCACACAATGGTGCTCGAAATTCTTCCACCAAATCCAATGCAAGCGAACGGCGTCCTGGTCGGTCTGTATGCAGAAATCCAATATACGGATCTAGCCCAACACTTTCCAAAGCAGCTGTGCACATACTAGTCATAAAGGAATAGGCAAATGAAAGTAATGCGTTCACTCGATCCAACGGCGGTCTTCTGGAACGAACAGAAAAGCAAAAATGTTCTTTCTGCTGCAAAATCAAATCATCCCATACAGAAAAATAAACAGATGCTGCCTCTCCTTCTATTCCACGCAAAGAATCCAAATCAGATGCTTCCCATGCTCGCTGTGCTGCTGCTCGTAAAAATTCCGATTTTTTCCGCATTTTTTCGACATCCATTCGCAAACCATGATCTCGAATTGCACGTTCCAATACATACCGACTATTGAAAATCTTCCCAGTAATCATACTTTTTGCAATTTTCAGTCGTTCTGATGCTTGGTCAGCCAATCGGTATTGCTGCCGACGCAGCAATACATTTCCGCTAGTCGTTCCTTCTGTTCGACAGAGAAACTTTCCAGAACGACTCAAAAACGAAATGGGTAAACCCATTTCCGCACATTTTCCCATCAACGGCGGACTAGCTCCTGCTGCTCCAAAACAAATGATTCCATCTAAGTTGTGCAGTGGAAGTCTTGCAAGAATCATTTTCTTCTCCTGAACCACAACATTTTCCCCATCCAAGGACAAATACCGTTCTGGTGTCATAATATACAATGTTTGTCGCAGCTGTTTCATTCTGATACCTCCTCTGTCGGCTTTAACATCGCTTGCATATAGGCAACAGCCGACTGTGTTCCACAGAGAACGGGTAGACAAAGCTGCTTCAAAGAACATGCATTGCATGCCTTCGTTCGCCGAACTTTGGGTGTATGTTGTGTCCGATATAACTGATGCATTTCCGTTAACATTACAATTGTTTTTTCTCGCAATTGTGTATCAATTTCCACTTTAGATCGTCGTTTTGTCTTTCCATAGTACAAATATCCGATTGGAACGGTACAGCACAACATCTCTTCCAGACACATTGCCTGTGCAGCAAGTTGCAGACGGTCACAATCATCTTTTTTTGCTTCTCCACGCTTATATTCAATGGGAATGATTTCATAAGTCCCTGGTTTCCCATGAATGAAAACGCCTGTTTCTGAACGATGAAATTCTACAACATCACATTCTCCGGAAATGCCCAGCGTTGCAGAGGACACTGGCATTCCCCGGACAATGATTTGATTTCCTCTTGTTTCATGTCGTTCCTTATCATGGGCATTCTTATGAAAAATTTCACCGTCTACGGTTCGTATATTTTCCGCCCATTGCTGTTCCAGGTGAATCAACGCCCACTGACGGCGACAAAAACAAAAATGCTGAATTCCAGAAAGCATCAGATATTCATCTTCTGAATAACTCATGATAAAATTTGCAGCGTAACACCATCTAATGGTGTCACCTGTACATCATAATCTTCAAACCGCTTTGGCTTTGTAACACCTTCTTTTAAGGTGACCTGTAAAGAACGCTGTACTTTCGCAGAAGAATATTTTGGTGTTTTTCCTTCTTGTTCCCACCAATACAATGCACAAACTTCCATGCTGCCTTCTGGACGAGCAGAAGAAGCGTCATTTTCCAGCAAGGTTCTCATTGCTTCCTTGATTTTTTCTGCATCTTCATCGCTAAAGCCAGTCTTTTCCGCCAACTGACAATTGATGCTACCCTTTGCCAGATACAGACCAAATGCAACCCGATGCTTCATACCCATGGTATCAGATGCTCTTTCTGCTGTATCTTCACTATTGACACTCTTTACAATCTGCATGCTGATAATATCCACTGGACTCACACTCTTTGCAATGCTGATGGTAACAGGACCTCTTACGCCAACAGAAACTGTATCTTTCTTAAAAGCAAATACTTGTCCAAAACTTCTAACATCAAGCCACTGTTCACACGCAATTCTTGCAAATTCATCTTGGTCAGTATTTTTTCCATTTTTAACTGCATTCAGCTCTTCGCAGCCCTCTGCTCGTGTTTTCAAACTCTTATAGCTATCCACACGATGGTCATTCGACTGGACAAAAACAGGTTCATTCATATCAATCAGTCGATTCCGAATCTTCCGCTTCAGACAAACATCCGAAATTTCTCCATAGCCGTCATAGTCTTCTCTTGGACGGTTTCCACACAACGGGTCACCATTTGGGTTTGCATTTTCTACGGAAATTAAAATGGCAAAGTCGATTTTTTTAGAAAGGGTACTCATGATTCTGTTTCCTCCTCATTGTTTGAATCGTTTTGGTTTTTACGCTTTTTATCAGCAGAAATTTTCTGCAACTGGCAGCTATAAGCATGCAAATATTCCGGCTCTAACTTGGAATTATCCATGAATGCAGTATGGTCAAACTGACTGGTAATTTCATCAATCATTGTGCAGTAATAATTTCGCTGTGTTTTTGGCATCGCAGAAAGATAAGGCTCTAACCGCTGCCGAATGACATTCCAAGTCCGATATGGCTGATTCACAAATGCTGTAAAATACCGACGAGCATTGGTAATTCTGGCATCGTTGCCCTCTTTTTTGTTCAGAGCAACCGATTCCGCTACTTCTGCAACTGCCAGCAGTCTGCCATACAGATAATCTCTGCGGGTACAGGTTTCATCCAGTTCCATGTTACATTCTCCTTTTTGTTCGCATATTTTTCTTCGCAGCATTCCGCAAGCACAGGCAACCACCAAATCCCAGTTGTATTTCTGTCCGTATGCCTGCGGATAAGCTGCCCGGTCACAAAGTGCCTGAAGCAAATCCATCGGAAATGCCTGTTTTTCCAGTACGCAGGGAAGCAAACGGTTCACAACAAATGACTTTAACTTGTCATCACACTTTAAAACATTTGTCTGCTCTGTCCCGTATGCACAATTTGCAATATCATACAGAGAAAATGAGAAAATCGAAAGTTTCTTTTTTCTCCAATATCGCCATGCAGTCTGTTCATGCCATGCCTGAAGCCGTTCAAAGAAAACAGAATGTTCCATCTGCGTATACATTGTCATGGAAAGTCGTCCAGTTGTTGCAGAATCCAGCACCATCACCGTGACATTGGAAAGCGGTTCTAATTTGCTTTCATATTCAAACAGCACATCTTTAAAATACGAACGATAACTGGTAAATGTATTTTCCTGTGACGATTCTGGTTTAAAATCGCTTGTCTGGTCATCAAATAGATTGAAATCAAAAGTTTCTCCAAAGGCTTCTTCAAAGTCAGAAAAAATTCCAGCGGAACTATTGGTAATACTGGGCAACTTTTTTAAGTCGCTTTCCCATGCAAGCAACATCATGGTTTTTCCAATCGGATTTCCCTGCCGCTGAATCATCCACCGCAAAGCGTTATGCATTTTCTGCGAAAAATCATAGCCAATGGAAATCGCCTGCTCTTTGTTCTGAAATCTGCCTCGGTAAGAAAAACCGTTTTCATCATTTGCAGAAAACAACTTTGCTTTATCTCCTGCATTTCTGATTTTATTGGGATGCTTATAAGAACATTCTGTCACTTCTCCGGTTGCATAACACAATTGCTGAACCTGCTGGGATGCATTCTGTTCTTCGTTCTGTGCAATCCAGCTTTCGTATAAAGTCGAATCCAACCAAGTTTCATCTCTACTGTTTGGATTCGACTGGTAAACTCGAAACCGCACCATACAATCTGATTGCACAATATCACAGATTTTTTCTTTGCTCAGTTTTCCAGTCTGTTCGTCCAAATTCAAAACGGATGCTGCTAGTAAATCTTGTATCAAACAGCCTTTTTGCAAATATGTATAAATGGCTCGCACTGCTGGATGGGAATGCTTTCCCTCTGCCCACGATTTCAGTTGTTCCAGATAGGCAGCATATGACTTTGATGCCTTTTCTGCTTTTTCAGGAACATAATTCCCATAATCTCCAGCAAGGTAAATCAATTTATCTGCCAACGGATGCGGCGTAATTCCAGAACTACGAGAACCAGAATCTTCCGTTACTGGAATAATTGTCACAGCATCTTTTTTGTCCTCAATTTTCTTTGCTGCTTGAAATACGCCATCTTCTGACAAAGTCACTTCAATCTGTGCATTTGCTGTAGAATGTGCCACCGGCAACAAAACTGCGGTATCCCCATCAATGGGATGTCCACAAAAACGCTCATAAATCCGATAAAGTTCATTCGTCCACTGCAACACCATCACCTCCTAAAAATTCAGAAAGTCCTTGAAAATTTCCGTGTTCCTCCCCGAACGGCTTGATTTCCATTTCCCGAACATGTCGTTTGATGGTGCATTCCTCCGGCCGAATGAACGAAATCACACCATTTTTCATGATTGGATTCCAAAACCGAACTGTCATTTGCCCCTTATCCTCTGGTAAAACTGCTTCGTCTGCATAGGTGATGCCATGATAAAAAAGGCCATACGGAATTTCTCCGGAATCATCATAAAAGCCTGTTCCTTCTTCAAATGCACAGGGTTCTACATATCCCATGCATTCTCGTGTGCCAAGGAAAATATCTCGTCTTCCGCCTCGTTCAATCATTCGCTTTGCAATGTTGTGATGCTTGTTTTCATTGCGGTCGTGCTCTAACTCTGGGCGATTGTCATTCCACTCAAAATGTGCCCTTACATGATAACAAACATCTCGCAAATACGTACAATAGGACAAGTCGTTTTTTCCGCTTTGATAATAAACGGGGCGAATTCCTCTCCGTTGCGTTTGAATACGGTTCATGACTCGAACAGCGTCAATATACCAAACAATCGTTGGTTTCCAGTAAATGCTGTGCATAATGCCTTTCAGTGCTTCGTAAGTTGGAATCGGATAGCTGTATTTTTCCATTCCGGTTCGAGTCAAAACATCTGAAAATAACGCATCTGCACCATAAACTTTAAATTCAACGATATTTTCATGAGTCGGTTTGCTCATCTTCTCACTCCTTTTTATTTTTATAGGAAACATGCATCCATAGAAATCATTCCATCTACACAAATGCCCTGTTCAGAAGAATAAAATCCAGATTTCAAAGCAAGAACACCGGATTCCAATTGGATTAATGCATCTTTTGCTTCAAGAGCCTTTAAAGTTCCACTATAGACAGAAACCAAATACTGCTGTGCTTTTCGCAACAACTTCGGAAATGCATTTTCATAGAGTTTTCCATTCAAGTCCAGAATCAATTCTTCCCCTGCTCCATAGGGCACTAAAATATCTGTGGTCTGTTCTGCAATTACTTGAAATCTTTTACCAGCTGTACGAAATGCCTGCATATGATTTTTCAACCTCAATGGTAGGCTTCCATGCATTTGGGCTTCTGCTCGTTTCGCATTGTTGGAATTGGTAGACAATAACCGCAGCAGCGTTTCATGATCTGAATCCGGCAGTGGATAAGAAAATTGATTTTGAAATGTTGTCAAATAACCTTCAAAATAATTCTGCATGATTTGCGGATGCAGCAAGTCCTCTTTTTCATGAAAGAAGAGGATTTTTTTCGTAATCTCCTGCTCTTTTTCAATCTGTTTCAAAGCAGCAGCCAACTTTTCTTCTTCCAATTGTATCAAATAAACGGAACAGCAATCATACTCCCCATTTCGATTGCAGCGACCAGCTGCCTGTGCAGCATGATCCAACCCCGACATCGACCGCACCACGCAACGAAAAGAAATATCAACACCTGCTTCAATCAATTGCGTTGTTACGCAAATCAAAGGTTGTTGCGTTTCCAGCTGTTCCCGCATCTGTTGAATCACCGTTCTTCGGTGTACTGGGCACATATTCGTGCTCAGGTGCAGAACCGTTGCAGACGCTCCATTCCGTTCCTTTAACTTTTGGAACATTGTCAAAGCTGCTTGTTTGGTGTTGACAACCAGCAACAGATTCCCGTTTTCCTGATACTGTTGCGTACAAAATTTGGCTGCTTCCTCATAGGAAAAAGATTTTTTCCCAGCTGAATGCAAAACCGTTCGCCGAAATGCATCAAAATCCGCCTGAAAATCAGCCGTCATGCTTTCTTGTTCATCTAATAGAATTGGGTATTCTGCTTGTTCCAGACAAGGTTGTGTTGCAGAACAGAGCACAACTGTGCTCCCACAGATATGTGTCAGAAAATTCATTGCCAAGTTAAACAGATGGATACATTTTGCAGGAATCGCCTGCACTTCGTCTATGATCATCACCGCACGGCATAGATGGTGCATTCTTCGTACAGAAGAGGATTTTCCATCAAAAAGAGCATTCAGAAACTGCACCAACGTGGTTGCAATTACGGGCACATCCCAGCGTTCTGTTCGCATTTGATAAGTAGACAGTTTTTCTGTTTCATTTTCATTTTCTTCCAATCGAGAAAAGACATTGGAATGATGTTCCAAAAAGTTTTCTTCCCCTGCAATTTCTCGAATCACATCGCTATTCTGCTCCAAAATAGAATTGAATGGTGCAATATAGAAAATCTGATTTACATTATGCTTCTGGCTATATTCAATCGCAAACCGCAGAGCAGACAGTGTTTTTCCACCGCCCGTTGGAACAACTAACCGACAGATTTTTACATCATGGTTCGCAAATGCGGCACAACGGTCGGAAATATTCATTCTTCGGCGAGAAATCAAATCGGTTTTCTTCCGAAATGCGGTGCATTTTTTCTGCATTTGCTTCTCCATATTATTCCAAACTCCCGTTGGTTCTTTTGGAGAAGTATATACAATGTCATCATTAAAATTCGCTGCATCTGTCTGATCGGCATCCATTAGAATAGACTGCATCAATCGTTCTAAAAAGCCCTGATAAAATGCAGGTATCACACATTTTGCATCTCCGGAAAGTTCCCGTTTCTCTTTTTCGCCTTTGGCAATCATTTCCTTGTAAAGTTCATTTATTTTCTGCTGCATAGCAGCATACTCTTTCACAGATTCCAGATAATACTTTTGCAATGTTTCATTTGAAACGATTTCCGGTAGTGCACAAATGACTTCTTTATCATGCTTTCGATTAGAAATTCGTTTCTGAAAATAATCCTCCCCCTTTTCTGTAATCCAATCATGCAACCCGTGGTGAGAGAGAATCGTTCTCCCGATCAAAAGAGCAGCATCCATAGGAAAGGCATTCTTTTTGCACAAGATTTGTGATAAAGCAAAAAGATATTTTGCTCCCATATAACTATGGTCAATTTCGCCTCTTTGTGCATCACTTTCCCCATGAATGTATTCTGTAAAATCGTTGCAAAGTTTTCCAGCATCATGTAAGATTCCCTGTAGCCAAGCAGTGTGGGACATCTGAACAGCTTCCCCAAATTCACTTGCGATTTTTGCAACGTTGTTAGAATGTTCAGAAACAGTCTGTTCTTTTTTATCCGATTCCCGAATATGAGAGATATATTCCATCGCAATCATCCTCTTTATTGATTTTTCATATTTTTATTTTATCATATTTTTCTAGCTTTTGCAATCACTTTTTATAGAATTATGCCTTCTATTGCCCAGTTTCGACATGATTCGACAAAATTCGACAAAATGAAAAAATAAAAAAGCATTCTCACAGTTCGTTTCTGCAATTTTATTATAACACCAATAAAACCGTTCCAATGGTCAACAATCCCAAACCAATTCCAGAACGGCGATTCAATCGTTCCTTTAAAACGAAAGACGAAAACGCAATGGTAACCAAAATGCTCAGCTTATCAATCGGCACAACCACGCTTGCCAACCCATCCTGCAAAGCTCGATAATAGCACATCCAAGAAAGTCCGGTTGTCAATCCGGAGAGCACCAAAAACAACAAGTCTTTTCGGTTCAGTGCTCGCAGGTTGTGTTGCTGTCCGGTCACAAACACCATTACCCATGCCATAACCAAAACCACACACGTTCGGATGGCTGTTCCTAAGTTGGAATCAATGTTCTGAATTCCTACTTTTCCCAAAATAGAAGTCAAACTTGCAAAAACGGCAGAAAGGATAGCGTAAAATAGCCATCCTTTTTTCGTTGTGGATTGCGGTTTGGCTTGTGTGCGTTTGGGCAACATCAAGAATGTACCTGCTCCAATCAACAGCATACAAATGATTTTTTGCATGGTCAAAGCTTCTCCTAAAAAGAGAAACGCCAACAGCATCGTTAAAATGGTGCTGAATTTGTCAATCGGTGCAACCTGATTGACATTGCCCAGCTGCAACGCTTGAAAGTAGCAGAGCCAGCTTGCACCCGTTGCACAGCCGGACAGAATCAAAAATAAGAATGTTTTCCCAGAAATTGCTCCAATTCCGGAAATTGCCCCAGTCAGCAGCACCAATAGCCACGAGAACAATAGAACAACGCCTGTTCGCAAAGCAGTTGCAACCGTAGAATTGATGTGTTGCATGCCGATTTTCGCTAAAATTGCGGTAACACCTGCGAATATTGCAGACCCACACGCAAAAAGCAACCACATTTTTCTTCATCTCCTATGCATGAAACCGATACCCTGCACCCCATACGGTTTCAATGCATTTTGGATGTGAAGGATCTTCCTCTAATTTTTCCCGCAGACGATTGATATGAACCGCAACCGTTGCATTATCACCCATGGCATCCATGCCCCAGATGCGTTCATACAAGGTTTCTCGGTCAAAAACTGTGTCTGCATTTGTCACCAGAAACAGCAGCAATTCATATTCTTTGTTTTTCAAGCTGACTTCCTGTTCCCGAACAAATACCCGATGGGACTTCGGACAAATCCGAATTGCTCCAACCGTAATCTCTTGCTGAGTTTCCTGTGGCGTCTTCAGGCGTTTGTAGGTTGCAATGTGTGCCTGTACCCTTGCCACCAGTTCACCGGGGGAAAATGGCTTTACTATATAGTCATCTGCCCCCAATCCCAGCCCACGGATTTTGTCGATGTCCTCTTTCTTTGCGGTTACCATCAGAATCGGAATGTCTAACCGTTCCCGTAGTTTTCGGCAGAGTGTAAATCCATCCAGCTGCGGCAGCATCAAATCCAACAAAATCAAATCAAATGATTCTGTTTGTGCTAAGTTCAATCCAGATACGCCATCTGTAGCAATGGATACCGTAAACCCATTGATTTCCAGGTAGTCTCGTTCAATCTCTGCAATTGCTGCATCATCCTCTATGATACAAATATGGCTCATGTTTCTGCCCCCTTCTTTGGAATCGTCAGCAAAATCCGCAACCCTTTCGGTGTTTCCTGCTCTGCTCGAATTGAACCGCCGAACAGCTCTAAGATTTTCGCTGTAATTGCCAACCCCAGTCCGCTGCCAGATTGCGGGTTGCTGCGAGCAGGGTCACTGCGGTAAAATACATCAAATAATTTCGGTAATGCTTCTGCTGGAACACCTGGTCCATTGTCTGATACAATAATCGTTGCATCAGAATCCGTTTCTGTGCAGCGAATCCGCACTTGCACTTCCGGAGCATCCTTATATTTCAAACTATTCTCCAGCAAATTGGTAATCGCATTTCGGAACTGCACCGGGTCTGCATACACCATGCAAGTTTCTGGAATTTCTTCCAGTATAATCGTCATTCCCTGCTTTGCATAGGCTTCCGCATTTTCAGGAATCAAGCTGTTCAAGGCTTCTGAAACAGGAATCGGTTCTGGATAAAACGGACTATCACCCAAATCCAACTTGGAGAACAAAAACAGCTTGTCCACCATGCGGTCAATATCATTTGCCTTTTCTCGAATCGTCTGCATATATTTCTGCTGCCGTTCTGGTGTTTGGGCGATTCCCTCAATCAAACCTTCAATATACGCCTTAATGGATGTCAACGGTGTTCGCAAGTCGTGGGAAATGCCAGCAATCAATTCTTTCCGGTTTCGCTCTTCCCGTTCTATCTGTTCAATGGATTGCTGCAACCGCTCTGCCATCTGATTAAAATCTTTGAAAACCGGGAGAAACTCATCTTTTTCTTTATAGACAATGCGATAAGTTAAGTTGCCGTTTTGAATTTCATGCACGCCGGAAACCAAAAGATCCAGCGGCTTTTCAATTTTCCGGAATATAAATTTCGTCAAAAATTGGTTGGTGACCAAAACCGCAGCAACAATCAAAACAAACAGGACAAGAATCCAATATTTTACAATCAATTCATTCCATGCACTTTCCTTGACAGGAGCAGAGAAAAACAGATAGATGGTATAAGAAACGCCATCTATTTCCGCCTGTTCCATATAAAGGCTACCGTTTGGTGTGCTACTGGATAACTCCTGTAACGATTGGCTGGCAAGTGCTTGTGTACTTGTTCCCATGGAACAAATTTGTGCATCGCCCTGATAAATTTGCAGTTGGATTTCCTGTGTTCCAACATATTTCTCAACGGTCTGATACAAATGCGAATCAGTAAGCACTTCATGTTTCGTTTGCAAAAATTCTTTCGCCTGTTCCATGAGCAGATGCTCTAAATGAACCGTGTTTTCTTCCCGAACCGTTTCATCCATTACCTGCTTATAGACCACATTTACAAAGAATAGCAGAGAAACTGCCAAAATCAGAACGCTAACCATTGCTGGAATCAGCAACATAAATAAATTCGAGAGAAACAGTCGTTTTTTAATGGTCAATTTCTTCCGCCTCCTCTGTATTTTATTATAGCACGGGTTTCTTTTATCGTCAACGCTTCTGTTTGAAGAGTGTTCGGGAAAGAATGGATGCTGTTAGAATTGCCACGATGGCAAACAATCCAAAAAATAACAAGGTTGTGCCAGTCGGAACAGCAAGGTGCAAAATATCCAAATGCAACAGATGCTGTTGCAGCCACAGACAAAGTGCAATGGCAAAATAGAATCCAATGGCAGAAGTCGCTGCAAAAAATGCCTTTACTTTTGTAAATGGTAAACACATCTTGAAAACGCCCAGCAATCCAACCGTCCCAATCAGCAAGAACAGCAAGGTGTTTGCCTGTGTCTGTTCACCGGACAATCCAAAAATACCCATTGCATGCAATACCAGATAAAATAAGAAGCAAATGCCAATGGCAAGTGCATTCGGTGCAGCCCTTCGAATGGCTTCCGGCAGGAATTTTGTCCGGACAGGTCGACAATCTGGCAGGAATGACAAAAAGAAAGACGGATAGCCCTCAATTACCAAGTCAATCAAGGTGATTTGAATCGGAACAAATGGGAATAGCGTGTTGGTCAGCAAGCAGAGCACACACAACAAAATTGAATACAGCGTCTTGATGAAAAAGACACCAGCAGACCGTGTAACATTGTGAACGACTCGCCGCCCCTCCAACAGGACATCTTTCAAGACCGCAAAATCGGAATCCAATAATACAAGTTGGGCTGTCTGACGGGCGGCATCACTGCCCTGCCCCACTGAAATGCTGCAATCTGCTTCTTTCAATGCTAACAAGTCGTTGACACCATCACCCGTCATCGCAACAGTGTGCTTCTGACGGTGAAATGCCTGAATCAGCTGTTTTTTCTGCTGTGGGGTCACTCTTCCGAAAACGGTATACTGTGCCGCAGCAGCATCCATCTCAGAATCTGCAACCGTTCGCATATCGACCCAGCGGTCACCCTGAAAAATACCTGCCTGCTGTGCTATTGCGGAGGCAGTCATCGGATTATCCCCAGAAATCAGCTTCACAGAAACACCCTCCTGCTGAAATGCTGCAATTGTTTTCGCAGCGTTGGCACGAAGTGGGTCTGTCAGAATGATTTCTGCCAGCAGTTGTATTTCCGGCAGCGGCTGTTCTTTTTGGACAGGATGTTGCGTGATTCCGGCTAAAAGAACTCGCTTTCCGTTTTGCTGTGCTTCCAGAACGCTTTCTGGCAGCTTCTCTGGACTGAGCCTTTCCGGTGCTCCAATAACAAGTGTGCCTGCTCCGGAGAACGTCATTGCACTCCACTTTCGGTCAGAGGAGAACGGAATCTGCTCTGTAACGGATAATGTATCCATTCCATCAAAATAAGTATGCATTGCCTGAAAAGTCGCATTGTTATCCTGCGTATGCGTTAAAAAGTTCCCCATCCATTCTTGAAACATTGCAGAATCTGTTCCCGGAAACAAAACTGCTTTTTCAACTTTCATGTTTCCTTCTGTCAGTGTTCCGGTTTTGTCCAGACAGAGCACATCAACGTGTGCTAGATTTTCTAATGAATACAAATCTTGCACCAGTACATTTTTCTTGGAAAGTGTAATAATTCCGGCAGCTAGGCTGATACTAATCAACAGATACAGCCCTTTCGGCAGCATTCCCAACAAGCCAGCGGAAGTTCCAACGACGGCATCATACATGGAACTATCCCGAAAAAATAATGCCTGTACAAACAGCAGAATACCCAATGGAACAATACAAAGGCTCGTCAAGCGAGTCACTTTTCGCATCGAACTAACTAATTCTGAATGCATGGCCTTGGTTTTCTTGGCTTCTTTCGTCAATTTTGCAGCGTAGCTCTCACTTCCAACATGGAGTACAGTTGCCTGACACGTTCCGCTGATGACAGAACTGCCTGACAATAGCGTATCGCCTGCTTTTTTAAAAATCGCATCAGATTCGCCCGTCAGCAGCGATTCATTCACCTCAATCCCGCCACTGCGGACAACGGCATCGGCACAAATCTGATTGCCACTCTCCAGCAGCAAAATATCCTGTTCCTGTACTTCCGCAATGGAAACAGATTGTATTGTCCCATTACGTTCAATTTTGGCATTTGGCTGTGATAAAAGCGTCAGCTTCTCAATCAATCGCTTTGCTTTCAATTCCTGTGCAATCCCAATGACTGTATTTAAGGCAATCACAAAAATAAAAAACAAGTTCGACCATGCATGGACTGCAATCAAGGCAATGGCAATCAGCAGATTCAATAAATTGAACAGCGTACACACATTATCTCGCAAAATCTGTGCGGTGGTTTTAGAGGCAGTTTCTTTTGCTTTCATACAAGCACTTCCCTTCCTGTTAAGTTATCTTTAGTTTATCGAATCGGTTATAAATACGCATAAACCAAAGTTAAACAAAAGATAAAATCAAACCTGCCGCAACTTCGATTTTTGTTCCAATCTGTCAAAAAAGCTGTAAAATCAAAAGCAGCAGGAACATCATGCAATCTTCCTGCTGCCAATTTTCATTCGTTTATTTCTTTTCGTCCAGCAATACAACGCCCTCTGCCGGATTTTTGTCAATTGCTCCGACAATGCGATGCGGAACATAGCATTCTTCCAATAATGCAATGTCTGCATCTGCCAATTGAACAGATAATGCACTGGCTGCATCATCTAAATAGCTGGATTTGGTTGCACCGACAATCGGAGCAGCAACTCCCTTTGCCCACTGCCAAGCCAATGCAATCTGCTGCATTTTTACACCGTAATGCTCTGCTACTTCTGCAACACGGCGGACGATCTGCATATCCTGTTCTTCTGTACGGTCATATTTTCCCATTGCAACCCGGTCAGTTTTGCTGCGGCAGGTGTTTGCTGTCCAAGTTGGACGAACCAAATGTCCCGCTGCCAGCGGACTGTATGGCATTAATGTCACGCCCATCTGCTTGCAAATTGGAATCAGTTCCCGTTCATCTTCCCGATACAGCAGATTATAATGATTCTCCATCGCCTGAAAAGGTGTCCAGCCGTTGTCACGAGCTGCCAGCTGCATATTATAAAACTGATACCCGTACATGGCAGATGCACCCAATGTCCGAACTTTTCCAACTTTCACCAGATCGTTCAGGGCTTCCATCGTTTCTTCAATTGGGGTTTCGTAGTCAAACCGGTGAATGATATAAAGATCCAAATAATCTGTTTCCAGACGCTGCAATGTGCCATCAATTTCCCGATAAATGGCTTCTTTAGAAAGCCGCCCCGGATTAAAATAGACTTTCGAGGCAAGAATGACTTTATCACGGGCAATATTCTTTTTCAGAGCGTGTCCCAGATAATGTTCACTTGTGCCAGCAGAATAGCAATTTGCCGTATCAAAAAAGTTGATACCCAAATCCAAAGCATGCTTGACAACCGTTTCGGTTTCTGCTTCATCCAGCGTCCAATCGTGCATGACTCCAGCTTTTCCGAAACTCATACAACCAACACAAATTTTGGAAATTGTAATATCTGTATTCCCCAACTTTGTATATTCCATTTTTCATCGCTCCTTTTGTTTTTTCGGCAGTTTCCTGCCTGCTCCTATTATATGCCTTTTTTTGTTCATTTGTAAAGATACCTTTACCATCACCAGAAGATGGATTCCTCTGCAAATTTTTTCCGGTATTCGGTCGGAGCATTGCCTGTGATTTTCCGGAACTGCCGATTAAAGTTGGAAAGATTCCGAAATCCACAATCAAATGCAATCTCCAGCACGCTTTTTTTCGTGGACAGCAATTCTTTGCAAGCCTGATTGATGCGATAATGGGAAAGATACTCCACCGCACGAAATCCCACTTGTTTTTGAAACTGATGCATAAAATAGCTTTCGCTCAAGTGTACAGAATCTGCCAGCTGCTTGACGGTAATCGGCTCTTGAAAATGTTCTGCAATATATTCCAGTGCTGGGCGAATCGCCTCTCCCAATTCATAGAAATCATGTTCTACGGTTGCTTCTGTTTCCAACAGCCAGAACAGCCGCAGCAATTCACTCCGCATCAGCAAGTCCAGCTGTGGCGTATCTCCTTTGGCACAAGAAAAAATGTTGTTCATCATCATCTCTAATTCCGCATAATAAGGATGGTCGGTCGTGATATGCGTTGGAATATGCATTTTTCCAGTTATCAGCGGCTTGATACAAGCTGCAATTGCACGGTCAGAATCAAATCCTCCGAAAATTTCATACCGAAATACCAGTGTATCATAGACCTGATGTATGGATTCCCGTGGATAAATCGAATGCATCACATTTGGTTGAATGATAATGATATCCCCTGCCGCAGAGTGAAACTTCTCCTCTCCGCAGATAAAAGAAGCAGATCCCTCCCGTACAAAATTCAGTTCAAATTCCCGATGCCAATGCATGGGGACACAGTGAAAATGGTTCGGAATTTCGCATGCATAGTATCCAAATGGCTTGATTTCTGAACCGTGGATGCGGTTTTCTCTCGAATCTCGGTCATTCATTCAAAAACACCTCCGAAAAAATAGAATTGTATCAGAATTGCGTAGAATATCAATAGAATTTTGAACCGTTTTGTAGTATTATATCATACAGAAGAACAAATTGCAATGGACTTTTTGAAAGGAAGTGCTGTTATGATTAAAAAATATGTTTACGGAACCCCATTCCCGACCGATGCAGTTGTTTTGGACGTTCAGCCGTCCACCGATGCACTGCCGTTTTTTGAAACAGACCAGCAAGGGACATTCACTTACTCGCTTTCTGAAAACGACATTGTCTATGGTCTGGGCGAACAAATTCGTGGCATCAACAAGAGAGGCTGGCAGTATGTCAGCTGGAACTATGACAATCCCAATCACCACGAGGATACTCGTTCCCTCTATGGTGCACACAACTTCATCATCATTCATGGTGCAGTGACCTTCGGTGCATTCTTCGACTACGCCGGAAAGATGGAATTTGACATCGGCTATACCAAGCGGAGCGTAATGCAGATTCATGCTGCTTCCAATAACCTGACGGTTTATATCATCACAGGCGAAAGCGAAAAGGACATCGTTAAGCAGTTCCGGAAAATGGTTGGCAGAAGCTATATTCCGCCGTTCTGGGCATTCGGATATGGTCAGAGCCGCTGGGGCTATAAGACTGAAGAAGATATTCGCACGGTAGCAAAACAGTATCAGGAGGCTGGCATTCCACTGGACAGCATTTATCTGGATATTGATTATATGGAACGGTACAAGGATTTTACTGTTGATACCGAACGATTCCCGAACTTGAAAGGACTTGCCACAGATATGAAGGAACAGGGCATTCACCTCGTTCCGATTATTGACGCTGGCGTAAAAATCGAAGACGGCTATGATGTCTATGAAGAAGGCGTACAGAACAATTATTTCTGCAAGAATGCCGAAGGCGGCGACTTTGTCGGTGCTGTCTGGCCGGGTCGGGTACATTTCCCAGATTTCTTGCAGCCAAAAGCAAGAGATTGGTTCGGTAAGAAATACGCTGTTCTGACGGAACAAGGGATTGACGGTTTCTGGAACGACATGAACGAACCTGCCATTTTCTACACCGAAGACCGCTTGGCAGATACCTGTGCAGAAATTGAAAAGCTGACAGCTGGCAACATGGGCATTCAGGAATACTTTGCCTTTACTGGAATGGTAGCTGGTTTGAATGGCAACATCGGCGACTATGACAAATTCTATCACAATGTGGATGGAAAAATGGTCAAGCACAGCGAAGTGCACAACCTCTATGGCATGAATATGACACGCTCGGCATTTGAAGCGTTGCAGGAAATTTCTCCGGAAAAGCGGACACTTTTCTTTTCTCGTTCCTCTTATATTGGTGCACACCGTTATGGTGGCATTTGGCAGGGCGATAACAAATCTTGGTGGTCGCATATTCTCCAGTCCATGCAGCAGCTGCCGGCTTTAAATATGGCTGGATTCCTCTTTACTGGCTCAGATACGGGCGGATTCGGCTGCGATACAACGGAAGATCTCATGATTCGTTGGCTGCAATACTCCCTGTTTACACCGCTGTTCCGCAACCACTCCGCAGACGGTACACGGGAACAAGAACTCTATCAGTTCTCCAATGTTGAAGCTACTGGCAAAATGATTCAGATTCGATATAGCCTGATTCCGTATCTCTATAGCGAATTTTTGAAGGCTGCTTTGAACGATGAGATGATGTTCAAGCCGCTGGCGTTTGATTTCCCAGATGATGCCATGGCAGAACAGGTAGAAGACCAGCTGCTGTTGGGCAATGAATTGATGATTGCACCAATTTACAAGCAGAATGCACAGGGTCGATATGTCTACCTGCCGGAAGAAATGATGCTGGTAAGAATGCACAGCAGCAAGGATTATACAACAGAAATTCTCCCGAAGGGGCATCACTATGTTTCTGTTGGATTGGACGAGCTGGTCTTCTTCATCCGGAATCAGAAGGCAATTCCGTTTGCAGAATCCGCTGAAAACACGGCAAAAACAGACTACAACACCATTCAGCTTTTGGGTTATGAAGGCAGTTCTTATGAATTGTATACAGATAATGGCACTTCTCCAAATCCGGAAGATAGCCTCACCATCAAAACATTATCCTAACAGTTGAAATCTCCTCATAGATAAAAGAAATGCGTATCGGTTTATAAAATCGGTACGCATTTCTTCTTAATGATTCAATTTTTTTGTTTCTGGAATTTTTTCTGCATCCAGTCTGTTCCTTTTATGGCTGCGATTCCAATCAAAACGCCAATCACTGTCCCAGCGAATACGTCCGATGGGAAATGTACAAACAAATACAGCCGAGAAAAAGCAATAACTGCTGCTAAAAGATACGCTGCAATTCCCACTTTCCGATTCCAATGCCAAAGCACGGTTGCTGCTGCGAAAGATACCATGGTATGACCAGATGGAAAGGAAAAATCAGTTGGCATTGCAATCAGCATGGTATGATCTTCTATCCAGCAAGGGCGATTCCTTGCTATCACATTTTTCAAGAATAAATTTCCAATTAGTCCACAGCCAACACAACCGACACCCAGTTGTATCCCGTTTTTTCGAGTTTTCGGAAGAATTAGCAGGAGGATTGCAAGCAAAATCCAAAGAATTCCACCATTTCCCAAAGCGGTAATCTTCGGCATGAGAAAATCCAAAACGGAACAAGAAAAAATTCGCTGAATAGCATGTAAAATCTGAAAGTCTAATGTTGTTAGTCCTTGCATTTGTGCCATCTCCTTTTTTCAGAATTTATAAAACTCTTATCTGTTTGTTCCCCGTTTTCTTTAGTATAATAGATGGGGTAAAACAAAAATGAAAAGAAAGATAAACAGGAGGTAAACTTTTTGAAAAGTGGGAATCCGATATTTTTCGATTAAGAAAGAAAATAGTTGTTTTCTTTTCCAGTTTGTGCTACAATACAACTAGTAGATTTTGTGACTATCAATAGGGGGAATCGTTATGTATCCGAAAAAAGGATGGATTTTGGCAGCAGCACTTCTTATTTTATGTAGTGTTGGCTGCACAGGACAGACCGGAGAAACACATCGTTTGTATGTGCAGACTGCTGGCTCAGAATCGCAGATAGCAGAAACTTTGCCGACCGCAGAGCAAGCCGAATGGATGAATGCGGACTCGAATGTTGTTTCTACGAAAGCGGTCAAAACGAAAAAAGCAACGAAAACAACGACAAAAAAGAAAAAATCATCCAAGAAAAAGACGACAACGAAACAGAAAAAAGAAACGACTGCAAAAGTAACAACGGAAAAAGCTGCGAAAACCACCAAACCCAAAACAACAAAGGCTTCTAAAACAACTACAGCTCCTCGCATTGCAGCAACTATGCCACGGGAAAATCCATTTCGTACAACAACTGTACGAAATCATACGGAAAACGCATCCAATCGAACAACAAAAACATCCAGCAAGGCGGAATCTCCTGCTTCCGTGAAAATGACTACACTCAAGACAAATGTTGTGATTCGGACACAGCCGCCTGTTCCAATAACGATAGCACCAGTAGAAACAAACCCTGCTCAACCGGAACAACAGACAGATAAATATTTGTCGCTCAGTGATGGAGAAATGCAGGGAGCAGGCATTGTTGTTTCGGGCAATCAGATTTTCTTGCAGGCTGCTGGCATTTATCACCTCTCTGGGAACTGGAATGGCAGTATTTGTGTACAAGCAGGGGCTACGGATACGGTAGAATTGCGGTTGGAAGGTGCTTCTATTTGCGGAGTGAATGCACCAGCGATTCAAATTCAACAAGCCGGAATGGTCACAATTACAACTGCCGACCATACAGAAAATACAATTCTTGCAGAGCAGGCAGGGTCTGTAATTGATAGTTCATCTGCGTTGCAATTACAAGGAACAGGGGCACTACAAATTCAAAATGAATCTGGGAATGGAATCGCTTGTACAGATGCCATTACGATTACAGAAGGAATGTTTTCAATTGCTGCAAAGGATACTGCGATTTTATCCGGTCGAGATAGCAAGATTTTAGATGGAACGGTTATTGCCAACGGTGGGCAATCGGGAATTCGGTGTGATGGCAGATTCTCTGTAGAGGGCGGAACATTACTGGCAACTGGAACAAATGCAAACATTGCTGATAGTACACAGCCAACTGCACAATTTGATTGGAAAGAAATCATTGCAAGTGGACATGCGGTTTCTTTCCAAATCAATGGCATCGAAGTTGCAAAGGCTGTGCTGCAATACGATGCAAAAACCTTTTTCCTCTCCTGTCCAGATTTGAGAATTGGAAATAACATTGATTTCTTGATTGATGGGATGAATGTGGAAACATTTGAACAGCAAGAGCAGGATGCACGTTGGAATGAAAAAGAATAATCAAAATGCACAACCTTATTATATTCATTAGAAACTAGTAAAACTAAAAATAATTTTGCTAGTTTCTTCTTCTAAGTGCTAAAAATACCACTCTTACTTTTTTTCTTTCGGAACTAAAAAATATAGTTGACTTTTGTGGTGGGGTATGCTATACTATAAAAGTAGTCAGGACAGGGAACAACATCAAAGGTCAGACGAAAGAAAAATCGCGGGATGGAGCAGCTAGGTAGCTCGTCGGGCTCATAACCCGAAGGTCGTCAGTTCAAATCTGGCTCCCGCAACCAAAAAGTGCCGTAAACTCGTTGTTTTACGGCACTATTTTTTTGCATTTTTACAGAAAACACGATTTTGACCCCAATTTGACCCCAAAACATCGAAAAAAGAATGGAGCAGGATATTTTGTCCTGTTCCATTCTTTTTTTTACAAATTGATCATTACTATAAACTCATTCTGCTGCAAAACAATTTCATTCACTGGTGTGGGTGTAGGTGGATACATGGTAGCTAATTTCTGAGCAATGGTAGCTTTCAGGCACTGAATACCATATTGCAGGTCGCCTGCTTCAATACTCATATCATCAAAATCAATCGGATTCAGTAGAAAGCCATTCAGC
>OLSD01000870.1_pt1 | contig 27929 bp, 22 predicted proteins | sample 1672211 | NCBI WGS metagenome assembly OLSD01 (sample SAMEA3136659, study PRJEB25190) | human gut metagenome | reverse complement strand
TCACATTGAGGATTAGATAGTTGTAAATAATCTTAATATTTAACGACACTCCCTAAATATTGTCTCTCCCCCAAAGGTTTGTGAGTAAGGCAGTTGTGTGCCTATGGCATTTTTTGTGTTGCAAAGCTACTATGAAAATATATTTGACGTTTTAGCAAAGTATGCCTCATAATTGCCTTGATGTCGCAAATACCATGTCTTTCTTATTTTTATTTGTTGAGTTTTCCCAACAGGTACTTGTTTATAGATTGTATGTGTCGGCCTTGTCGCGAAATGTCTGTACGTACGGCACTCAGGTCATTGAAGAACTCACAGAAAGCATTCTGTACCATGTTCGGCTGTCTTTTTGTTTTGTTTGCATGAGGGTTGACAACAATGTTTATACCTTTGCTGACAATGTGTATGTTAATATGCGCCGGGGCCATTATTGGGTCCCCATCGTAATGGATCACACCAGGTCTTTCCCTTTCCACATCAAGGTTTTTCGACGTGAATGTCTTTATCTTCGTATTTTTGTTAAGCGTTTTGTTGAACATATCTATGCTTATTTGCGGAGCATCTAGAATGTCAAACGGATCCATGATTATGACATCGAGTAATCCGTCGCTCATGGAGGCCTGCGGGGCGATGTAGGCATTGTTGCCATATTGCGAGGCATTGGCGCATGACACGAGGAAAGCCTGTTTTGTGGCGGTATATTCAGCGGATTTAATGATGTATGTCTCAGGAATGTATTTCATGCCTTCTTTCAATATATTTTCAAGATATGTCACTGGACCTCGTTTTCCGGCTTGGGCAAACTTCATACTGATGAAGGCATCAAATCCCATCCCGCAGGTACAGAAGAAAGGGTGGTTGTCTATCATGCCATAGTCAAGGGCGTGAATCTCACAGATGTTCAGAATCTCTATGGACTTTTTTATATCCATCGGCAACATCAAGTGTCGGGCAAGCCCGTTACCTGAACCGCATGGAATAATGCCCATGGCCGTGGGGGATTGTATTAGAGCACGCCCAACTTCGTTTATTGTTCCGTCACCACCAACGGCCACAACAATGTCCGCTCCATTGTCTCTTGACTTTGCGGCGAGTTCTGTGGCATGGCCTGCATATTTTGTACATTCTATAGAATATACGAAACGGCTCTTGTCGAGAGTGCGCTCGATAAGGGCGGGAATCCCAGCTTTCTTTACTGTGCCCGAAATGGGATTCATGATGAATACGATGTTCTTTCTTGTAGGCATTGTTTTGCAAAATTAATAAAATATCGATTATTATACGTTACAAGACGTTATAATTTTTATGAAAATAAACATTTCTTGCTGTTTTGTTCTCAATTTTAAGCAAAATTCGTATCTTTGCAGCCAATTAAAAACAATCGTAGTGTAACTACACCTTTATAAAGATGGGACTTTTACAAGAGAAATACAAAAATTATCGTGAACCGCAGAAATATAAGGCTGCGGGCGTATATCCTTATTTTCGGGAAATAACAGGAAAGCAAGGGACAGAAGTACAGATGGACGGACATGAAGTTCTGATGTTTGGTTCCAACGCCTATACCGGACTTGTTGGCGACCCTCGCGTTGAGGCAGCAGCCAAGGCGGCAATCGACCAGTATGGTACAGGATGTGCCGGTAGCCGTTTCCTCAACGGAACGCTTGACCTGCATGTAAAGCTTGAAAAAGAATTAGCTGAATTTGAGCATAAGGACGATGCCCTTTGCTTCTCTACGGGTTTCTTTGTCAATGCTGGAGTTCTTGCTGTAATATGCGGTAGGGAAGATTACATAATATGTGATGAGCGTGACCACGCAAGTATCGTTGATGGCAGACGACTGTCATTTGCTACATGCTTGAAATACAAGCATAACGATATGGAAGATTTGGAAAAGCAATTAAAGAAATGCCGTCCGGAATCAATAAAACTCATTGTCGTAGATGGTGTGTTCTCTATGGAGGGCGACCTTGCCAATCTTCCGGAAATTGTACGGTTGAAGAAGAAGTATAATGCTTCACTGATGGTTGATGAGGCCCATGGTCTCGGCGTCTTCGGAAAAGAGGGTAGGGGTGTTTGCGATCATTTTGGCGTAACGGACGAAGTGGATCTTATAATGGGAACTTTCTCTAAGAGCCTTGCAAGTATTGGTGGATTTATCGCTGGCGATGAAGATACGATAAATTATCTGCGTCATTCCTGTCGCACATATATCTTCAGTGCTTCAAATACACCTGCGGCTACTGCTGCCGCAATGGAGGCCCTTCACATTCTTCGCAAAGAGCCGGAGCGTATGGAGCGTTTGTGGAAAGTTACAAATTATGCCTTGAAGCGTTTCCGCGAAGAGGGATTTGAAATAGGTGAGACCGAGAGTCCGATTATTCCGCTCTATGTGCGCGATCCATATAAGACATTCCTCGTAACGAAACTTGCTTTCGACGCTGGAGTCTTTATCAATCCGGTTATTCCGCCGGCTTGTGCCCCACAAGACACGCTTGTACGTTTTGCCCTTATGGCAACACATACAGAGGAGCAGGTTGAACAGGGGGTTGTCGCCTTGAAGAAGATTTTTGTAGAACAGGGGATTATCAAGTAATCACTTGTCTTTGGAAATACTCTTTTACGACATATACATTATATCAAGGGTTTAAGAATTCGAAAATAATTGACTCTTTAATTCCAATGTATAACTATTGGATGGTCTCGAATTCTTAAATTCTTGATATTTTTGTTTATTGCAGAGTTGCAAGAATTATATCTTATGAGTGAAATATGGAAAATAAGGTTTTCTACCCGTTTTTGTGTCCTACAGTTTTTACAACTTGCGAAACAAGGTGGAGCCGCTGGAAAATGATTATTCATGCAGTTCGGAATTCTGAAATTAAAATGTAATTTTTTGCCATATACACTGAAAATCATTAACTTTGCACAATTATTGAAAAAGAACAAACAAAAAGCAAGAATAAAATGGAATTAGCAAGCAAGTATGACCCACAGGACGTGGAGTCGAAATGGTATCAGTATTGGCTTGACAACAGACTTTTCTGCAGCAAGCCTGACGGCCGTGAACCCTATACGGTTGTCATTCCTCCGCCAAATGTGACAGGTGTGCTACATATGGGGCATATGCTCAATAATACTATTCAGGACATTCTCGTGAGAAGAGCCAGAATGGAAGGTAAGAATGCTTGTTGGGTACCAGGCACAGACCACGCCTCCATTGCAACAGAGGCAAAGGTCGTGAACAAGCTTGCCCAGCAGGGCATAAAGAAAACCGACCTTACACGTGAAGAATTTCTCAAGCATGCTTGGGATTGGACCGAGGAACATGGCGGTATAATCTTAAAGCAGTTACGTAAACTTGGTGCAAGTTGTGATTGGGATAGGACTGCATTTACGATGGATGAAATCCGTTCGAAGAGTGTCATAAAGGTATTCTGTGACCTTTATAATAAGGGGCTGATTTATCGTGGTGCACGGATGGTGAACTGGGACCCGAAAGCTCAGACAGCACTCTCTGACGAAGAGGTTATATATAAGGAGGAGCAGTCGAAACTCTATTATCTAAAATACAGAGTCGTAGAAGACGATGTGAAACAGGTGGACGAGGGCAATGTCATGCATAAGGATGAGAAAGGCTATTATGCCGTGGTTGCCACAACACGTCCGGAAACTATTATGGGTGATACGGCAATGTGCATAAATCCTGCCGATCCGAAGAACACATGGCTCAAGGGTAAACATGTCATCGTGCCACTTGTTGGTAGAGAAATTCCTGTTGTAGAAGATGATTATGTGGACATTGAGTTCGGTACGGGTTGCTTGAAAGTAACTCCTGCGCATGATATAAACGACCATGCTCTCGGACTGAAGCATAATCTTGAGACAATCGACATCTTCAACGATAATGGAACGGTTAGCGAGGCTGCTGGTCTATATGTGGGTATGGACCGTATGGATGTACGCACGCTTATCGAGAAGGATTTGAAGGAGGCGTCATTGATGGAGGAAGTGGAAGACTATAACAACAAAGTAGGATTCTCGGAGCGTACGAATGTGCCTATAGAGCCTAAGCTTTCCACTCAGTGGTTCCTTTCCATGCAGCATTTCGCCGACATTGCTCTGTCTCCGGTAATGGATGATGACATTCAGTTCTATCCTCCAAAATACAAGAATACATACCGCCATTGGCTTGAGAATATCAAGGACTGGTGCATAAGCCGACAACTGTGGTGGGGCCACCGCATTCCTGCTTACTACTTCACTGCAACTGATGGCAAGCGGGATTTCGTGGTTGCCGAAAACAGGGAGGAAGCCTTCAAGTCTGCACAGCAAAAGAACCCGGCATTGAAGGTTGAGGATTTGGAACAAGACAGCGATTGTCTTGATACATGGTTCTCTTCATGGCTTTGGCCTATCTCATTGTTCAATGGAATTCTTGAGCCTGAAAATGAAGAGTTGAAATACTATTATCCTACATGCGACCTCGTTACTGGTCCAGATATAATTTTCTTCTGGGTTGCCCGTATGATTATGGCCGGCTATGAGTATCGTGGCAATATGCCGTTCAAGCATGTTTACTTCACGGGCATTGTACGCGATAAACTGGGCAGAAAAATGTCGAAGAGCCTTGGCAACTCTCCGGATCCGCTTGATCTCATAGACAAGTATGGTGCTGATGGTGTACGTATGGGCATGATGCTTGCTGCACCTGCCGGAAATGACATTCTGTTTGATGAAGGTCTATGTGAGCAAGGCCGTAATTTCAACAACAAGATATGGAACGCTTTCCGCCTTGTAAAGGGGTGGCAGGTTGCTGACATTGAACAGCCGGAGGCTAACAAGATAGCTGTGAGGTGGTTTGAGGCAAAACTGCGCCAAGCAAATCAGGAAATAGACGACCTCTTCTCAAAGTATAGGATTTCAGAGGCTCTCATGACTGTCTATAAACTCTTTTGGGACGAATTCTCAAGCTGGTATCTGGAGATGGTTAAACCTGCTTATGGACAGCCAGTTGACCGTGCTTCATACGATGCTACACTTTCGTTCTTCGAGAATCTGCTCAAGATGCTTCATCCATTCATGCCGTTTATCACGGAGGAACTTTGGCAGCATATTTATGACCGTAAGGATGGAGAATCCATCATGCGTGAAAAACTCGAAATTAATGCCCCTACTGCAGATGATATGAAGATTATCGAGGATGTAGAGAGCGTGAAGCAGATTGTGGCCGGCGTGCGTACGGTACGTAACCAGAAGAACATTCCAAATAAAGATGCCTTGAAACTTCAGACTGTTTCCGAGAACAAGTTCAACGCCTATGACAGCATTGTGCTGAAAATGGCAAATCTTGAGTCTATAGATGTTGTTGCTGAAAAAGATAGTACGGCTGCCGCTTTCATGGTCGGGACACTTGAGTATGCTGTCCCTCTTGGCGATATGATAGATGTTGACGTCGAGATAGAAAAGCAGGAGGCACAGCTCAAGCATCTTGAGGGCTTCCTTGCAGGAGTGATGAAGAAGCTTTCCAATGAACGTTTCGTTGCCAATGCACCAGAAGCTGTGGTTGCACTTGAGCGTAAGAAGCAGAGCGACAGTGAAGAAAAGATAGCAGCTCTCAAGGAGAGCATTGCTTCGCTGAAGGCAAAGAAATAAAGAGGCTTTGGTCTCTTGTGGGCGTAATAATATCATCAGGAATTTCAGAATTGTAGAATGAAACTGCTAAAGTGTGAAATTCTCAAATTCTGAAATTCTTGAAAGTATAAAATGAAATCCAAACAACCCCTGATGAGCTATTGGGATTTAATAAGAAAAACATTAAGGGAGGAAGACCAAAATATTTCGGTTCCCTCCCTTTATGTTTTTATATTCTGCTCAAATATAGAAATTTATAATTATCCTTCCTTTGCAATGCGTTCCTTGATGGCCTTGCTGTCAGCTTCATAGCCTGGTTTGTCCAGAAGTGCGAACATATTTTTCTTGTAGGCCTCTACACCAGGCTGGTTAAATGGATTGACACCAAGGATAAGTCCACTTATGCCACAAGCCTTTTCAAAGAAATAGATGAGCTGTCCGATATAGTATTCATTGAGCTGTGGCACGCTGATATGGATATTTGGCACTCCGCCGTCAACATGTGCAAGTTTTGTTCCAAGCTCGGCCATCTTGTTGACTTCGTCTACACGTTTTCCTGCGAGGAAATTCAGTCCGTCAAGGTTGTCCTCATCATTTGGGAAAAGTAGTTCCTTGTTAGGCTTCTCGATGCTGATAACTGTTTCGTAGATAGTACGCTCTCCATCCTGAATCCATTGTCCCATTGAGTGCAAGTCTGTTGTGAAGTCGCATGATGCAGGGAAGATGCCCTTGCCATCCTTGCCTTCGCTTTCTCCGTAGAGTTGTTTCCACCATTCAGAAAAGAAGTGGAGCTTAGGCTGGAAGTTTACCATAATTTCTATTTTCTTTCCAGCTTCGCTATAGAGTCCGTTACGCACTGCGGCATATTGTGCTGCAGGGTTCTCGTCGAACGGAACACGGATGTCGCACGCCTTCTCCATGTCGGCAGCACCTTCTACCAGCTTCTTTATATCGAATCCTGCGCATGCGATAGGCAGCAGTCCCACAGGGGTGAGTACAGAGAAGCGTCCACCAACATTGTCAGGGATGACAAATGTCTTGTAGCCTTCTTTATCAGCAGCAGCACGTGCAGCACCCTTTGTCGCATCGGTGATGGCAACAATAACTTTCTTTGCTTCATCCTTTCCACGCTGTTTCTCACACTGCTTTTTAAGCAATCTGAATGTGAGGGCAGTTTCGGTGGTTGTACCTGATTTAGAGATGTTTATGACTCCGAATTTCTTGTCGGCCAGATACGCAGTGAGTTCTGCAAGATAGTCTTCGCCTATATTGTTTCCTGCAAAGAGGATGGTTGGATTGTTCTTGTCGTTCAGGAGCCAGGTGAAAGAATTGCTTAGTGCTTCTATCACGGCTTTTGCTCCGAGGTAGCTTCCGCCGATGCCTGCCACTACGATTGCTTCACAGTTGGCACGTAATGTGTTTGCGCAGTCTTGCAGTTCCTGTATGAATTCAGAGGATATGGATGACGGCAGATGTAGCCAACCGAGGAAATCGTTTCCAGGGCAAGTTGCCTCTTCGAGAGCCTTCTGTGCTTCGGCTACTTTCGTTTCGAATTCTTTTACTGCGCCTTCCTTCAAGAATTGCGATGCTTTTGCGATGTTCAGTTTGATACTTTCCATATTGATTTGTAGTTTATGGTTTGTTCTTGTTATCTGAATGAATCTGTAAGGAGTTTGATTTCTATCTGCGGACTTATGCGCTCATACAGGATATTGTAAACGGCGTCAAGGATAGGCATGTTCACATGCATGTGCCTGTTTATTTCCTTCATGCACTTTGTGCCGAAATAACCTTCGGCAATCATTTCCATTTCTATCTGTGCGCTTTTCACGCTGTATCCTCTGCCAATCATAGTTCCGAATGTACGGTTTCTGGAGAAATTGCTATAGCCCGTTACGAGCAGGTCTCCAAGATAAACCGAATCATAGACACAGCGCTCTATTGGATGCACGGCAGTGAGGAAACGTGTCATTTCCTGTACGGCGTTCGACATGAGCACAGCCTGGAAGTTGTCTCCGAACTTCAGACCGCTGCAAATTCCCGATGCTATGGCATAGACATTTTTCAGCACCGATGCATATTCTATTCCGATAACGTCGGCACTTGTCTTTGTCTTTATAAAGTCATTTGTGAGCACGTCGGCAAATGCCTGTGCCTTTTCTGTGTCGGAGCATCCTACGGTAAGATATGAGAGCCTTTCAAGTGCCACTTCTTCGGCATGTGAAGGTCCTCCAAGACATGCGATGTTATCTTCCGGCACGTCATATACCTGGCTGAAATATTCTGAGCATGCAAGGTTTTCATCAGGCACGATGCCCTTTATCGCCGTGACGATAAACTTTCTGCTGATGTTTGTCTTCAGCTTTTTCAGATGATTCTTGAGGTATGGTGAGGGGGTGACAAACACGAGAGTGTCGTAGTTCTGCACAATCTTGTTTATGTCCGACGAGAAGAATATCTCGTCCACATTGAACCTTGCGCCCATCAGATACGCAGGGTTGTGTCCGAGCCGCTTGAAATCCTCTATACGGTCGTCCCTCCGGATGTACCACCCTATATGGTGGGTTTTTCCTACAATTATCTTTGCAATGGCTGTAGCCCAGCTGCCACCGCCAATAATCGCTATTTTACCGCAGTCAAACACCTTATTCTATTGTTAAATGATGAATTTTATAAAAGTTAAGTCTGTTCCCCGCCAGCGTGGGCTGGTCGGGGACAGAATTTATTCCTGCACAGGAGTTTTTTCCTTGCTGCGTTCTATCCATGCTTGAACTTCGTCAAGTGTGGGTTTTTCGTAGCCGAGCTTGAATTTCTTGTTTATTTCTCCGATTTTCTGCTGCAGTCCCTGTGCCTTTTCTTCCCTGATGTCGGATATGAGATTGAATCCAGCTTTTCTCATCACGTAGGCCCAATTTTCTGCCACTCCGATTTCCTCCCATTCCTTTATGGTGCTTTGCGGCATTTTCTTTTCAGGCTTCATCTGTGGGAAGAAGAGCACTTCCTGTATGTATGTCTTGCCCGTCATGAGCATCACAAGGCGGTCTATTCCAATTCCGATTCCGCTTGTCGGCGGCATTCCATACTGTAGTGCGCGCAGGAAATCCTTGTCAATAATCATCGCCTCGTCGTCACCCTTGTCGGCAAGTTTCATTTGGTCAATGAAACGCTCTTCCTGGTCAATCGGGTCGTTGAGCTCGGAATAAGCGTTTGCAAGTTCCTTTCCGTTTACCATCAGCTCGAAGCGCTCTGTCAGTCCTGGCTTTGAACGGTGCATCTTTGTAAGCGGCGACATTTCCACAGGGTAGTCAGTGATGAATGTTGGCTGTATGAATGTACCCTCGCAGAATTCTCCGAAGAGCTCGTCGATGAGTTTTCCCTTGCCCATAGTCTCGTCCACTTCCATTCCCTTTTCCTTACAGAATGCACGTATTTCCTCTTCCGTCTTTCCGTTGCAGTCGAAACCGGTCTTCTCCTTTATGGCATCGAGGATAGGCAGACGGCGGTATGGAGCCTTGAAGCTCACGATGTTTCCGTTTATCTCTCGCTCTGGCTTTCCGTTGACGGCGATACATATTTCTTCAAGGAGCTTTTCTGTGAACGCCATCATCCAGTTGTAGTCCTTGTACTGGACGTAAAGCTCCATACATGTGAACTCCGGATTATGATTGCGGTCCATTCCTTCGTTTCTGAAATTCTTTCCGATTTCATACACACCCTCGAAACCGCCCACGATGAGTCTCTTCAGATAGAGCTCTGTGGCGATTCTCATATACATGTCCTGGTTCAGCGCGTTGAAATGTGTGATGAATGGACGTGCGGATGCTCCTCCGGCAATGCTCTGCAGGGTAGGGGTTTCCACTTCTGTGTATCCAGCCTCGTCAAGCACGCGTCTCAGAGTACGCAATACGGTTGCTCTCTGCAGGAACGTGTCCTTTACCCCTTCGTTTACCACGAGGTCAACGTAACGCTGGCGGTAGCGCAGCTCCGGGTCATCAAACTTGTCGTATGCCACTCCGTCCTTGTATTTCACGATTGGCAGTGGCTTGAGACTCTTCGAGAGCAGTGTCAGTTCTTTTGCGTGTACTGAAATTTCCCCTGTCTGAGTACGGAATACGAAGCCCTTCACTCCGATGAAGTCTCCGATGTCCATCAGTTTTTTGAATACTGTATTATACAGGTCTTTATTTTCGTCGGGGCAGATTTCGTCTCTTGCCACGTATACTTGAATTCTTCCTTTCGAGTCCTGAATCTCGGCAAACGAAGCTTTTCCCATCACACGACGTCCCATCAGTCGTCCGGCAATGACCACCTGGCGCGGTTCCTCGTCGTCCTTGAATTCTGACCTGATGTCTGTGCTGAAAGCGTTTGTCGGGAACTCTGCTGCCGGATACGGGTCAATGCCCATATCGCGCAATGTCTGTAGACTCTGTCTGCGAACTATCTCTTGCTCGCTAAGCTCTAGAATATTCATCTTCAATATTTTGTTTTGTTGTTTTCCTCGTTTTGCAGTTCTGCCCTTTGCCTTCCCTTTGCCTTTTCCGCTGCTCCGCAAAGAGAGCCGGCACAGGGAGTGTGTTCTGACGTAAACGGCATGAGAAACTGTATATCAGTGCAAAGTTAGTGAAAATATTTGTAATAAAGGGTTGTTGTGCTTTTTTTTTGTCTGCCGGATGATTTTTGCAGCCGTATTGCCATTATCCGAAGAGTTTCTGCCATTCCTTTTCAAAATTAGGTGTGAACATTCCCTTTCCTATGTTCTGCATGATCTCCTCTCTACTGAAGAAGCGCCCACCGTCGAGCTCACTTCCTGAGGGGTGCAGGGGCTTGTCGTAAATGGTGCGGAATACGTTGACGTACTCCTTTTCCTTGTCGCTTTCAAACACATAGCTGCACATCTTCTCTGCCGTGTAGCCGCTGATGCCGATTTCTTCGGCCGTTTCCCTGTATAGGGCCTCTCTCACGGTCTCCCCTGTGTCGATGTGTCCTCCCACAGCCGTGTCCCACTTCCCTGGTTGTATGTCTTTCCATTCAGGACGCTTCTGCAGATACAGTTCGCCTCTGCTGTTGAACACGTGCAGGTGCACCACTGGATGTAGCGGTTTCATGCCGCTGTGGGCATAATTCCGACATGTTTTCCCCACCGTCTCACCTTCTTCGCTGACTATTGGGAACTGCTCCGCCATCCCTCTCAATGAGGCTGTTTCTATCCTACAACCATCTATGCTAAATGCTTGTGTATTAATGTTTTGTGGCTTATGACTGAATAATCCGAACAAGGCACTTCCACTTCCACTCATTGCTGCATACACAGCACCTTCTGCATATAGTTTCTCCTTGACGGCAGAGAGCTCTGGGTGTATCTTGAAGATGGTCTTCTCGAAGTCATTGTGCAGAAGTCCGCGCCATTTCTCCACCGGTTCTTCTTCGATGATTTCGCGGCAGCAGCGAGGCGGCTTCTGTGGCCTTATCCCGGAGAAAGCCTCTTTGGTGCTGACGCTGATAGGGGGCTTCACCACGACTATCCAATACTTGTCGAGATTGAGTCTGACGGGCAGCATCATGTCGCCGATGCCTGTAGCGAAACAGGGTTCCGACTTGACGAAGAAGGCGCAGTCGGCTCCGAGCCTTGCAGCGATTTCTTCCATCCGGCTTGCCGGGAGTCCCATGCCGAACATGCTGTTGAGCGCCGTCAGCGTATAGGCACAGTCAGCCGACCCTCCTCCCATGCCAGCCTGTGTGGGAATGTTCTTCCGGAGTGAGATTTCCACTCCTGGCAGGGGCTTTATCCGACACATCTCCCTATATGCTTTCACCACGAGGTTCTCCTCGGGGTTCCCTTCTATTTCTATTCCTTCCATCGAGAGGGAGCATGTCCCTTCGGGGGTGCCGTTTTCCCGGATAGTTATCCTGTCAAACAGGGGTACGGGGTAGAACACGGTTTCCAGATTGTGGTACCCGTCAGGGCGCTTTTCTGTTATGTTGAGTCCAAGGTTTATCTTGGCGCAGGGGGTTACTGTATACATAGGGATGATTTGTTGTTGTCTATACTATTAATAGTTAACGAGATACGAGTAGACGAGCAGACAAGGAGATATGCTTTCCTTGAGTTGACGAGATACGAGCAGACAAGGTTGATATTTGACGAAACACGAGTAGACAAGGAGTATGTCTAATCTCCTCGTCTACTCGTCAACTCGTTTACTTGTCAACTTGTCAACTTGTCACCTCGTCAGCCCGTCATTTCCTGCACACCACACTGCCGCTTGCCTGATGCGTTGCAAGTATCAGCACCTCGGCAATCTGCACGTGCTTCGGGGCAGATGCGGCATAGAAAGCCACGTCGGCAATGTCGTCGCCTGTGAGCGGCTTGATGCCCTTATAGGTATTCTTCGCCCGCTCGTCGTCACCGCGGAAACGCACATTGCTGAAGTTTGTCTCCACGAGTCCCGGCTTCAGGTTCGTCACGCGCACGGCAGTTTCCGCCACATCAATCCGCAGTCCGTCAGAGAGAGCCTTCACAGCTGCTTTTGTGGCGCAGTACACGTTTCCTCCGGCATAAGCGGCGTCGCCTGCCACACTGCCAATATTGATGATGTGCCCCTCGTTGCGCTCCACCATGCCTGGAACGATGAGCCGCGTCATGTTGAGCAGTCCCTTCACGTTCGTGTCAATCATCGTGCTCCAGTCCTCAGGCTCCATCTCATACTCCTTGTCGAGTCCCAGTGCGAGTCCGGCATTGTTTATGAGCACGTCGATTTCTTTCCATTCCGGTTCGAGCGAGCTGATGGCTTTCCTTGCAGCCTCCATGTCGCGCACGTCGAAAGCCAGTGTCTTCACCTTCACGCCTTTCCCTTCAAGTTCCGCCTTTATCTCGGCGAGTTTCCCGGCACGTCGTGCCGTAAGAATAAGATTATAGCCTCCCTCGGCAAATTTTCTTGCACAAGCTTCTCCTATGCCGCTTGTGGCTCCAGTGATAAGTGCAGTTCTCATAATTATTCTTTTGTTTATCGGATTATTTTTCTTCTGAATTTCTTGTCAGCGGTGCCTTTCTGTTTCACCTTTGCAAATTTAATGCTTTTCCTGCTAAAACCGCTTGAATATCCGAAAAAGTTCATGTTCTGCCTGCCATCCGCCCTCTAAAGTATGTCTTTGTGTCGGATTTAGGAAAGGTAAATGGCATTTGCAATCGGGTTGCATCCGGTTTTCTCTATCTTTGTACCCTGAATAATGAAAAACAGAAAAACAAAGATCAAGAATTTATGCTGAAGAAAAGCTTTTATTGTTTATCGCTGTTCGTACTCGCCGTCTGCATGGCTGCCTGCGGAAGCAAGGGCCACGACCATGACCACGACCATGAAGACGAGACAGAACAGCATGCCGGAGAGGCTGGCGACGACCATGACCACGGCGACGAGATTATACTGACACCCGAGAAGGCACGTGCTGCCGGGGTGAAGGTGGAAACCATCATGCCCGGCACGTTCCACGGAGTAATCCATACCAGCGGAAAGGTGCTGTCGGCATCATGCGACGAGACCACCGTGGTGGCTACAATCAGCGGCCGCGTGTCCTACAAGAACCACGTGAGCGAGGGCCTGAAGGTGACTGGCGGCATGCAGCTCTTCTCCATCACCTCTGCCGGAATGCAGGTTGCCGACGGCGACCCTGTGCAGCGTGCCCGCATCGACTATGAGCGTGCGGAGCGCGACTACACCCGTGCACGCCTCCTCATCAAGGACAAGATAATAAGCGAGAAGGACCTTGCCGTGGCGAAGGCGGAATACGAGGCGGCAAAGCTTACCTATACCAGCGTGCAGAAGACGCGCAGCGCAGGCGGCGTGGTGGTTACGGCTCCGTGCGGCGGCTATGTGAAGCAATGTCTGGTGGCAGGCGGCGACTATGTGGAGGCAGGACAGCCGCTCGCCGTCATCACGCAGAACAAGCATCTCTACCTGCGTGCTGAGATTCCGGAGCGCGAGTTCAAGGAGCTGAACAAGATCAGGTGTGCCAAGTTCCGCACCAGCTACAGCGACCGTCTCTACGACATTACCGACATGGGCGGACACATACAGTCGTACGGACGTTCGGCTGAGGTCAACAACTCCTACATCCCTGTAGTCTTCGAGTTCAACAACACGGGCGACGTGGTGCAGGGCTCCTATGCCGAAATCTACCTCATTACGCAGGAGCGCGAGAACGTGCTGACCCTCCCCCTTACGGCTTTAACCGAGGAGCAGGGCGTGCACTATATATATATACAGGTGGACAAGGAAGGCTACCGCAAGCAGGAAGTGACCCTTGGCGAGAGTGACGGCGAAAGGGTGGAAATCCTGAGCGGACTGAAGAAGGGCGACAAGGTGGTGACGAAGGGAGCCATACAGGTGAAGCTCGCCTCGGCAGCCAATGCCATACCTGCGCATAACCACAACCATTAATGATAACCATCTAAGTAACAGACAGATTTGGAATTATGCTGAACAAGATAATCAGGTTCTCGCTTGAGAACAGAATACTCGTGCTTGTGGCGACGGTACTGCTCGTTATCGGCGGACTGTATTCTACGGGCAAGACCGAAGTGGACGTCTTCCCCGACCTCAATGCCCCCACCGTGGTCATCATGACCGAAGCGGGAGGAATGGCAGCAGAGGAGGTGGAACAGCTCGTCACCTTCCCCATAGAGACAGCCGTGAACGGCAGCACAGGCGTGCGCCGCGTGCGCTCCCAGTCTACCCACGGATTCTCGGTAGTATGGGTGGAGTTCGACTGGGGCACCGACATTTATCTCGCCCGGCAGATAGTGAGCGAGAAGCTTGCCGCCGTGGGCGAACAGATGCCCGAAGGAGTGAGCGCACCGGTCCTCGGACCGCAGTCGTCAATCCTCGGCGAAGTGCTTATCGTCAGTCTGACGAGCGACAAGACCTCGCTGCAGGACATCCGCACGTATGCCGACTGGATAATCCGTCCGCACCTGCTCTCCACGGGCGGCGTGGCACAGGTCAGCGTGCATGGCGGCGACATAAAGGAGTATCAGATACTCATCAGCCCCGGCAAGATGAAGCACTTCGGTGTTTCGCTCTCCGACGTGATGGCGTGCACACGTGGCATGAACACCAACACCAACGGCGGCGTGCGCTATAAGTACGGCAACGAATACATCATCCGAGGCATAACGTCGACCAACGACCTCGACAAGCTCGGGGCGTGCATCGTGAAGAAGAACGGCGAGAGCGTCATAACGCTTGCCGACGTGGCAGACATAAAGGTGGGCAACCAGTCGCCGAAGCTCGGAACAGCGAGCGAGAAGGCACACCCCGCGGTGCTCCTAACCGTGACCAAGCAGCCATACACCAGCACGCTGAAGCTCACCGAACAGCTCAACCGTTCGCTCGACGAGCTGAAGGGCAACCTGCCGGCAGACGTGCATATCTCGACAGACATCTTCCGCCAGGCTGACTTCATAGAGAGCAGCGTGGACAACGTGCAGAAGTCGCTCATCGAGGGAGCAATCTTCGTGGTCATCGTGCTGATGATATTCCTCGCCAATGCGCGCACCACCATCATCTCGCTCGTCACAATCCCGCTTTCCTTCCTCGTGGCAATGATAGTGCTCAACGCCATGGGCATAAGCATAAACACCATGACGCTCGGCGGACTTGCCATTGCCATCGGCTCGCTCGTGGACGACGCCATAGTGGATGTGGAGAACGTGTACAAGCACATACGGCAGAACCGACAGCTGCCCGAAGCCGACAGGGTGCCGATAATAGAACTGGTCTACAACGCCTCGCGCGAGGTGCGCATGCCAATCCTCAACTCCACGCTCATCATCATCGTCAGCTTCGCCCCGCTCTTCTTCCTCAGCGGCATGGAGGGCAGGATGCTCATTCCGCTGGGCATAGCCTTCGTCACGGCTCTGCTCGCCTCCACGCTCGTCGCCCTCACGCTTACCCCCGTACTCTGCAGCTATATGCTCGGCAAGAGCAAGGGCGAAATGCCCAAGGAGGCTTTCGTGGCGGTGTGGCTGAAGAAATACTACCACACGGCACTACTTTGGGTGCTCGACCATACGCGCCCCGTAATAATCTCGGCGGCAGCCCTGTTTGTCATAGCCCTGGCGGTGTTCCTCACGCTCGGCAGCAGCTTCCTGCCCAAGTTCAACGAGGGCTCCTTCACCATCAACATCTCCTCGCTCCCCGGAATCTCACTTGAAGAGAGCGACTCCATAGGGGCAAGAGCCGAAAGACTTCTGCTGCAGGTGCCGGAGATAAAGACCGTGGCGAGGAAGACAGGACGTGCCGAGCTCGACGAACACGCCTTAGGAGTGAACGTGAGCGAGATAGAGGCTCCGTTCCAGCTCGACAAACGGAGCCATGAGGAGGTGCTCAACGACGTGCGCCGGCGCCTCTCCGTGCTGGCAGGAGCAAACATAGAGATAGGCCAGCCCATATCCCACCGTATCGACGCCATGCTCTCCGGCACACAGGCAAGCATAGCCATAAAGCTCTTCGGCTCCGACCTCAACAAGATGTTCACCATAGGCAACCAGATAAAGAAGGCGTGCAAGGACATCGACGGAATTGCCGACCTGAACGTGGAGCAGCAGATAGAACGCCCGGAGCTGAAAATCATCCCCCGCCGCGAACTGCTGCTGCGCAACGGCATTACGCTGCCCGAGTTCAACGAGTTCATTGCCGTGAACCTTGCCGGAGAAACCGTCTCGCAGGTGTATGAGGCGGGCAGGGCGTTCAACCTCGTGGTGAAGGCCGGCAGCTACGACGAGACAAGCAACCTCATCATCGATGCGGCAGACGGAAGGAAGGTGCCGCTCTCCGACGTGGCGGACATCGTGTCGGGCGCCGGACCGAACACCATCAACCGCGAGAACGTGCAGCGCAAGATTGTCATCTCCGCCAACACCAGCGGCCGGGCATTGAGCGACGTCGTAGCCGACATAAAGAAAGCGGTTGGCGAAGAAGTGAAGCTGCCCGAAGGCTACCGCATAGAATATGGCGGACAGTTCGAGAGCCAGGAGAGTGCCAGCCGCGTGCTCTATCTCACCTGCACCCTCGCCATAGCCATCATCTTCTTCCTGCTCTTCATGCAGTTCCGCAACGCCAAGGAGGCTGGCATCATCCTGCTCAACCTGCCGCTGGCGCTCATAGGCGGCATCTTCGCACTGGTGGTCACCACGGGCGAAGTGAGCATACCGGCAATCATCGGCTTCATCTCGCTCTTCGGCATCGCCACACGAAACGGCATGCTCCTCGTGACAGAATACAAGCGTCTGCGCACGGAGGAAGGGGCAACCGTCAGGGAGGCGATAGTAAACGGTTCGCTCTCCCGACTCAACCCAATCCTGATGACAGCCCTCACCTCGGCACTCGCCCTCGTGCCGCTCGCCCTCGGAGGCGAACTGCCGGGAAACGAGATACAGTCGCCCATGGCGAAGGTAATTCTCGGAGGACTGATAAGTTCCACATTACTCAACGCATTTATAATACCAGTAATATATGAAAAGATTTCTAATCGCCGTTAGCCTCGTGCTCATCGCCTCCGCCGCCTGGGCAGAGGGCAGCATCGGCGACGTGCTGAAACAGATTGCACAGAACAACCTCACGCTGAAGGCCCTGCACCACGAGGGCGAGGCGGAGGTGCTCGACATAAAGGCTGCCAATGCGCCCGGAGGCTTGTCGGTGGAATACAGCCCCTTCTTCCGCAGCGGATATTCGGGCGTGGCCGAGAGCGAACTCGTGGTGAGCCAGGAAATACAGTTCCCCACGAAATATGCCGACCGCAACAGACAGGCTAAGATGCAGAAGACGGTGGGCGGAAAGGTCTACGAGAAGAACCGCCGCGACATTCTGCTCGAAGCCCAACTGCTGTGTGTGGACGTAATACGTCTGAACAAGACGCTCGCCATGCTCCGACAGCGCCTCAAGAACAGCGAGACGCTGCGGCAGATGTACGACAAGCGCATGGAGGCAGGCGACGCCAACATTCTGGAGGTGAACAAGGTGAAGCTCGACTGCATGGAGGTACAGACCCTGGTGAGCGAGGCGCAGAACGAGCGGATGCTCCTGCTGCAGCAGCTCGCGGAGCTCAACGGCGGAAAGCCTGTAGCCATCAATGATGTGGAGATTCCGAAGTTCCAGCCGATAGCCGACTTCGAGTCATACAAGGCCCTCGCACTCGCCTCGGATGCCGACATACAGATGGCTGAGACGATGCTGCAGTCGGCAGACATGAACGTGAAGATGCAGAAGAGGGAATGGCTGCCCGACATCTCCTTCGGCTACCGACGCAACACGGAGCAGAAGGAGGCGGTGAACGGAGTTCTTGTGGGCGTGAGCTTCCCGCTTTACAGCAACAGCAAGAACATCCGGGCAGCCAAGGAGCGCCGCCGGAGCGCACAGCTGCAGGTGGAGCAGGCACGGAGCGCCGCCGAGTCGCAGCTCCGTTCGGGCTATCAGCAGCTCGTGGGGCTGCAGCAGGTGCTCAACCACAGCGACGTGAAGATGATGCAGGAGTCGATAGAGCTCTTCGCCAAGGCGCTGCAGCAAGGCGAAATCAACGCCCTGGAATATTACACCGAGGTGAACAGCATCTACGAGAAGCTCCAGCGCCACATCGACGTGCATACCCAGAGCGCCAAACTGCTTGCTGCGCTTCACAAGAATGAACTTTAAGCGAGTAAACGAGTAAACAAGCAGACGGGTAGACGAGGAGATTAGCCATACTCCTTGTCTACCCGTCTACTTTTCCACTCTCCTTGTCTCCTCGTCAAGACACCGTAATCCAAACCGCCTCCCCGGCTTTTCTCCCGTCGAGCAGCCGCATTAGCCGCTCCATGGCGGCGCGTGAGCTGAGCACCATGCCCTTCTTCCTGTTCTCGCCCACCAGTATGCAGCCCTGCGTGTCGGCGGCAGTGTTGCCGCTGTGGATCCTTACACCCTCGAATCCAGGTACCCTCATGAGCAGCGGCAGCCATTTGCCGAACCTTGGCGAACGGGTCACTACGAGCGGATACCTGCCCTCCGGAATTGCCGTCCTGCCACGTATCTTGTTTGCCCCGCCCTTGAGGTCGCGCCATTGCGGTTCGAGCGTGTCGGTGAGATACGTGAGCTTCTCTCCACCCGGAAGCCCGTCATCATCAGGCTCCACCACATAGAGCCTTCCTATCGTGTAGCCCGTCTGGCGGGCAATTCGTTTTAGTTTTAAGTCCATAATTCAGAATTTAGGTTTTAGTGTTGCTTCGCCCGCGAAGCGGTTACCTTGCGGAAAATCTTACTGTTATCGTCATCGTCATCATGTTCCGTGTCGATGCGCACGATGTATCCCCGGTGGACCCATTGGTTGAGGGCACAGCTCACGGTACGCGCATTGTCGCAGTCGAAGCCTTCACTCTGGCGCACGCGGATGTAGTCGGCGGCGCTGAACTCCTCGGGCAGCATCTCCAGCAGGTTCTTCGGTCCCTTGGGAGCCGTCCGCGGCAGCGAGGAGGAGTCGTTGTCGGCGTCATAGATCATCTGTCCGAAGAGCTGCAGCTTGCACCACAGGTCGTAGCGCAGCGACCACCTGGCAAAGTCCTCAATCGGCTTCTCCCATCGGCATCCGTTTGCCACATACAGCACGCAAGCCTTGAGCCATGCAATGACCGTGGCACGGAAGGAGAGATTCTCGAACACGTAGTTCTGCGAGAGCCTTGCAAACTCGGCGTTCTCCTCCACGAGCGTCTGTGCCAGCCTCGTCAGCTGCCTGCATTCCACCAGTCCGCGAGCCTTCGTCAGATTGTCGATGTAGGGTTTCAGCTCCTCGTCGAAGGCAGCGTCGTAAGTGCCGTAGACGGGTATCGGCGAGCCGCACGGCCGGCGCTCTATAGTGGAGAAGGCGATGCGCGACACGGGACCGTCTGTCACTACCTTCTGGAAGTACTCGCGGCATTTTTTCGGTGTGCACGAAGCGTTCCAGTTGAAGCGCACCTGCACGGTCTCCGTAACCGACTGTGCGCCCACGCGGTCCTGTCCGTACTGCCCAGTGTCGAACGCCAGCTCCATGATGCGGAAGTGCTGGTTCGTCTTCCCCTTCAGTGCGTCAAAGAGATTCAGCTCGTTCACCTTTGTGTAGAGAAAGTGTCCCTCAGCCTCCTTCATCCTGAGCACGAAGGCAGGGTTCGTCATGTCGATGTTCACCTCCTGGATGACGAGACCCTCGGGTCTCTCCCTGCGGTCCTTGTTCGCCCCCTTGCTGTTGCATTCATCCTTCCATTCCTTCTCCCTCCTGCGCTGCTCCGCGTCGCGTAGCCTTATGTCTGCCATGATGCGGTTGACGGGCTGCGTGATGCACTCCTTTCCGGAGCCGGTGGGGGCGCAGAGGATGGACATGAGCGTGGCCTCGTGTTCCACATTGTCGATGTAGCGGAAGCGCACGCCGCACAGATGAGCCGCCAATGGGGGGAACACAGCCGCGGCAACGGCATTCTGGTATATTCCGGGCGTTTTCGATATGAGCAGCTTTATGAGTGCCGGCAGTTTTCGGGGCAGCTGCTGCACGTGGTAGAAGTAAGAGCCCTCCTGCTCCGTGCCGCCGAAGTTTTCCGAGTCGAATCCCCCCGCAGCGTTGCTGAGTTCCGTCTCCGTCTCCGCCATCTTCAGCGCCCTTCTCACGATGCTCGGCATCCTGGCGTTCTGTTTGCGCTGGCAGGCACTGTCTACGGTGGCGAACGCCTTCTGCCTGTCCTCGCCGAACGTTGGTATAATCTGCTTGATCCATTCCGGGTCATCGTCGCACACGTAGCGCAGATAGCAGGCCAGCGTGTAGATGAAGGAGTTTCGCGAGCCGTGGGCTGGTTCGCCGCCGAGCAGGGTGATGAGACTTTTTATTACGAGTGTGGAGTGTGGAGTGAGGAGTGGGGAGTTTTTGGGGAGTGGGGAGTTTTTGGGGAGTGTGGAATGTGGAGTGGGGAGTATGGAGTGAGTGTTCTCCGTGCCCTTTTCGCTTTCTCCTCTACATTCCTCACTCAACCCACACTCCTCACTCCTGACTCCACATTCCTCACTCAACCCACACTCCTCACTCCTAACTCCACATTCCTCACTCAAATTAAAGATTTCCTCATCCAAAAAGAGCAGGTCGTCCTCCGATGCTCCGGTGGTGAAGAACACCCTTGTCAGGTCCTTTGCCCCACGGTCGTATTCTATGCCCAGCAGCCGCGACGCCCACCTCAGGTTCTCCTCCTGCGACAGTTCCGGATGGCGTCGGAACACGATATGGAAGCCCTTGTTCACGCTCCTCTCCAGCATCAGCAGTCCCAGTTCCTCCCTGCGGCTGAGGATGGTCTCGGGAGCCTCCCTCATGAGTCTGTCGTAGTCGGGCGAAGAAGGGTCGAAGTCCACGTCCATGCCCACAGACATTGTCATCCTTGCAGCCCCCTTCAGCGTTCCGTCGTCGTTGGGCAGACACGAGTAGTTCATCTGCACCAGCCGGCGCTTCGCCGCTGCGTTGCCGCTGCGGGCCTGCCTCAAGTTAGCCACCTGCTCCGAAGAGCCTCTCAGTTTCATGTATTCCTCCTTTGAGAGGATGGGGCGGGCCACCTTGTGACCCTGCTCCATAGTAATATAGTGTACGCTCATACTCTTAATTTTTCATCTGCCATTCCCTGATAGCTTCGGCGGCGCTGAAGGCCTCTCTGCTGATAGTGTCCCCGATGTTGAGTTGTTCCGCCGGACTGATTTTCAGCCATAGCTGCACATCGCCGTTTTTCGTTCGGCTCACTCTTCCGTGGGCCAGTTTCCTTATCAGCGTAGACTTGGCCCTCGGTCTGGGCTGCGCCACGAAGTCAAACGTTCCGTCGGTCATCTGCTGCGCCACTCCCGTCATGCGCCTCATCCTCGTCACCATTCCCGGTGCCGGTTCGGCAGGAGTGAACATAAAATACTTTCTTTCGTCATAATAGGCCTGTCCGCCGAGTTGCACATGTTGGTTGAGTGCGTCATAATTCTTGTTGTCCATAATTTCTGATTTAGAGTTGTTCTTCATTTGGAAAGATTCTTCATTCTTAATTCTTCATTTAAAATGATTCTTCATTCTTAAATCTTCATTTTATACACGTCCGTCAGGAGAATGTCCTGAAACACCTGTCCGTTGTACTCCCTTGTCTGGAACCTCAGCGTAGCCAACACCAGTTCTCCGGGGTAGAACTTCAGCTGCGCCATATTGCCGAGCATCGTGGCGGCATACTGGTTTTCGTATTTCCCGCCCATCTCCTGCAGGAGGATGTTACACTTGGCGAGTTTCCCGCCCTCCGCTTTCTGCGAGTCCACCATGAAGGTTTCGCCCTGTCTCACCACCTTTAGAATTCTTGTTTCCATAAGCTTGCTGTATCCGCTTTTTACTACGTACACGACGGAGCATTCCCTGACCGACCCAGTTTGGTGTTGGCACTTGGGGAAAAGATGCATTGAAGCACCCGTCCTCGTGTCTCGGATGACGGTGCAAAGTTACATGAGCCGAAAATCTGTGCAATTCTGAGCGGATAATCTCAGAATAAATAATGAATTACACTCCAAGGGATAATAAAAAACCATTGAACTGCGCTTCAAATGGCGGCGCTGTCCAATGGTGTGCTTATTCGGGCTTTTGCTGAAAAAAGCCAATAAAGTTGTCGAATGTCTTAATAATATCTTCCAGGTCGGGATTGCTCATTTGCACTATAAGTGCGATGTAATTGTCAATCTCTTCATCATGCAGAACAGACACCCTGACGCAAAAGTTATGCCTGTCGGCGTATTCGTTAAACCACTTTGTGAAAAGGCGTGCACGCATAGCCTGACGGTTGTCGCCGGTCTCGCATTGGTATAGTAGAATATTGGGGTTGGTGAGGAAAAATTCCTCTATTATGGATTCTACAGTGCCTCTCACCTTGGGGTCGTTAGGCGAAATTTTGTTGTTCTCGTTGAATATGCTGAATTCGTAAGCACCGTTTTGCCATATATCTTGATTGGGCGAGAATATTATGCGATAGGCAACCCCATAGTCCGTTATAAACTTATATTCGCCGTGTTCTACCCATACCTTGTAAGGCGAATGAAAGTTCAACCGCGTGAGGTTAAATGCTTGCATAGCAATTCTCGGCATCCTTGCGTGCCTTTACAAATTCTGCCTGGACTCTTTTCTCCAGTTCCCTCTTGCGCTGAACCATTCGGCGCAGGGCTGCTGCCGCTTCTTCGCGGCTGTTGTATTTTACGGGTTCATATTTCATATCTGTCTCCTTCATTTGTGCGGCAATGTCACGCCGCTTGTCTTTTTGCAAATATACGTATTAAAAATTTATTCAGCAAATATTCTGCGTGTTTTCTCGTCTATTCTTGCTCCCCCGTGTTTTTTGCAGCCGGCAGATATCTGTCGAGCAGCGGCAACACCTCTTCGAATCCCTTTGAGAGCGAACGGCAGTCTGGGTTGCCCTTGTCGATGTTGGGATAATTTTCATCGGAGCCGAATATTGTTTTGGCAAGTGCGGGCGACCCCTTTTCGAGCAGGCGGCGGCCCACGAAATATCCCGTAATGTTCATTGCCGTGATTTTCGCCCTGTCGCCGCGTCCCTGTTCCATGAGCCGCCACAGCTTGGCAGAGAGCTGACGGTCCTCGTCTGTAGTAAGCGGCGTGTCGTCCTCAATTCCCAATACGGTGCGCAGGAAGCGGCACACACTCCCGGCTGATGCCGGGGCGAGCCATGGGGCACGCTCCATCCACGCATGAAGCCGGTCGAGCGTTTCCTGGCGGAGAGGGGAGGACATGCCGGACTGTCCGTTCCCGGCATTTCCGGCGCTTGCCTTCACGCTCTGTGTCTTCATGTCGTTGCCCGTGAAGGTGTTGTGCTGTTCGTTGATTTGGGAGCCCACGTTGTTCTGTGTGCCGCCCGTGATGTTGAATGTAATCTGCGGTTGTCTATTCTCCATATTTCCTGTTGTTTTGTTGTTTGCCGATTGTCGACCCCACGTTGTTCACGGTGCCGCCGGAAATGTTGAACGTGTTCTGATTTATGACTTTCCCCTGTACCGACTTGTCTATCATGCCGGCAATATCGTCTGCCACCGAAACGTTACCCTTCACGTATTTTGAGAGCCACGATGCCGCCGGTTGCTCCTGTGGACGGAAAGCCTTGCTGAAAGCCTTGCCCATAGCGCTGTTGTTCCATCCGTGGGTTTCGAGTTCGCCAATAAGCTGCGATGCGGAATCAAACAGGCTTTTGTCCCTGCTGCGTACTATCAGTTGGGCCGCCCCCATGATTATTGCCGCCACTATGCGGTCGGTGTCCGTCTCTGAGGCGGAGATGCTGCGGTCGGTGGTCAGGCTGTGGGATATTTCCGTCCACTGCCTGCTGATAAAAGCCCTGCTCCTCTGCTGGCGGCGGAGGCTTCGCAGCTCATCCACAAGGAAGAAGCACTGGTAGAAATAATCGGCAGGATGTATCTTCAGTGTCGAACTTACCGGAAGCAGTTCATACAGCACCGTGCGCAGTGCCTCATATACAGGATTTCCCCAATATTTATCTTCTACGGCGCAGACGGTGTCTTGGTTCATCGGCGGATTCTTTTTCATATTGGTCCATAATGGTCTGCAACCGGTCGAGCCATGCCGTAAGGGCATAGGTCGGATTGCCTTCATTCTCAAAGTCGGTCTCCACCTGTCCGTTTTCAAAGCATTTCAGCACTTCGCTGTCCACTCCTATCTCCATATTGAGAGGAGAACCATAGCGGTACACTCCGAAATGGCGGAATTTCACGCTGAGTACATAGTTGCGTTGCTGCATGCAGATGGCCGCCATGTTGTTGACATCGGAGCGCACGGCTTCAATGTCCACCTCGCCATCTTCCCTTGCCGTGAGACCGTACGTAAAGTCGGCGCCGGCGGCACGGGCCATCGTCTGCATCAGCGCCACCACATCGTCTGCGGCAGGTTCTGCCGTAACCTCGTCTGCCCCGGCAAAGTCAAGACGTATCTGCTTCACACGGTCGTTGAACTTACTGCGCACCTCGTTTACCACGCCCCAGAAGTCTTCTGTCCGCTTCTTCATCGGCAGCAGCTCCACGGAATATCCATATTTCCACATTATCCCCGACAAGCCTTCGGCAAGCACAGCGGCAGCCTTTTCCGGTTTGCCGCCAAAGGCGGGGCTGTGCTCTATGCCGACAAGCCGGAAGCCGGAGCGGCAATCTATCACCACATGACAATACGGGTGATGTTCGTGTACCGTCTCCTTGTAGTCGTTGATGGTCTTCTTGTATCTGTTGTCTTCCAGGAACAACATTGTCACAAGGTTCTCGCTGCGCAACACATCGGCATTGTATTTCTTCAGCTCCGTCTCCTCGTCCTGTCCGCTGCCCCTGCGTACCAGTACGGGGAGGCTTATCTGAGCATTGGTCTTGAAGCTGCGCTCCATCCCCTCTTCGGGGGTCAACGGCGTAGCGGAGTCTGATGCACCGCCGGTCCTGCTGAACATGTCGCCCGTGTCGATCTTTCTGAACACGAGGGCAAAGAACTGGAATATTACTGTCTTGTTCTTGTTTCTAGCCATTGCCTTCCTCCTCCTCGTCTGACGTTCCGCATTTTTTTCCGTGTCCAGACATGGTAAACTCGGGCTTTTCGTCCACCCAGCTGCGGAGGTCATCGCCATGTTCTCCAGCATACCCGCAGCAGATGTCGAGCCATGCCTCATACATGTTGCTGCTTTTAGCCAGCTTCGGATTGAATTCCTCTATCATCCGCATGAAGTCAGCTGACGGATGCAGCAGCAGGGCCTTGATTTCATCGGACAACCTTACAATGTTGTTAAATATCTGAGCTATCGGTGTGACGAGTTTTTTCCCGTCTACATGCGTAATCTTTCCTCCTGCCGAATACATGTCGCGGATGTTGGGGTTCAACACCTGATTGCATGAACACAGCCACAAGGTTGCCTTGTCGTATTTTGAACGTAAGTTCGCCGGAGACAATGTTTCAGGGAATAATACCATGCATTTTTCCGTGAATTCCCTTTTCTCTTCTGCTGTCAGATTTTTCCACAATCTGATATTGAAGGAATAAGCCCTGTCGGGATTTTCGTCGTCAATCCACCACGGCATTTCGGTTACACCCTCTTTCTTCGCCTTCTCTTTGTAATAACTTTGTATCGCCGCTATCGGCTTTTCCTGTTTTCGGAAATCATTGTATGGCATCCCCATTTTGTTGAAAATGCTGTCTTTGGCGTCAATCTCCATGTCTATCTGGTATCTTGGCGAATGGGTTATACCTATTTCGTAGAGTACATCCTGATACGGACGGCATCTGAACTCCGGGTACACCCCTCCAAGTTTGCCAAAAAGCATGTAGATGTCTTCCACATCATCTACTCTTGTCGTTTCCAGTATGCTGCTTCCTATGGATTTCCACTTGTCGGAGACTGTGGATTTCACTTCGATGCCATAGTATTTCTCCGCAACGATGTCGGGGAATTTATGTCCCGAAACAAGCTTCACTTCATCGGCTCTGAACGGGGTGTCCATGCATGCTTCACGTATATTGTCTACAGAACAGCTCTCGAGTGCCGAAGGCGAGAGCTTGGAGAAGTCATCAGGGGAAGCCTTTGCCTTGTCGTTCATCATGCGTTCCGTTTTCTCCATAAGGCAGGCAAAAGCTTCATGCGCCTTTACCGTGTCCCTTTTCTTTACTGCGATTATGTTATTGTTTTCTGTTTCCATATCTATTCAAAATATAAAGACCAAACTTCTTGTATTCTTCTTGCTATGTTGTAGGCGAGCATCGGAGGCACGGCGTTGCCTATGACCCGATAAGCTCCGGATGGACTGACACGATAGCGGTTGCTGCCTTCCTGTTTCGAAACGAAGTAATAGTTAGGGGGGAATGTCTGGATTAATGCACATTCCCTTGGTGTCAATCTTCGTTCACCCAGACCTGATGCAAGTTCATCGGTAATTTTGCCTCCATGCTCTAACGAGAGCCGACGGAATTCTATGTTCCCATGATGCTCCGAACGTATTGTCGGACCGAGACCGTCAATATTTATCTCTGTCTGTCCCTGACTGCCATTACCCATATACTTCGCCTTTGAAAAATATTTCTGTGAGAGGTCACAAGAATCTTCGGGTTCCGGCAACCCTGAAAGGACATCACGACACGTGACAGGACGTGGAAGATTGCTGTCACCGACGTTGAAATCATGAGTTGGCTTAGGGTATGGATTATAATCTGCAGGAATGCACTCCTTTTCGAGTGCCAGCCTAGCATGGTCATTAAGTGCAGAGCGACGTATACCGATGAATATAACACGTTCCCTAGTCTCAGGAACGCCGTAATTTCCAGCATGAAGAACCTGCGGGGCGAGAACAATATAATCGTCACCATGAGCTGACGAAAAATCGTTCTGTATAATCTGCTTTACGTCGCCAAGCGAAACGAGCCCCTTAACATTCTCAGCTATAAACATTTTTGGCTGTACAATATCTATAACCTGTTTCATCCACATATAGAGTTTTCCTCTTGTCTCCTCTGTTGGCTCGTCAGAATCCATTCTTCCTCCATTGTGAGATACTTGCGAATCAAAGCCTCTTCGTTTGCCTGCCACGCTAAAGTCCTGACATGGAAAACCACCTGTAACCACATCAACATTATTCGGAAAAACGTCAAGTCCCTGTCTTTGCATTTTAACCAAATCAACAATGCTTTCAAGATGGTAAATTTCAGGATTAACATGAAAATTCTTCATATACGAAAGCCATGATTCCTGAGCGTCCTTTAAAATGTCACATGCAAAGATTGTACGAAATCTGTTTCGTTTAAGCATAGACCAATTACAGTTCATGTCCTCTTCAATCCAATCCGGTATGGTCACAGATTTTTTGTGACAGATAAAGCCTCCTTCAAATCCAAGGTCCATCCCTCCGCATCCGGAAAATAAAGACAACATTCTTAGCGTCCCATTCTCCTGGCGTTCGCCTTCCCCGGTGTTGAAAAACATGTCATAAAGCGGCTCCTTGACAATGTCTGAATGTTGCTGTATAGGTTTGTATTTTATTTCTTGCATAAATTAGTTTCTTTTCTGCAAATATACTTCTTTATTTTCATTTTCCACACACAACGAGAGATTTATTTTCAGAGGAAACGAAAAACATCCGGTAAACAGGTTAGATGAAGAATCTTCAAGAGTGTGGAGGGTGGAGTGGGGAGTGAGGAGTTTCCGCATTCTTCGTTGGCTTTCCCTCCGGTCGCTGGATGTTGTTTCTAAGTCGAATTGATGACGATGA
>OLSD01000867.1_pt1 | contig 28015 bp, 30 predicted proteins | sample 1672211 | NCBI WGS metagenome assembly OLSD01 (sample SAMEA3136659, study PRJEB25190) | human gut metagenome | reverse complement strand
GGCCATCGGCCGCCCCCACGAGGTCGCCCACGGCTCCCTGCGGCTGAGCCTGTGCCACGACACCACGGAGGAGCAGGTGGACTACATTCTGGAAAAGGTACCCGGCATCGTGGCATACCTGCGGAGCATGTCCCCCATGTGGAAGGATCTGGAATCCGGCAAACGGAAATTCATTCTGTAATGTAAAGGAGCGTTGATTATGGCTTTGTATACCGATACTGTGATGGATCACTTCATGCACCCCCGGAACGTGGGCGAGATCGCGGACGCCGACGGCGTAGGCGAGGTAGGCAACGCCAAGTGCGGCGACATCATGAAGATGTATCTGAAGATCAAGGACGGCAAGATCGAGGACGTGAAGTTCGAGACGTTCGGCTGCGGCAGCGCCATCGCCTCCAGCTCCATGGCCACGGAGATGATCAAGGGCAAGAGCATCGAGGATGCGCTGGCGCTGACCAACAGGGAGGTCGTGGACGCGCTGGGCGGTCTGCCCGCCCACAAGCTGCACTGCTCCGTGCTGGCAGAGGAGGCCGTGAAGTCCGCCGTGAAGGACTACTACGACAAAAACGGCATCGCCTACGACAAGAGCAAGTTCCCCGCCTGCGAGGACTGCGAGAGCTGCCGCATGGTGTGACCCGCCGTTATGCGCAAAAAGAGAGCGTCACCGCATGGTGACGCTCTCTTTTTATATGCTGTTACGCTTCGGTCTTGCCGTGCAGCTTCTTTTGCAGCCAGTCCTTGCCGTCCACATAGCGGGACACGATGAAGGACACCACATAGTCGCCTGCGGCGTTGACCATGGTGGCCGGGGGATCCACCAGATTGCCGATAGCCAGCGCGATGGGATAGGCAATAGCCAGATGGTCGGGGAAGAAGATGGTGCACACCACCAGCTCGCCGGTGCCGCCGCCGCCGGGGATGCCGCTCATGGCCACGGAGGAGAACACCGCCACGATGATGGCCAGGATCGCCTTATCCGTGGAGAAGTCTAGGCCGAACACGCCGAACAGGAACGCCACCTTGATGATGGCGGACATGGCAGAGCCGTCCATGTGCATGGTGGCGCCCAGCGGCAGCACGATGTCGCTGACGTCCTTGCTGATGCCGGATTCCTCCGCCACCTCCATGTTGGTAGGGATGGTAGCCACGCTGGAGCAGGTGCCGAAGGACACCGCCGCCGGGCGGAACAGCTTGGAGAGCATCAGCTTTGCGCCGCCCCTGCCGCCGCCGAACCGGGCATAGAGGGGGAAGAAGATGAACATGTAGGCAAAGCTCATGACATAGTAAATAATGAGCGTGCGGCTGTAGTCCTTCACCAGCTCAGGCCCGTAGGTGGCCACCAGGTTGGCGAAGAAGCCGAAGAAGCCGATGGGCGCATAGAAGGTGATGAGCTTCACGGTCTTCATGATGCAGCCCGTGATATCCTCCAGAAGCTTTGCGGTCTTTGTCTCCGGGCCGCCGTTCATCTGGATGCCGAAGCCGAACAGCACCGCCGCCACGATCAGGGGCAGGATGGCGCGGCGGCTCAGCAGCTCCGCGAAGTCGGGCTTCGTAAAGAAGTTCACGATCATGTCGCCGAAGCCCAGCGCCTCGCCGACCTCGCCCTCCACGATGGTATAGCTGCCGTCCACCAAGGGAACGATGCGGCAGACGATGTACATCAGCACACCGGCGATGGCGGCGGTAACAAGGAACGTGGCGATGGTCACGCCCATGATCTTACCGGCGCGCTTCACGCTCTTCATGTTGGCGATGGCGGAGGCGATGGAGCAGAACACCATGGGCACCACCACGCAGAACATCATGTTGATGAACAGCGTGCCCAGGAATTCGATCTTGCCGCCGAAGCCCGGCGCGAACGCGCCCACCAGACAGCCGCCCACGATACCGGTGAGCATGCACAGGATAAACCAGTAGTTTTTCAGGAATTTCTTCATAATAACCTCCTCCACAAATCGCAGCGAGAACTTTCGTTTTCTATTATATGGGCATTTTCCGCAATGTAAATCATAAATCTTGCGTAGTTACTTGCAAATCGTGCTCCTTCTCTGCGTCCGCCGAGGGGCTGCGCCCGAACTGCTTCTTATAGGCACGGGAGAAAGTGGAATAGTCCTGATACCCCGCCTGCACCGCGGCCTCCGCCGGGGTACAGCCCCGCGCCAGCAGCTGCTGCGCCAGCAGCAGCCGCTTCTCCGTCAGGTAGCCGTGGACGGAATACCCCGTCTCCTGCCGGAACCGCCGCATCATGTGGTACTTGCTGATGTAGAACCGCTCCGCCAGCTGGTCGATGGTCAGCGGCTCTGTCAGGTGCAGGTTCAGGTATTGCAGCAGGGAGATCACCTTGCTGTCTCCCCCGGCGGCGCCCACCCGGTGCCCGCCCCGAACGACACGGTTCACCTCCACCATCAGCTCGGTGAACTGCGCCTGTGCCAGCAGCGCCGCGCCATAGCCGCCCTGCCGGATCGTCTCTGCCAGCGCCTGAAACAGCGGCCTGACCCGGCTGCCGTTCTCGTCCCGGTATACATATTGAAATGTCTCCTGCGCCCGCCGGAAGCACTCCGAGGGATCGCAGTCCCCCGCCGTCAGCGACCGCAGGTATTCCGGCGCGATGTACAGGATCATCCGCTCGTAGTAGTCCCCTGCCGCCACCACAGGCCGGTGGATGCTGCCGCGCCCCACCAGCACGAAGTCGCCGGGGCTCATCTCATACCGTTCGCCCTCCACGGCATAGCCCGCCTTTCCCGCCAGCAGGATAATAATCTTATGAAAGGCGTGGTAGTGATATTCAATGTATTCGCCCCGCCCATCTGCCAGATGGAACAGGCGGAACGGCTCCTTCAGGTAGCCTCTCTCCTCATATTGCAACGGTTCCACCGTATCACCTCCGCATTTTTTGCATCCAGTATAGCACAGCTCGTGCAAATATTGCAATATTCCAGCCAACTTATTACCGTTCTGAAAATTTTGTTTCCAATTTGTAATTTTTATGTAGCTTTTTTGATAGAGTTGTGATATAGTATCATCTGTCGGGTGCCTTACCCCCGGCAAAATCAATGCAATGGAAGGTAATGCCCATGTTTGGAAAACAGATCGCAGCGCTGGGTCTGTCCAGTCTGCTGCTTTTCTCCGGGGCTGTCACCGCCGCCAATGCGGAGGAGACGACGCCCATCAACACCGCCGGCTATACGGCTGCCGTGGAAGCGCTGGCCGAAAGCGGTGTTGTGTCCGGCTCCGCTACCGCCCTTCAGACCGGTGACGGTCTGCGTCTGGCGGAGGAGGCCGGCCTGCTGGACGGCGATACGCTGTCCCTGACCCAGCTCTCCGCTCAGGCGCTGGTGCAGGAGACGGAGGCGCTCCGTAAGGAGAACTTCCTGAAGGAAAACACCGGCGTTCTGGTGGACTGCAATTCCTACATCTCTCTCCGCGCCGAACCCAGCACCGACGCGCAGCGCCTGCGCATCATCTTTGATGGCAAGGCCGCCCGTCTGCTGGACATAGTGGACGATGAGTGGTATCAGGTGGCCTACGGCAGCGATACCGGCTACGTCCTGTCCGAGTACTGCCAGCCCGTGCGCTACGAGGATTACGAGGGCACCGCCGCCACCAACACCCTGCTGGAGGATGTCATCGCCGAGGCGTACAGCTATCTGGGCACCCCGTACCGCTATGGCGGCACCAGCCGCAGCGGTATCGACTGCTCCGGCTTCACCATGAAGGTGTTCGGTGCCTTCGGCATCAGCTTGCCCCACGGCGCTACCAGCCAGTACCGCATGTGCCGCAGCGTGACCACCGCGGAGCGCGCTCCCGGCGATCTGGTGTTCTTCGCCACCGGCGGCAGCGGCATCGGTCATGTGGGCATCTATCTGGGCGGAGGGCAGTTTATCCACTCCAGCACCAGCAGCGGCGTGATCATCAGCTCCCTGTACGAGAGCTACTACGCCCGCACCTACCTCTACGCCGCCCGTCTTATCGACATGTAAGCAGAAACTTCTTCATGATCCCCCTTTCTTTTGTAGAAGAAACGCCAGCCGAAAGGCTGGCGTTTCTGCGTGTCGATAAACCCACGCCCCTGTCATTCCGAACCAGTGACCGATGTCACTGGTGTGGGAATCCGTAACCTTTTAGCTGGGAATCTGCGGAAAAGTGCAGGAATTATGCGTTTTGGAAACGGATTGCCACGCCAGTCTGCGGACTGGCTCGCAATGACAGGCTTTTCGACAGTCTCAAACGCCAGCCGAAAGGCTGGCGTTTCTGTTTCATCCAGTATATTTGCATATTTATTCATTTATGCGCGGCGTAGTATCGCCATTCTGCACAATCAGAGCCGCATTTTCCCCCGTTTTCCCATGTGCCGTTTGTACAAATTCGCCTTTACATCGATTTTTTATGCAAAAACATGTTGACATTTATGCATGCGCGGTGTATAGTAGCCACTGTCAGGAGGAACTCCTCCGAAATACACGTCTATATTCCGATTCACGGTATAGAACCATACATAATTTGAAAGGAAGTAAGTAACATGAAAAAGTTTATGGCAATGCTGCTGACGCTGGTCATGGCGCTGAGCCTGGTGGCCTGCGGCCAGAAGGCTGACGACACCAAGAAGGATGACGCCGCCGCCGACACCGACGATTCTCTGGTGGTTCTGGAGAACGTGGTGGATTGGGGCGAGACAGAGCCCTATCGCGTTCTGGTGCAGAAGGGCGACCCCAAGGGTCTGCTGCCCGGCATCAATAAGGCCATTGCTGAGCTGACCGCCAACGACGGCGCGCTCATCAAGGAGATCGAGAACAAGGTCGCCTCTCAGGAGACGTACACCCCCGATTCCGTGTCCTCCGATCTGGCTGCCGCCGATAAGGATGCTGCTGCCAGCGACAAGCCCGTTCTGGTCATGGGCACCAGCCCCGACTATCCTCCCTACGAGTTCTTCGCTGATGCCGCTATGACCGAGTACGCCGGCATCGACGTGGAAGTGGGCAAGTACATCGCCGAGTCCATGGGTATGGAGCTGCAGATCGAGTCCATGAACTTCGATAACCTGGTGACCTCCCTGAGCAACGGCGACTTCGACATGGTGCTGGCCGCCTGCGAGTACACCGAGGAGCGTGCTCTGGCCTGTGACTTCTCCGATCCCTACTACACCGATCTGCCTCCCGTCATTCTGGTGAAGGCTGCCAACGCCGAGAAGTACAAGACCGTTGACGACATCAACCAGGCCTCCGTCATCATCGGCGCCCAGAAGAACACCACCAAGGCCATGGCTGCCGCCGACATGTTCCCCGATGCTGCCAACGGCATGGTTCTGGAGTCTCTGGTCCCCACTCTGGTCACTGAGCTGAAGAACGGCACCATCGACCTGCTGGTGCTGGACGGCAACGTGGGTCTGAGCTACGTGGGCTGATAACCCCGCCAACTACCGCAAACGTGCAAAGCCCCGGCTTTGCACGCTTGCGCTCTGTATCAGAACTTTTGAAAGGATGTCTCGTCTATGTCGTGGAATGATCTGTTTGTCAACATGGACAACACCAACTTCTTTAACTTCTCGTTCCTGCCCAAGTACGGCTCCGCCTTCGTCCGCGGCTTTGAATACACCCTGCTGCTGGCGGTGGTATCCGTGCTGCTGGCTGTGATCCCCGCTCTGCTGCTGGCTATGATGCGGCTGAGCAAGGTCAAGCCCATCAAGTGGTTCGCCGGCGCGTATATCGCCGTGTTCCGTTCCACCCCCATGCTGGTGCAGCTGTCCATCATCTACTTCGGACTGTTCCACTACATCACCCTGCCCCGTACACTCCTGTTCGGCTTTATCGCCGTCAACCGCTTTATCCCCGGCGTGGTGGCGCTGGCACTGAACAGCTCGGCGTATGTGGCCGAGATATTCCGCGCCGGCATTCTGGCCGTGGATAAGGGGCAGACCGAGGCCGCCCGCTCTCTGGGTCTCAGCAGCTGGCAGTCCATGCGCCTGGTGGTGCTGCCCCAGGCCATCAAGAACGTCCTCCCCGCCCTGGCCAACGAGGTGGTCACCATGGTGAAGGAATCCTCCATCTGCTCCGTGCTGGGCATGGCGGAGATCATGTACACCGCCCAGACCGTCTCCGGCAACAGCTATATCACGCTGGCGCCCTATGTGCTGGCCGCGCTGGTCTACTTCTGCATCAACTACCCCGCCTCCAAAGCGATCGAGGCCATAGAAAGGAGAATGCGCCGTGGCGACAAGCAGTAAAGTTCTCATCTCCGTGAAGAGTCTGGTCAAGGAGTACAACCACGGCACCGTTCACGCGCTGGACGGCTGTGACCTGGACATCCACAAGGGCGAGGTGGTGGCCATCATCGGCCCCTCCGGTTCCGGCAAGTCCACGCTGCTGCGCAGCCTGAACATGCTGGAGGAGCCTACCTCCGGCGCCATCTTCTTCGACGGCGTGGATCTGGCCAGCAAGTCGGTGAACATCGACCTCCACCGCCAGAAGATGGGCATGGTGTTCCAGCATTTCAACCTGTTTCCCCACAAGACCGTGCTCCAGAACATCACGTTGGCGCCGGTAACGCTGAAGAAAAAGACCCCCGCCGAGGCGGAAGCCCAGGCGTGCGCCCTGCTGGAGCGTATCGGTCTGTCCGATAAGGCCGACGAGTATCCCAACATGCTCTCCGGCGGTCAGAAGCAGCGTATCGCCATCGTCCGGGCGCTGGCCATGGATCCGGAGGTCATGCTCTTCGACGAGCCCACCTCCGCCCTTGACCCCGAAATGGTGGGCGAGGTGCTGGATCTCATGCGGGATCTGGCCAAGGACGGCATGACCATGGCGGTCGTCACCCACGAAATGGGCTTCGCCCGCGAGGTGGCCGACCGGGTGGTATTCATGGCCGACGGCAAGATCCTGGAGGAGGGCTCTCCCAGCGATATCTTCGACCATCCGCAGGATCCCCGGCTTCAGGACTTCCTCAGCAAGGTACTGTAAACCGCGATACCCGCCCTGCGCGCCCCAAGCACGGGATAAGCGATCACTCATAACGAAAAAATCAGCCCAACGGCTAAGCCGTTGAGCTGATTTTTTTGTTGCTCACATTTTCCCGCTGACGCGGAGGCGGTTCAGCGCACGGGCGAGGTTGCCCTGCGCCAGCTGATACTCCGCCATGCTGCGCTTCTGACGCAGCGCCTCCTCCGCTTCCTCCCGGGCGCGGAGAGCGCGGTTCACGTCGATGTCCTCCGGACGCTCGGCGGCGTCCAGCAGCAGGAGCACCCGGTCGCCGTCGATCTTGAACAGTCCCTGTGCCACGGCCGCCCGGCGGTGCTCGCCCTCCTCCGTCTCAAATTGCAGCTCGCCGGCGGTGACAGCGCCCACTGCGTTGCAGTGACCGGCCAGCACGCCGTATTCGCCATCGGTGGTGGGGATCACCACCGACACGCACTTGCCCCGGAAGAAGGGCACGCTGGCGGCCAGCACATCCAGCTGAAACGCGGCGGCCATCACATGCCGCCTTTCTTCAGCTGCTCGGCCTTGCGCTTCACGTCGTCAATGGTGCCGGCGTTGAAGAAGGCCGCCTCGGGATAGTCGTCCATGGCGCCGGAGAGGATCTCCTTGAAGCCGCGCAGCGTCTCGTGCAGGGGCACGAACACGCCGGGAGCGCCGCTGAACTTCTCCGCCACATAGAAGGGCTGGGACAGGAAGCGCTGGATGCGGCGGGCGCGGGCGACGGTCTTTTTGTCCTCGTCGCTGAGCTCCTCCATACCCAGAATGGCAATGATGTCCTGCAGCTCCCTGTACTTTTGCAGCGTGGACTGCACGGCGCGGGCGATGTTATAGTGCTCCTCGCCCACGATGTCCGGCTCCAGAATGCGGGAGGTGGACTCCAGCGGATCCACGGCGGGATAGATGCCCTGCTCCGCGATCTTACGGCTGAGCACCGTGGTGGCGTCCAGATGGGAGAACGTGGTGGCCGGGGCGGGGTCGGTCAGGTCGTCGGCGGGCACATACACTGCCTGCACGGAGGTGACAGAGCCGTTCTTGGTGGAGGTGATGCGCTCCTGCAGAGCACCCATCTCACCGGCCAGCGTGGGCTGATAACCCACGGCGGAGGGCATACGTCCCAGCAGGGTGGACACCTCGCTGCCCGCCTGCACGAAACGGAAGATGTTGTCGATGAACAGCAGCACGTCCTTGTGCTCCTCGTCGCGGAAATACTCCGCCATGGTCAGGCCGCTGAGCGCCACGCGCATACGGACGCCGGGGGACTCGTTCATCTGGCCGAACACCAGGGCGGTCTTGTCGGACACGCCGGACTCGCGCATCTCGCCCCAGAGGTCGTTACCCTCGCGGCTGCGCTCGCCCACGCCGGTGAAGATGGAATAGCCGCCGTGCTCCATGGCCACGTTGTGGATCAGCTCCTGAATGAGCACGGTCTTGCCCACGCCGGCGCCGCCGAACAGACCGATCTTGCCGCCCTTGGGGTACGGCTCGATCAGGTCGATGACCTTGATACCCGTCTCCAGAATGTCGGCGGCGGGCATCTGCTCGGCGAAGGTAGGGGCGGCGCGGTGGATCTCCCACCGGGGCACGCTCTCGTCCACCGGCGGCTCGCCGTCGATGGGATCGCCCAGCACGTTGAACATGCGCCCCAGCGTCTTTTCGCCCACGGGCACCACGATGCCGTGGCCGGTGGCGGTGACGGTCAGGCCGCGTCCCAGGCCGTCGCTGCCGGCCATCATGACGCAGCGGACGGTCTTGTTCTCCAGATGCTGCTCCACCTCCATGGTGTAGCGCTGGCCGTTGGCTTCCACGGTCAGTGCCTCGTTGATGGCGGGCAGGCTTCCTTCAGGGAATTGTACGTCGATCACGGGGCCGGAAATACCCGTGATAATACCTTGTTTCATTGAGGTCAGCCCTCCTTTTCTTTCTTGCTGCGCTGGGCGCGCTCACCGGCGGAGACCTCGGTGATCTCCTGGGTGATGGCGGCCTGGCGCGCCCGGTTGAACTGGACGGACAGATCCTTCAGCAGCTCCTCCGCATTCTGATCCGCCGCGTTCATGGCGGTCATGCGGGCGCTTTGCTCGCTGCAGAAGCTGTCCACCAGCGCGCTGTAAATGTATCCGGTCAGGCAGCTGCGGGCGGCGTTGTCCAGCACCGCCTTGGCACTGGGCACGAACTCATACACCGCGTCGCCGGCGGTCGCCGCCGTTGCCGCGTGGAAGCGCTCCCGGTGCAGGGGCATGACCTGCGCCTGATGCACCGTGGCCTCCAGACCGTTCTTCATGTCGGTATAGATGATCCAGACGGAGTTGATCTCGCCCGCGTCAAAGCGATCCAGCAGCAGCTCGGCAATATGCCGTGCCCTGTCCAGCGTGGGGTTCTGCGCCGTGTAGAGAAAGCTCTTTTCCACGGGTACGCCCCGCTGGGAGAACCAGCGGCGGCCGTATTCGCCCACCACATACAGTGCCGTGCCCGGATGCTCCGCCATGAGCTGCTGCCCCTGGCGGATGACATTCTGGTTATAGGCGCCGGCCAGTCCCTTGTCCGCCGTGATCAGCAGACACGCCGGCACGCCGGGCAGGGGCTTTGCGTTGGGGTCTGCCGGGATCAGATAGCGGCTCTCGATGGTGCTGTCGGCGTTGAACACGCGGCCGATCTCCGTTTGCAGCGCCTGAAAGTAGGGGCGGGTGTTATCCAGCTCCTGCTTGGCCTTGCGCAGCTTGGCCTGCGAGATCAGATACATGGCGTGGGTGATCTTCTGGGTCTGCCGCACGCTTCCGATGCGCCGGCGGATCTCACTGGTGCTCGCCATGCGCTCACCGCCCGCCTGTGCGCTTGAATTTCTCCAGCGCCGTCTTTGCAAAGTCGTTGATCTGCCCGCGCAGCTCGTCGGTCAGCGCCGCGCCCTGCTCCAGCTGAAGCATCAGCGTCTGGCGGCTGACGGCGAACTCGCCCAGCAGGAAGTCCCGCAGCTGGCACACCTGCGCCACCGGCACCTGCTGATAGATGTGCGCCATAGCCGTCACCAGCGTGACGATCTGCTGCGCCTGGCTCAGCGGTGCGCTGCGCCCCTGACGCAGAATGTACATCAGGCTCTGGCCGTAGGCCAGCTGGCTCTTCGTCTCCTCGTCCAGATCGCTGGAGAACTGGGTGAACACCTCCATCTCGCGGTACTGCGCCAGATCGAGGCGCAGGGTGCCCACGGCCTTCTTCATGGCCTTGGTCTGCGCCGCGCCGCCCACACGGGACACGGACAGACCCACGTTCACCGCCGGGCGGTGTCCGGAGAAGAACAGGCTGCTCTCCAGGAAGATCTGGCCGTCGGTGATGGAGATGATGTTGGTGGGGATGTAGGCCGACACGTCGCCCGCCTGTGTCTCCACGATAGGCAGGGCGGTCATGCTGCCGCCGCCGCGCTCGTCGCTGAGGCGCGCGGCGCGCTCCAGCAGGCGGGAGTGCAGATAGAACACGTCGCCGGGGTAGGCCTCGCGGCCGGGAGAACGTCCCAGCAGCAGGCTCAGGGCGCGGTAGGCGATGGCATGCTTGGACAGGTCGTCGTAGACGATCAGCACATCCTTGCCCTTGTTCATGAAATACTCGCCGATGGCGGCGCCGGCATAGGGCGCGATGTACTGCATGGAGGCGGACTCGCCGGCGCCGGCGCAGACGATGATAGAGTAGCTCATGGCATCGTGGCGGCGCAGCAGCTCGGCGATCTGCGCCACGGAGCTGGCCTTCTGGCCGATAGCCACGTAGATGCAGATCATGTCCTTGCCCTTCTGGTTCAGGATGGTGTCGATGGCGATAGCGGTCTTACCGGTCTGGCGGTCGCCGATGATCAGCTCACGCTGACCGCGTCCGATGGGAAACATGGAATCGATGGACAGAATACCGGTCTGCATAGGGGTGTTGACCGGCTGGCGGTCGATGATGCCGGGGGCGGGGCTTTCGATCATGCGGTACTCGTCCGCCCGGATGTCGCCCGCGTCGTCGATGGGTGCGCCCAGCGCGTCCACCACGCGGCCGATCATAGCGTCGGACACGCCGATACCGGCGGTCTTACCGGTGCGGTACACCGCCGTGCCCTCGCTGACCTCCTCCACGCGGCCAAACAGGATGCATCCGATGCGGCCGGGGCGCAGCTCCTGCAGCATGCCGCGGATGCCGCCCTCGAACAGCAGGATCTCGCCGTAGGTGGCGTTTTCCAGCCCGCTCACATAGGCGATGCCGTCCGCCACGGTGAGCACACTGCCCACCTCGCGGGCGCATACCTCCGGCACCCAGCTGCGCACGGTGTCCCGGATCAGCGGGATCACGGAACCGGCGCCGGGCTTCAGCTCCACCAGCCTTTCCTTCAGCTGGCTCAGACGACCCTCCGCCGTCCAGTCGATGATCTCGGTGCCCAGCTCGATGCGGAAGCCGCCCACAACGGTGCGATCCTCCTGCCAGACCAGATCAACGGCCTTGCCGTATTTCTTCGACAGCACGTCCTCCAGCTTGGCCTTCTGTGCGCTGTCCGGTGCCGCGGCGCTGAACAGTCTTGCCGTCAGGCGTGCATCAGTCGTGTTCATGGTGTTCCTCCTCCGCTGCGTTCACAAAGGAGTCGTAAGCCTTGGCAGTCTGGGCTGCCAGGATCTTCTCCATGGCGTCCTCGGCAATGGCCACCGCCTCGCGGTTGGCCTCCGCCACGATCTTCTGGCGCTCGCTCTCCGCGGCGGCCTTGGCATCGGACAGGATCTTGTCCGCCTGCACCCGCGCGGCGTCACGCTGCTGCTGGGCGAAGCTCTCCGCTTCCTTGGCGGCGGCGGCGCGCTTTTCCTCCAGCGCGGCGTCGAACTCCGCCTCGCGCTGGCGCATGGCGGCCTCCAGATCGGCGGTGGACTTCTCCCGCTCCTGGGCGGCGCTCTCCATGTCGGCATAGTGCTTCTCGCGCTTGGCCATGAAGCTCTTCACCGGCTTGAACAGCAGCAGATACAGCCCGCCCACCAGAATAGAGAAGTTGAAGAAGTGCAGCAGTATCTGCTGCCAATCAATATTCAGAGGGATGTTATTCATAGCGGTACTCCCCGTTTCTTACAGCACGAAGATGATCAGGATGACCACCAGCAGGGCGTAGATGATAGCGGTTTCCAGGAACACCAGGCCCAGCATCATGGTGGTACGGATCTTGCCCTCGGCCTCCGGCTGGCGGGCGATGCCCTCAGCGGACTTGGCGATGGCCATACCCATGCCGATGGCGCCGCCGGCAGCGGCCACACCGATGGCGATGCCGGAGGCGATGGCCTTGGCGCTTACACCGCTGTCGGCCGTTTCCTCGGTCTGGGCGGCGGTGCCGTCGGCAGGCGCGGTATCGGCGAACGCGGTCACGGTGAGCAGGGCGGTCAGTGCCAGCACCAGGCACAGCAGCAGGGCAAAGGCCTTCTTGTTGAACAGCTTTTTCATGATATCTCTTTCCTCCGTCAGTTATTTACAGTTTCAGCTTTGATTTTTTTGCTTTTCTTGGGCTTGGGTGCGTGCTTTTCCGTAGTCTCCCCGTAGAACATGGAGGTCAGGGTAGTCAGCACGTAGGCCTGGATCAGCGCGTGCAGCAGCGTAAACAGCACGCCCACCACCACCGGCACAACGAAGCTCAGGGACACGTAGTAGTACACCAGCTCCGTTACCAGCAGGCCGCTGAGCAGCGCGCCAAACATACGGAAGCTCATGGAGATGGGCAGGGAGAAATCCTTCAGCGCCTTGCCCGCGCCCTTTGCACCGTTGGCGATGATGCCGCCTACCAGAATGACGCCATAGGACAGGCAGCCCAGTGAGATGGCCGCGTTCACGTCCGACAGCGGGGCGGGCAGCGCGATGGTGTGCCCGTTGGTGGTGATGGCCTGGAAGCCGAACAGCTCAAACAGGGTGCCGATGAAAATGTACACGCCTGCGCCGAAAATGTAGGCGCCCAGGAATTTGTTGCGATGAGGGCTGTTGCCCTTTGCCATGCCGTCGAACATTCCTACCGCCGTCTCCAGCACCATCTGAAGCTTGCCGGGCACCATCTTGAACCGGGGGATGACAAAGATCCGCAGCAGCAGCGCTGCCAGCAGGATCGCTCCCACCACCACCAGCGACGATATGTACGCCGGGTTCACGTCCTTCAGCCCGAACAGGCTGATGCGGTTCGTCCCGTGGAGCACCGCGTCACGCATGGCCTCCTGCACCGACTCCGACTTGCCGTGTCCGGGGACAAGCAGAGAACCGGCCAGGAACGCCGCGGTGATCAGCAGCCACACCACGATGAACCTGATTTTCCTCTTTTTTTCCATTCGTCTTTCACCTTTTACATCCGGTAAAATTTTTGTGCCGTGTCGTTTCATGTACGGCAGAAGCGGCACGGCGCTTCCATCGAATGTCCTGATTTTGGCAAAATCTTAACATCCGATATCGGCATCTTGACACTTCCTTTTTATTATATTAGAAATTCCACTACAGCACAAGTATTTTTTCGTCGTAAGCGTCACAACATTCCATAAGATCCGACAAAAGTTTTATCAGTTTGTGTATTCTGACAAAAGAGGCAGCGCCCCGCTATGCAGGACGCTGCCTCTTTGCTCATTTTCCGTTTCGCTTTTTGGCGAAGGCGGCCTTTTTCCGGGGCGACATCTTGCCCTTCTGCACCGGCTGCTTCGCCGTGGGCGTGCCCCGGCGTCCCCGGTTGCCGGATGTCTCCTTTTTCCGGCTGGGCTGGCGCTCCGGCTTCTCCGGTTTTTCAGGCTTTGCCGAAGGCTGGCCGTAGGGCTCACCCTTGCGGGGACGGATCAGGCACTTCTTCTCATAGCCGATGAGATCGGTGCGGCCCGTCTCCTCCAGCGCCTCCACCACCAGCGCCCGCTTCTCCGGCCGCGACCACTGCAAAAGCGCCCGCTGCATGGCCTTGTCCTTGGGGTCGCGGGCCACATAGACCTCCGACATGTCCCGTGGGTCGATACCCGTGTAGTACATGCAGGTGGACAGCGTGCCGGGCGTGGGATAAAAGTCCTGCACCTGCTCCGGCGTTCTGCCGTTTTTGTGCAGAAGCTCCGCCAGCTCCACCGCGTCGCTAAGGGTGCAGCCGGGGTGGCTGGACATAAGGTAGGGCACCAGATACTGCTCTGTGCCCCGCTCCTCGTTGAGCTTCTGATACTGCCGCCAGAACTTCAGGAACACGTCGAAATGGGGCTTGCCCATATAGTCCAGCACCGAGCTGACACAGTGCTCCGGCGCCACCTTCAGCTGGCCGGAGATGTGGTACTGCACCAGCTCCTTGAAGAACGACCTGTCCTTGTCCTGCAACATGTAGTCGTACCGGATGCCGCTGCGGACGAACACCTTCTTGATGCCCGGTATCTCCCGCATGCGCCGCAGCAGCTCCGTGTATTCCGAGTGATCCGCGTCCAGATTGGGACACGGCTCCGGCGCAAGACAGCTGCGGTTCTTGCACATGCCGCAGCGCTTCTGCTTCTGGCAGCTGGTGTGGCGGAAGTTGGCGCTGGGGCCGCCCACATCGTGGATATAGCCCTTGAACCCCGGCTCGTGGGTCAGCAGCTCCGCCTCCTCCAGCACCGATTCGATGGAGCGGCTGGTGACCATCCGCCCCTGGTGGAAGGCCAGCGCACAGAAGTTGCACCCGCCGAAGCAGCCCCGGTTATGGGTGATGGAGAACTGTACCTCCTCGATGGCGGGGATGCCCTCCTTATACATGGGGTGAACGGCGCGGGTATAGGGCTGGGCGTACAGCGCGTCCAGCTCCTCCCGCCGCAGGGGACGCGCCGGGGGATTCACCACCAGATACCGCCCCTCGCAGGGCTGCACCACGGCGCAGCCCCGGATGGGGTCGTGCTCGTCGTATTCCACCTTCGTAGCGCGGGCGTAGGCCGTCTTGTCGGCGCACACCGCCTCGTAGGAGGGGCAGTCCGCCCGGTGGAATTTCAGCTCGCCCACCGCGTCGGTGATATAGGCCGTGCCGGGCACGTCGGTGATATCCGCCGGCGGCGTTTTCCGCGCCAGACGCCGGGCGATCTCCACCGTGGCGCTCTCGCCCATGCCGTACACCAGCAGGTCGGCAGGTGCGTCAAACAGGATGCTGCGGCGCACCCTGTCATCCCAGTAGTCGTAGTGGGCGAAGCGGCGCAGGGACGCTTCCAGCCCACCGATGACGATGGGCGTGTCCGGGAAGGCCTCCCGCGCACGGTTGGCGTACACGATGGTGGGGCGGTCGGGGCGCTTGCCCATCTGCCCGCCCTCGCTGTACAGGTCACGGGTGCGGCGGCGCTTGGCCACCGTGTAGTGCGCCACCATGGAGTCCAGATTGCCGCCGCCGATGAGCACGCCGTACCGGGGCTTGCCCATGGCGCGGAAGGCCTCCGCCGAGTGCCAGTCCGGTTGGGGCAGGATGGCCACCCGGTAGCCCCTGCTCTCCAGCAGCCGCGCGATCAGCGTGGTGCCGAAGCTGGGGTGGTCGATGTATCCGTCCGCCGTCACCACCAGAAAATCGTAGTAGTACCAACCCCGGTCGATCATATCCTCCCGGCTGACGGGGAGAAATTCAATTCCTTTTTCCATATCTCACACTTTCCATCCTCTATTCCTCAGCCCTCTCCGGCGCAGCGAAGTATCGGTGGAAAATATCCCTCCGCCTATGGCCGGTACGCCGCCGGCACCGGCGGCAATATGCGCCTTACATCCTTTTCCATATCATCTCCGGCGGTGGGGAGGAAGCCCAGCCGCGCGAAGAAGGGGCGCAGCGCCTTATCCGGGCAGCTGATCCGCAGGGCGGGACGGCCTTTTTTCAGGCAGGCGTCGATGACCTGTCCCATGGGCGGGATGCCCAGCCCCTTGCCGCGCCACTCCGGGGCAAGGGCGTACTGCGTCAGCCGCAGGGCGTCGCCCTCGTCTGCCAGAGCGAACGCGCCGATCAGCGCATCGCCGTACCACACGCCGGTGGCCTGGCTGCCCGCCGGAATGTGCCATTCCGCCCGCATGTCCTCCGGCAGCGGCGCGTAGCCCTCGCCGGATTCCACCATATTCTTGTCCTTCCACCAGCTCTGCCTGGCGAAGGTGGACAGCCCGCGCTCCACCAGATGGCTGTTGTCGTCCCGGTATACCACCCGGAACGACGCGCCGTCCCATTCCAGCAGCGACACCGCCGTGTTGTCCCCGTGGGACGTCTGCCCCACCTGCGCCAGCGTCTGTCCCTGCAGGACGCCCAGCACCGTCCGCAGCGCCATACCGTGGGAAAATACCGCCACGGCGCCGCCCTCGTGCCTCCGCGCCACCTGTTCCAGCGCCGGGATGAACCGATCCACCACCTGCTGCGCCGTCTCCGCGCCCGGCACGCGCCACAGGTCGGCGCGGCGGTTGAAGTTGTACATCTCCTCCGGGTACTTCACGTTCAGCTCGTGCCAGGTGTGATCCTCCCACGATCCCATGCAGATCTCCCGGAAGGCCGGCTCCAGCTGCAAAGGCAGCGATTTGGGCAGCCAGATCGCCCTGGCGGTGATCTGCGTCCGGTACAGGTCGCTGCTGTACACCGCGTCGATGTCCACATCCCGGAACCGCTCCCGCAGCGCGTCGATCTGCTGATAGCCCCGGTAGTTGGTGATAAGCCCGTTGCAGTGCCCGTGGGCGATGCGGTACAGGTTGCCCTCCGCCTCTGCGTGGCGGATCAGATACAGCTTCGTCATACCACCATCACCCACTGCTTCAGCTCCTTCACCGCCCGCTCTATGGCGGCGGCGGGGTCGGACTCGTATTGCAGGCGGCTGTCCGTCAGCAGCGCGCCGTGTCCCATGTCGTCAAAGGCCGGCAGCGCGTTCTCGCCGTCGCAGTCCGGCAGCAGCAGGAAGGCATTGGGGCAGACCCGCCGCACATCCCGCACGTCAAGGCTGTACCCCGTGGACACCGACAGCGCCGCGCCCCGCCGCGCCATCTGCTCCGCCACGGACAGCCACAGCGCCCGGTCGCCCGCCACCAGCGTCTGCACCTGCCCGCCGGTGCGCACCGCCGCAATAGGCAGCATGCCGCCCGCTTCCAGGCAGGCGCTGCCGCCGTAGGGCGACACGGTGACGGCGTCCGCGCCGTATGCCGCCCAGCAGCCGGGCGCCGCCGCCTCCATGTCCAGTATCACGTATAGCCCCTTGGCGTGGGCCGCGGAGATCAGATTGGCCAGCACGTCCGCGCCCATCATGCCCCGGCTCAGGTACGCGCCGCCCTGTATGACCACGGCGGGCAGCCTGCCCTCCGCCGCGTCCAGCAGCGTGGTGCCGTGGTAGCGCAGGGCTTCCGCCTGCGCCATAGGCGTGTCGCCGAACATGTCGGTGAAATTTTTCAATATCTTCTCGCTGAGCCGCGCCGGATCGGGCGCCAGCGTCAGCGCCAGCGGCGTTTTCCTCTCGCGGATGCGCCGCTGCAATTCCATGTCAAGCATAGCCGTCTCCTTCTGTCAGGCGCGCCGCTCATCCGGCGGACAAGCGAAGCGCCATATTTATTCGATTGTATATTATAAGCGCTGGCGCGGCATTTGGCAAGAAACACCGCCGGTATTTTCGCATTTTTCCCCATCCGGCGGGCAAACTATCTCCAAGCCGGAAAAGGAGTGACAGATCATGAAAATAGGCACATTTATGCGCGGCATGGTCGTCGGTGTGGCCACCGGCGTCCTGCTGGACACAGCCCTCCGCCCCTCGCCCAAGTTCAGGAAAACGCAGGCGGGCAAAGCCATGCACCGCCTGTCCTGCGCTTTGGACGAGGCCGTGGACGAGGTCTGCTCCAGGCTGCAATAGCACACGGTATCGCGCGGGCGGGCAAAGGTTATGTAAACCTCTGCCCGCCCGTCAAATTTTCTGCCTCCCGCGAAAAATTCCATCTTGACAAAATGCGCATTTTTGGTATAATAGTCCATGCTGTTTGTCAGCAAATTGAATATGCAGTGGTATCGAAGAGGTCATAACGAGCACGACTGGAAATCGTGTTGTCGTCAAAAGCGGCACGAGGGTTCGAATCCCTCCCACTGCGCCAGTGAAAAACCCTGTAACCATGCCGGTTACAGGGTTTTCTTTTGCGTCAAAATGGGGATTTGACCATGATTTTGACCACAAACGTGGTTACTGACCCTGTTTTTCCTCGCCTTTGGCGAGTCCTCTAAGATGCTCCTGCATACCATCTACCACCTCGCGTTGCCGCTTGCTCGAAGGATGGGCGTACACGTCAAGCGTCATCGTTGCCGTAGTGTGACCCAGCATATCCTGCAAGGATTTCACGTCCGAGCCGCTGGCGATCGCAACAGTGGCCAAGGTGTGCCGCAGGTCGTGGGGGCGCAAATCCGGACGGCCAATTTTTTCGGCAATTCTTTTGAAGTGCTTGTAAAATGTCATCGGGACTATATACCGGCCAAGGTCGTTTGTGAAAACCAAGTTCCACTCGTTGTCCCACAATTCGCCAGCCAGCTTCGCGTTTTCTTCCTGCCGCTTTTTCTCGTCTTCCAAGCAGGCCACCGCATCTTCCATCAACTGAACGATGCGCTGTGTTTTCGTTTTTGTTGCATCCTTGATGAAGTATGTACCGCTCTTTTGGCGGTCTTTCTGGAGCTGCTGCTCAACGGTAATGCACTTGCCTTTGAAGTCCACCTTGTCCCATGTGAGTCCAAGACATTCGCCCTCGCGTATACCAGTGTAAAGACAAAACGCGTAAGCGTTTTTGAACTCCGAGTCCGCTTCGATGGCCTTCAGAAATGCCGGGATTTCACCGTCAAGCAGCGGAGTAATTTTATGCTTTTTGCACTTTTCAATGTCTAAATTTTCGCAGGGATTTTTGACAATGATACCCTTCTTAATGGCATAAGCTAAAGCTGTATGGAGCACCGTGATGACATTCTTGACGGTCTTCGGGGAGAGCTTTTTCTTTGACAGTGTTTCTGCCATGTCTTCGATGTCGCCCGGCTGTAAGTCCTGCACACGAATCCCGCCCAAATTAGGGTTGATATGATTTTTGATAATCCCGATATAACTCGCAACGGTCAGCGGTTCCCGCTTCGTTTTGATTCTTTTCTCGAACCACTCATTTACGCACTCCGCAACCGTTGTTGTGCTATTATCGCAGTAGGAGCCCTGTTTGACTTCGTAGAGGAAGGCGATGGCTTTGTCCATTGCCTCCTTTTTTGTTGCACCATAGAAGCTCTTGTATTTCCTTTTGCCATCGCTGCCGAACCGCCGCGTATCAAGAACGCGCGCCTCATAACGACCGTCCTTCCGCTTAAAAACGCTAATGCCGTCTCTGTCAGAACACTTTTTGTTCATAGTTCTTCATCCTTTCCAAAAAAATGTATCCAAACATAACGGCATCAAAGCCAAGAACCCCAACGGGCAGCGTCCGTCTTTGCCGCAGCAAACCGTCCGACGGATGGGAAATCGCATTCAAAAAAACGGAAAATATACAAAAGGATGAAGATTCAGTTGTGAGGCCGGTTCAGGCATGATTTGTGGTAGCAACGCCTCCTTTCCTGTAATAGTTAATTACTTTTTCTCACTGCACGCATTCGCATCTATACTACATCTTGTTATGCATAGTATACCATACAAGCTAAATATAGTCAAATGTTTGTTCCAGATAGGGTTTATAAATTTGTGGGCTCGGAGTAATTGACAATATCTTTGTTTGTGGTAATTTTGAATTAGAGAGAACGTAAAGGAGACCTCGTTATGAAAAAATTTTTGACTATTGCCGAGACCGCCGAAATGTTGGGGGTCTCCCGTCCCACCATCTATAAAATGGTTCATGAAGGGAAACTCCCTGCAATTTGGTTGAGGCGCAGGGTGGTTATTCCTGTTGGAGAGTTCGAAAAATGGGTGCGCGCTGAAAGCTGGAAAAACTTTGGAACCACCGCATAGGCGCAGGCTTCCGGTGCCCGGCGGATCTTCAATCCGCCGGTAGCACCCACATTACTAACAGGGGGGTTGGGCATACAAGAGGGGTACAGATAATAGGCACATAGAGGAGATTAACCTATGAACGAGAACAAAAACTGTGTACACATTGACTATCTTTCCTTCGCGAAAAAAGGGCTAACCTTACAAGAGATTTGCACTGAGTTGGGGTTGAGGCATCTTCAGTTTCTTGAAAGTCGCAAGGGCCCTTCAGCCGATTATAAAACCGGTCTCTCCTTTGGTGGAATAACCCTTTACCATCAGGGGTTCGACAAAGAAGGCGTCTTGGTGAGTCTCTCGGGCGAGGGGTGCAAAACATTCGAACGAGAGTCTTCTATTGGTTGGGACGTTTTGGGCAAAGTCGCTACTGCGTCTGATGCTCATGTAACACGCCTCGACCTGGCATATGATGATTTCAATGGTAGCCTCGATATAAGGGAACTCAAGAAATTTCGGGACGAAGGGAAATATACATCGCATTTGAAAATTAACGAGGAAACCCGTACCGGCAAAAGAATCGAAAATGGGTTGACAGTTTCTTTTGGAGTCAAAGGCGGCGACGTATTTATTAGATTTTATGATAAGGCTGCCGAACAGAAAATTCACGGAAAGCATTGGATTCGAGCCGAGATTCAGCTTCGGAACCAGCACGCAGATAATGCTGTGCGGTCTGGCTTACCAATAGATATACTTTTCGCCTCCGCTATGGGTAAATACCTCACTTTCAAGGAGGCGAGTACGACAGATAGTAATCCCTCGAGATGGCCGTTGGCTCCTTTTTGGGAACCCATTGTTTCTAAGGCACAACCAATCTGTCTGACAAGGCCTTTGGAGGCACGTGACGACAAGACAAAAAACCGCATTGATAATTTTATAAATATCACGCGGAGGCTCGCAGAGCACATCGGCTGGGCGTGTATCTTTGATATACTATGCGAAATTGCACATTCCGAAACAGGTGATAAATTCTGCGGGATAAAGACTCCTGATGGAGAGCGATTTGCTCCGTTTATCGAAGGCGCGGTAGCTGCCATTCACCTACAGAGAGGACATTCTCCGGCTCAGTCTGCCGTCCACTCGTAGTACCTCAGCCCCCGCTGTGCCGCGCCGCAACGGGTTCAGGCAGGGCAGCGCATCTCGCGCTTACCACGCCCTACCTGAGCCCCCTGTGCGGACGCACCCCCGCACGCCGCTGATCACCGGCGCAGGCGAAGTGCTTCGCGTGCCTGAGGCTTCATCTAATCTGAACAGCTTTTTGCGGTGAGGTCGATAGCGAAATCTATAAATGAAAATAGAAGGCAAAAACAGGAAGGAGTTCCACTCCTTCCTGTTTTTGCCTGAGAGTCTTCTGCGAAGCATCAACTGTCCTTTAGAGCTTTTCTGAGCCGTACTGCGAGGGCCTGTAGGACAAGGAGCATACGGGTAGCCCACGCTTATCCACCCGTCTGAGCCCCTGTACGGGCGCAAAGCGTGTACCTCATGAATAGGCGCTACTTGCAGCAGTCATCGCAAAGAGCACGAATGTCACTTATCACATCATCCCAAACAATACTTGCTGCATAGTTGTTTTTTCCTTGGTATCTTTCCCATTGTTCCCGCATCAGGGGGCTTATTCGGATTTCATCAAGCGTTCGCTCATATAGTGCCAGTGCCTGCTCACTGCCTCGTTTGCGGGCAGTCGCAGTAAGGGCTGCCGCAAGGGTGGCTTTGTCAATCTCCAGTCCTGTATCCTGCAAAACATACAAATCGTAAAAATCGCGCAGCCGCGTATTCAGAACCGAGCGCGACAATACCGTTTCTATCTTTTCCGCCAGCACCGTTTCAAGGTTATACGCCCAAAGAGTGATATACCTCTCTTCGAACATCAACTTGTATTGGTAGTTGACAGCGGCTGGCGTAATCGCGTCTCCCGTGGATATATCGATTTTCAGCGGTATTCGAGTTGCGTCTAAAAACGCATTGAGGGAAATACGGACACCGCTATACTCCGCATCATCCATAATCGTCCCAAAATCATTGATTTCAAAGCGGATATTGTCATCAACAGGCACAGCAATGATTTCTTCAACCATTGCTTTTGCGGCTATCGTATCCAGCGGCATATTGCGAATACTCGTATCAATATCCATAGTGGCGCGGTTTTCAAGGCCCACCAAGGCAGATACAAGCATCCCGCCCTTTAAGATGAAATTATCCCTATGCTCCGACAGAGATACTCGCTCTAAGAATCGTTCCATACCATAATTGCGTATCAGTAGTTGTGTCTTGGCACTATCTCCTCGTGCCATGTTTCGGACTTTGTCCTTAAGCTGCCGTGAAGTCTTAATCATCAGAACAACACCCCCATCACCTCGTTCACTTGTTTTTCCATTCGCATGACCGATGCATAATGGCTTAAGTTGACAAGATTTTTGTCTTTCCTTTTCATATATTCCCTTATTGCATAGTTGAATGCTGCGCTGTCCATGTCTGACCGCTTGCGGATTATATCGCAAATCGTCCGCTCCATATCATAGGCATGGACAAAATGGCCGCCATTTGAAGAAATCAGACAGATACCCATGGCATACCAGTCCGCTTTTGTATAATAGACTTTTACACCCTTTTCCACCAATCCTCTGCTGTTGTAATTTGCCGCAACAGTAACAGAAAACGGCAGTGGCTCCTTCTCGGCAAGGTTGTGCAGATATAGTGCCGCTTCGTGTGAGAAGATTGCTTTTGGGAACTGCGCTTGCAGCAGGTACATCTCATCCGGGAACACATCGGGAGACACATAAACACCGTGTGCGGCCTTTTCCAGCCCACTTTCCTTTATATACCGATAGAAAGCGTCTTTCGTGACACCGGCAGCCAAAACATCGGAGGTTTTCAGAACGCCTTGGTTTTCAAGAGACAGTTTTTCGATTACATCGTTTTTCAAACCTATCACCAACTTTCACGCTGATATTATACGACAAAACCAGCGTGAAAGTCAACTGCACAATGCTTTTTTGCATCGGGAGTTTATTCACAACACACCGACTATGCTTTGAGATGCTTCTTGCGCCCTCGGCACAATCGGAAGGCGCATACCTTGGCTTGCCACGCCCCAACTGAGTCCCCATGCGGATGCATCTCCGCACGCTGCTGATCTCCGTGCAGCAGCGGAGGGTTTCGCGTGCCTGAGCCTTAACCAACATCTCGCTTCGCATAGCAAAAGAGCCACCTGCTTCTCCGGCAGGTGGCTTTAATTTACACTTGATACTTCTATAAGGTCAGAAACACTTTTGATGACGACCGAATTGCCGCCGCCATCCGCGTCCGACGCATACACGGATGTCGGGAGCATTCCGACCATCATCACCAGCGTCAGCAACATAGCAACAACGCCACGTACCTTCTTGTGCTTCATGGTATTTGTCTCCTTTCAATGAAGAATTATTTAGAGAAAATCAGCCCTCTTATATTTATTCATTTCTTAATATTGCCAATTTGAAACGAATGATATAAGGAGGCGGATTGCCCTCCATGTTTTTATGGTAGCATAATCGCGCATATTGTCAACACATCCGCACCTACAAATTTCAAGAAGAAAAGAAAAGGGTATCAGCCCCTGCTGACACCCTTTTGACTTTTTGGATTCATCTCTTACTTATTTCGCTTCCATCTTAATCTTCTCCTCTTATGTATAAAGAAGGAGCACAGCGACTCTTATCGCTGTGCTCCTTCTTGTGAGTTCTTAGTTTATATCTCGCGACATCTCATTTATCTGTCTTAATAGAAGATATAAATTTCGTGATAACCGGCAGAGGCATTCCACCGAACGACACAGTTAGCGGCATAAGACCCATAAGGTGCATCAGAAGGCTTCTCACCCGTAGCGTTTTCCAACTGGCTTACAAGGAAATCAATATTTCTCTTAATTGTCGCCTCAACCCACTCCTGATTCCAGCAGGACTCAGGACAATCACGCTCAAGGAAAATGGGGGGATTATACCCGGTGGCTCCGTCCCAAATCATAAAACCAAGGCTTTCTGCATATGCGTTACCCACTCTCATAGCCTGTTCGCAATCAATGGTCGCCTTGGTGGGTTTGGAGGGCTCAGAAGGCGTAGTGGGAGCCGTGGAACCGCCACCCGTGGAACCGGTAGAGCCGGTGTTTCCAGTGTTACCAGCACCAGAGTTACCCGTGTTGCCGGTATTTCCAGTGTTCCCAGTGTTGCCGCCAGAGGGGGTTTCGGGAGTGGTAATCTGCTTGTTGCTCTGGTAGTATGCCCACGCCTCATCAGCGGTACGGCCACCGGCTGCCTTCTTGGAGCCTGCGCCCCACTGCCCGTCCGCGCCGACGCCGTACCAGCGCTGGAGCTCCTTCACCTGTGCGGTGGTCAGAGAACCATTATCGTAGCTGGGCGTTGCGGGCTTCTGGGGCTCCGGCTTAACCTCAGGCTTCGTTTCGGGCTTGGTCTCAGGCTTCGTGGTGTCCTGCTTGTTGTCAGCGGGCTTCTGAGTTTCCTGCTTGGCATCATCCTTCTTGGTCTCGTCCTTCTTGGTGTTATCCACCTTGGTGTCCGTCTTCTGTGCGTCGGACTTGTTCTCGCCATCGGGCTTCGCAGCATCCTCAGGCTTCTGAGTATCCGCCTCGGATGCGTCGGTCTTATTCTCCACATCCTTTTCCTCGGACTCCTCGTACGCCGTGATGTCCGCCGCCTTGACGACCACCACGCCCTGCGTGTCCACCACATTGCCTTCGTCGTCCAGCGTGTAGTCGGTCACGGCGTTGCCGTCCTTATCCACCAGAACCTTCTCACCGGACTCGGTGGTCTGCACGTAACAGCCGATATCCTCTCCGGTCTTGGTCTCCTCGCCAGTCTTGTTGCCACAGGCCATCAAACTCATGGTCATCACCAGAGCCAGCAGCAGGGCGATAAAATTCTTCATCTTTTTCATAGTTCTTGTCCTTTCTTCGCTGTGTATTTGCCGTGCATTATTCTTGTCATCGTTTTTATTCCGTCAAATCAATGTATCAATCGGGTTTGTAACCAATATTATAGCACTCGCGGTGGCACAAATCAAATATAATTGAAGTCATAACGGTTACAATATATCATTGAGGTGGTATAGATGAACTGCTACGGATACGACAACGCACTGCGGAAGCGGCTGTCCCAGCTCCGAGTCCAAAAAGGGGTATCAGCGCGCGAGATGAGCCTGTCTCTTGGACAGAACACCGGGTATATCAGCAACATCGAAAGCGGGAAGACGCTGCCCTCCATGACCGGATTTTTCTATATCTGCGAATATCTTGACGTGTCCCCCTGTGATTTCTTCGACTTCGACACGCAGGCGCCAAAGGAGGCCTCCGAAATGATGTCCCGCCTGAAACGGCTGAATGCCGTGCAGCTCAACCACGTGGCGGCTATCATAGATGACATACTGGAGTAATACAGCAGATCGCGGTATCGCCGCGATCTGCTGCTCTGCTTTCACGAAAAGAACAGCGTATCCGAGGGTTCTTCCGGCTCGACGACGCTCAAGTCGATGAAGTCATCCAGCGACGGCGCGGAACGCCGCAGGTAATCGTGACCGCCGTCCACAGCGCAGGTGCCGCACGAGCAAATTTTGAAGTCGTGTGTCGAGGTAGATTCTATAACATCCCCACACTTTCTGCATTTGATGGCGTTTTTGATAATCATGTCGTTCTCCGTATCCTCGGTCCATACAATTCAGGCGCACACGCACAATCGAATTCGTGTGCCGCGCAGGGCGGGAAAAGCGTGCAATCATTGCACACTTTTCCCCTTGTTTGCCTTACGCGCTCTGCTGAATGACAATACCCTCTTCGTCCCATGTAGCCAACCGGAAGTTGTAGGGGCGTCCGTCAGGCGCGGTCAGGCTGTTCAGGATGTCCCGCAGCTCCCGCACCTCTGCCGAGTGCCGCTTAGCAATCAACACGGCCTCGTCCACAGGCTTGTTGTCCAGCGCGCAGCCGTCCACATACATGCGGAGCTGGTACAAATCCAGTGCCTTCGTCTTGCCTGCCTTGGCCTCGTAGATGGCTACACGGTCGATGTAACCCACGAAGAGGTCTACCTTCGCCTTCAGTCCGATTTTCTGAAATACTGGCTCCTCGCGGCTCACCCGCAGAGCGGAGGGGTCCTTCTCCCGCTTGGCGGTCAGCGCCTTGATATACCGCAGCTCCACCGAGTCCACATCCTTTGCCGGGGCAGGTACATAAGAAGCTATCCAGCTGAGCAAATTTTTCAGGCGCGGGTCACCTTCACAGAAGGACGTCTTCGTGTTCTTCGTGGCGGGCAGTGCGGTGGGATTGTCCGTAATCCTGTCTACCTGAACAAGAAACCGGTTCTGGCTGGGGTGAATAGCCTCACCCCAAACTCGGTCGAACAGCCCGTGTTCGATGGCACGCCCGTTGATACGCAGCTCCACACCGCTGGAGCTCATATTGCACTTATAGTAGACGGCGTTTGCCTTGGTGGGCAGGATGTTGCCGTACTTGCAGCGGATGGTCAGCGGGCCTCCGCCCAAATTGCAGGGAATCTCACCGTAATCCTTCACACTGCCCTGCTCCCATGCCGGCAGCAGCGGCGTCAGTGTGTGCCGTTCTTCTGCACCGCCGCGGATCTCCAGCACCTCCATGGCGATATCCGTATCCGCCAGAACACCCGCGTAAACGTACCGCAGCTCCTCCATAACATACCGCACGAGGCTGTGGAAATCAGAGGGAGCTGCCTTGCGGTCAGGCTTCACCGTTTGGAACTTCACCATAGGGCAGCGGACGGAGACCGCCGTGCCGGTGACATGGGGCAGGTTGCCCGTACCTGAGTAAAAGCGCATCTTCATGGGCTTGTCCTCCTCAGAAGTGCCCATGGAGTAAGGCGCCGTAACCTCGCGGTACCGGTCTGCTGCCGCGTCCCCTTTCGTCCGCGTCCGGATACTCCACTGCTGGCTGGGGCTGCTGTCGCAGGACGCCAGCGCGTGCTTCAGCCCGAAGCCGTGCTCGTTCAGCGGCGTCTGCGCCCCGTCCCGGCAGGCGATGGTCAGCGCACTGTTCAAGTCGGAAATGCCCGTGCCGCCGTCCACCACGCTGATTTCCACCGCATCGCCCAAGTCCTCAAAAGACAACACCACTGTCATGGACAAATCAGGGTCGTTGCTGTTGGCGCGGAGGTTGGAAATGGCATCATCCGCCAGCTCACAGATGACCTGCGCCACGCTGTTGAAGTTGTCCCCGATTCCGGCAAACAGGCCGTGACCGGTGGGGTTGTTGCGGATGATTTCCTCTCCAATGGGGGTCTTCTTCTCGTTATTCATAATTCTATGTCCTTTCGTATTTTTTCAGGTGGGGTGAGCTGTTATCACAGCTCACGGATGTCGTCCAGCATCCCGTCGTACTTCTCCTCCAGCGCGGCTGCGATGATTCGCAGCAGGGCTTGCTGGCGGATAACCTCCTTGCAAAACGCCGTTGCCAGCGCATCCGGCGACATATGCAGGTCGATACACATATGGAGGAGTTCCTTCCATTCGTAGTCAGTCACTTCAATCGTTACCTTGTACTTGTCGTCCTCGTACATCCCGCGTACTCCTTTCGTTTTATTCAAAACAAAACACCGTGCAGGATATACCTACACGGTGCGTTGGAGATACGGAGCATTCTTTCGGCAAGAGAGCACTTGCAAACCCTTCAAAAATAGGGTATACTTCTCCCTGCGGTGCGGAATTTTTCCGTTGTGTAGGTGGGCATTCACCTGCTCAGGTTGTGAGGAGCGCCAACTCCTCACAACTGCCGCTGTTTTATTTTGTACACTCATTGTAACATATTTGGGCAGATATATCAACTGGCAGAATCACTAAATATATCTGTGTATATATGTGCAATTTGTATATTTACGCAGATATTTATTTGTGCTACCATGATATGTAGTAGTAAGGAGGTCTGTAATATGTCCCCAGCAAGCAAGGCCCAACAAAAGGCCGTAAATAAATATATGAAAAATAACTACGACCGCATCAATCTTGTAATGCCTAAAGGCAAAAAAGAGGTCATTCAGGCGCACGCGGCACAGCGCGGCGAGTCCGTCAACGCCTACATCAACCGCGCCATCGACAAGGCCATGA
>OLSD01000864.1_pt1 | contig 28038 bp, 21 predicted proteins | sample 1672211 | NCBI WGS metagenome assembly OLSD01 (sample SAMEA3136659, study PRJEB25190) | human gut metagenome | reverse complement strand
AATATTGTTTATCAACAAGTTATAAAATGTATGTTTTTTGAGTGACGAAGTCAGGAAAAAGTTAGCGTTTTTTCTTCTTTCCTGGGGGGAACGAGTGGGAATATGAATCTTCTTTATGCTGTTTCCTCATAGAAATACCGGAGCATGGCGACTGCCTTCGGCTCATTGGACGAAGGCTGTCGCTTTGACGTGGGTTTCCGCGAAGCGGGAAACGGTATGCGGCGGAGGGGAATCATTTGCGGAAGTGCTTCCCGATTACGGGCAGACCGGCAAGTGGGAAGTCCTTCTTCACGATGTAGGCGATGAAGAGCAGTCCGAGCAGGGTGTTCACCGTGAGGGCGAGCCAGAGCGGAAGGTGGGCGTTCGCCGCCGTCATGCAGAAATAGAGCAGCACAGTGATGAGCACGTAGGTGAGGATTTCCTTCATCGGATAGTTGATGGGGTATTTCTTCTGTCCCACGATGTAGGAGAGGATCATTGCCGTGGCATAGCCGGCGAAGCCTGCCCAGGCACACGCCATATATCCGTAGCGCGGCACGAAGATAATGTTGACGGCTATCAGCACGGCGCAGCCTACGCCAGAGAAATAGGCGCCCCAGATGGTCTTGTCGATGAGCTTGTACCAGAAGGAGAGGTTGAAGTATACGCCCATCATTATCTCTGCCGCCATCACGATGGGCACCACCTTGAGTCCCTCCCAGTAGTCGCGGCCTATGATATGGCGCAGCACGTCCATGTATCCTACGACCACGAGGAAGGCGAGCAGCGTGAAGATGATGAAGTATTTCATCGCCTTGGCATAGGTGTCGCGGTTGTCCTTGTCTTTCGACTTGCCGAAGACGAACGGTTCGTAGGCATAGCGGAACGCCTGGGTTATCATGGCCATAATCATGGCTATCTTGCTTGCGGCGCCGTAGATGCCGAGCTGGGTGTGGGCATCGGGGGCGGTGTATATCTTGGGGAAGAGAATCTTGTCGGCAGTCTGGTTGAGTATGCCGGCGATACCGAGCACGAGGATGGGCCAGCTGTAGCGCATCATGCGGCCGAGGAGGGCCTTGTCGAAGCTGTATTTCTGGCAGAAGAGCTCTTTCCAGAAGAAGAAGGTGAGCGAGGCGGAGCAGAACAGATTGATGTAGAAGGCATAGCCGGCGCCCACCGCGGGACTGTATATGGTGGAGATGAAGCCCGTGCCGCCGGTGCTGTCGCAGATATTGGGCAGGATGAGGAAGAACACGAGGTTGAGGGCTATCGCCATGAAGATGTTGAGCAGCTTGAGGGCGGCGAACTTCATGGGGCGCTTCTTGTAGCGCAGATAGGCGAAGGGGATGCACTGGAAGGCGTCTATAGCCACGGTGATGGCCATCACCCACACGTATGACTCATGGTCGGCATATCCCATGAAGGCGGATATGGGATTGAGGAAGAGCAGCACGAGGGCTATGAACAGGAGCGAGGTGAAGCCCACGCTGATGAGTGTGGTGGTGTATACCTTCTGCGGGTTCTCGCCCTCCTTGTTGGCGAAGCGGAAGAAGGTGGTCTCCATTCCGTAGGTGAGTATCACCATGAGCAGCGCCGTATAGGCATACACATTGGTTATCACTCCGTAGCCTCCGCTGGCTGCGGAGAGTTTTGCCGTGTAGAGCGGCACGAGAAGATAATTGAGGAATCTTCCCACGATGCTGCTAAGTCCGTAGATTGCGGTGTCCTTAGCGAGGGATTTTAAGTTTGCCATTATGATTGTTGTTTTTTTGTTTCTTTTGTTTTTTTGAGGGAGGGGGAGGTGGGGTAGGTTCGGTAGGGGCAGTAGGGGCAGTAGGGGTTGTAAAACCTACAGAACCTACAACACCCTACAAAACCTACCAAACCTACCACACCTACACCACCCTACCCCTACAACTCCTCCCATATCACCTTTTTCCATTCCTATACTCCAGCCTTGCCTTGTACCGCTGTTCCCTTACTCCTCCTTCTTCGAGGAATTTGCGGTCTTGCCAGTCGATGAAGCCGCGCAGCATGGCGAGGGTCTGGTGGATGACGATCAGGGCGATGTTGGCCACATCTTCGGCGCAGCGCCCTTTTATCTGCCGGCGATACCACTCACTGTCGTTGTGCTTCCGGCAGAGAGGGACGGCAGCTATGTATTTGGGGTGTGTGGAGCTCCATATCTCCATACCGTTGTTCCGCAAATAGTCGAGGTAGTCCTCCTTCAGCTCCTCAAGACTGCCCTTGGCAATCACCGTCAGTTTGTGTTCCGACGAGGTGGAGCCTTCGGCATCACTGTATCCCTCCACGATATTTTGCTTGCACGACCGTGCAGCCTGCTGCATCTGGTCGACAGTGCGGTCATGGGCACGGTTGAGGAATGCCCTCACGAAATAGTATGTTATGTCGAACACACATTCGCTTTTCATATAGACAGACAAGGTCTTGTAGCTGCCTATCTTTTTCCTGTTGTAGTCCATGGCGAGGAGTTTTTCATTTAAAAGAACATATAGCAGATTGCTATTGCCGCGATGACGCCGGCGAGGTCGGCAAGCAGGCCGCACGCCACGGCATGGCGCGTGTATCTTATGCCCACACTGCCGAAGTAGACGGCAAGGATATAGAATGTGGTATCGGTGGACCCCTGGAACACGCAGCTCAGCCTACCCACGAAGGAATCGGCGCCGTAGGTGGTCATGGCATCGACCATCATGCCGCGGGCGCCGCTGCCGGAGAGGGGCTTCATAAGGGCTGTGGGCAGGGCACCAACGAAGTCGGTGTTTCCACCCAACGCACTTACCGTCCATTTCACTCCGCCTATAATCATGTCCATCGCCCCCGACGCCCTGAACACGCCGATGCCAACGAGTATCGCCACGAGATACGGGATGATGCGCACGGCAGTCTGGAATCCCTCCTTCGCCCCCTCAATGAAGGCATCATAGACGTTCACCTTCTTCCTGACTCCAGCAAGGATGAAGCCCACGATGATTGTCATGAGCAGGATGTTTGCCACCGTGGTGCTCACGATGTTCATCTGGTCCTTGTCGAGCTGTCCGAAGCCCCATATTATCGCCGCCACGGCGGTGCACATGCCGCCCACGGTGAGGAGCATCACGCGGTTGAGGAGGTTGATGCGCTGATAGAGGCTCGTCACGATGATGCCGGATATAGTGGAGAAGAACGTGGCGAGGAGGATGGGGATGAAGATGTCGGTGGGCTGCGCCGCTCCCATCTGCGCCCTGTATACCATGATGCTCACGGGGATAAGCGTCAGTCCGCTGGTATTCAGTACGAGGAACATTATCATGGGGTTCGTCGCCGTGTCCTTCTTCGGGTTCAGCTGCTGCAGCTGCTCCATGGCCTTGAGGCCCAGGGGTGTCGCGGCATTGTCGAGGCCGAGCATGTTGGCGGCGATGTTCATGAAGATGGAGCCGGTAACGGGATGCCCCTTGGGGATGTCGGGGAACAGCTTGCTGAATACGGGCGAGAGCAACCTCGCCAGCGCATTTACCATACCTCCCTTCTCGCCTATCTTCATTATGCCGAGCCAGAGGGAGAGTACGCCCGTCAGTCCGAGCGATATCTCGAACGCCGTCTTCGACGAGTCGAACGTGGAGTTCATCATCGCGGGGAACACATCATAGTCGCCCATGAACACGAGCTTGGCCAATGCCATAACGAAAGCTACGATGAAAAACGCTATCCAAATATAATTCAATACCATATCAATGCCTTAATTAATACAAAAAGATTTGCAAATATAGCTTAAAATCTCATCTTTGGGCCCATTGAAGGGCGATTTATGCAAATTTAAGCTGAATTTCAGCAATATAAGAAGCAAAAAGCGTATATTTGCAAATTAAAAACAACATTAAACAACTTAAAACGTAATATAAGCAAACATGAAAATAGCATTGATAGGCTATGGGAAAATGGGCAGGATGATTGAGCAGATTGCCCGTGGGCGTGGCCATGAGATAGTATGCATCATCGATGTGGACAACCAGCAGGACTTCGACAGCGAGGCGTTCAAGAGCGCCGACGTGGCGATTGAATTCACCAACCCCACGGCTGCCTACGGCAATTACCTGAAGGCGTTCAGCCATAACGTGAAGGTGGTTTCCGGTTCTACGGGATGGATGAAGGACCACGGCGACGACGTGAAGAGGATGTGTTCTGCCGAAGGCGGACAGACGCTCTTCTGGGCGTCCAACTTCTCGGTGGGCGTGGCAATATTCTCTGCCGTGAACCGCTATCTGGCAAAGATAATGAACGGATTCCCACAGTATGACGTGCGCATGGAGGAGACCCACCACATACACAAGCTCGACGCGCCGAGCGGCACAGCGATAACACTCGCCGAGGAAATCATCAGCGACGTGGACCGCAAGAAACAGTGGGTAAAAGGCGTGCAGCGTAATGCCGACGGCACCGTGGAGGGCACCAACGAGGTGGCTGCCGATGAGCTTGCCATCGAAAGCATACGCCGCGGCGAAGTGCCGGGCATACACTCCGTGATATACGACAGCGATGCTGACTGCATCACGATAACCCACGACGCACACTCCCGCAAAGGATTCGCCATGGGCGCAGTGCTCGCCGCCGAATATACGGCAGACCACAGCGGACTTCTTACAATCAGCGACATGTTCAAGTTTTAATCGATAAAGGAAAATGATAGACAAAGAAAAACAGAAACTCAACATGAAGGTCCAGTGGACAAAGTTCATCGGCGTGCTGGTGCTCTACCTGCTGTTCCTCGTTTGGGTAAAGAGTTGGCTCGGCCTCATCGTCGTGCCGTTCATATACGATGTATACATCTCGAAGAAGATAAGATGGCAGTGGTGGAAAGACGCCGAAGGTCCCGTGCGCTTCGTCATGTCGTGGGTTGACGCCCTGGTGTTCGCCCTCGTTGCCGTGTATTTCATCAACCAGTTCTTCTTCCAGAACTATGTCATACCATCATCATCTCTCGAGAAATCGCTCCTCACAGGCGACTACCTCTTCGTGTCGAAAGTGAGCTACGGACCGCGCATCCCCGAGACACCGCTCACCATGCCGCTGACGCAGCACACGCTGCCAGTGGTGAACTGCCAGTCGTACATCAGCTGGCCGCACTGGGACTACCGCCGTGTGAAGGGCTTGGGCAAGGTGAAGCTCAACGACATCGTGGTATTCAACTATCCCGCCGGAGACACTCTCGTGGAGAACTACCAGAATGCCGACTTCTACCGCGACATCTGCTATTCAATGGGATACCAGCTGCTCGCAGAACAGCCGGTGGACCTCTCCACCATGAATCCGCAGCAGCGCTACGACTACTTCAAGCATGTATATAACACAGGAAGACAGTATGTGGCAGCAAACCCGCAGCAGTTCGGCGAGATAATATCCCGCCCCACCGACCGCCGCGAGAACTACGTGAAGCGCTGCGTGGGTCTGCCGGGAATGACCCTGCAGATAAAGAACCACATTGTATATCTTGACGGCAAGCCGAACAAGGAGCCGGACAACGTGCAGTACACATACGAGGTGAAGCTCAACCAGCCCATCCCCGACGAAATGATGAAGGAGCTGGGCATCAGCATGGAAGACCTGACCAGCCTGAACCAGAACGGCTATATGCCTCTGACGAAGCGTGCGGCAAAGGCCCTCGCAGCAAACAAGGCAATAGTGAAGAGCATAAGACTTGCACCGGAACTGAAGAACGACATCCTCTATCCGCTCGACGCCGTGACCGGATGGACACGCGACAACTACGGACCGATCTGGATTCCGAAGAAAGGTGCCACAATCAAGCTCAACATGCAGAACATCGCCATCTACGAGCGCCCCATCCAGGCTTACGAGCACAACCAGCTCGATGTGAAGAACGGCAAGATATACATCAACGGCAAACAGACCGACCGCTACACATTCAAGATGGACTACTACTGGATGATGGGCGACAACCGCCACAACTCCGCCGACTCCCGCTATTGGGGTTTCGTGCCGGAAGACCATATCGTGGGCAAGCCGATATTCATCTGGTGGTCGAGCGATCCTGACCACCGCGGATTCTCCGGCATAAGATGGAACCGCCTCTTCAATTTCGTTGACAACATCAAATAGGCCGGGGCTAAAATATCAGTGCCCCGTCCGGATTTGTCAGAAGTGGCAGGGCCGTCCGATTTGTCCGGGTCATCCCGGATGTCCGGGGCGTCCGGCCAGTCCCCAACCCCCAAGAACATGCGAAACTCCATAAAAACCATAACCGTCATCCTTGCGGCAGCAGCCCTGATGCTGCTGTTCCGCAGTGTGGCGTTCACCATATACACCGTTCCGCAGACGGGCATCAAGCCATGGCTCGTCAGCGGCGACCGTGTGCTGGTGAACAGATGGAGCTACGGACTGCGCACCGGCGGCGAGAGGTTCTTCCCCTACAGCCGGTGGTTCAGCAAACCGGTAGGCAAGGGGGAACTCGTGGCATTCAACTATCCGCTCGACACGCTCAACGCCGTGAGCAGCCGTCCCGTACACGCCGCATTCTGCATGGCAGCCCCCGGCGACACGGTGATGATCGGCCACAACCCCATCATCCCACCGAAGAAATGCAGGATGGTGGAAGTGAAGCCCTGGAACATCAAGCTGCTCTGCAACACATACCGCATCCACGAGCACCGCAACGCCGACATCATCGGCGGCAAGCTCTTCATCGACGGCAAGGAGACACGCTACGCATATTTCTCAAAGAACTACTACTGGATGAGCGTGATGCCAGCCGACACGTTCCCCGACTCCAGATTCTACGGCTTCGTGCCCGAAGACCACATCATCGGGCGCATCGTAATGATTGTATACTCCAAGGGCAACAGCCAGTCGTTCTTCGGCAGCTTCAGAAACGACAGATGGTTCAAGCCCCTATAAACCCATCATGACAACAGCATTATTATCATCAGCATACTTCGGCCCCATACAATGGTACCAGAAGCTGAACCGCTACGACAAGATTCTGATAGAGCAGCACGACAGCTTCATAAAGCAGACCTACCGCAACCGCTGCATCATAGCGACACCCAACGGACAGCTCGCCCTCAGTGTGCCCACCAAGCCGTCGGAGAAATCCCCACTGATAAGCTCCCACGGCAACTGGCGCCACGTGCACTGGAACGCCCTGAAGAGCGCATACGGCGAGTCGCCCTTCTTCGAATACTACGCCGACGATATCCTGCCGTTCTTCGAGAAGGAATGGGACTGCCTGTATGACTTCAACATGGATATATGCCGCGTCATGTGCCAGCTCCTCGACATCGAGCCGGACATATCCCTCACCGACAGCTACATGACGCAGGAGGAGGCAATGGAGCAGGGAATAGACGACTTCCGCAACGCAATACGTCCGAAGCACCCCCTGCCCGACCCCACCTTCCAGCCAAGGGAATATTATCAGGTTTACGGACAACGCCACGGCTTCCTGCCAAACATGAGCATCCTCGACCTACTCTTCAACATGGGAAACGAAAGCGTGTTGTGGCTATAGCAAAATCAGACAAAAGAAGAAAAATCATGACCTACATCTTTGAAACCCGAATGCAAGTGCGTGACTACGAATGTGACATCGAAGGCATCGTAAACAACGCCAACTACCTGCACTACGCCGAGCATACCCGCCATCTGTTCCTGAAGGAATGCGGACTGAGCTTCGCCGAGATGCACCGCCGCGGCATCGACGCTGTGGTGGCAAGAATGAACCTGCAGTTCAAGACGCCCCTGCAATGCGACGACGAGTTCATCTCCCGTCTCAACCTCACCAAGGAGGGAATAAAATACGTGTTCCACCAGGACATCTACCGTGCATCCGACAACAAACTCTGCTTCAAGGGCGTAATCGACCTCGTCTGCATCGTCAACGGCAAACTCGCCAACAGTCCTGAATACGACGAGGCATTCAAAGACTATATAAAGTAAAAACAATAACCATCCTCATGTCCACGATTCCACAAGAAACCCTCGCGGCAATGGCTATCGCCCGGACCGGCCACTTCAACATCTCCCTGATGCGCGAGCTCTATCGCAGGGCAGGGTCGTTCAAGGCAATAACCGACAACCACGACAATATCCGCGACATCATTCCCGACTGTCCGCAGCGCCTCATCACTACCCTCAAGAACATATCCCCAATAATAAGCCGCACAGAGGAGGAAGCCGAATACATCACAACACACGGCATACAACCCATCTGCATCAGCGACGACAGCTACCCGCAACGGCTGAAGGAATGTGAAGACGCCCCACTCGTTTTATTCTACAAGGGTACGGCGGACCTCAACTGCAAGAGGGTGATAAACATCGTGGGAACACGACACGCCACAATATATGCCGACGACTTCATCCGACAGTTCACGGAAAGGATGAAGGAACTCTGCCCACAGCTGCTCATCGTGAGCGGACTGGCCTACGGCGTGGATATCATGGCACACCGCCATTCGATCGAGAACGGCATACCAACCGTGGGAGTCCTCGCCCATGGACTCGACAACCTCTATCCGCCGAGACACCGCGAAACGGCTAACAGGATGGCAGAGAACGGCGGACTCCTCACCGAACACTTCACGCACACCAATGCCGACAAGGTGAACTTCGTGCGACGCAACCGCATCGTGGCGGGAATGAGCGACGCCACAATACTCATAGAGAGCGCCTCCCACGGCGGAGGCCTCATCACATGCTCCATGGCGCAAGGCTACGGCAGGGATGTATTCGCCGTGCCGGGAAAAGTGGGCGACACATATTCCGAAGGCTGCAACAACCTGATACGCGACAATGGCGCACAGCTCCTCACCTCCGCCGACGACCTCGTCAAGGCAATGGGATGGGAGGCAGACGCAAAGCTCGCCACTGCGCAGCGCCAGGGCATAGAGCGCACGCTCTTCCCCCACATCAGCGGCAACGCAAGACTCATAGTGGACAACCTCGACAGCAGCGACATGCAGCTCAACGTGCTCGCCACAAAGACCGGTCTGCCGATGAGCAACCTCACCGCAACCCTCTTTGAACTCGAGATGCAAGGCATCGTGAAGGCCCTCGCCGGAGGCACCTATCACCTAATAAAATAAGAGCTCGGGCCATCCACCTTTTTATAAAAAGAACAATCATGAAAATAGGAAACATCCAATTCTCCACCCACCCCCTCTTCCTCGCCCCGATGGAAGATGTCACCGACATAGGCTTCCGCATGCTGTGCAAGCGATACGGAGCATCAATGGTATACACCGAATTCGTCAGCGCTGAAGCCCTTGTGCGCTCAGTAAAGAGCACCGTCAGCAAACTCACCATCAGCGACGAAGAGCGCCCCGTAGGCATACAGATATACGGCAGGGACGTGGAATCAATGGTAGAAGCAGCAAAGATAGTGGAAGACCAGGCACACCCCGACGTGATAGACATCAACTTCGGCTGTCCCGTGAAGAAAGTGGCAGGCAAGGGAGCCGGCGCAGGAATGCTCCAGAACGTGCCTCTCCTGCTCGACATAACACGCAATGTGGTAAAGGCGGTCAACACCCCGGTGACGGTAAAGACGCGCTTAGGATGGAACAATGACAGTCTTATCATCCGCGAACTCGCCGAACAGCTGCAGGACTGCGGCATCCAGGCACTGACCATCCACGGCAGAACCCGCGCACAGATGTATACCGGCGAGGCTGACTGGACCCTCATCGGCGAGGTGAAGAAGAACCCGCGCATCCATATCCCCATCATCGGCAACGGAGACATCACCTCGCCCGAAGACACGAAGCGCGCCTTCGAGGAATACGGCGTGGATGCAGTGATGATAGGCAGGGCCACCTTCGGCCGCCCGTGGATATTCAAGGAGATACGCGACTATCTCGACGGCAGGGAGCCAGACCCCACACTCGACTTCAACCGCAAGCTCGACATCCTTGAGGAGCAGCTGCGCATCAACGTGGAGCGAGTCGACGAATACCGCGGCATACTCCACACGAGGCGCCATCTCGCCGCCAGTCCGATATTCAAGGGCATCCCCAACTTCCGCCAGACACGCATCGCCATGCTGCGCGCCGAGACGATGGCGGAACTGATGAACATCCTCGAAGAACAAAGGAAATAATAACGACTCATCGTTTTCATATATCATACCACATCACCGATTATCCTCCCTGACTATCGGGAACAGTAAAAGCCCCAGCCGACACAATGCCGACCGGGGCTTTATCTTATTTAGATTTCTGCTTAAATCCTTAATACTTCAAGTTCTTCCGATTATAACCTTGAATTCTTTCCGGCCATAATCAGCCTTACAGCTTCTGCTTGACCTCAATCTCGGTGAAGGTCTCGATGATGTCGCCAACCTGGATATCATTGAAGTTGACGAGAGAGATACCGCACTCGAAGTTTACGCCTACCTCCTTCACGTCGTCCTTGAAACGCTTCAGGGCGTTTATCTCGCCGGTATGAACCACGATACCGTCGCGGACCAGACGCGCCTTGTCGGAACGGTGTACCTTGCCCTCCGTGACGAACGCACCGGCAACGGTTCCGACCTTCGAAATCTTGTAAACCTCGCGCACTTCCACCTGTCCGGTGACAACCTCCTTGACAACCTTGTCGAGCATTCCTTCCATAGCCGACTTCACGTCCTCTATGGCATCATAGATGATGGAATATGTGTTGATTTCCACGCCTTCCTGGTCGGCGAGCTTGCGGGCTGCCGTTGAAGGACGCACCTGGAAGCCCACGATGAGGGCGTCTGATGCATCGGCGAGGGTAACGTCGCTCTCCGAAATCTGTCCCACGGCCTTGTATATCACGTTCACCTTGATCTTCTCCGTAGAGAGCTTGATGAACGAATCGCTCAATGCCTCGATACTTCCGTCGGTATCACCCTTCACGATGATGTTGAGTTCCTTGAATGAACCGAGTGCGATACGGTGGCTGATGTCGCTCAACGTCAAGCGCTTCTGGGTTCTCAGTCCCTGCTCGCGCTGCAGCTGCAGACGCTTGTTGGCGATGTCGCGTGCCTCCTGCTCCGTATCGAGCACGTGGAAGGCGTCGCCTGCCGTAGGAGCGCCGTTGAGACCGAGGATTGTAGCCGGCTCTGACGGTTTTGCCTCCTCGATGCGCTGGTTACGCTCGTTGAACATGGCCTTGATTCGTCCGTAGCTTGTACCGGCGATGAGGTTGTCGCCCACACGCAGCGTACCGTTGCTCACGAGCACCGTTGAGACGTATCCCCTACCCTTGTCGAGTGACGACTCGATGACACTACCCGTAGCCTTGCGGTTAGGGTTGGCCTTGAGCTCGAGCATGTCGGCCTCAAGGAGAACCTTCTCAAGAAGGTCTTCCACGCCGATTCCCTTCTTGGCGCTTATCTCCTGACACTGGTACTTGCCGCCCCATTCCTCCACAAGGAGGTTCATGTTGGCAAGGTCCTCACGTATCTTGTCCGGATTGGCTCCCGGCTTGTCTATCTTGTTTATGGCGAACACCATCGGCACGTTGGCTGCCTGTGCATGGGCGATGGCCTCACGCGTGGTAGGCATCACGCTGTCGTCGGCTGCCACGATGATGATAGCGATATCGGTTACCTGTGCTCCGCGGGCACGCATGGCGGTGAAGGCCTCGTGTCCCGGGGTGTCGAGGAATGTGATATGGCGTCCGTTCTGCAGCGTCACATTGTATGCACCGATGTGCTGCGTGATTCCTCCCGCCTCACCGGCAATGACGTTGGTGTTGCGGATATGGTCGAGGAGCGATGTCTTACCGTGGTCTACGTGTCCCATCACCGTTACGATTGGGGCGCGCGGCACGAGATCGTTCTCATCGTCCGGCTCTTCGTTGATTGCCTCCGAAACCTCTGCACTGACGTATTCCGTCTTGAATCCGAACTCCTCGGCAACAAGATTGATTGTCTCGGCGTCAAGGCGCTGGTTGATGGATACCATGATACCTACGCTCATACAGGTACCGATTACCTGGTTCACCGACACGTTCATCATGTTGGCGAGCTCGCTCACGGTAACGAACTCCGTAAGCTTCAGTATCTTGCTCTCTGCCTTCTCCTCGGCACGCTGCTCCTTCAGGTGCTCCTGTACGGCATCGCGCTTCTCCTTACGGTATTTGGCTCCCTTTTTGTTCTGGCCCTTGCTGGTGAGGCGTGCGAGCGTCTCCTTTACCTGGCGTGCTACGTCCTCCTCACTCACTTCTGCAGGCTTCTGTCCGCCGCGCTTGCGGTTCTTCTTCTTGTTGCTTCCGCCGGCGTTCTTCTGTCCCTGCTGTCCGTTGTTCTGCTTGGCTGCGGCTGCTATATCCACACGCTCCTTGGTGATGCGCTGGCGCTTCTTGCGTTCGCCGCCCGCATTTCCATTGCCGTTGTGTGCCTTCTCTTCGCGCTCCTTGCGGCGCTCCTCCTTACTCTTCTTCTTCGGGCGGGTGCTCTGGTTCAGTGCATCGAGGTCTATCTTTCCGAGCACGTTCACCTTAGGCGCAAGCTTCTTCTCGCTCTTCAGCGTGAATACTTTTGAGTCCTGGCTTTCCTTTGTTTCCGTCTGTGGAGCTGCCGACTGTGGTTTCTGCTCCTTTTCTGCCGGAGCGGCTGCCGGCTGTGGCTTCTGCTGCGGAGCTGCCGGTGCAGTCTGAGCTACTGCCGGTTTCTCGGCTGACTGCGGCTTTTCGCTATGCTGCTCCGGCTTGGCTGCCGGCTGTGGGGCAGCGGCCTGTGCTACCGGTTTCTCGGCCGGCTTGTTCTCTGCTGCGTGTTCCTTCGGCTTGTTTTCCTTCGGCTGGCTTACGGCAGAAGCCTTAGCCTTTTTGTTGTCGGGCTTTGCAGTAGAAGCAGCAGATTGTGCTGATGGCTTCTTTCCCAAACTGTCGAGGTCTATCTTACCCAACGGAGTATACTTCTGAGGCTGACGCGGCTCGTTGCTGCGCTCTGACTTGGCGTCAGACTTCTTCTTATCCTTCGGACGCTTCTGGAACAGCTTTTCTGCCTGTGAGCGCTCTTCCTTGTCCGTCTTGTATTCTTCCACAAGGGCATTATACTGTCCGTCGGTAAGCTTAGAGTTCGGCCCTTCGGGCGCTTCCCCCAGCTCACTTCTCTTTTTCAGGAAATCAACTGCCGTTTGAAGTCCTATATTTAATTCACTGATTGCTTTGTTTAATCTGATGCTCATACTTTATTTTTTACCCTACTTTCTTTTCTTTTTTTATTCGAACTCTGCTTTGAGTACATTCAACACGTGGTCTACTGTCTCTTCCTCAAGGTCTGCCTTCTCTACAAGCATCTCACGCGGAGCGTTGAGCACAGCCTTTGCGGTGTCGAGTCCGATTGCCTTGATGGCATCGATGATCCACTGGTCGATTTCATCGGAGAATTCGTCGAGGTAGATGTCCTCCTCCTCTTCTCCCTCCTTGACCTCGCGGAATACGTCGATGGTGTATTCTGTCAGCATACTTGCCAGCTTGATGTTCATACCGCCGCGACCGATGGCAAGCGATACTTCCTCCGGTCTGAGGTAAACCTCTGCCTTGTGGTTCTCCTCATCCACATTGATGCTCGATACCTTTGCCGGACTGAGCGCACGCTGGATGAACAGCTTGGTGTTTGCCGTATAGTTGATTACGTCGATATTCTCGTTGCAGAGTTCTCTGACGATGCCGTGCACACGGCTTCCCTTCACTCCGACGCAGGCTCCTACCGGGTCGATGCGCTCGTCGTAGCTCTCCACTGCAATCTTGGCCCTCTCTCCCGGCATGCGTGCGATGCGCTGCACGGTGATGAGTCCATCGTTGATTTCCGGCACCTCCTGCTCCAGCAGGCGCTGCAGGAACATCGGACTTGTACGGCTGAGGATAATCTTCGGGTTGTTGTTCTCGTTGTCCACGCGCAGGATGACAGCCCTCACGGCCTCTCCCTTGTGATACTGGTCGCGCGGTATCTGCTCTCCCTTCGGCAGGATGAGCTCGTTGTTCTCGTCGTCCACGAGAAGCACCTCACGCTTCCACACCTGGTAGACCTCGGCGCTGATGATCTGTCCCACGCGGTCCTTGTATTTGTTATACAGGCTGTCGTGCTCCAGCTCGAGCACCTTCGATGCCAGAGTCTGACGGAGTGTCAGGATGGCGCGGCGGCCGAACTTGCTGAAATCCACCTTCTCGCTCACATCCTCTCCCACCTCATAGTCAGGCTGGATCTTCCTTGCTTCGGTGAGTGTGATTTCCTTGTTCTCGTCGTGATCCTCCCCGTCTGCCACTACAGTACGGTTGCGGTATATCTCAAAGTCACCCTTGTCAGGGTTTACGATAACGTCGAAATTCTCGTCGCTTCCGAATATTTTAGCGATAACGTTACGGAAGCTTTCCTCCAGCACGCTCATCAGCGTGGTGCGGTCGATATTCTTCGTCTCCTTGAACTCACGGAAGGTGTCAACCATGCTTACGGTCTCTTCCTCATTTTTTCTTGCTGCCATAGCTTATTTGAAACTTATTAAGTATTTTGTATATTTCACGCTGTCCATGTTGAAGCAATGGTCCACGTCCTCGATTACCGGACGCTTTGCGCCTTCCTTCTTCACCTTTTCCTTCACGGTGAGAGCGAAGTCGCCGTTGTCTTCAACGCTTTTAAGTACTCCTTTCCATTTCTTTCCGTCGGCATCAAGCACTTCCACTTCCTTTCCCACAAAGTTCAGATACTGCTGCTTCACCTTGAAGGGCTGTCCGAGTCCTGCGCTGCCCACTTCCAGTTCGTAGTCCTCTTCGTCACGGTTGAGGTGTTCTTCGATAAATCTGCTCAGCTGCACACAATCCTCAATCCACACGCCGTCGGCATGGTCAATCTCCACTACGATTCTGTCGTCACGGCTGATTTCAATGTCCACGAGGAAATAATCCTTGTCCTCGAGCCATTGGTTCACTAAATTTTCAACTACGCTTTTGTCTATCATATATAAAAAATAAGTTGTATCGTCCTCTGTTTTGGGCTATAGAATGTCATCCCAGAATATCTCCTCCGACAGGGGACTTAAAATAAAATGAGGAGCTCCTTCGGGGCTCCCCATTCCACTGAACGCTGCAAAGTTAGTAATAATCATTTACTTATGCAAAGTTTTCGCATTAAATTCGCATTAAAAACGCATTTAATCTATATTTAATCCAATTTAATCAGCCATTCTATATGTATTGGAAAGGGCCCGGCAAGGTTTTTCTTCCTTGAAGGGCCCTTTGAGGTCTTTTATTGGTTGATTTGGGGCATCTGGAAATTATAGAAAATCTAGAAGAACTAGAAAGTCTAGAGATTCTAGAAAGTCTAGAGATTCTAGAAAGTCTAGAAAATCTAGAAGGTCTAGAAGATCTAGAAGATCTATAAAATCTGGAATACCAGAATATCTGGAAGGCTAAGCCTTATCACGCATCAATATTAGCATAAGTGGCGTTCTGCTCGATGAACTGGCGGCGTGGCTCCACGTCGTCGCCCATGAGCATGGAGAATATCTCGTCGGCCTCGGCGGCGTTCTCGATGTTCACCTGCTTGAGGAGACGGGTCTCGGGATTCATTGTGGTGTCCCAGAGCTGCTCCGGGTTCATCTCTCCAAGACCTTTGTAGCGCTGTGTGTGCACGTTCTTGTCGTCGTCCTCACCGTTGCTGTATTTATCGAGGAACGCCTGGCGCTGCTGCTCCGTATAGCAGTATTCCTTCACCTTGTTCTTGTATGTGCAGAGATAGAGCGGCGGAGTGGCGATATAGAGATGTCCTTCCTGGATAATCTTCGGCATGAAGCGGTAGAAGAGTGTCATGATGAGGGTGTCGATGTGTGAACCATCGACATCGGCATCGGTCATGATGATAATCTTGTCGTAGCGCAGCTTGTCGGTGTTCGCCACCTTGTCTTCCTCGCCGTCAACGCCGAAGCGCACGCCGATACTCTGGATGATGTTCATCACCGACTCGCTCTCGAACACCTTGTGCCACATCACCTTCTCCACGTTGAGGATCTTTCCTCTCAGTGGCAGGATGGCCTGCGTGTAGCGGTCGCGTCCCTGCTTTGCCGAACCTCCGGCGGAGTCTCCCTCGACGAGGAATATCTCACATTCCTTCGGGTCGCGGTTAGAGCAGTCTGCAAGTTTGCCCGGCAGTCCGCCTCCCGTCATCGGGTTCTTGCGCTGCACGCTCTCGCGCGCTTTTCGTGCGGCGATACGCGCCGTGGCTGCCAGAATCACCTTGTCGCAGATCATCTTCGCCTCCTTCGGATGCTCCTCGAGATAGTATGTCAGAGCCTCCGACACTGCCTGCTGCACGGCTCCCGTCACCTCATTGTTTCCGAGCTTCGTCTTGGTCTGTCCCTCAAACTGCGGCTCTGCCACCTTGATTGAGATCACGGCGGTGAGTCCCTCGCGGAAATCCTCTCCGGCTATCTCTATCTTGGCCTTTTCTATCTGCTTGGAGATTACGGGGTCGTTGTCGGCGTATTTCTTCAATGTCCTTGTCAGCGCCATGCGGAAGCCCACGAGATGGGTACCTCCCTCGATGGTGTTGATGTTGTTCACGTATGAGTGGATATTCTCGCTGTAGTCGGTATTGTACATTATCGCCACCTCAATCGGAATACCCTGCTTTTCTGTCTTCAGATAAATCACGTCGTCGAAGAGATGCGTGCGGTGACGGTCCACGTAGCGCACGAATTCCTTGAGTCCCTCCTTGGCATGGAACACTTCCTGGCGTGTCTTCCCTTCCTCATCGGGGCGCAGGTCGGTGAGCGTGATGGTGATGCCGGCATTGAGGTATGCAAGCTCCCTCATACGCTTTGCTATGATGTCATACTTGTATACCGTGGTGGTGAATATCGTGGGGTCCGGCCAGAACTGCTGGCGTGTTCCCCGCAGGTTGGTCTCCCCAACCACTTTCACGGGATAGAGGGGCTTTCCCAGCTCGTACTCCTGCTGGTATATCTTGCCGTCGCGGAACACCTGCGAGAGCATCTTCGTGGAGAGCGCGTTCACGCAACTCACACCCACTCCGTGCAATCCTCCGCTGACCTTGTATGAGCCCTTGTCGAATTTTCCTCCAGCGTGGAGCACAGTCATAACGACTTCGAGCGCCGACTTGTGGAGTTTCTTGTGCTCGTCTACGGGGATACCTCGTCCGTTGTCCTGCACGGTGATAGAATTGTCCTCGTTGATAGTCACCTCGATGTGTGTGCAGTATCCTGCCATAGCCTCGTCGATGGAGTTGTCAACGGTCTCGTTTACCAAATGGTGAAGTCCTTTTTCGCTGATATCACCGATATACATCGCCGGACGCTTGCGCACGGCTTCCAGTCCCTCCAGCACCTGGATGTTACTGGCGGAATAGTTGTTCTCGTTTATTTGATTGTCTGACATTTCCTGATTATATTTTCAAGGGGCAAAGATAGCTTTTTTTCTTGACATTATGAAACTTTTTGGGCTAAAAGTGTATTCTTTCTTCTTTGAGGGGCGGAGTATTCCTATAAGTTCTGGAAATTATAGAAATTCCGGAAGAATACAGGAAACCGAGATGTGCCCGAAACACACCCAAGAGAAACCCAAGAGAAACTCAAGAGAAAACCAAGAAAAACTCAAGAGAAAACCACGAAAAACTCAAGAGAAAACCACGAAAAACTCAAGAGAAAACCACGAAAAACCCTATAAAGCCACAAAAAAAGCAAAGACGCCACAATCTTGCGATTGCGGCGTCCAGTAATTTTTCCTTAATAACAGAGTGTTATTATGCCAAGCTGTTGATGTGCTGAGCAAGGCTTGACTTGATGTTAGCAGCCTTGTTCTTGTGGATCAGGTTAGTCTTAGCCAACTTGTCCAGAATCTTCTGTACGCTTGGGTACAACTTTACAGCCTCTTCCTTGTCTGTCATGGCGCGCAGCTTGCGAACTGCGTTACGCATAGTCTTTGCATAATATCTGTTGTGCAAATTCCTTTTCTTGTCCTGACGGATTCTTTTGATTGATGATTTGTGATTTGCCATCTTGTTATTATTTCCTTTTTTATTTTTATTGTAGTCCCTAGGAGAGTCGAACTCCTCTTTAGAGAATGAAAATCTCTCGTCCTAACCGATAGACGAAGGGACCGTACCTTTGATTTTTGCGGTGCAAAGTTACGGCAAAGAAATCAATTGCGCAAATATTTTCAAGAGAAAATGCAAAAAATCCCTCTTTTCTCTCTGTTTTTATGTGTTTTATGCCGTTTTCAGAATGTTTTTTGATACTTTTGTGGTTCAATTATGCTTCAAACGGTAAACGTCATAGTGATTCGCGCCTTCATGTTCAGCGACACGAAGATGATGATTGACGCCCTCTCGCGCGAAGAGGGCCGGCTCTCGTGCGTCTGCACGGTAGGAAAATCGGCAAGGGGCAGAAGCCGCCGCCAGATTTTCCGTCCGCTGTCCATGCTCGAGCTTACGCTGGAGAGGAAGGCTGTGGGGCGCCTCGCCACAGTGAAGGACGCCCACATCGCCACACCGTTCACCTCTATCCCCTTTGACCCCTACAAACTGACGATTTCGATGTTTCTCGCCGAATTTCTTGGAAACGCCACGAAATCGGAGCAGAGTTCACCTTATTTATATGATTATATACGCGACAGCATCCTCTGGCTTGACGGTACGGGGACGGGATTTTCCAATTTCCACCTTGTCTTCATGATGCGCCTGTCCAAGTTCATCGGCTTCTTCCCCAACGTGGAGAGCTTCTCCGAGGGCTGTCTGTTTGATATGCACGGCGGCTGTTTCGTGAGCCATGCGCCGCAGCAGACCGGCTATCTCGATGCAGCGGAAACGGCGAAGATGCACCTGCTCATGCGCATGAACTACAGTACGATGCACCTCTTCCGCATGTCGCACACCGAGCGCAACCGCTGTCTCGACGTCATTCTGGAATACTACTCCCTGCACGTGCCGGACTTCAAGGAAATGAAATCACTCGCCGTGCTCCGCGAACTTTTCTCCCCGACATAAAAGGAGATCCGTGCAAGCCCCAATGACCGATTGGGGATTAAAAAAACTCCCGCAGCTGCATGTGCGCTGCGGGAGTCCTTCGTTATGTCTATGTCTTTACTTGTTACATCTTGTCAGTCTTTACTTCACGTTCACCTTCATTGTCCTTGCGGATGCCGTACCGTCTTTCACGCGGAGGATGTATGTGCCGCTTGCAACAGGGATGAGGGATGTGCCAGCACTTACGCTGCATATCTTCTCACCGGATGCGGTATATACATCAGCTGCAGTGCCTTCCGGCAGAGTGGCGATGATAGTGCCGTTGCTTACAGATACGCTGGCGCCGGTCTCGCTGACTGCGTCGATGCCTGTGGCGAGCTTGAAGGTAGCCTCAACGGTGGAGATGCGTGAAATCTTGAACTCTGTACCTTCGATGGCATTACCGTTCACGAGCACCTTGTCGAGCATGTAGCCGTCTGCCGGAGTTGCGATGAGAGTAATCGGCGAGTTGCGCTTAACCTTGTCGCCCGACTTGATTTCGTTGCCTTCTGCATCCTTCAGAGCTACTGTTCCGTTCACCGGCTTGCTGATGTAAATCCATGTCACGTCGCAGCCGGAGCCGTTTCCTGCCATACTTGTCGTCCAGCCCTTTGCCGTGGCGATAGAGGTGTCTGATCCGGCAGCGTCGTTTGGAGTCTCCTCCTTGCCGGTGAGGATTGTCAGGGAAGCCCCCTTCATTGCCTCCTGCTCTTCCTTTGTGAGTTCAGGATACTGCGGCAGGTCTTTGTAGAACTGGTTGAGGTCGCATGCCGTCATGTTGTTTCCGCCACAGTTGATCTGGCGCAGGTCGGTCTGCTTGCTCAGGTCGAGAATCTGGATGGAGTTATCGTTGAACGAGAGCGAGCGCAATGCCGTATTGTTGTCAAGGTTCAGCTCGGTGAGCTTGTTATTGCCCACATTGAGCACCTGCAACAGCGGGTTCTTTGAAACGTCGAGCGTGGTGAACTTGTTTCCGGCAGCGTCAAGGCTTACGAGGTCGGCGAGGTGTGCCACGTCGAGGGTGGCCAGCTCGTTGTTCGTCACGTTCACAAGCTGCAGCTTAGGATTGTTCGTGAAGTCAATGCTTGTCAGCTTGTTCACGCGGGCATTCATCTCTATCAATTCAGGAAGCTTGGAGAGGTCGAGCGTGGTAAGTTCGTTGCCGTAGCACTGGAGCGAAAGGAGTTCCGTATTCTTGGTCACGTCGAGTTCTGTCAGTTCGCAATATGAGCAGTCAAGCTCCTGGAGGTTGGTCTGGTTGGTCACGTCGAGGGTCTTGATCGGGTTCATGTAGAGGTTCAGCGCTATGAGCAGGTCGTTGTTCGTCAGGTCGATGCTTGACACCTGGTTGTCCCATGCACCGACAAGCTGTCCGTATTCGCCGAAGCTCTCAAGGTTGAGGGCATCAACATCACCGTATATGGTTACTGTAGACTCGGCTGCTCCGCTTTCGGCTGCCGTTTCGGCTGTTCCGTCCAGACGAGTGTATTTGGTGTCGGATACGTCGTATTCCATCTTCGCACCGCTACCCCAGTCTACCTGTACCTTCTTCTCTGAGCCCTTCTGCACAGCCACAGCGAATGACAGAGCTTGTCCGGCAGGAGCCGTGAAGGAAATCTTGCGGTCTGCTCCGCGGAACACCGGCTTGATAGTCGCCTCGCCGTTCACCACGAACCATTCTTCCTTTATCTTCTCGCCGTTCACGATTACACCGTCGTATACGTAGCCCTCGGCCGGAGTCGGGGTGATGTGGATAGCCACGCCTGCCTTGGCGCTCGTTGTCACGTCGGCAAGCTGCTGGAAATATGCTCCCGTCCACTGTGATACGGTGAACGTACCGCCCGTGGTGGAGTATTTCGTGAAGTCGTAGTCCTGCTCGAGGGTCATTCCGCCGAACACGCCCTTGCCGGCGACTCTCTCGCCTGTATCGGTGCCGACTACGGTCACATTCACGGCTTCGTTCTTTGCCGTGCCGTTACCCGTCACGTCGCATTTCCACTTCATGTCCTGTGATGTGGCGTATTCCGTATCTGCCGTCTCGCCGTTTGATCCGGCGATAAGCAGGGCATTGCTGTATTCCGAATATGCCTGCGGTATGGTGCGGAGCGTAAAGTTCATGGAGTTTCCGGTCATCCTCTTGTTGTCGCGGATATCCACATAGTTGAAGCGGCCCCGTGCATTGACGTAGTTGAAATAGAAGAACTCACACTGCGTGTTGCGTGCGCGGAAATCGCGCAGACTGTAAAGGTCCTCCAGGTCGATGTATCTTATCGCCGTGTTGCTGATGTTGAGTGTGGTGATAGTCCTAATTCCTCTGATATCAAGTTTTGTCAGCTTGGTACCGTTCACGGAAAGGTATGAGAGATTTTTGTTGTTCGAGAGGTCGAGCTTTGTGATGTCAAGGCTATCGCAGTTGAGCGACAGAAGTTCGGGGTTGCTGCCCACGTTGAGCAGCGTGATGTTGTTGTTGCCGCAATAGAGGCTTTCGAGCTTCGGGAACTTGGTCACGTCGAGCTCCGTAAGGTAGTTGTGGTTGATGGAGAGAGAACTGAGCTTAGGATAGTTGCCCTCTTCCAGTTCGAGCAGAGCATTGTGAGAGAGATTCAGCGAAGTGAGGTTAGGGAACGAGCGCGAATAGAAGTGCATCACGTAGCAGTTGTTCATGCTGATCTTCTTTATGTTCTCGTTGTTGTCGGCGAATACGGCCGTGGTGAATTCCGGGTTGTCATCGCAATAGAAATACTCCAGCGCCGTGAACGGCATGAGGTTCAGGGTGATGAACTTGTCTCCGTTGTCGCTCACATTTAGTTCGGTGAGCGTTGCCGAAGCGTCGGTGATGTCAAACTCATGGCTGTCGAGCTGGTTGCCCTGCAGGTTGAGCTCCGTCAGCGACGTCATGCCCGTACCCATGAATTTCGTCAGTTTGTTGTCCTTGAGGTTGAGCTCCGTCAGCGCCGGCATTCCGTCTTGTGCGAATGTGGCGATTTCGTTCTCCTTCAGGTTGATTACCTTCATGACTGTCTGTCCGTGAAGTTCGATGGAGGTGATTCCCGCCTGGGTAAGGTCAAGATTCACCAGTTTTCCCTTGATGGTGATGGTACCGCCCTTGATTTCAGCTTTGATACGGCGGAAATAGCCATAGTCATTAGGGTCGATGTTGTAGATTTTCTCTTCGCCGTCACCCCAGTCCACGGTGAATGCCTCGTCTTTAGAGGAGGTGTAGGCATCGAGGGATACGCTCGTTCCTACAGGTTTCGACGTCTTGATTGTGATTGTGCTCTCGTCAGCGGCAAATGTCGCGGCGAATGAGAGCGTCAATACGAGCAAAAGTAATAAATACCTTTTCATAATGTAACGCATGTTATTAATTGTTGCGGCACCAGATTCTGTCTATCTCTTGTTTTTCATATTATATAAGCATGCTGCCTTCACAGGCCATGGCAAAGTGGGACTCTCCCTGACCTGGCACCACATATAGTCATCAGAATCCCTTGTTTGCGTGACAAAGTTATGAAATAATCGTCACAGCACAATGACTTCTGCCGAATAAATTGCGGTTTTTCTTTCGATTTGTACCAAACAACGGATATTTGCTGCATATATATGACAAAAAAGGCTTCCTGCCGGATTGTTTTCTCCGCAGGAAGCCTTGTTATGGTTTGCCGCCGCCGGCTACGGGAGCCGGATGGCATGATAATGGTCTGAAATGGTTTGCCGGTTTGGTTGTCAGAACATGGTGCTCACGCGCTTGATGCCCTCCACGAGGGTGTCTATCTCGCCGGTGGTGTTGTAGAGGGCGAAGGATGCGCGCACGGTGCCTTGTATGCCGAGGCGTATCATCAGCGGCTGGGCGCAATGGTGACCGGTGCGCACGGCGATGCCGAGGCGGTCGAGCAGTGTTCCCATGTCGAGATGGTGGATATTGCCCACGAGGAACGAGACCACTGCGTCTTTCTCCTCTGCCTCGCCGAAGAAGCGCATGCCCTCAATCTCGCCCATCCGCTTCATGGCGTATTCGGTGAGCATACGCTCATGGGCGTGGATATTGTCCATGCCGAGCTGCTGCATATAGTTTATCGCCGTGGCGAGTCCGTGGGTTGCCACGTAGTCGGGCGTACCTGCCTCGAACTTGAACGGCAGCTCATTGAAGGTGGTCTTCTCGAAGCTCACGCTGTCTATCATCTCGCCTCCGCCCTGGTAAGGCGGCAGCCGGTCGAGCCAGTCTTCCTTTCCGTAGAGCACTCCCACACCCGTGGGCCCGTACATCTTGTGTCCGCTGAAGGCCATGAAGTCGCAGTCGAGCTCCTGCACGTCCACCTTGAAGTGGGGTGCGCTCTGTGCGCCGTCGAGCATGAACGGCACCCCGTGTCCGTGGGCGATGCGTATCATCTCCTCCACGGGGTTTATGGTGCCGAGCACGTTGCTCACGTGTGCCACGCTGACTATCTTCGTCCTGTCGGTGAAGAGTTTCTCGTATTCATCCATGAGAATCTCGCCCCTGTCGTTCATCGGTATCACTCGCAGGCGGATGCCTTTCCTGGCGGCCTGCAGCTGCCAGGGCACGATATTGGAGTGGTGTTCCATGGTGGAGACGATTACTTCGTCGCCCTCCTTCATGAACTCGTCCGAGAACGACGACACCACGAGGTTGAGGGCTTCTGTGGTGCCACGGGTGAAGATTACCTCATTGGTGGACTTTGCATTGATGAACTGGCGCACTGTTTCGCGCGCCGCCTCATGAAGGTCGGTTGCCTTCTGCGATAGGTAGTGTACTCCGCGGTGCACGTTGGCATTCACATTGAGGTATTCCTCGCGCATGGCGTCGAGCACGCAGAGTGGTTTCTGCGTGGTGGCGGCGTTGTCGAGGTAGACAAGCGGTTTGCCGTATATCTCGCGGCTGAGTATAGGGAAGTCCTGACGGACTTTTTCAATGTCGTACATATTATTATAAGACTAATAAGACCAATAAGACTAATAGAACCATGAGAACCTGGAGTAACTCCATTCCCTCCCTTTGGGAGGGCCAGGGTGGGTATCAGGCTGGTTCTTAGGGTGGGTAATTACTTACACAACTTGCAGCCCTCACACTTGTTGAGTTCTCCGCGGAAGCGCTTCTCCACGAGATAGTGCAGGCGGTCGCGCAGAGGCTCGAGCTGCATCTTGTCTATCACCTCGTTGATGAAGGCGAACTGCAGCAGGAGCTTTGCCTCCTTGCGGCTGATGCCGCGCTGCTGCATATAGAAGAGTGCGGCATCGTTGAGCTGGCCCACCGTACTGCCGTGGGCGCACTTCACGTCGTCGGCATATATCTCGAGCATCGGCTGGGTGAACATGCGTGCCGTCTTGGTGGCACAGAGGTTCTGGTTCGTCTCCTGCGAAGTGGTCTTCTGGGCGCCGTGGCGCACAAGCACCTTTCCGGCGAAGGCTCCCACAGCCTCTTCGTCGAGCACATACTTGTACAGCTCGTTGCTCTGGCAGCGGCCCACCTTATGGTCGATGAGCGTGTTGTTGTCCACGTGCTGCTTCTTGTCGGCGATGACGCATCCCGAGAGGTTACACTCCGAACCTTCGCCCTCGAAGACGAGGTCGGTGCGGTTGCGGGTCACTCCGTTGTGGAGCGTTATCACGTTGTGGTTCACGCGGCTGTTGGCCTGCTGCGAGATGAATACGTTGCTCACCCGCACATTCTTGGCGTGGGTCTCCTCCAGGCAGTAGAGGTCAAGCCTGGCGTCGTCTGCCACGTATGCCTCGATTACCTGCGTAGTGAGGAAGCGCTTGTCGTCGGCTGCATGGTCGCAGAACAGCAGCTTTATCTCGGCGCGCGGCTCCACGATGATGAGCACGCGGCGGTTTACCATCAGGTCCACGTCGGAGCGCAGGATATTGATTACCTGCACAGCCTTGTCCACCACCGCTCCCTTTGGCACGTAGACCACGAGGCCGTCTTGTGCAAGCATGGTGTTGAGTGCCGTGATTCCGTCTTCGGAGCTTTTTGCCAGCCTGCCGTAGTACTGCGCCACGAGTTCGGGGCGCTCCTCGGCAAACTTCTTCAGCGAGCCTACGATGACGCCCTCGGGCAGTTCCTTCTTGGGCATTGCCTTGGTGTAGAAGCTGTCGTTCACCACGAAATAGAGCGATGTGCTCAGGTTGGGCACGTCGCAGCGGAATGCCTCATACGGGTCAACAGGAATCTCGAGGCGGTTGAGGTTCAGTCCGTAATCGGGCCCGAAGAGCGCCGGCACGTCGGTATATTTGTATCTCTCCACCTTCTTCGTGGGGAATCCGAGTCGCTTGAAGTCCTCGAATGCAGCGTCTCTCAGGTCGTTCATCACGCGCGGGGCGTGCTGCACTATCATCTGGCGGCACTGCTCATAGAGTTCTATGTATTGTTTTTCGCTTTGCATCTTTCTGGGTGATTAATGAAACTACTCGTCCACTTCGGCCTTGATCCAGTCGTAGCCGCGCTGCTCTATCTCCTTGGCGAGCTCCGGGCCTTCGGTCTTCACTATCCTACCCTTGTAGAGCACGTGTACCACGCTCGGCTTGATCATGTCGAGCAGTCGCTCGTAGTGGGTGATGACGATGGTTGACTTCTCCGGCGTGTGCATCTTGTTCACGCCTTCTGCCACGATGCGCATGGCGTCAACATCGAGTCCGGAGTCGGTCTCGTCGAGGATGGAGAGCTTAGGGTCGAGCATTGCCATCTGGAATATCTCGTTGCGTTTCTTCTCGCCTCCCGAGAAACCTTCGTTGACGGAGCGGTTGGAGAGCTTGCTGTCGAGCTCCACCACCTTGCGCTTCTCGCGCATGAGCTTGAGGAAATCGCCTGCCGAGAGGGGTTCCTTGCCTTCATACTTGCGCTTCTCGTTGATGGCGGCGCGCATGAAGTTGGTCATGCTGACGCCCGGTATCTCCACCGGATACTGGAACGAGAGGAAGAGTCCCTCGTGGGCACGGTCTTCGGGTGCCATCTCCAGCAGGTTCTTGCCGTTGAAGAACACTTCGCCTTCTGTCACTTCATACAATGGGTTGCCCACGAGCACTGCGCTCAGTGTGCTTTTTCCGGAACCGTTCGGTCCCATGATGGCATGAGTCTCGCCGTCTTTCACGGTGAGGTTGATGCCTTTCAGTATTTCTTTGTCGCCTATCCTGGCGTGGAGGTTTCTTATTTCTAACATGATGAGATTGTTTTTTTCTTTTTAGGACTAATTTTTATCCCACGGTACCTTCCAACGATACGCTCAGCAGCTTCTGTGCCTCTACCGCGAACTCCATCGGGAGCTTGTTGAGCACTTCCTTGGCGTAGCCGTTCACGATGAGACCCACGGCCTGCTCCGTCGGGATGCCGCGCTGGTTGCAGTAGAAGAGCTGCTCCTCGGAGATTTTGGATGTCGTGGCCTCGTGTTCTATCACTGCCGTATCGTTGTGTATGTCCATATACGGGAAGGTGTGGGCTCCGCAGTCGCTGCCCAGCAGCAGGGAGTCGCACGAGGAATAGTTGCGGGCGTTGTCGGCGTTTGCCGTGGCGCGCACCAGTCCGCGGTAGGAGTTCTGGCTGTGGCCGGCGGAGATTCCCTTGGATATGATCGTAGACTTGGTGTTCTTGCCGATGTGTATCATCTTCGTGCCGGTGTCGGCCTCCTGGTAGTTGTTGGTCACGGCAACACTGTAGAACTCCGCCACGGAGTTGTCGCCGCGCAACACGCACGACGGGTATTTCCATGTTATCGCCGAACCGGTCTCCACCTGTGTCCACGAGAGCTTGGAGTTCACTCCGCGCAGGTCGCCGCGCTTCGTCACGAGGTTAAGCACTCCGCCCTTGCCGTTCTCGTCGCCAGGATACCAGTTCTGCACCGTGGAGTATTTCACCTCGGCATTGTCCTTCACGATAATCTCCACGATTGCGGCGTGGAGCTGGTTCTCATCGCGCATCGGGGCGGTGCAGCCCTCAAGATACGACACGTAGGAATCGTCTTCGGCGATGATGAGCGTGCGCTCGAACTGTCCCGTGTTCCTCGCATTGATACGGAAATAGGAGCTCAGCTCCATCGGGCAGCGCACTCCCTTGGGGATGTATACAAACGACCCGTCGCTGAACACGGCGCTGTTGAGGGCGGCATAGAAGTTGTCGCGGTATGGCACCACGCTTCCCAGGTATTCCCTCACCAGGTCAGGGTGCTCCTTGATGGCGTCGCCTATCGAGGAGAAGATCACTCCCTTCTCGGCGAGCTTCTCCTTGAACGTGGTCTTCACCGACACGGAGTCCATGATGGCGTCCACGGCGGTGCCGCTAAGCGCCAGACGCTCCTCGAGCGGTATGCCGAGCTTGTCGAATGTCTTCATCAGCTCGGGGTCTATCTCCTTGTTCTCGGGCTTCTTGGCCAGCGGGTCGGCATAATAGGATATGGCCTGGTAGTCCACCGGAGGCACGTTGACGTGGCCCCACTTCGGCTCCTGGAGCGTCTTCCAGTAGTTGTATGCCGTCAGTCGGAATTCGAGCATCCACTCCGGCTCGCCCTTCTTCCGGGAGATGAGCCTTATGATGTTCTCGTCGAGTCCTTTCTCGATGATGTCCGTATGCACGTCAGTGGTGAAGCCGAACTCGTATTTCTGCTCCGCCACCTGCTTGACGAACTCATTGTTCTTATCTTTGATTTCCATTTTCTTTTGTTAACCGGAGACTTCGCGCCCCCATAATACGGCAGTCTGCCGACTGCCCTTTGTCATGACTTTTAAAACATTTATAAATGTGGTTGCAAAGTTAATATTTTATTATAAAAGTAGCAAGAAAAACATATTCTTTACCCATGTTTCCACATGGAATGGACTTCAGGGGGCGGCATAAAGCCGCAATCGGGTTGAAATCAGACTATATGTGGCGGTGGGGGTTATCTCCTTTACCTCCAATGAAAGATTTGGATTCAACTCGTCTACTCGTCTACTCGTCAACTTAAAAAAACAAACCTCCTTGTCAACTCGTCTACCTGTCAACTCGTCAACTAAAAAAACTTTTTTTCTTTTTTTACCCTCACACCCTCACTTTTCGTCTGAAACGC
>OLSD01000853.1_pt1 | contig 28258 bp, 28 predicted proteins | sample 1672211 | NCBI WGS metagenome assembly OLSD01 (sample SAMEA3136659, study PRJEB25190) | human gut metagenome | reverse complement strand
CGGCAGCGCCGCGCTGTCATTCCGAGCCAGTGACCGTGTCACTGGCGTGGGAATCAGTCTCCCGGCGCGGCAGCGCCGTACCGGACAAGAAAAAACGCCCTTCGGGGCGTTTTTTCTTGTTGACAAAGGCAGCATGTGTGTATATAATAAGCATACGATTAGAAAACGAATTTTGCTTAGGAGGCGGTGCTATGACACAGCGGGAGCGTCAGCTGCTGGAATGGATACGGGAAAATCCCCTGATCTCTCAACAGGAGCTGGCGGACAAGGCGGGCATCACCCGCTCCAGCGCCGCCGTTCACATCTCCAACCTGATGAAAAAGGGATACATCGCCGGGCGTGGCTACCTGCTGCGGGAGGCGCCCTACATCGTGGTGGTGGGCGGCGTGAATATGGACATCGGCGCGGTGTCCGCCGCGCCGCTGGTGGCGCGGGACTCCAACCCCGGCCGGGTGACCACGTCGCTGGGCGGCGTGGGGCGGAACATCGCCCACAACCTGTGCCTGCTGGGGGAGCAGGTGTCTATGGTCACGGTGCTGGGGCAGGACAGCTTTGCCCAGTCCGTGCGGGAAAACGCGGCGGATATCGGCCTTGACCTGACCCACAGCGCGGTGATCCCCGGCGGGCGCACGGGCACGTACCTGTTCATCGACGGCTGCGACGGCGACATGGCGCTGGCGGTGAACGACATGGGCATCTACGAGCACATCACGCCGGAGTTCCTGCGCCAGCGGCTGGATTTCATCAACCACGCCGGTCTGGTGGTGGTGGAGACGAACCTGCCGGAGGCGTCGCTGCAATGGCTGTGCCAGCACTGTACTGCGCCCATCCTGGCCGACCCGGTGTCCACCATCAAGGCGCCCAAGCTGCTGCCGGTGCTGGATAAGCTGACGGCGCTGAAGCCCAACCGCATGGAGGCCGAGCTGCTCAGCGGCGTGCCCATCCGGGACGAGGCGGACATCGAAAAGGCTGCCGCCGCCCTGCTGGACAGGGGCGTGGAGCAGGTGTATATCTCCCTGAGCGGCGACGGGCTGTACGCCGCCGACCGGCAGGGACACAGCGTGCGGCTGCCCTGCCCGAAGGTACAGGTGGCCAATGCCACCGGCGGCGGCGACGCTATGGCCGCGGCGCTGGCCGCGTGCATCGCCCACGGAAGGCCGCTGGCCGAGTGCGCGCGGATGGCCGCCGGCGCGGGCGCGCTGGCGTGTACGGCGGCGGAGACGATCCACCCCGGCATGAGCTGGGAGAGCATCGAATACATCGTGAACACTGCGAAATAACACATCTGCATAGATCATAAGGAGGAACGTATTATGAACCGTTATCTGGATGTCGCCCCCGAGGTGCAGGAGGCTCTGAAGGCCGGTAAGCCCGTTGTGGCGCTGGAGAGCACGATTATCTCCCACGGCATGCCCTATCCCCAGAACGTGGAGACGGCGCTGAACGTGGAGAAGATCATCCGCGACGGCGGCGCGGTGCCCGCCACCATCGCCATCATCGGCGGACGGCTGAAGGCCGGCCTGACGCCGGAGGAGATCGACTATCTGGGCAAGACCGGCGCGGGCGTCACCAAGGCCAGCCGCCGCGACCTGCCCATTCTGGTGGCCGAGGGACGCGACGGCGCCACCACCGTGACCACCACCATGATGATCGCGGCCATGGCGGGCATCTCCGTGTTTGCCACCGGCGGCATCGGCGGCGTGCACCGCGGCGCCGAGACCACCATGGACATCTCCGCCGATCTGGAGGAGCTGGCGCAGACCCCTGTGATGGTGGTGTGCGCAGGCGCCAAGTCCATTCTGGATCTGGGTCTGACGCTGGAGTATCTGGAGACTCACGGCGTGCCCGTCATCGGCTATCAGACCGAGGAACTGCCCGCCTTCTATACCCGCAAGTCCGGCTTCAAGGTGGACTACCGTCTGGATACGCCTGAGCAGCTGGCGCAGGCCTTCCACGTCAAGCAGGAGCTGGGTCTGCGGGGCGGCATGCTGGTGACGAACCCCATCCCCGAGCAGTACTCCATGGACGCGGACGTGATCAACAAGGCCATCGACGAGGCGGTGGAGGAGGCCAAGGAGCAGGGCATCCACGGCAAGGCCACCACGCCGTTCCTGCTGGCCAAGATCAAGGACATCACCGGCGGCAGCAGTCTGGCTGCCAATATCCAGCTGGTGTACAACAACGCGAAGCTGGCCGCGGCCACGGCCTGTGAGCTGGCCAAGCTGAAAAAGTGAACGGCGGCGCTGCCGCGTCCGCTTCCGGCGGCTGGACGGTGCTGCTGGTCTGGCTGGCCGTCATCAACCTGCTGACCTTCATCGTCTACGGCGCGGACAAGCGCCGGGCGAGAAAGGGCAAATGGCGGGTGCCGGAAAAGACGCTGTTTCTGCTGCCGCTGCTGGGCGGAAGCATCGGCGCGCTGCTGGGTATGCGGGTGTTTCACCACAAGACGAAGCACTGGTACTTCGTCTGGGGCATACCGGCCATCCTGCTGGCGCAGATCGCGCTGGCGGTATGGATATATACCAAATAAGGAGGGCATCCTGATATGGTACGCAAGGCGACAGAGGCGGACATCCCCGCCGTGACCGCCATCTACGATGCGCTGCTGGACAGGGAGGAGCAGGGTCTGCTGTCCACCGGCTGGACGCGGGGCGTGTACCCCACGGAGCAGACGGCGCGGGACGCCCTGCGCGCCGGGACGCTGTACGTCATGGAGCGCGAGGGCCGCGTGACGGCCGCCGCCAAGATCGACCAGAGCCAGATGGAGCAGTACAGCCGGTGCCGCTGGCAGCATGACGCGCCGCCGGAGCAGGTGCTGGTGCTGCACACGCTGGTGGTGGATCCCACCGTAAAGGGCAGAGGCTGCGGCACGGCATTCGTCCGCTTCTACGAGGAGCTGGCGCGGACGACAGGCCGCCCGTACCTGCGCATCGACACCAACGCCCGTAACACGCCCGCCCGCGCCCTGTACGCCAGGCTGGGCTATACCGAGGCCGGCATCGTGGCGGGCACGTTCAACGGCATCCCCGGCGTGGAGCTGGTATGCCTGGAAAAGAAAGTGTAAAAAGGAGGTGCCGGAAATGGCATTGATCCATGTAAACGAGAGCGACTTCCGCGAGAAGGTACTGGAGTCCGGCGGCACGGTGCTGGTGGACTTCTGGGCCAACTGGTGCGGTCCGTGCCGGATGCTGGGGCCCGTGCTGGAGCAGGTGGCCGCCGACCATCCGGAGATCACCGTGGCCAAGGTGGACGTGGACGAGAACATGGGATTGGCTGCGGCCTACGGCGTGGAGAGCATCCCCATGCTGCTGGTGTTCAAAAACGGCCAGCTGACGGACAAGTCCATCGGTTTTGTCTCCCAGCCGGAGATAGAAAAGCTCATCGGATAAAAAACGCCCGTAACCCTGCGGTTACGGGCGTTTTTTGCCTTGACAGTCGCACATTTCGCGGGTACAATGGGCAAAAATCATCCCCGGATATTCCAAGGAGGTAGTGCTATGAACATCGGTCTGCTGGGCTTTGGCGTGGTAGGCGGCGGCGTATGGGAGCTGGCCGCGGAGCGAGACGATATCTGCGTGAAGCGGGTGCTGCTGCGCAGTCCCAAGGCGGGGCTGCCGGAGAGCGCCGTCACCTTTGACGTGAACGACATCCTCGACGACGACACCATCGACACGGTGGTGGAGGTCATGGGCGGGTTGCACCCGGCCTATGAGTACGTCACCGCCGCCATGGAGCGGGGCAAGCATGTGGTCACAGCCAACAAAGCGCTGATCGCTGCGTACTATACGGAGCTGACCGCGCTGGCGGCGAAGCAGGGCGTGGCGCTGCGCTGCACCGCCGCCGTGGGCGGCGGCATCCCGTGGCTGGTGAATCTGGAGCGGGTGAAGCGGCTGGATACGGTGTGCGCCGTGGGCGGCATCATGAACGGCACCACCAACTTCATCATGGACGCCATGCACAAGGCGGACGTGGACTTCCCGGCCATCCTGAAGGAGGCGCAGGCGCTGGGCTACGCCGAGGCCGACCCCTCGGCGGACATCGACGGCGACGACATCCGGCGCAAGCTGTGCATCTCCGCCAACATCGCCTTTGACGCGGCGCTGGAGGAGAAGGCCATCCCCACCTTCGGTATCCGGACGGTGACGGCGGCGGATATCGCGGCCTTCAAGTCCCACGGCTTCGCCTGCAAGCTGCTGGCCAGAGCCGAAAGCGCCCAGGACGGCGTGTGCGCTTATGTGGAGCCGGCGCTGGTGGGCGCGGACGATCTGGAGGCGGCGGTGCCCGCCAACTTCAACCTCATCACCTACGAGGCGGAGAAGCTGGGACGCCAGAGCTTTTACGGGCAGGGCGCCGGCCGGTTCCCCACCGCCAGCAACGTGGTGCAGGACTGCCTGACGGTGCTCTCCGGCAGGCGTGGCTTCTACACGGACAAGGCCGCACCTGCGGCGCTGGTGGGCGGCGAAGCGCACCCCTACTATGTGCGCACGGCCTCTCCCGACGACTTCCTGCGGGCGCACACGGCGGAGACGTGGGAAAACGGCGCGGTGGTCACCGGCGCTGTGGACGTGTGCGAGATGCTGGCCTGGGCGAAGGCGCAGCGGGAGAAGGATCCCGCCGTGTTCATCGCGGGCATACGGTGAAAAAGCGCGGCCCCCCGTTCCGGGGAGCCGCGTTCTTGCAAAAATCAGCCTTGTAAAACACTCTGCTTTGGGTTATAATACTATTTACTGCAAAATTTACCGCAAAAATACACAGAAAAAGGTGAAACGATATGGAACGTATGAGGATCGCAGCGATCTTTGCCGATCAGGAAGCGCTGAGCGGCAAGGAAGTTACCGTGTGCGGCTGGGCGCGCACCATCCGGGATATGAAGACCTTCGGCTTTATCGAGCTGAACGACGGCTCCTGCTTCAAGAATCTGCAGGTGGTCATGTCCGCCGAGGAGCTGGACAATTACAAGGACATCGCGGCGCAGAACGTGGGCGCGGCGCTGATCGTCAAGGGCACCGTGGTGCTGACGCCGGACGCCAAGCAGCCGCTGGAGGTCAAGGCGCACTCCATCCAGGTGGAGGGCAAGTCCACGCCGGACTATCCCCTGCAGAAGAAGCGTCACAGCGTGGAGTTCCTGCGCACCATCCAGCACCTCCGTCCCCGCACCAACCTGTTTTCCGCCACGTTCCGCGTCCGCTCCGTGGCGGCCTACGCGGTGCATGAGTTCTTCCAGAGCCGGGGCTTCGTCTATGTGCAGACGCCCATCATCACCGGCAGCGACTGCGAGGGCGCCGGCGAGATGTTCCAGGTGACCACCCTGGATCTGAACAACGTCCCCAAGACCGAGGACGGGCAGGTGGACTACTCCCAGGACTTCTTCGGCAAAAAGACCAGCCTGACCGTGTCCGGCCAGCTGAACGCCGAGAACTTCGCCATGGCCTTCGGCGATGTGTACACCTTCGGCCCCACCTTCCGCGCCGAAAATTCCAACACCCAGCGCCACGCCGCCGAGTTCTGGATGATCGAGCCGGAGATGGCCTTCTGTGATCTGGCCGGCGACATGGACGTGGCCGAGGCCATGATCAAGCATATCATCCGCCGGGTGCTGGAGCGCTGCCCGCAGGAGATCGAGTTCTTCAACAGCTTCGTGGACAAGGGGCTGAAGGAGCGTCTGGAGCATGTGGCCTCCAGTGATTTCGGCCGCGTCAGCTATACCGACGCGGTGGAGATCCTGAAGAAGAACAACGACAAGTTCGACTATAAGGTGGAGTGGGGCACCGACCTCCAGACCGAGCACGAGCGCTATCTCACCGAGCAGGTCTACAAGAAGCCTGTGTTCGTCACCGACTATCCCAAGGAGATCAAGGCGTTCTACATGCGCCTGAACGACGACGGCAAGACCGTGGCCGCGGCGGACTGCCTTGTCCCCGGCATCGGCGAGATCATCGGCGGCAGCCAGCGCGAGGAGCGTCTGGAGCTGCTGGAGAGCCGCATTCGGGAGCTGGGCATGAAGCCGGAGGACTACTGGTGGTACTGCGACCTGCGGCGTTACGGCAGCTGCCGTCACGCGGGCTTCGGCTTGGGCTTCGAGCGCATGGTGATGTACCTGACGGGCGTCAGCAACATCCGCGACGTGGAGCTGCATCCCCGCACCGTGGGCAACGCGGAATTCTAAGAAAAACACACAAGGCGCACCCTCCGGGGTGCGCCTTTAGACTGTCGAAAAACTGTCATTTGTAGGGGACGGCGTCCCCGACGTCCCGTTGTAGGGGCGTTTCTCTTTCCGTCTGACCGCCCCATATAGCGAGGAACGTCGGGAAAGGGCGCGGCAATACGCCAAAAAGACAATGCGGCTGAACCGCTAAAAAGATATGGAAATGTTCACATCTGTATGGTATAATTCTCTTAATGCAGTTCGACAATCGGAATTGTGAAGTTCAAATATCTTGATAAAAAAACAATCGGAACTTAAGAACGGAGGTCAATTATGAAAAAGGTGTGGTGCATTATTTTATCCATAGTAACGGTAATGAGCCTTTCAGCCTGTGGAAAGGAAGAATCAGCACTTGTAAAACAATATGGGCAAGAAATGGTAAAATATTATGGGGAAGAAAAAGTCAAAGAAATGGACATCAAGTGTAGCGATGAGGCGCAACTGCAGGTTGCGAATAACCTTGTGGAAACGGCCAAAAGCAATTTGTCTTATTGTGGGTCAAAAAACAATGTAGATACAGATAGTTGCGGTGCGTTGAAAAAGTATTTTTATTTTGATGAAAATGTAAAAAAGGCAGAAGCTACGATTGAACTTATTACAACGGAACAACATGATGGAAAGGGATATGTTTGGGTTAAGTATTCCGCAAACTATTATGATGCGAATAATGACTTAGTAATGGGTATGGGTGAAACTTATTCCCGTTGGGATATTGAAGAAAAAGATGGAACTTGGGTCGTTATTGCCATTGATGAAATGGCATAAAACGGAAACTATACTCCTAGTTTGCCGCGCAGCCAACAGCCCCCTAACAACTGAATACCTCACCCACCAAGGGCAGCTATTTTCGCACAGAAAACGGCTGCTCTTTTCGTTTGCCTATGATCAGAAAGGAGCGACCAACTATGACAAAGCCAAGAGAGAAAACCCGTGAGGAATTGCAAGCCGAGATCGAGGACGGAAACAAGAAAAGGCGCAGCACTCAGCTACGCCCCGGAACGCCTTGCAGTATGAACTTTGCGGGAAATAAAAAGCAGAGTGTCCATTACAGGATACTCAGATCCTATAAGGACACTCTGCATGGTCCGAGTGTCGAGATTCGAACTCGAGGCCTCTTGAACCCCATTCAAGCGCGATACCAAACTTCGCCACACCCGGATATTCAGTTCTGTTTCACACAGCCAGATAAGAATACCACATCTTCCGCCAATTTGCAAGCCTTATTTTGAATTTTTTTCAAATTTCTTCGTCGGCTTTTTGTTGACAAAGCCGACGATACATGGTAATATAATATTCGCGTTTGGCACGAGAGACGCTTTTGCACACGGAGAGATGGCTGAGTGGTCGAAAGCACCGGTCTTGAAAACCGGCGATGTGAAAGCATCCGTGGGTTCGAATCCCACTCTCTCCGCCAGAAAACAGAATACGCGGAAGTACCCAAGTGGCCGAAGGGGCTCCCCTGCTAAGGGAGTAGGCCGTCAAAAGCGGCGCGAGGGTTCAAATCCCTCCTTCCGCGCCAAACCCCGGAAACCTTGTGATCGCAAGGCTTCCGGGGCTTTCTTTTTCCGCTGCCGCTGAGCACGGCAAAAAACGCAAGGGCGGACACCTCTGTCCGCCCTCGTATGACTGCCCTCCACGGGCGAGTCCAACCCTACCATACCACCATCTGCCCGCCAATGCAAGAAAAACTTTCCCTTCCGCAACAATTTCTCCCTAATTCTCCATATTATCCGATAATTCCGGTGAAATATCTCCGTTTTGCCCCGTTGACAGCGGGGCGGCGGAGGTGTACCATCGGAGCATATTTTTTTAGAGTGGGAGATGGTGGGATGAAGTACATATTTGTCACCGGCGGTGTGGTGTCCGGTCTGGGAAAGGGTATCTGCGCCGCGTCGCTGGGACGGCTGCTGAAGCAGTGCGGCCTGCGGGTGCGCAACCAGAAGTTTGACCCCTACTTGAACGTGGATCCCGGCACCATGAGCCCCTACCAGCACGGCGAGGTGTTCGTTACCGACGACGGCGCGGAGACGGATCTGGATCTGGGGCACTACGAGCGGTTTGTGGACGAGTCGCTGACCGGCGACAGCTCCGTGTCCTCCGGCAAGATATTCTGGTCGGTGCTGAACCGGGAGCGTCAGGGCGGCTATCTGGGCGGCACGGTGCAGATCATCCCCCATGTCACCGACGAGATCAAGCGCCGCCTGTACGCCATGGACGACGGCCGCACCGACGTGGTCATCGCCGAGATCGGCGGCACCGTGGGCGACATCGAAAGCCAGCCCTATCTGGAGGCCATCCGTCAGGTGGCGGCGGAGCAGGGAAGGGGCAACGTCCTCTACATCCATGTGCCGCTGGTGGTGTCCATCCCCGGCAGCGGCGAGCTGAAGAGCAAGCCCACCCAGCACTCGGTAAAGGAGCTTCTCAGCGTGGGCATCCAGCCGGATGTGCTGGTCTGCCGCACCGACAGTCCGCTGCCCGAGGACATGCGGCGGAAGATCGCCCTGTTCTGCAACGTCAGCGAGGACTGCGTGATCCAGAACCTCACCGCCTCCACCCTGTACGAGGTGCCGCTGCTGCTGGAAAAGGAGGGGCTGTGCCGCGTGGTGTGCCGCAAGCTGGGCTTGGACGCCGGCGAGCCGGACATGCGCCATTGGCACGAGCTGGTGGGACAGATCCACCGCGCCACCCGCCCCGTGACCATCGCGCTGGTGGGCAAGTACACGGAACTGCACGACGCCTACCTCAGCGTGGCGGAGTCCCTGTTCCACGCGGGGACCGCCTGCGGCGCACGGGTGGATATCCGCTGGGTGGACTCCCAGCACCTGACCGCGGAGAACATCGCCGACGCTCTCGCCGGCTGCAAGGGCATTCTGGTGCCCGGCGGCTTCGGCGACCGGGGCATCGAGGGTATGATCCTGGCGGCGCAGTACGCCCGTGAGAACCGCATCCCCTATCTGGGCATCTGCCTGGGTATGCAGATCGCGGTCATCGAGTTTGCCCGCCATGTGGCCGGCTGGACGGACGCCCACAGCGCTGAGTTCGACTCCGCCACCGCCCATCCCGTCATCGACCTGATGCCCGATCAGGTGGGCGTCACCGCCAAGGGCGGCACCATGCGCCTTGGCAAGTACCCCTGTCTGCTGACGGCGGGCACCAGGGCGCAGGCGGCCTACGGCCAGAGCGAGATCTGGGAGCGCCACCGCCACCGCTACGAGTGCAGCAACGTGTTCCGCCCGGCGCTGGAGGAGGCGGGGCTGCGCATCGCCGGTACGTCCCCGGATGGCCGTCTGGTGGAGATGGTGGAGCTGCCGGAGCACCCGTGGTATGTGGGCTGCCAGTTCCACCCGGAGTTCAAGAGCCGCCCCGACCGCCCCCACCCCCTGTTCCACGGCTTCGTCGCCGCCGCATTGGAGCAATAACGATAAAAAAGAGAGCCGCTCCCACCGGAGCGGCTCTTTCGCGTGCGAACAGACCCTGTAGGGGACGGCGTCCTGCAGTGGAGCGCAGCGGAACAAATGCCCTTGGGGTACGACGTCCCGCTTCGCGCGGTTCCTGTTCTGCCTTGTAGGGGCGGACTACCCTGTCCGCCCTGGATGATCGCCGCACCCCGTAGGGCGGAACCCATGTGCCCCGCCGTTCCCAGCGCGCCGCGTTGTCATTCCGCGCCAGTGCGCGCCGCGAAGCAAGTGCCCTTGGGGTACACACTGGCGCGGGAATCCGCCTCTTCGGGCTGGGGAGAACGGATTGCCGCGTCGCTTCGCTCCTCGCAATGACAGAGTGTGTAGGGGACGGCGTCCCCGACGTCCCGTTTTGCGCGGTTTCTGTTCTGCCTTGTAGGGGCGGACGCCTTTGTCCGCCCTGGATGACCGCCGCACCCCGTGGGGCGGGACCCATGTGTCCCGCCGTTCCCAGCGCGGAGCGCTGTCATTCCGAGTTTGTAGGGGCGGACGACCCTGTCCGCCCCGTGTCACTGGATCGGGAATCCGCCCCCAGCGCTTACGGCTGCATGGCGGCAGCGGTGGCCGGGTCAAGGTAATACTCCCCATCGCCGCCCCGGTAGTAGATATTCTGGATAAACCCGTGGAGGTCATACTCCACCTTGGTGTTGGGCTCCGCCGCTATGGTGTACATCTCCTCCGGGAAGATGTCCTCCCGGCTGTTGATCTCCTCCTCGGTCAGGTCGCCGCCGCTTTCCACAGTGCGGTTCAGGTGGGCGTCGTAGTACACCACGGAGTAGTCCTGCATCCACATGGGGATATAGACCACCTTCGTGCCGGTCTGCCCGTCCTCCTGCGTCTGGGAGATGCCCTCCACCGGCGGCACGTCGCCTTCATCGGCGGGCAGCGTCTGTGCGCCGCAGGCACTCAGCGTCAGCAGCGCCAACAGGCACGCGATAACGGTGATTTTTTTCATGATCTTAACTCCTTTCGCTCTCATACATGCTCTCTGCCGTGGACACCAGCTCCTGTCGGGACTGACCGCCGATCAGCAGGAACAGGCAGTTGGCTCGCTCGTCCACCCACACCAGCGCCGCAGCGCCCTCCGGGATGGACACCTGATGGAAATGCACGGGGTCGCTTCCCCGATAGAACCACAGGCCGCAGCCGTGCTGCACCTGCGGAGAGGCGCCCTTTGCGGGTAATATGCGGTATAGCCGGGCGGACAGGCCATGTACGGTCACATTCTCCGTCTCGTAGTCCTCCGGCTCGCCCGCCCCGCCCGTGGGACGCTGCCCCGTCTCCGTGGAGGAGAGGCCGCCGGTGCTGTTGCTTCGCAGCTCCACGCTGATGGGCTCGTCGCCGGTCATGGGCACGGCCTCAAACAGCAGATCGCCCTGTGAGGACGTCCAGCGCATGACCCGGATGCCGTTCTCCCTGCCGGTAAAGTCGCCCGACAGGACATAGCCCAGCGGGGCGGTGGGGGTGTAGTCCTGCACCGTGTCCCCGGCGTCCGCCGGGGTGATGCGGTAGGCTGTTACCAGCTCCGTTATCTGCACGAACCAGCGGCTCACCGCCGCCCGCGCCACCGGACTGGCCGCCAGTATTACCCCGCAGGACAGGCACACCGTCACCAGCGCGGCCGCTGTTCTCTGCCACATTCTCCGGCGGCTCTGCCGCCGCGCGCCCTGTTGTACCACCGGCTCCATCCGCCGGGCGAACTCCGGCGAAGGCGGGGCAACCGTCTCCGGCAGCTCAGATGCCAGCAGTGCCGCCATCCGCTGCGCGCCCTGCCGCAGCGCACGTTCGTATGTGATATCTGTCATACAGTCAATCCTTCCTTTTCCAGCTCCTGCCGCAGAGCGGCCTTAGCCCGCTGCTGCAGCTTCTGCCCGGCGCCGTAGGACATGTCCATCAGCGCCGCCGTCTCCCGTGCGGAGTAGCCGCAGCCGTACCGCAGCAGCAGCGCCTCCCGGTACCGGGGGTTCAGCCGCCCCATGGCGTCCGCCACCGGCTCGCCGCAGGGCGGCGGCGTCACCAGGGCCGCCGTTTCGTCAAAGGGTGCGCCGTCCCGCCGCGCCTGCTGCCGCAGGATGTCGATGCATTTGCGCTCCACGGTCACCACCAGATAGGCCTCCAGCTGCGTCTCCGGCAGCTTCGCCAGCCGGGAAAAGCGCTCCGCCAGCGCCAGAAACGATTGCTGCACCGCGTCCTCGGCATCCGCCTGAGCAGACAGCCTCCGCCGCGCCAGCGCCAGCATCCGCCCGCAGCAGGTGCTGTATACGTCCTCGAAGAGCCGCCGCTCCTCCGCGCTCTCCAGCGCCGTCATGCACACCGTCAAACGCCCACCTCCCCGCAGCTTGTTGCATTCATCATAACACAGGCGGCCGCCCTGTGTCATCACTATATAAACGTCGCAGCCCCGCCGAAGCGGACAGGGGGAAGAAAAAATTTCGGAATTTTGCCGTCCTCGCCGCCCCGCGTCTATTCGTAGGGCACGCCGTCCCCGCCGTCCCGTTTCGCACGGCTCCTGTTTTGCTTTGTAGGGGCGGACGCCTCTGCCCGCCCATTGCACACACCCCTTGTGATTTCGTAGGGTACGGCGTCCTCGACGTCCCGTTTTGCGCGGTTCTTGTTCTGCTTTGTAGGGGCGGACGACCCTGTCCGCCCCGTGTCACTGGATCGGGAATCCGTTTCTTCCCGTGGGGGAGGGGCTTTTGCCCCTCCCGCGAACGGCACCCCTCCCCACAAACAAAAGCCGGGCGCTTAGGCCGCCTGGCATAAGAAAACATACGCCGCAAAAGGCGCGTTTGGCGCAGCCCCGTCGTTGCGCCGCCTTGACAGACATCCAGTATGCCTGCGGCGACGCGCCTCGGCTCTGCACAAGACGCGCTCTTTTTCGGTGCGAAGCAGTTTTGCCAAAGTAAATTCGAGCTGAAATTGGCTGCAAAAACGCCCGCATGCTGACGCATGTGGGCGTTTTTTCGGTCGATTTCAGCCGGATAGACACAGGCAAAACCGTGTGTTTTCTTGTGTCAGGCGGCCTTTCGCCCGGCTTACTCTGCCCCTTTTCCTTTTTTCCGATGCCGCTTCCGGCGCTTTGCCTTTTCCCGGCGGCACTGGAACGGCTCATGCTGGTGCGCCGCGGCAAAGGCCGCCCGCTCCGGCTCCGTCAGGGTGGGTACCACCCGCCGCCCCTGCCAGCCGTCTTTCTGCCGCGTTACCGACATCCGTACCGGGAACCGCCCGTGCTCCTGGCACCGGAACGTCCCGTAAAACACGTCTCCCTGCGGGTACCACGATTCCACCGCGCCCGGTGTGCGGCACAGAGGACAGGGCACCAGCCGCGCCTGCCGGCTGTTGAGCACCTGCTCCCGCTCTGGGAACACGCCCACCTTCTGCCGGGGCTGCCGGGGATATTCCACCGGGGAGAATCGGATGCTCCGCCTGCGGCGGGGCTTGCCGGTGGAGGGCGGCGGTACGGACGCCGCCAGTGCGTCCTTCGTCAGCCATGCGCTGACCAGCGCCGCGTACAGCGCGTCATACAGCGCGTTGTGGAACTCGTAGATCAGCGGGATGCCGCAGTATTCCGCCGCCTGCTCCAGCGCCACCCGCCGTCCGATGCCGATGCCCAGCGTCCGGCCGAAGGCCGCCTGCAGATCCACGCAGGCCGTCACCGGCGGCTCCGGCATCCGCCAATAGGCGGCGTTGGCCGCCAGCACGCCGTGATCCTGCGCGCCCCATTCCGCCCACAGGGAGTCGTCTCCGCACCAGTCCAGAAACGCCTGATACGCCGCCGGGAAGTCCAGCTCCGCCGTCAGCGCCTGCGCCGACTCCGGCAGCTTTCTCGCCACCGGCGACAGCTTGGGGTAGATGGACGGCCGGATGTGCATGTTGAACCAGTCCTGCACCGCGCCGCCCGGCTCTGCCAGCCGTACCGCGCCGATCTGGATGATCTCCTCCATCCGCCGCCCGCCAAAGGGCTGGTTCCACTCCAGATCCAATACGATCACGCCGTCTCACCTTCTCCGCGCAAAATTCGACTTAACCCTCATTATATCACGCCATCCGCTCCGGCGCAACGCTCTATACCGGACAAATATCCCGCCATCTGTCGTTTTCCACAACTTTCCGCCCCGCTCCTTGTGACAAATCACAAAATTACCGATACTATGCAAGCAGGGAATTGTTTTTCCCGGCCAGAGGTTTATACTGTACATTTGCAAAATAAGAGGTACTGTGTCTTTTGCCGACAACTATCTCACGGGAGGAAACGTCATGAAAAAACGGATACTCGCTATGCTGCTGTCAGTGGTCATGCTGGCCTCGACAGTGGAGCTCACCAGTCTGCTGACGGGGACGAACATCCTCGCCGGCACGGAAGCGCCCGCCGTCACCGATACGGCGCCCACCTCCGACACCGACACCGCCTCCGGCGGTCAGCGCATCACCGACAAGGACACGGCGGCCATCCGCCTGTCCGGCTCGGAGCTGTCCGTCTCCGGCGACATCGAACCGGACGCGGCGCAGCCCTCCTCCGGCGGCACAGCCACGCTGGACGAGAACAACGCCCTGACCATCCCCTACGATCTGGCCTTCCCGGAGGAATTCGCCAGCGACGACTGTCTCTACGCCGGCGACCAGATCATGGTCAAGTTTGCCCGCGGCTTCCGCGGCAAGCTGAACACCACCCTTGTCCGCGCCGGCATTACCGGCCTTGAAAAGCTCATGGACACCTCCACCGGCGTCTGGTACATCGCCTCCGTCACCGTCACCGTGGTGCAGCCGGCGGAGAGCATTGCCTTTGAGGAGAGCGTCTACGTCACCACCGTGGAACAGACGGACGATGACCTGAAGCTGACCATCACCCCGGCCACCGCCACCGAGCGGGACGTCACATGGGAGTCCTCCAACCCGGACGTCTGCGAGATGGGCGCCGACGGCCAGCTCATCAAGCATAAGAACGGCACGGCCACCCTCCGCGCCACCCTTGTGGGCGCCGACCTGTCCGCCGAGCTGGTGGTCTGCATCTCCGATGCACCCCCGTCCGCCCAGGTGGAGGATATACAGTATATCAGCTATAATAGTAAAAATACGTACTACGCCCGGCTCAGCGATGGTACCCTCTGGCGCTGGGGCAAGGGCTACATGACGCCCCAGAAGCTGAACTTCTCCGATGTGGACGACTTTGCGGTAGGCAGCAATTACGAATATGGCATCTATATCCTCTCCGGCGGAACCCTGCAATGCTACAATATGGACGGCACTGTGACGGCCAACAGCTTCAACTACGGCAAGCCAATGACCGGCGTGAAGAAGATCGCCGCGCGTAATAACGAGGAGTCTTCTCAATGCAGTTACTATGCCCTAAAGCAGGACGGCTCCGTCTGGGCGTGGGGCAGAAATCAGTATGGCCAGTTGGGTGACGGTACTACCACTGGTCACGACCAAGCGGTACAGATGGACATCTCCGAGCCGATCGTGGACGTGATCGGTCGGGATGATTACACCGTATTCCTGACCGAGAGCGGCAACCTGTACGGCATAGGAGAGGGCTTCGGCACCACGCCGGTGCTGATCACCGACGGTGTCAGCGCCATCAAGAAGGATTATGTCGATAACGTCAACAGAGGATACTTTACCGCTCAGAAGGGGCAGACCCTGTACTATTATGGTAAAGGCGGTGTGGAGCGCACTCTACCTGTGCAGGGAAGCAGCCAAGCGGTCAATTACTACAACGATTTCTACATTCAGAACGGCAGCGTGTTTGGCAAAACGACCAGCGGCAGCGGCAATAGCTACGGCCAATTGGGTGTGGGGGATACGGCACAACACGATGATTACGTCCAGATGCTAAAGATCACCGGCGCTCTGCAAGTCTGGAACTTCTATGGGACTACCTTCATCCAGACCGCTGACGGCTTCTACGGCACAGGCTGCAACGAAGACCGTGCGCTGGCCGACCTAACCACCGAAAACAGCGCCGTGCCCGTGCGTATCTTCTTCGGCCTGCAGGCCAACGAGGAGCCCTTCCACCTTGAGCAGACCAACATCACCAATGATATCCTCACGGATAGCGCCCTTGTGCTGGATTACAGCGAGTCGCTCCTCAAGGGCGGTAACTTCGGTACCATAACCCTCAAGGACGGCAGCGGCGAGCTTGTCTCCCTCCGCCGCACCCTCCATCTGGATAAGCTGCCCCTCACCCCCGTCTCCGGTTTCACCGACGGCATGTCCTATACCCTGACCCTCCCCGCCGGTGCCCTCCAGACAAAGTTCGGTGCCACCAGCGAGGCATTGGAGCTCACCTTCACCTACCGAACCCCCGCCCCGGCGGAGGAGGACAGTCTCACCCTCGGCAGGACCGTCCTCACCGGTGCCATTTCCCCGGAAAGTGGTACAAAAGTGGATTTAGGTGAAATTAAAGAGGCTTTTAAACTTGAATTCAAGTGCGTTTCTAACCCCGATGCAAGTATCACCTGGACAGTGGCGGATAACGCGGTCGCAATGGTAGAAAATGGCAATTTAATCGCCCTTTCCACCGGCTGCACCACCGTCACCGCCGCCCTCGACGGCACCGATCTTGCGGCCACTGCCCTGCTCTACATCAGCGAGGACGATTCTGTGACCGCGACAAAATCCGTGCAAAATGGCGCTGAAAGCACTGTTTTGTTCAGCAATGGCGCACTTTTCGCTCTGCATGCTGACGGCACGACCCAGCAGCTCTTCACCGATGCTGTGGACTTCCACTGGGACGGCGGCGCCCTCTGGGTCAAGACCGCCAACGCCCTCTACTGCGACGGCGAGCTAACAGAGGATTTGCCAATTTCTGTCAAATATACCAATTTGCTCTCCCGTACCTCCGACACGGTTTTAGTCGGCTCCCAGACCCTGATCCTGACCGCCGACAAGACCCTCTGCCAGGGCGAAAACCTCAGTAATATAGCCATTTCCGGCGGTTCGGCGAGCGCTGCCACCTCCGGCAATCAGCTGCTCATCACCCCCTCCGACCCCCTCATTTCCGGTACTTCCTACACCGTAACGATCCCCGCAAATTCCGTTTCCACCTATTTCGGCGCGCCCAACGAGGAGATCACTTTTACCTTTATTTATCTGGATACCCTGGCCGCTGACGCCGGTGACGGCAAGACCGTTCTGGCAAGCGGCACCGTCTCCGACAACGAGGCCGCGGCCGCCCGCGCATGGACGTCCGAGCGCCTGACCGCAGGCTGGAAAGCCTTCTGCGACAAGGGCTACGACACTTTGTTCTACGGCAACGCCATCCTCAACCGCTTCACGGAAAACAACGTGGAGAAGTGGCTGCGCATCACCGCACCCAGCGCCAGCAGCTACGTCCGCTACGGCATCGGCGGCAACTACTGGGGCACCGAGGGGCTCAGCGAAAAGACCAAAAAGGAGGCCATCAACAAGCAGATACTGGACTTCGATGACTATCAGTCCATGGCCGACCTGAACGAGGGCACCATTCTGGAGACGATCCCCGAGTCGGTGTGGCCGGTGGTGCGCTCCGTGTCCCTGCGGGACGCCAACGGCGAGGCGATTACCACCGTTGGTGCAGGCAAGACCACGTTCACCGTGACCTTCAACCGGGATATGGACACCGAAATGCCCTTGCAGGTGCGCTTTGGCAGCAGCTATCCCTATGCTGACTTCGAGGTAGCCGGACAGTGGATGGACAGCCGGACGTGGGAGGGCTCCACCACCATGACCTCCCTGATTGCCAACGGCATCCAGTACTGGTCCATCGCCAACGGTCGCTCCGCCGAGGGGCACCTGAAGCTCTACAAGGACTGGGGACGCTTCAGCTTCAACATCGACACCTCCTCCGCACTGGCTATGACCATGCAGGCCGAGGCCGCCGATGACGGCGTGATCCTCACTTGGGCGCAGGACGACTTCGACACGCTGGCGGGCTACAACGTCTACCGCTGCGACAGGGAGGACGGCCAGTACGCCAAGCTGAATACCTCCGTCATCCCGGCGGATATCAAGACGTTCACCGACACCAACGTGACCCCCGGCCAGATGTACTACTACAACTTCACCGTTGTCAAGACGGATCTGAGCGAGTCCGACACTTCCGGCAAGATCTCTGTCCGCGCCAAGGACACCATGGCACCCAACATCTATCACGACGGCGTGTACAGCGCCTTTACCGGCGGCAAGCTGATCATCAGCGCCACCGCCAACGACAATCTGCAGATCGACAAGGTGGAGCTGTTCTACCGCGTCACCGGCACGGAGAGCTGGAGAGCGGTGACTATGACCGCCGTCAATGACCGGTATTCCGCCGTGATCCCGTCCTCCGACGTGACCACCGACGGACTGGAATACTACATCCGCGCCTTCGACGGCGTGAACTACGCCTATAAGGGAACGGCGGAGCAGCCCTATGCCATCGCGGTCAGCGAGGCCGTGGATCGCAGCGCGCTGGGCGACGTCAACGGTGACGGCCAGATCAACGTGCTGGATGCACTGATGGTGCTGCAGGCCAGCAACGACCGGCTGAATCTGGACGCGGAGCAGTTCGCCCGCGCTGACCTGAACGGCAATAAGACGCTGGAGGCTGTGGAGGTGCTGACCATTTTGCAGTATGCCAACGGCCTCATCGGCTCCTTGACGCTGTAAGGGGGCTGTTTCATGAGAGCAAAACGCGCATCCCGGCGCGCAGCGGCACTGTTGTGTGCCGCTGCGCTGCTGGTGAATCTGATCTCCACCGCTTGGGCGGCCAGCGCCTTCCTGCGGGTGGGCAGCGCCTCCGTCGCGCCCGGCGAGACGCGCTCGGTGTATGTCAGCGGCTCCAATCTGGAGTCGCTGGCCGGTGTGCAGGGCATCGTGTCCTATGACGACACGGCGCTGGAGCTGACCGGCGCGGCGATGGTGGGAGCTTTTTCCGGGCTGGGGAGTGTGAATACCGCCACCGTTGGACGGGTGTCCTTCAACGGCACTTGTCTGGACGGCATATCCGGCTCCCAGAATATCCTGCGTCTGGACTTCCGCGTGCGGCCGGACGCCGCAGCCAAGGAATACCTGCTGGATATCCTGATCGAAAACGCCTACAACACCGGGCTGGTCGCCGTGCCGCTGAGCGGCGCGTCCGGCGTGTTCACGGTGACGGAGCCGCAGTCCACCACTGAGACGCTGTATTTTTACAGCGGCAGCAGCGTGTCCACGCTGCACAAGGGCGAGCAGGTGAGCATCACCGCCCGCACCTATGGCAGCCAGGGGCTGGCTGCCGGTAAGCTGGAATTCCGCTATGACGCCGCGCTGTTCACCTGCGTGGCGGCGGAGCCGCTGTCCGCACTGTCCGGGGCGGTGAAGTCGCTGGACGCCAGCCGGGCGGGGTATGTGTCCGCCGCCTTTGCGTCTGAGGAGGAGATACCCGGCGGCGAGCTGCTGCGGCTGACGCTGGAGGCGGTGGCCGATGTGGACGCGGATACCTCCGTGACCTTCGCGGCCTCCGAGCTGTACGACACGGCGCTGGCTGCCATGAACGGCGTCGGCTTCACTCAGGCGCTGACCCTGCGCAAGACAGAGGTAACGCCGGAGACGCCCGCTCTGCGGGTGACCATGCCCGCCGCAGCCCGCACCGATGAAACGATCACCGCTGTGGCTGTGCTGGATAGAGGCAGCGGCCTGGCTGCCGCCGATTTCTGCATTTCCTACGACACGGCGCTGCTGACATGCACCGGTGTGAAGGTGAGCGCGGGTATGGAGAGTGTGGACGGCGTGTGTATCGTGACGAATCCCAACTTTGACGGCGGTCAGGTGAAATTTACTTTTATCTGTGAGAAGGGTTTTGTGGATGAAGCGGTGCTTCTGACCATGACGTTCCAGCCGGAAAAGGAAGGGACGGTCACCCTGACGCCCACCGTTACTACATCGGCTGTCGGCGCTGACCGTCGGCCCATCGCGCTGGATATGTGCGCTGCGTCCTGCGAGGTGAAGGATCCCTTCTTCGAGGTGACGTTCCGGGATGAGGACGGCACCGTTCTCTCGCGGCAGTCGGTTCGCTATCGTGCTGCGGCTGTGCCGCCGGACGCGGTAAAAGCGCCGGACGAGGCGCATCACTATGAACTGGCCGGGTGGGGCGGCGACTATTCCAGCATCACCGCCGACGCGGAGTTCACCGCGCGGTACACAGCCATCCCTCATACCGAAGTCGTGGACAAGGCTGTAGCACCGACGTGTACTAAGACGGGGCTGACGGAAGGAAAGCACTGCTCGGTTTGTGGCGAAGTGCTGGTGGAGCAGGAAATCGTTCCGGCGCTGGGATTCACCGTTTCCGGGTCTGTTGCCGGTGCCACGGACAATGCCATGGTCACGCTGCTGAAGGATGGCGTCGTGGCGGCACGGGGTGACGTGCGGGCGGACGGCGTTTTCCTGCTGTCCGGGCTGCGGATCGGCGCGGGGACGTATACGCTGCGGGTGGACGGCGGCGGCTGCGTGGCGTGGGAAATGCCCGTTGCCCTGTCCGATGACAGCGGCAGTGCCAATGTTGCCTGTTTGCTGCTGCGCATTGGCGATGTCAACGGCGACGGCACCGGCGCGGAGGACGCGCTGCAATGCACGCTGGATCTGCAGACGCTGTACGACTATCTTGCGCTGCGGCAGGTGCCCGGTTCGTTCTGCGACAGCGCTGATGCGGCGCGGAATGAGCTGCTGGTACGGTATTTCCTGCGGCTGGCCGATGTCAACGAGGACGGGCAGGTGGACATTCTGGACTATCAGCGGCTGTATTTGCTGGCGAGAAATGGCTGATGAACATACGCAAATGCAAAAGGCGGCGCCCTGTGGGGCGCCGCCTTTGTGTGTGATAGGGTTTTGTTTTTGGGGTGCAAGGAGGGACGTCGAGGACACCGTCCCCTACGAGACGGGACGTCGGGGACGCTGTCCCCTACGAGATAGGACGTCGAGGAGGCCGGTTCCTGCGCGTTACAGGTGCTTTTCGGGGGTCTGCATGTCGCGGGCGATCTGCTTGGCGTAGCGCTCCTCCTCGCTGAACACGCAGCCGCAGTATTTCTGCATGTACAGCCCCAGCTCCCGCGCCTCCTGCTGCCCCTGACGGAAGCCGGGGCGGAAGTCGCGGTAGAGAAACGCCACGCCGTAGCGCCGTGCCATCTCCTCCGCCGTCTGGCGCAGCAGCTCATGGTCCTGGTAGGGGCTGACGAAGAGGGTGCTGGAAAAGCTGTCGAAGCCGTGCCGGGCGGCGTAGCGGGCGGTCTGCTCCAGCCGCAGGCCGTAGCATTTGCCGCAGCGGTGGTCGATGTCATCGGCCACGGCGCGGCAGAACTCCCGCAGGCCGTAGTCCTCCTGCACGATCAGCTCCACGCCCACGGAGGGGGCGTAGGCCATCAGCGTGTCGCGGCGTGCCTTGTATTCCTGATAGGGGTGGATGTTGGGGTTGTACCAGTAGGACACCGGCTCGATGCCCTCCGCCCGGAGCAGCTGGATGCAGGCCACGGAGCAGGGCGCACAGCAGGTGTGCAGCAGCGTTTTGGTCATTTGTCTTTCCTCTTTTTGAAGGGTATGTGCAGCAGATCTCGCAGCGGTCTGGCGGCGCGGGCACGGGGCTGCATCAGGGACAGGAAGCGGGCGCAGACCTGACGGAAGGGCTCCTGCTCCAGGGCGTCGAAGAATTTTGTGCGGTCTACGGACACCGGGGCGGGGGAGCGCAGCGCCTGATCCACCGCCACCGCCTCGGCCAGATCGAACCGGCGGCGGTGCAGGGGCAGGGAGTCGAAGATCTGGGCGCCCTTGGCGGTGTTTACCAGCAGCAGGGACATGCCCAGCTGCTTTTCCTGGGGGGAGATGTTGCCGCCGGTGATGTCGCACAGGGTCAGGTCGCCGGTGCGGTCGGTGCTGGTGTAGCCGCAGGTGTGGCAGGCCGGGCGCAGGAACAGGCCGCGGGTGATGCCGCGCCCCAGCTCCGAGCGCAGCAGCGGCGCGTCGTACTGCCCGCCGTTTTCAAAGGAGACGTGGAAGCGGCGCACGCTGTCGCCGCTGAGCTTGCCGCAGAAGTCCACGGTCAGGGGGCGCTGCTGCTTCACATAGGCCATGGAGCGCACCAGCTTTTCCCAGATGCCGGGGCTGCACACGCCGCTGCAGGCCACGTCGCAGGTGATGAGCCGCTCCGGGTGCTCGCCCAGATAGCGGTACAGGCCGTCCACCTGACAGGGGGTGCCGGAGAACAGCACCTGCCGCCCCTGATCCAGATACAGGCGCGCCTGCTGGTAGCTTTCGCCCACGTCGCTCTGCACGGGCTTGGCGCCCCGGAGACGGGGCAGGTCGTGGAGGTTTTTCACGGCGATGTGGCTGACCTTCAGCCCATCGTCCAGCGCCGCGCCGAACACCACGCCGCCGCCCTCCAGCACATACTCCGCCAGGGCGGAGAAGGCACCGCCGGCGGTGGAGCGGCGGCGCACGTCCTCGTCACCGTTCCATACAGCGAAGGCGGCCGGCTCTGTGCGGGGCTCCCGCTGCTTCAGAACGGGGCAGATGTGGGTGCAGTGGCCGCACTGGACGCAGCCGTCCGTCACCTGCGGGTAGAGGAAGCCCTCCCGATCCGGTATCATGCGGATGGCGCCCTTGGGACAGCCGTTGCAGCAGGCGGCGCAGCCGGTGCAGCGCTCATGGGGCGCCAGCTGGGGCGCGGTATTCAACTCGGTCATGGCGGCTACCTCCTGAATTACGCATATAGCATTATTCTACCACATGGCAGGAAAAAGCACAAGTGCGGGGAACTGTCCGTTTTTCGGGACAGTACTCCTGGTATGATGGGTGCAGTCAAGAAAAGCAGGAGCCAGGAACATACAGGAGGTGCTTTATGTATAAGTTTTTCGATTATCTGCTGCCCGATCTGCCGGTAAAGGCCATCGGCGAGCTGGCGGGCTATATCCGGCGGTTTACGGCCATGCAGCGCAGCGACATTCCGGTCGAGGGACACATGGGGGACGTGGCGTTCTGCGCCACCCAGCAGCCCTCCGGCGACGTGCGGGTACACTGGGTGCAGGTGGCGCGGCAGCGCATTCCAGTGGACGCCACGGTGTGAGAGGGGAAAAGGAAGCGCCCCCGGCGAATGCCGGGGGCACGGGTGTTTGTGTCAGGCTGCGGGGGTAGGTGCGGGTTCGGATTCGGATCCGGCAGCAGGGGTGCCAGTATCGGTGCCGGTATCGCCAGTGTCGCCGGACTCGGAGGTCCCGGCTTCACCGGTGGAACCGGACGGGGTTTCAGGGGGAACCGGTATTTTTTCGGTGTCGGTGGGGGGTTGGACGGTGGCATCGCCGGTTTCTGCGGGCGTTTCCGCATTTGTTACGGAATCATCTTCAGGCAATTTGGTTTCATCGACAACGAGGGGTTCATCCTCATTAAGGAAGCCTTCGTACATGACACTGAGTGCGGATTCCAGATCTTGCTGCGTAACGGCGGTGGAACCGACCACATTGGGCATCAGGGGATTGGCGGCACCAAATTGATTGACGGTCATGGATAGCTGAACAAGGAAGCTAGAAGTCGGGGGTACAGTTTCAGAGGATGGGGCGCGCATATACAGCGCAACAGCAATGTATTTGATAGAATCTTTGGGCAAATCGACAACACAGAGGTTGCCGCCATAGGTGTTTGAGTCAGTAGAAGAAACGCCATGTGCAGAAAGGGCATCGCCGTAAAATTTACCTTCGGCGGTGACTTGCTCCGTTTTGTCGTTGTTGTCGGTCACATCGGTGGGTGGATCAGAATCTAAAACAAGGTCGGGGATAGCGAAGTTGCACAGGGATTCGGTAATAGCTGACGATCCAAGCACCTGATAACCAAAGAATAGATTATTTCCAGATTGGTCAGCAGAAACGTCACCGAGAAGATTCAGGGAGAGACGGTAAATGGCGTAGGAAGGACTCTTGTTCTCGACCTTGAGAAACACGATCTGAGGAGTTTCGGGCGTAACAGAAATACTTCCGAAAGGATTACCGCCGTTACCGGAAAACAGTATCCAGCCTAAAGAGTCGATATTATCGTAAGAATAAGTCACATCGTTAGTTTCATTACCCTCAGACGATTCGGTACGATGTGCCAGTGCTGTATTCTGCGTGATATAGCTCGTGGTGACATTAAGGCCGCCGGCGGTGATCGTGCTGACAGCGCTGGTGACAGAGGAATCGAACCAGGCAAACGTCGTCCCCACCAACATGACTGTACTCAGAAACATGCAGAGAATGCTGACGCACAGAGAGCGGTACAGGCTGGGTTCCTTTGGCTTGCTGTTCCGAGGGCAGAGCCTGTGCGGACGATACATTTTCATAACGGTACTTCCTTTCTTATGATCTGACGCGGAGCAGCGCTTTCGGGCTGCGTTACCTGGTCTCGGCAGGCTCCGGCGCGCTTTCCGTGGTGTCGGTCTGCGGTGTTTCCGGCTGGGCGGCGGGGGCGCTGTCCGATACAGGGGCGGCGCCGCCTTCGGGGGCGTTCTGCCCCAGCTGGGCGCGCAGTGCCTGCAGCTCGGCCAGCATTTCGGCGCTCTGGCGGCGCTCCTCGGCGATCTTGTCCTTCTCCGCCTGCAGCTCGGCCATCTCCTCGCCCTTATAGCGGCGGAACAGGCGAACCGTCTCCACAGACTGGGACAGGATCAGCAGGGCGAAGGGGACGAAGATGCAGAGTATGTAGCCGGGCGTGGTTTTGAGGAAGTTGAAGAACTTGCCCACGCCGGCCAGATGCCCGGCGTACTTGCCCAGCACGTCCATGTAGGTGACAACGGCGGTGTCGTCGGTGCCGGTGGTGGTACCGTAGGTGATGAAGCCCGGCTCGCCGTCGGCAGTGGTGGTCAGGGAGCGGATCTTATGGGTGACGGTCTGGCCGTAGTTCTCGTCGTTGGTGCTGGTGAAGGCGATGATGTCGCCGGGCTGGAGCGTGGCGGGATCAACGTCGCGGGTGAGCACCAGATCGCCGGCCTTGAAGTCGGTGGCCGACATGGAGTCGGACAGGACGATGAACGCGCGGTAGCCGAATAGCTGCCGGTCGGAACGGTTGAAGGTCAGCACGGAGATCACGGTGAAGATCATCATGCAGATGGACAGCACCATCAACACGGTGGTGAAGATACGCAGGATCTTTCCGAGAGTTTCTTTCATGGGATGGCTCCTATGTTATTACTTATTTTCAAATACGGGGGGGTTGCCGTCCTCACCATTGTGAGCAGACTGAGTGGCATCGGCGCACAGATCGAACTGCAATGTGCCGTTCTGCGCGGTGTTGCCCACATCCTTCGGGAAGTAGAAAGAAATCGTCAGGTCAAGACGGGAACCGGCTCTAAGCTCCCCGGCGATTGGCGCGTTGGCAAAAGTGAGATCTTTCATCTTACCGGAGCAGAGAGGCTTATCACCGTCTTTGATAGTAATATCCAGCACGGAAGCCAAGTCACCGCTGACATTGTTGAAATACAGTTTATACCAACAATCTGCGCCCCTGTTCTCAAGGAAAAAGGTCTTGTTTACGGTCATACCCGGTTCAAAGAGAAACTTGTCGTCTTCAGTGATGACAGGCGCACCTTTACCGTCTTCAGCATCAGCACTTCCGTTCAGGTTGAGCTTAACCGTTCCGGTGGTAAAGTTACGCTCGACACTGATCTTAGTGCTGATAGCAAGGGTTGTGACAATTAGCCCCAACACCAGCAGGACAGTCAGCAAAGCGCTGCTGAGCCAGCGGCGGCGGGTGTCGGTGCGCTTGGCAGAGGTATCAGTCATGATGCTCCCCCTTTCTGCGGCGGAGCACCAGCACCGCCAGCAATGACAGGGACACCAGCGCCGCGCCGCCCATCAGGAACGGCGAGAAATCGTCGCCGGTCTTGGGCGGCTTGACGATGATCGTACCGCCGCCACCGCCGCCACCGCCGCCTCCGGTGTCATCCAATTGCCATGTCAGCAGCAGACTGAATCTCCGACCTTGGTAACGGTTGTCCGCTTCTTCGTTCAGCTTGAGAATCACGGTGTAAGGAACCTTGGCAGGAGAGGAGCCGGGGACAGAAGTGGTAACACCTTTTCCGACTTCATCAGCTAAGCCAGCCAAACCACCGCTGTAAATAACAGTATCACCTTGTTTCACAGTCATGCTCAGCTGAGAAGAAAGCTTTTCGGGTTTGTCCTCCTTCTGCACATCAAGGTCAGAACGGGGCAGTTCAGGATCATCTTTCAGCGCGGCGGTGAAGCGGATGGTAGCCGTGCCGCGGAAGCGGGCGTTTACGTCAAAAGTTTCAGTCCAGGTGTCGCCGGGCAAGAGCTGCTTGTTGACATCCATAGTGAGCTGACTGTTGGGGAGAGAGAGGTCGCCGGTCAGCGGGACTGCCGAATATCCACCCGTTTGCGGTGACGCAGTATCATCAAAAATAGCAGAAAGCGCCGTGCGGGGCAACGTCAGGGACAGCGGCTCCGCCGTCTCGATACGGTTGTCCGGCGACACAGCGTCCGGCTTGGCGCGCACAAACAACACCGCAGCCAGCACGATCAGAGCGACCAGCAGCAGGATGAGAAGCGCGATATTCAGTTTCTTGCGCGAGGCAGCCCCCATCTGTTTCATATTTCACACCCCAGAAATGATATGCGAAATTTTTCGCCTACTAATCGAACTTATCACGGATTCTTACTGCCTAAGTGTACCACAGCGGAGGGAAAAATGCAAGAGGGCGGCGGACGCTTTTGGGGCAAATTCCTTGTAAATAACAACAAATATCCTTGCGCGCCGTTGTGCAAAAAGGAGAAATGCCGGGAATTCCGACGGGAGACATACAAAATTTCGACAAAACGGCGGGAGCTGCCCTCGAGGAGGCGAGGAGGTCTGGGTGTTTTGCTGCGGGGCGGGGCCGCGTCCGCAGGTGGTGTCGTTTGCCTCTTGACAGCCTCTGCGCAGGGTGCTACAATGCGAAAAGTAAGAAAAGTTATACCAATCCAACCGAAGGGGGCGAGTATATGGGACGAAACGACCGGTACTTTATGAGCAGCGTGAAGATCGGCCCCAAGGGGCAGATCGTCATTCCCAAGGAGGCGCGGGACATGTTCGGGCTGGAGCCGGGGGACACGCTGGTGCTGATGGCAGATAAGAAGAAGGGGCTTGCGCTGCAAACCGTAGACAAGCTGAACCCGCTGATGAAGACCGTGTTCAACAGCCTGCCCAGCGAGGACGGGGAGGTGGACGACGAATGAGCGTATTGGAGGTACGGGGGCTGACGAAGCGCTACCCGGCGTTTACCCTGAATGGCGTGTCCTTTTCTGTACCGGAGGGGGCGGTGATGGGCTTTATCGGGAGTAACGGCGCGGGCAAGTCCACCACGCTGAAATCCATTCTGGGCATGGTGCATCCGGACGGGGGCGAGGTGGAGGTGTTCGGCATGGACTACGCTGCCAACGAGCGCGCCATCCGGCGGGAGCTGGGCGTGGTGCTGGGCGGCATCGACTTCTACCCAAAAAAGAAGATTCGCGTTATCACCGACGTCACCCGCCGGTTCTACGACAACTGGGACGAGGGTAAATACCGCCACTATCTGAATCTGTTCGCCATTGACGAGGAAAAGCGGGTGGATCAGCTGTCCAGCGGCATGAAGGTCAAGTACATGATCGCCCTGGCGCTGAGCCACAACGCCCGGCTGCTGATCCTGGACGAGCCTACCAGCGGCCTTGACCCGGTGAGCCGGGACGAGCTGACGGAGCTGCTGCGCCGTCTGGTGGCGGACGGTACGCGCAGCGTGCTGTTCTCCACCCATATCACCTCCGATCTGGAGAAGTGCGCCACCCACATCGCCTTTATCAAGGACGGCGAGATGCAGTATACCGGCTCGCTGGACGATTTCCGCGACCACTACAAGGACGTGGGCGTTACGCTGGAGGATATCATCGTACATGTGGAAAGGAGGCCGCTGGATGAAGGCGCTATTATATAAGCAGCTGCGGCTGGTGTGTCATCCCATGACGCCGGTTTTCTGCCTGTTCGGTATCATGGTCATCATCCCCAATTACCCCTACACCGTGATTTTTTTCTACGTCACGCTGGGGCTGTTCTTCAGTTTCCTGAACATGCGGGAGCAGAAGGACCTGTACTACACGGCGCTGCTGCCGGTGCCCAAGCGGGACGCGGTGAAGGCCGGGTGCCTGTTCACGGCGCTGATCGAATCGGCATCGCTGGTGCTGCTGGCACCCTGCTGCCTGCTGGCGGCGCGTTTGCAGCCGGGCAAGGACAATCTGGTGGGGCTTGACCCCAATCTGGCGCTGTTGGCGGCAGGGTTTCTTCTGTATGCACTGTTCAACGCCGTGTTCCTGCCCTCCTTCTACAAGAACGGCTACAAGGTGGGCGTGGCCTTTGTAAAGGCCACCATCCCCATGGCGCTGCTGATGCTGGTGATGGAAGCCCTGCCCCATATCCCCGGCCTGACGTGGCTGGACGACATGGATGCAGCCACCCAGCTGCGGCTGCTGCCGGTGCTCATCGGCGGTATTCTGATCTACACGGGCTGCACGCTGCTGACGTTCCGGGCAGCGGCGAGAGCCTATGAAAAAGTGGATATGTGAGTGGGAGCGCGGCCGAAAGGCCGCGCTTTCAGCTTGGCGGAAAAGTCCGT
>OLSD01000847.1_pt1 | contig 28380 bp, 23 predicted proteins | sample 1672211 | NCBI WGS metagenome assembly OLSD01 (sample SAMEA3136659, study PRJEB25190) | human gut metagenome | reverse complement strand
ACATGTACAACTTTTTACTCATATTTGTCAACTTAAATTAATTCCGCCAACGGGTAAAAATCACAAATTCATTAGGTACTTTACCCCGACGGCTACGTCCTTAACGTATAACACGCTACAATAGAATACTATATTAATTTCAAAAAACATTTTATATGAAGACAAGAAAGATGTATGATTCAAGTCTGAACTTGAAAAGAATGTCCATCACGCTTGCTCTGTCCTCAGCAATGTTGTGCCCTGCAGCCCTCCACGCCGCAGGTAACGGCAACGCAGCCCCAATGCCACAAGCCGTGCAGCAGGCCGGAGTGGTAAAGGGAACTATCGTGGACGAGACAGGACAGCCGATGATCGGCGTCACCGTCATACCACAGAGCGGAGCAAAGAACGGTACAGTGACCGACCTTGACGGCAACTTCACCCTGAATGCACCCGTAGGCTCAACCATCAAGCTCTCATACACGGGCTACAAGGATAAGGCTGTGAAGGCAACGGGAGGAGTGATGACGCTGAAGATGGAACCCGACGTGGTGGGACTCGACGACGTGGTAGTGGTAGGCTACGGCACGCAGAAGAAGCGCGACCTCACCGGAGCCGTTACATCCATCAAGGCCGAAGACATCACACTCGCACCTACAAGCAACGCGATGGAAGCGCTGCAGGGTAAGATTGCGGGTATGGACATCGCTGTGACATCAGGACAGATAGGCAGCAGCCCGGAAATCCTGCTCCGTGGCTCACGCTCAATCTACGGTAGCAACGAGCCGCTCTTCATCATCGACGGTGTGCCGGGAAGCTACAGCCAGATTAACCCTGCTGACATAGAGACCATCGACGTGCTGAAAGACGCATCGTCGACAGCCATCTACGGATCTGCAGGAGCAAACGGTGTGGTTATGATCACAACCAAGCGCGGAAAGCAGGGCAAGCCTACAGTGAACTTCGACGCATACTACGGATTCAGCGGCAACCCCAACTACAAGCACGGAATGACCGGCGACGAGTGGGTTGCCTACCAGAAGGAAGCATACAAATACAAGAATGGCATTGAGGCTACCGACATGTCAGTAATCTTCAACAACCCCACCTATCTCGACGCATACGAGCAGGGAAAATGGATTGACTGGGTGGACGAGGCTTCAGGCAGAACGGCCACGACACAGAAATACTCCATGTCGGTGAACGCCGGAGGCAAATCGACAAAGGTATACGCCGCCCTTTCGTACACACAGGACAAGGGACTGCTGAAGAACGAGCAGCAGGACATGTACCAGATCCGACTGAACATCGACCAGGAGATATTCAAGTGGGCAAAGCTCGGATTCACATCGAACCTGAACTACCGCGACCGCGACGCCGGCGTGAAGAACACCTTCACAAAGGCCCTCACATCGTTCCCGCTCGGCGATGCATACAACGAGGACGGATCTATCCGCCACGAATTCATCAACAGCCAGTATTCTCCGCTCGGCGACTACATCAAGGAGCAGTACGCAAACAACACTCGCTCCACATACATCAATACAACAGGATATCTGGAACTGACACCAGTGAAGGGACTGAGCTTCCGCTCGCAGCTGAGCGCAACACTGAGCAACTCACGCCAGGGACTGTACTGGGGAGCACAGTGCAATGCCAACCGTCCGACATACGCCGGAACTCCACACGCAGAGGTGAAGCACGCAGAGGCTTACTCATACATGTGGGAGAATATCCTGAACTACAAGATTACCGTAGCAAAGGACCACGACTTCGGAGCAACCTTCGTGACATCATGGCAGAAGGCACAGAACGAATCATACGTCACAGGCGGTAGCGGCCAAGATATGGACAAGTGGTTCTACCACCGTCTGGCTTCAGCAAAGTCACAGCACATCGAGTCTGACTACTCTCAGACACAGAAGATGTCGTACGCACTGAGATTCAACTACTCTTACAAAGGACGCTACCTGCTGAACCTCTCCAACCGTTGGGATGGAGTGTCATGGTTCTCACAGGGAAACAAGTGGGACAGCTTCTTCGCTGCGGCTCTGGCATGGCGCATCAGCGACGAGGCGTTCATGGAGAGCACTAAGGGATGGCTCGACAACCTGAAGCTTCGCGTGGGCTACGGTGTGACCGGAAACTCCGGAGGTATGGGTGCATACTCAACAAGCACTACTCCATACGTTTACACTGCTTCAGGTGTGACTGTCGACGGCAAGATCGTTCCGTTCGGACAGTACACAGGCACAGTGGCAAGTGCTAACCTCGGATGGGAGAAGTCATACAACTGGAACTTCGGTCTCGACTTCGCAGTGCTGGGAGGACGCCTCGACGGTTCTCTCGAATACTTCACCACGAAGACTAAGGGACTGCTCTTCAAGCGTATGGTGCCCGTAACAGGAGGATTCACAGGATGGGGATCACCGCTGAGCATGTGGCAGAACCTCGCCAAGACAAGCAACCATGGATTCGAGGCTACCATCAACAGCCACAACTTCCGCACCAAGGACTTCTCTTGGAACACCTCTCTCTCTATGACATGGAGCAAGGAGAAGATCGACCAGCTGCCCGACGGCGACATTCTGGCAGAGGGTCTCTTCGAGGGACAGCCTATCAAGTCGTTCTACGACTACAAGTATGAGGGCCTCTGGAAGACCACCGACGATGCTGAACTGATGACACAGTATGGCGTGAAGCCAGGCTACATCAAGGTTGCAACAAACGACAAGGACGGCGACAACGGCATCCATAAGTACGGCAAGGACGACCGACAGATTCTCGGCCACCTCAACCCGAACTGGATCCTCGGCCTCAACAACAGCTTCACGTTCAAGGGCTTCGACCTCTCCGTGTTCATCATGGCACGTCTGGGACAGACCATCAAGAGCGACCTCGTCGGACGCTTCACCGCAAAGAACTCACTGACAGAGAACCAAATCTCTGGTGCTGACTACTGGACAGAGAACAACCAGAATGCATTCTACCCACGTCCTGGTTCCGGCGACGAGCAGAGCACCGTGTATTCGGCACTCTACTACCGCGACGGTTCGTTCGTGAAACTGAAGAACGTGACACTCGGCTACACACTGCCGAAGGAGATATCACGCAAGGTACTGATGGAGAAACTGCGCTTCTACTTCACCGCATACAACCCACTCATCATCGTGAAGGACAAGCAGCTGAAGGATACAGACCCGGAGACAAACGGTTCTGACGCATTCCCGACATACCGCCAGTTCGTGTTCGGCGTGAACGTTACATTCTGATAAAAGAATTAAAATCAAACAAATGACAATTATGAAAAGTTTATTTAGAAATATATTCATAGCTTCCTCACTCGCTCTCGTGGGCGGCGGATTCGCTTCCTGCAGCCTCGACGAGGAGAACCCGTCAGGTTTCGAGCTTGATGACCTGGCGCTCACCAAGGACGGCTACACGGAACTGCTCAACCAGTGCTTCTTCGGAATGGAACGTACAATGTACGGAACCGACGGATTCATGGAGTTTACCGAGGGTGACACAGACCTGTGGACCTATCGCGCCAACGACGACAACGCATACCAGCAGTACTTCTGGTTCTACGCCGGCGCAACACCCAACACTACATACACAAACTCTATGTGGAACAGCATCTACGACGGCATCTCTTCATGCAACGCAGTGCTGAGAAACGCAGACAGAGCAAAGGCAAACTTCACCGAAGAGGAGCTGAACAACATCCTCGCACAGGCCCGATTCATGAGAGCTATCTACTACTTCAACGGAGTGGAACAGTTCGGTGGAATGACCCTACTCACAGAGAAAGACGGACTCACAGCAAACTATTCGCCGGTGCGCACTGATGCCATGACCATCTATAAGGAGATCATCATCCCCGACCTCGAGTTCGCTTCGAAATATCTGAACAAGGGTACCGATGCCACATGCACCACACCTACAAAGAAGGCTGCACTCGGATTCCTCGCAAAGGCTTGCCTGCAGACAAAGGAATACGGCACCGACGAATACCTGCAGAAGGGTATGGACGCTGCCAAGGAACTCATCAGCGACTGCGAGAACGGCGGCAGCAAGTACGGCGCATATATGTATGCAAGCTACGACGACGTGTTCAAGGAATCAAACAACTGGACCAACAAGGAGGCTCTGTGGAAGCACCGCTGGTATTCAGGTGCCGACGGACACGGCTCAAGCAACGGCGCACAGAAGTGCAACCGTATGGACGAGAAGTTCCTCTGCGTGCTCAACAAGTTCGGAGCACGCGAAGACAACGTGAAGACACGCCAGACTTGGGAAGGCAGCTACCAGGGTATTTTTATGCCTACACAGCACCTCATCAACCTCTACGTGCAGGACGACAACACGCTTGACCCGCGTTTCCACAAGTCGTTCACAACGGAATGGAACGCAAACATAGCATACATCTGGAAGACAGAGACCGACCTCGCCGCATGGGACAAGGATGCATCGGTGCGCGGAAAGCGTATCGCCGTTGGCCAGCCTGCCATCAAGATCATCATGCCGCAGGATGCCGACTACGAAACTGAGAAGGCAAACAGCGCGAAGGCACCATACCTCGTGGTTGACTACAAGGCCGTATACAACGATGCCGACCGCAACGTGATAATGAAGAACGCTGCCGGAAACGAAAACCAGTACCGCTACTTCTACCCCTCGCTCAACAAGCACAACAGCAGCAACTACTACGTAGTGAACGAGAGCAAGATGCGTCTGGGCAACCTCAACGCTACATTCATGATGCGTATGGCAGAGGTATACCTGATGGCGGCAGAATTCGACATCTACCTTAACGGCGGAAACAACGCTATGGGCTACATCAACAAGGTGAGAGCAAGAGCCGGAGCAAAGGAACTGAGCGGAAAAGCTAACATACGCACCGTGCTTGACGAGCGCGGACGCGAGCTCTGCGGCGAGTACTGCCGCTTCTACGACCTGAAGCGCACGGGCATGCTGAAGACAAAGGCTTATCTTGAGGAGACCCACCCCGACCTCGCCAAGTATTTCGACGCAAACTACGCACTCCGTCCGATTTCAACATCATTCACCGATGCACTGACAAACGGCAAGGAGTATCAGAACCCCGGATATTAATCCGGCACACTAACAAGGACAAGGTGCGGCGGACCACTCCGCCCACCCATCCTTCCAAAAGACAAAAGACTTCTAATAAAATTATTTTTTACATCTAAATTAAAATCAAAATGAAAAAATTCTACAGTATTACAGCCGCAGCTCTCTTCTGCTGCACAATGGCAAACGCACAGGCCTACAAGCTACAGAACAACTTCTTCATGAAGACTTGTGCCATTCTCCCAGCCGACACACATCCAGTAGTAACTCCTACACAGCAGGAAGACGGAACAACGAAGGACGTTGTGACATGCCCCGAAGAGAACAAAATCACAGGTATCGCCGATAAGGTGGCATCAGCCTTCCTCGATGATAACTACACAGCATTCCCACTCTCTGGCGGTACAGCTAAAGGCACGAACTACCACGTACTGGAGCAGGACTACACTGATGCCGAGACAGGCGTCACCTTCAAGGCCGGAACATACTCATGTCTGAACTCAAGCACAGCCATCAGCTTCTACGACAGCTACAACCCACAGGGTCTGCAGAACATCAAGCAGGTGATCTTCTACCTCGCTTCCGGCGCACAGATGCAGTTCTACGCACGCCAGTACGAGGGCAACAATAAAGACGCCGACTACTGCCACTTCGAGGGCGACCCCACAAACCGCAAGCTTAAGAACTACTGGGCTCCCGGATTCACCACTCCGCTCGAAGGCGCAGCACAGTGGTACGAGATGCACTTCACAAAGCCTCTGAAGTTGGTTGTTGACCTTACAAACAAGCAGGGAACCGAAGAAGAGATGACTTCAGCAAGCCTGACCATCAACAAGAACGGCGGCACTCAGGAAGTGGTGAACAGCTATCTGCAGTTCTACGAGAAGGCTACCGACGGCGACGGCAACACTGTCCAGGGCGAGAAGCTGATTCCTTGGACAGAGGACAGCAAGTTCTGCTTCCAGTTCAAGAAGAAGGCTTACGTGATGGGCGTAGCAGTAGTATGCGGCACCGATGGTGCTGCCTACAGGACCATCGACCTCTCTGAGGAGGCACCGCAGTGGTCTGATGCTACAGGCATCAGCGAGGTTATCAAGAACACCGTTAATGCAAACGAGCGCATCTACTCTATCGATGGCAAATTCGTAGGTACCGACGCTTCTGCCCTCTCTAACGGTATCTATGTGAAGAACGGCAAGAAGTTCGTAAAGTAATTCCCTGAAGAATAACTTTATAACATACAAAAACCATACAGCTCCCGGCAAGCCTCAACAGCTCCTGCCGGGAGCTGTTTTTTTGTATTGGTATAATTTGGAACATAAAGGCGAATGTCGTATATTTGCAGAAACAAAACATTTATGCAAAGAGATTTCATAAAAGTCATCAAAGGAACTGCAGAAGAGATTCTTCCGAAAGACTCGAAGGTTATTCTTTTCGGTTCACGTGCCCGAAACGACGCACGTGAGGATTCCGATTGGGATCTGCTGATAATTCTCAACAAAGACAAAAGGAACGTTTCTGATATAGAAAAATACGCATGCCCATTCATGGAATTAGGCTATGAAGTCAATGCAGAAATAAATCCCATTGTCTATACCCAAAAGGAATGGGACAAACGGAAATTCACAATGTTCCATCACAATGTTGAAAAGGAAGGAATCGAAATATGGCATTAGACATAGAATCACAATCGAACAACCGCAAGGCATCACTCAATCAGACACCCTGCGGTTGTTCGTTTTTTTTATCTATAATGACGCTATCCAATCCTGATGCGCCCTATTTTACCCTAAATCGGCCATTGGGGATTACAGTCTCGACACTACGGCCCTTGTGAAGAAATCGAAGTTCTGCTGCACGATTTCATTGCCGCGCTGCAGTCCCTTCGAGGAATTTATCGTGGCATCCGGCAGCAGACCATTTGAGATGAGATACGTGCGCATACCCTGCTCCAAGGACAGAGCGAAATTAAGCGCCTGGTTTCTTGCCCACTTCTCATTGTAATACGCATTGCGCGGATCCTTGATGTTCAGCGCCCCGTCGGGGAAAATCTCGAAATCCCCGTAATCCTCAGGCACATACAACACGATATTCTTCTGACCCTCAGGCAGGGAGAAATTCTTACGCACTTTGTCCTCCATCGGAAGCTTGTCGAGAATGAACTTCTTCAACTCCTCCGTACCGGAGAAATAGAACAGGCGGCTGCCCTCATTCTCCTCCACAATCTTGTCGTATACATCATGCAGCTTCTCCTGGCCGATATGGTCAGCACGCATCGTCTCGTAGCCATCAAGCGCATCACCCCACATGCTGTTGCCGTTGAGATGCCACGTGCCGTCATACTCCACGAAGGACCCCAACGCACACTTATGCGAATAACACTCGTCGCCAGGGTTGTTGAGCTCAGAGGCAGCAACGGTAAACTGTTCGCCGTCAATTCCCTCAAACGTGACGCTCTTGCCGGTTTCCGCACTCACCACCTTGTATATCATGTATTCCTTCATGCGCTGGCTCTCAACCTTCTGTGCGAAATCCTCTTCGCCCACGGCACGCAATATCATGCCCAGCCACTCCTGCGGAAGAACATTCAGCGGACCGATTTTCTCTGAATACGGCATCAGGCTCTCCGCCTGATAAAACGCCTGGTCTATGCCCATACCTGCCTCGCGCGCCATCTTCTGCGCCGATTCAAACAGGCGCTCAGACAGATAAGGGATATACGTGAGATAGCAGCCGAAACTGAGCCACTTCAGCATGTCGCGCATCAGATAGAAGTCCGACAAGCGCTCATGGTCATGTAAATACGCCCGCAGCTCCTCGTTGGCAGGAGCCGTCTCGAAATGCTTGTCCAGGACAGACAAAGCAGCCGCGGCAAGCTTCTCAAGCACAGGATTCTCCGGATTGCCTATCTTCCCCTCATGCACCTCAAGCATCGTGTACCACACGATCATCCGTACATCCTCCAGGTTCGGCTCATCCTCGAAATAATTCTCCTCATCGATATCATAGAAAGGCATACGTCTGCCATACCTCTCCTTCAAGCTAGCCATGAAGCCGCGCCATATACCGGCCTCCGACAGGATATCCTCGAAATACATAGTCACATTCACGGCGATAGTCTTCAGCCCCTCAGCCGGAATATCCGCGATGCCGAGCTTGGCGATAGTCTTCAGTATCTCCGTGGCAATCCTGGCGTACTCGCCGTCTGTGGCAGTGCCGATGCCCTTAGGATGCCTGTTCCTTATCTCTATCTGCGGCACTAAAGTTACTTTCATTTCTCCTCTTTTTCTTTATTCAAATTACAGTTTGCGCCCCATCAAGGCCACCACTCGTCGGACAGCCCACAGAAAAAGGCAATGCAAATATATCAAATAAAAAGCAAACACCCCTAACCCGCCAGACACATTTATAACCATTTAACCCAAATCGTCATTAGGGCTGTCCTCGCAATAGATTAAGGACCAAAAATATACCCGATAAGGTATAATTCCATTCCTTAGCAATCTTTTTATACCCTTTCGGGTACAACTTACGATATAATTTACTATATTTGCACCCGAAAGGGTATAAATATGGAGAACAATCTATCAGAATTCGTAAAGGAAATGCGCAAGCAGTTCAGTCTGACCCAGGTGGACCTGGCAGAAAAATCAGGCGTAGGACTCAGATTCGTGCGCGAACTTGAACAAGGCAAGTCCACCCTGCGGCTCGACAAAGTGAACCAGGTGCTCGCCCTCTTCGGCAAGCAAGTAGGCGCTGTGGACATCAGCAAGGGCAACAGATAACCCCAGAAGACAAGGAGAAAGGACAATGAAATCAGGAAAAGTATACATGCACAACCGCTTTGCAGGAATCCTCACCGAAAACGAAACAGGATACACCTTCACATACGACAGCGACTACCTCAAGGCTACCGACTCAGAAGCCATCAGCCTCACCATGCCCCTCCGCGAAGAAAGCTACCACGACACAGTGCTCTTCCCGTTCTTCGACGGACTCATCCCCGAAGGATGGCTGCTCGACATAGCCGAAAAAAGTTGGAAGATAAATCAGCGCGACCGCATGTCGCTGCTCATGGCATGCTGCAAGGACTGCATCGGAGCGGTAAGCGTAATACCGATAGAAGAAGAAAGGAACTGACCATGGCAAAATGTCTATATTGTTACAAGGAACTGAAAGACGGGCAGACCGACTACCATCCCGCCTGCGCCAAGAAACTCTTCGGCACAAGAAACGCCCCCGTGCTTCCCTACCGGCGAAGCGACATAGGCGAACTCGCCAAGAAGGTGGTGCGGGCACAGACCACACTCACCGGAGTACAGGCCAAACTGTCGCTCGACGTAAACCGCGGCGGCAGGAACGAACCCGACCGCTTCACCATCGTAGGTCTCTGGGGACGCTACATCCTCAAGCCCCAGACCGACACATACCGCTGTCTGCCCGAACTTGAAGACCTCACCATGCACATGGCAGAAGCAGCCAAAATAGCCGTCGTCCCCCACGGTCTCATCCGCTTCAGCGACGGGGAACTCTGCTACATAACCCGACGAATCGACCGCCAGCCCGACGGCACCAAAGTCCCCATGGAAGACATGTGCCAGCTGTCGGAGCGACTGACCGAATACAAATACAAGGGATCATACGAACAGATTGCAAAGATGATAAAGAAATACTCCTCAGTGCCGCAGCTCGACCTCGTGAACTACTGGGAGGTTGTCATCTTCTCCTGGATAACCGGCAATTCGGACATGCACCTGAAGAATTTCTCCCTCTACAAGACTCCCATGGGCTACGCCCTCACCCCCGCCTACGACCTCCTTGCCACCCTCATAATAATGCCCGAGGACCCCGAAGAGCTCGCCCTCACCCTAAACGGCAAGAAGCGCAAGCTGCAGCGCAAGGACTTCGAGAAAGCCATCCTTTCGTCCGGCATCAGCGAGAAAGTCATCGACAACATGTCGCGCAAGTTCCGCAAAGCCATCTCCCTATGGCTCGAACTCATCGACAGCTCCTTCCTGCCCCCCGACATGAAGAAAGCATACAAGAAACTCATTATCAAACGAGTGATTGCGATAAGGTAGATACAAAGGTAAAATCCACGCTGACAGCCTGGCCGGATTTGACTACCATCAGTCGCAGGACATGTTTTCTACAATCCATCATATCAAATTTCAAGTTTCCTTTCATACCTACAATCTATTAATATCATCAACAGACATTCCTGTCAATTCCGCTATCAAATCCTTTGCCATTCCCTTTGCCAGCATCGCCCTGACGATTTCTGCAAGTCCTTCCGCACGACCTTCCGCACGACCTTCTGCGAGTCCTTTTGCACGACCTTCTGCAAATTTTTTCTTTTCTGCACTTCTTATTGCATTGACAATATCGCGGAAAGCGTTTACGCTGTCCTCATACATTCGCAGTTCGTCGGAATTGAATTTTGATATTTCCGCCTGCTCAAACAAACGAGTAAACACACGTTCCTGCAAGGCTGCCGGACGGCTCATCAAAGAAGACAGATTCTTCAGCACATACATCCACTTGTCGTACATCGTTTCCAATTCATCCTCCGTCTTGTTGAACTTTGGAATCTCGACATATACATAAGTGAGTTTGTCGTAAAACACCTCCTTTGTATCCACCTCCATCAGCTTCACCTCATGATGCCAACGTCTTGCATCATCCAATCCCTCCGCGAAGTTGAAATTCAGCAGACCTACTGTATATACGGAATTCAGATGAAAATCCCAATCGCCACCACGTCGGGCCTGCTCTCTGATAGGGAAAGTGGAATAGTATATTGTCCTGTCCTTGAAAAATTCCTGATATATATTCTGCATTTCAACAATAAACTTCTCTCCCTTGTCATTCTCACAATAGACATCAAATACAGCACGACGCTCATCGATACGGTCGCCGAGCTGCTCCGAATTGAGATACGTTACATCCTTTACATTCTGCTCGCCATGAAACATGGCATTAAGAAAACTTATCAACAATTCCTTGTTGAATTCTGAACCGAACAATCGCTTAAAGCCAAAGTCGGTATGTGGATTTAAATATCTCTCTTCCATGACGAAAACGCATTAGTTTATACAGCATCAGAGAAATGCCCAAGCAGCACTCCGTCCAATCTCCATGCAAATGTATTAAATTTAATACAAACTGCAAAAATATTGCCGTCAGATTTTATGGTATGACGTACCCTGCCCAACATTCGTCTCAACACTCCCGGTTTGACAACATACAGAATCCCCAATGCCAAGATTACTGACAAGAATAAAATGCCAAACGATATTGAGCAGTATTTCAACGTTTTCTTCATAAGTCTATTTTCCCTGTTTACTTGCCTGCCTGTATGCTGGCGGCAGGTGGAAGAAATGCGGAATTTGAATAAAAAAAAGTTTTTATTTTGTTACCCTCACACCCTCACAATCGGGCTGGAAGTCCCTGTTTATCGGGGTTTCAGGGGTGAGGGTAAGTGTGAGGGTGTGAGGGCAGAAATGGGGGAAGGGCCGTTCTATTGACAATACAACTAAAAAAACGAAACGGTTTCTTGTAACAAAACTATGGGCTCCAGAACAGGATGATATTTCGAAAAAAGTATATTACAGAAATGTGCCACTAAAAGTAAAGATTTCCAATGATTTATTCTTTCATCTGAATAAGATTCTTTATCTTTGTAGTCAGTGATTGACAATTCCGTCAAAAGAAAGTCTATTGGTTTGTCCGCATCTACGGCAATGAAATCAACAAACGGTACACTGATTTGCTGAAAACAAACGACACTCTTTCACTCTGGGATTGCATCTCGCTTGACGCAGTACAAAAAGGCAGAACTATTCATGAGAATATAGCTCAAGACTTGCTTGAACGTGGACTGATAGAAGGTGAAGCTCCACATTATTGTATTTCTCTTAGCATCGCAAAGAACACTCACCAACTACCTTCTTACACAAAGACAAAAGGATTGGACAAGGAGAAATTACGCCAAATGATACTGCAATTCTTACAAAACGCAGGTGACGAAGGGGCCAAGCGGGATAGTATATATGAATATCTCAAAGATGTACTACCTGCTAATAAGACGGAAGAACAGCAGTTGCGCATGGTAGGCAAATTGCTTGTAGAGATGGATGAAAATAAATTAATAACAACTAAAGGGCGAAAGTGGATAATAAGGTCGTAATATGACCAAATTTGTGAATTACGACCTTTTTACGACCCAATATACTCACTTGAGGTTAAAATAGGTCGTAATTTGAACCGATTTACGTCGAAAAAAAATCATATTACAACGAAGTTCGTATCGCAAAATACAAAATATATGTTATTAGGAAACAAAATAAGGTCTCTAAGAGACGAACAAGGAATATTGCAGCGCCAAGTGGCTGCATACTTGGAAATTGATACTCCCATGTTCAGCAAGATTGAACGTGGGGACAGGCGGGCAAAGAGAAGTCAGGTAATTCAAATGGCAACATACTTCAAAGTGGATGAAAAGGAAATGCTCACCCTTTGACTTGCCGACAAGGTATTGGATGCTTTGGAGGGCGAAGATGAATTGAAACTTACCGCTATTGAAACTGCAAAAGCGGAGTTTATGGATAATCGCTGATTTGCTGTAAGTAATTCGAATTACAAAGGAAACAACGCAGGAATGATTTCTTGCAGACCAAGTGAACTTTATGGTATCATTTACGCTTGATACTGTAAAGTTCCTTTTGATTTATATTTTGCTATCGCCATCGCACCAATGCCGTAGACCTTCCAGCAATGAATGGTCCGCGGATTTCCCTGTTGCTTGTCGGCTCATACATTGACGGCAGGTGGAAGACATACGGAATTTGAATAAAAAAAGTTTTTATTTTGTTACCCTCACACCCTCACAATCGGGCTGGAAGCGCCTGTTTATCGGGGTTTCAGGGGTGAGGGTAAGTGTGAGGGTGTGAGGGGAGAGTCCGTAGAGAGATGGCAAATTCAATTACTCCTCCACAAACTTATCCTTATAAAAAGGCATAATCTTTACATAATGTTCCAAGCTTCCTTTAGGAATATGTATTTCCTTTAGGTTTAAACATTCGTCAAATATACCAGAACCAGCATAAGGCAAAATACCTTTAAAAAAAACGGTCTCAAGTTTTTTGCAATTTGAGAAAGCAAAACTTCCAATTTTTCTTAAAGAAGCAGGAAACACCATTTCCGTCAATTCATGGCAATAACGGAATGAATATGATCCTATATACCTAAGGGATTCAGGAAAATCGAAATTCAGCAAATTAAAACATCCACTATAAGCATGGGGCCCGATATATATCAAATTCTTAGATAATATTATAGACCTCAAATAGCAAGAAGAAGAAAAAGAATTAGTCCCTATTGCCACAACAGAATCTGATATCAATAAAGAATGAAGAGAACTACTGATACTCCCTCTCGTTGCAAAAGCATTAGTACTTACAAATTTTGTTCCATCCATAACATTATAAGTCGTAAGTGACAAATTACCCCATAGCAAACGATTCTTATTCGAATAATCCACTCCACAATCATCCGCATAAGATTTCTCATCCTCATATTTATCACTACACATAAAAGCATAGTCTTCCTCTGTAGGTTCGTTGACACCCTCACCAAGAATCTGCATAAAAGCCTTCAACGAATCCATCGACGTGATTTTCGTTATCTCGCCATTTACTTCCAAATATCCGCTTATATTCATACCAAGATATTATTTCTTTAGTTCTTCCGTTTTTAATACTTCCCAATAATTCAAGGCATTGATTTCCTCATCATTATGTCTTTTCAGATACCAATCATACCACAACATGATGTCACACAGCTGAAGGGCATAACTCTTCAACAGATTTGTGGTCCTGACGATTTTCAGATACTCTGGAATATTCTCACCATAAAACGTTTCTTTATCATCTTCATACGAATGGACATCTGTAGATACATTATTGACCATACCCTTTACTATTCCGGAAATGAGCGTTGGAAATACAGCATTATTGCTCTTTACAATGACATCCCTGTTTCTGTTACGAGCAGGCTTGCCTGCCAACAAGCATGAAGACCATTGTAGATTACACCTTGCCCCGAAGTTAGGCAACAATCCCTTATTAGTCATATTACGGAACAAATACTCGAGAACAATTCTTACTTTCTTGAATTTGTCATTATAGTCTTTATTGTCTATGCTATTAGGGAAGTGTATCGGTATCAGTAAATCCTCAAGAGCATTACATGCATCGTCAGAGATACCACAACGTTCCATGGCTTGAAATACATTCCTATACATATCCTGAACGTTCAGTCTGTCAGACTTTCGGGAATTTGCCCGTATCCGTTTATATAATATACCCGTATCAGTATTCTTCGAATAATATTTCTTATGCGAAGCCTTTGTCCAGTCGGCATCCCATGCATCCCGGTCATCATTAATAGAGTCAGAAATGAATGACTCATCACCACCAGTAAGGACATACCATGGAAGGATTCTTCCTTTCTTTTCCGACAATTTTGATATATCCTTCAACGCTTCGCCAAGGAACTTTATCGCATTGTCTGCGCTATCCCTATGCTGCTTGCATTTTGCATCAAGGATTATAGCAGACCAACGGTCGAAGTCTTCTTCCAATGCATTTCTCGCATCATCCCAGCAAGAGTAAGGAACAAGTTCCAGTCCTTCGCTTTCTGCCTTTAGAGGATAAGATTCTGTTACCATGGGGTCATCCTCAACCCACAACACTTGAATAAGATCGTATGTTTTCATAATTATAATGTATAAAGAGTGTTCGTAGACTTAAAAACCAACAGATACCTGACGGTATATTTATCTTGCGGCTTTGACACAATTTCAAAATCACCATTATATCGGTTCATGATACCCTTGATTTCATGGCATCCAATTCCGTTATGTCCTCTGCTATGCAAGTTCGACGATACGCCATACTCCAAAAGAGACCTTACGTCTCTGTCCTCTGGTATCGGAGTACCATTATTGGCAATCTCAATAACGAGATCAGTACCATTCATTCTCCAAGAGAAATGCAAATCATAGTCTTCTCTGCCTTTATCTGTAAAAGCATACTCCTTGGCATTTGAAACGATATTATCCAATATCCGATACAATGCATCCTTCGGAAAATTAAAACTACTGATAGGATCCCCTTTCTTCAATAAGACAACGCCATTCATCTTTTTGTCTTCACGGGCAATATTGTTTCCTCTAATCCAATTGACCGATGCAGAAAAATTCATCCACTCCTTGTCATGAGATGATATATATCCCTCAATGAAAGTTTCAGGATTTATGCTTTCAATCTTTCCAAAAGAATAATCTATATCAGCAAGATGATCTACAGTCTCCATAACTTCAGGCAACCACTTTTCCAGACGTTCGAAGATATCAGCAACCGTAAAGCCCTTAACCGACACGACATCCGTATCATCCAATGTTCCAAAATTTCTTTTACGCAAAGTATTAAGCGTATCAAACAAGGAACTTACAGATGACAAAGACTGCGAAAGGGCATGCTTGCGCAAACGTATACCCTTAGTATAGTTTGTCAGGTCTTGCTCTTTCTCCTTCTTCAAATTGTCATATGCAGACATTACCACCGAGGTTACATATCTCTCCCGCTCTATCGGAGTATGATTAGGCACATATATCTTGTCCAAAATATACTTTATGTCACCAAAAGACAGGCTACCCTCACAAGTTCGCAGCATTTGCAACTTTATATCTTTATCACAAAGCAACGCAGCTATATACTGAGGCGTTATCCCATTCTTTGGTTTCAAACAGTATAACATACGCGACACACTCAAACCGTCATTCGGAACATTTGTCACATACCCGACATTAAGCGAGCTATTAAAAACAACACAAGGTACATCACAAAAATAAGTCATAGATTTTGAGACTTTATCAGATTTTTTTTCTCCAGGAAAACCTTTACGAATCATATCCATATAATTAGTCTCCCACTTCTTTAGATCCTCATCTGAATATTTAAAGCCGTCAGACTTTGCCTCATCTAATCTTTCAAGACGCATTCTTTTCATCGCTTTTTCAGCCATAAACAAATCTGATTCACTCAAAACAGAATCCAAGAATTCTTTTTCCAAACTCTTACGAAGTATAAAATGAGTCGTCTCAATAGGTGATAACGTTTTGCGTTCATCTAGATCTACCAAATTAGACAATGGAATTGTATTCTCTTGATGTTTGTTGTAATAATAACCAGGCCATAAAATATTCCTATCAATATCCTCGTATGACACCACCACAGAGTCTTTCGCTATTTCGGCTTTAAACAAAATTTCATCAGAGATTTGTTTATCTATAATGACAAGACATCGATATTCTGAAGGGAGTTCATTATCATTTTTATAAGAAATAATAGATGCAACTTCCTTCTTCAGCACAAGATCATTAATGAAAGGATATATATTACTACCTCTTTTCAGACTATTACGAGGAATATCAAGATACATCTTACCTTTTGACTTTAGCAAATTATATGTCTCTTGAATACTAAGGCTATTATCAAATATTGTTCCAAATCCTTCACATCTCACGACAATATCTTGTGTGTTATGCAAAGGGATATCGTTACTTATATTAACAGATATTTTACTCATGCAATAACGCATAATGTTCATGGCCCAATACTCTGACAAATTATCTTTGGGTACAGAAATATTATCAAGAGAAAATATAGAAGAAACATTTCTACTTATATCTCCTAAAATAAAAATATTTTCATTACCATGCAACGAAATGTTGTCCTTTAGAATTTGTAAGCACTTCTCAGGAACAGCAAAAACAGAAAGATCATCAAGTATTGAACCAGGACAAGCCCAGCCTCGTTCATACGAACTAGAGAAGCCAGAATTCCAATCTTTTGTGTTCTCGAACTCATAATCCAAGAACTCAGAGAAATTATCACGCAAAAAAGAGTACTCATCATTCGTTAATGCCCCTTTATAGAAATGTTCTAAGTACTTTGACATAACTTCAAGGACCTGTGAATTTGCCTTTTCACCAAGCACATCTTTATATAGGGTTGCCAATAACTGATAATCTGACGAGTAGTCTGCTATATCATAAGGGATTACAAAATCTACTTGCCCGTCAAATTCCCTGCTCTTCGGAGTGTTCTCCATTACGAAGTTACGATACTTGGCAACGAGTGCCTTAACACTAAAGCTGTTGTTTGTTGTTTTGGTCATAGTTCTTACTATTTTTTGTTCCTGCCGCAAAAGTATACAGCCGTTGTGCAGTCTTACTTCACATCAAAATAAATTTGATACATTTCCTTGATTTTTTGCATAACTTGCTGTTTTAGTTCTGTCGGCGAGACTATTTCCACATCATTTCCGAACCACAACAGCTGTGAAACGAGTTCTTTGTTAGGAATAACATCGATCGTCACAATCCCCTGTTCTTCATCCTCTACATATTGGGAATGATGTATAGGTTTCGAAACCACATACGGCAGTCTGCCTTTTGAGAATCTTAGCACAATATGCCTCACTTCCAAATCCTTGTCAAAAGAGACTCCTATGATATCCTTGAAATATGAGTTGAAGTCATACTTTCTGTTTGGCACAAATCTGACATCAGAAAGCTTCATACCCTCAATTCTATCCAGCGGGATTATAGATATATCCCTATATTCATCATTATAACCAAGCAGATACCACCTATTATTATATTGTTTGAGATAATATGGATGGATAGTCCACATAATATCTTTCCCGGTAAACGACTTGTAACATAATTCTATCGGATGCTTTTTTATGATATAGTCTATCAAGTCCGGCAAACACTTTATCCCTTTCATATCACGGTTCTGCTCAAAGCCGATAATGTCATTATCACCACCTCTGACTCCAAGTTTATACCGCAAATTGGTCAAGAGTTCTCCTATCCAGTCATAACAAGGAATGCCCTGCAACCGGGACAAGGAAACTATCAAAGTTTGGAGTTGTTCCAACTCCATATCCGTTATAGGAGCCTCTACAATGGAGAAATCATACGAATATTTTATATACTTCCTCTTTCCGTCCTGAATGGAAACTATAGGGGCGTTCCATCCGTCAGAACTCTTCATGAACTCGATATCCGCATATATCTGTCTCTTGCTGACCGGATGCTTTGCCGCATCCTCCAAGGCATCATTACATTTCTCCACAAGCTCATCAATATAGAACTTATGGTATTTATCGCTGAAGCATTTGTCCAGTATCCTATATCTTATCAAAGCCTTCTTGTTGTCTGGCATAGTAAATATATTAGGTTAGTCATCGGTAACGCATATACAAACCGCATCCAAAATTACACATAAATAAACAAACGACATAATTTTTCAAGGATAAAGTAAACATAAATATACCCGATACTGCTTGTATTTGTTAGATATAAATAATATATTTGCATAATACTTAGCTGCACTCGGCAAATTGAGAGTTAAACTCTCTTTGCCCTCGCTTGCAAAGTATTTGCATAATACATTAAATCAATAACAAGAAACTTACAACTATGGAAAATCCCAATATATTTTTCGGAGAAAGCTGCAAGGCCCAATTCGCAAACATTATATATAAGCATCTGATGGAAAAGGAGTGGTTTACCAATGCCGATGTAATGGCAGAATATCTCAACCTGAAATCCGCAAATGACCTTCCATATAGTGTTACGAAATGCGACAATTATACCCAACTGAAAAAGGCATTCAACGAGTTGAAGACTGCACTGACCTACAAAATGGGTACAGACTGCATTGAGTCAAAAGGTGGCAACCGCGACAAAAGCTTCAGATATACTGGCAGCGACCCTAACCCTTTAGAAGAAATGCGCAAGGCTATGGCAATAAACAGCATACGCCAATATTGGCAATTCTGCCAAGATTCTGCCGGATTCTTCCCTACATCATGGCTTGAATATTTCTTTAAGGACTGCAAAGATCTGCTGGCAATAAAAAAGAAAAGGCAAGAAGGCAAGCAGATTCTGACTTCAAGTCTTGACCGCATACTATCAAACATCGACCTGCTGCCTCTTTTATATGAAGCTATCAACAACCATACCGTGCTCTCCATCCAATACAAGCCATACGAAGAGAAGGAAGCTATGGATTTGATTTTCCATCCGCAGCATTTAAGAGAATACAACGGCAGATGGCATCTCTTCGGAAAGGCAGAAGACAGAACTCCGGAATGGACTTTCGATATTGCCATCGACAGAATCATAGGCAAGCCACGGGAGTTGTATAAAGTGAAATACGAAGCTGCACCCGACAATTTCTATAAAGAGTTCTTCAAGGACAAGGTAGGCGTCAGTCATATACCTGGCAATGAGGCTGTAGATATTATCATACGGGCGCATAGTATAAATATGTATAAGCTCACTGAAACAAAACCCATACATCATAGTCAGAAGATTCTGTCTGACTTTGAAGAACACGAAGACGGCAGTTATGGGGATTTCTCCATCCACGTCGAACTGAACAATGAACTTATAGGAAGAATCCTTCAGATGGGCGACGGCCTCGAAGTTGTAAGCCCTGAAAACATACGCAAGATATTCGCCGACAGGATAGAGAATATGCACAGGCTATATGCGAAAGACACAAAAGCCTCCGATGGAGATTCATAAACGGAATGGTTCCAAAAGCAAAAGAACCAATCGCACCATAATAATACTTGCAGAATACGACTCATGGTCATAACTTTGCACCTGTATTAACGAACGGAATATTAACCAACTAAAAAGCATACGATATGAATATACCTGCATTAGTAGAAAACCAGAAGAAGTATTTCGGAACATACTCTGTCATGGCAATGCTGAACGCACAGACCGTACTCGACCACATACAGAAAGTAGCCGACATAGAGGGGGAACAGAACGAGAACAACGAAAATCTATGGTTCCACCCCGTAATGAGCCATTTATACAATGCGAAGAATGGATACGACAAACAGCCAGAAAAAACCATGTTTATCATCGAACGCCTGCAGTCATATTTCCCATTCCTAAAGATTATGGCTGAAAGCCAAAGAGAGTATTCGAACAAGAAAAACAAACAGAATCGGGTTGAGGTGAACAGCAACGACATCTTTGAAGTTCTGAAAAGGGCTTTCGGTGTGCTGAAAATGTATCGTGACCAGACCAACCACTACAAGACCTACGATGAGAAGCTGATTGACGGTTGCGAGTTTCTGACAAGAACTGAACTGCCGCTCTCCGGAATGATAAACAGCTACTACACGGTAGCCCTGCGAAACATAAAGGAGCGTTATGGATACAAGACCGAAGACCTGGCATTCATACAGGACAACAGATACAAATTCGTCAAAGACGCATACGGGAAAAGGAAATCACAAGTAAATACTGGTTTCTTCCTCAGTCTGCAAGACTACAACGGCGATACGACAAAGAAGCTCCATCTCTCAGGAGTCGGCATAGCCCTGCTCATCTGTTTGTTCCTCGACAAGCAGTATATCAACCTCTTCCTGTCAAGGCTTCCTATATTCTCTTCATACAATGCACAATCGGAAGAACGACGCATCATCATCCGTTCTTTTGGTATAAACAGCATCAAGCTGCCCAAAGATCGCATTCACTCGGAAAAGAGCAACAAGTCGGTGGCTATGGATATGCTGAATGAGGTGAAGCGTTGTCCGGACGAGCTGTTCACTACCCTCTCGGCTGAAAAGCAGTCGCGATTCAGAATCATTTCCGACGACCACAACGAAGTACTGATGAAACGCAGTTCCGACAGGTTTGTGCAGTTGCTGCTGCAGTATATTGATTATGGAAAGCTGTTCAAGAACATCCGTTTCCATGTGAATATGGGAAAGCTACGCTATCTGCTCAAGGCTGACAAGAAATGCATCGACGGACAAACCCGAGTACGAGTTATCGAACAGCCTCTGAACGGCTTCGGAAGACTGGATGAGGTTGAAGTTCTGCGAAAGCAGGAAAACGGCACATTCGGCAAAAGCGGTATACGAATACGCGATTTCGAAAACATGAAGAGGGATGATGATAATCCGGCAGACTATCCGTACATTGTGGATGCCTATACCCACTATATGCTGGAGAACAACAAAGTGGAAATGTATATAAGCAAGGATGACAACCCTGCCCCCTTGCTTCCGGGGATTGAGGATGACAGGTATGCAGTGAAGACCATTCCGTCATGCCGTATGAGTACATTGGAATTTCCTGCCATGGCATTTCACATGTTCCTGCTCGGAAGTGAAAGGACAGAAAGGCGCATTAAGGACGTGTATGACAAATACAAGAAATTGTTCATGGCTATGCATAAAGAAGAGGTTACGGCTGAAAACATCGCCAGTTTCGGCATTGCGGAAAGGGATTTGCCGAAGAAGATTCTTGACATCATAAACGGGAATGCACAAGGCAAGGATGTTGATGCCTATATCAAAGCAACCATCGATGATATGATTGCCGACACAGAACATCGCATCAAGAAACTGAAGGATGACCGCAAGGCTGTACGCTCCGCTGACAACAAGATGGGCAAACGCTGCTTCAAGAGGATTTCAACCGGCAAGCTGGCTGACTTCCTTGCCAAAGACATCGTAATGTTCCAACCTTCAATATATGACGGCGAGAACAAAATTACGGGACTGAATTATCGCATCATGCAGTCTGCCATCGCCGTTTACGACAGTGGCGACGATTATGAAGCCAAGCAACAGTTCAGGCTGATGTTTGAAAATGCCCAGCTCATCGGGAAAGGGATAACAGAGGCACATCCTTTCTTATATAAGGTCTTTGCGAGATCTGTCCCTGCCAATGCTGTGGATTTCTACGAGAGGTATCTCATAGAGCGCAAATACTATCTCACCGCACTTTTCAACGAGATAAAGAAAGGGAACAAAGTGGATATTCCTTTCATCAGGCGCAACCAGAACAAATGGAAAACGCCTGTAATGAAAACTCTCGGCAGAATATACAACGAGGACCTTCCGGTGGAGCTGCCTCGACAGATGTTTGACGATGAGATCAAGAGCCATCTGAAATCGCTGTCACAGATGAGCGGCATTGATTTCGACAATGCCAACGTTACTTACCTTATCGCGGAATACATGAAGCGTGTGTTGGGTGACGATTTCCAGAATTTCTATCAGTGGAATCGCAACTACCGCTATATGGATATGCTGAAGGGTGAGTATGACAGTAAGGGTACGCTGCTTTGCAACTTTACCTCTGTGGAAGAAAGAGAAGCCTTATGGAAAGAACGTGAGGACAGATCTGGAAGCTACAGGAAGTTGGCTACAAAGAAGATAAAATCAAACAGACTGACGCGCAATGCCTCTACTGACGAAGTCAACAGCATTCTTGACAAGCGGCTGAGCAATAGTAGAAACGAATATCAGAAGGACGAAAAGATTATCCGAAGATACAAGGTGCAGGATGCCTTGCTTTTCCTCTTGGCAAAAAAGACTCTGACTGAAATGGCGGATTTCGACGGTAACAAGTTCAAGCTGAAAGAGATTATGCCTGATACCGAAAAGGGTATCTTGTCTGAAATAATGCCGATGACTTTCACTTTCGAAAAGGGTGGCGAAAGATACACCATAACTTCGGAAGGAATGAAACTGAAGAATTATGGCGACTTCTTCGTATTGGCAAACGACAAGAGATTATGCAAACTGCTGAAGATTGTCGGCTCTAACTCGGTATCAAAAGAAGATATCATGGAGGAATTCAAGAAGTATGACCAATGCCGACCTGAAATAGCGAGCATCGTATTCAACTTAGAGAAATGGGCTTTCGATACTTATCCTGAGTTGTCGGCGAAAGTTGACAGAGAAGAACAGGTTGATTTCAAGTTCATCTTAAATGTTCTCTTAAACAAAAAGAATATCAATAATGAGCAAAGTTACATATTGCGAAAAATCAGGAATGCTTTCGACCACAACAACTATCCCGACAAAGGTCTTGTTGAGATAAAGGCTTTGCCTGAAATTGCCATGAGCATAAAAAAAACGTTCGGTGAATATGCTATCATGAAATAGTTCCACCCTCTGATGTCATCAGATATATGATGGCACCAGAGGAGAAAAATAATAATACTTATTTTGACAGAACATAAAATAATCTTATTTTTGCATTACCATAACATTCAAATATTGCATTTATGAGAACAAAATCAATTAAAAACATTGATTATAAGGATGTTATCGACCATCGGTTGTGGAAGGCCCTATTTTGAAGGGCTATTACAACATGATAGGAAGAATAGACATAATATCACGGGTTGTGGAAGGCCCTATTTTGAAGGGCTATTACAACTTATCGAATAGATTGCACTCCTTGATGAAGTTGTGGAAGGCCCTATTTTGAAGGGCTATTACAACAATTAACATTCAATTTAGCTTCCTCCAGAGGTTGTGGAAGGCCCTATTTTGAAGGGCTATTACAACTCAAATTCTCGAATGTTGCATCGAGGTTGTGTTGTGGAAGGCCCTATTTTGAAGGGCTATTACAACTGTTTTGAGAGTATTATCTCTCCCGATGATGTTGTGGAAGACCTTGTTTTGAAGGGTTATTACAACAATGGTTTTCTTTTCCATGATTGCAATTTTGTTGTGGAAGACCTTGTTTTGAAGGGTTATTACAACTTTGGTAGGTTTGCCAGATTTGCATTGCGTGTTGTGGAAGACCTTGTTTTGAAGGGTTATTACAACAGAATACACACGATAATGTGAGTAAGGTTTGTTGTGGAAGACCTTGTTTTGAAAGGTTATTACAACTCTGAAACTTGTAACATAATTGTAAGTATTGTTGTGGAAGACCTTGTCTTGAAAGGTTATTACAACAACATTCTCATCATTTCCCTTTAATAGTAATGGTTCCAAAATCAAAGGAACCATTACTGTTTTTAAAATACTTGCCCAACATATTTTATCACCATATCTTTGCAATGTCAAACTTCAGAACCACCCAGAAGACTGACAAATACAAACGATTGGTGGCAACTAAAAAAAGAGAAGCTATGATGAATACATCTTTGGCAATGATAGCAGAGAAAGCTCTTCCTGCACTCTCCGGAAACTCCGTTACATACAACCCAGAGAAAAACGTGTACCTCACACTCGGTTACACAAGTGCAGCCGGCAATATGTATTATCAAGCCATTCGCTTTTCAAAACGATTGGCTGTATATTACGACATCGGACAAGGACACACTCATACTTTTCTAAACGGCATTAAGCTCTTCTGCTGGGATGGACAGAAAGCAAAGCTGATAGCACAGAAATATTGGGGAGGACTCAGCTGGAAGAAATTCTCTGAATATTTTGCCAAAGAACAAAGCATCATCATGCTGAAGGATTTTCTGTGTGCACAGGCAAAAGCGCTTGGAAACAATATTCCGGAACAAAGCCTTCTTTCTTTTTCAAGACAGATGATTGAAGATACTGAAAAAAGAAGTCTGGCATAACGGATGTGTCCTGAAAATATATTCTTTCTAACCAAAGCTAAAATACTATGGCAACATTAGCAAAAGCAATAAACAAGAATTTCCTTGACAGCATATTACCTGTTTACGGAAATCCAAGAGAAAATGTCCCTACATGGGATAACGGTCAGAAAATGTTCATCTGCAATGAGCATGAAAGTGCCAATGGGAACAGATACTATTGCGGTATCCGTTTCTGTGAAAGGATTGTTATTGTAGAGAAAGTTGGTCTATACCATAACTGGACATACATTGACGGCATTGAACTTTATGCCTTCAACGGAAAAAGGTTGGAGATTATACAGAAGCGTGATTACGACAAGGTGTTCCGCAAAGAGGATTTCATCCGGAACGAATCGCAGAAGATGGTTTACGACTATCTGAAAGGGGTATGTAAGTCGCAAAAGCAATTCTTTCCGGACTCAGAAATCGACAAGCATGCTAAGTCATTGATTGATGGCTGCTACAAAAGCTTTCTCGACAGAGACTACAACACTCGACTTACACAAATTCTACCAGTTATAGGACAAAACTAAATATAGGAAAAGGCATGACAATAGATACACAAAACAAGGAACAGATGCTCGCATACGAGCTTATCGCCAATACCAACAGCAGTTTCTTCCTGACCGGACGGGCAGGAACTGGCAAGACAACTTTTCTGCGTAACGTACAGAAAGCTGTAGGCAAGCAGTTCATCACTCTTGCCCCGACTGGAGTTGCAGCCATTCTTGCGGGAGGAGATACTATACATTCTTTCTTCGGACTGCCGATGGAGGTATGTACTCCTGATACCTGTGGACGCATGAATGAAACAAGAATCCTGTCTCTATTGCATGCTGATACTATTATCATCGACGAGGTGTCGATGGTAAGATGTGATATTATAGATGCCATCGACCTGACTATGCGAAAGGTTTTGCGCAACAACCTGCCTTTCGGAGGAAAACAAATGGTTTTTGTAGGGGACATGTTCCAGCTTCCACCTGTTGTCAGGCGTGGAGCAGAACGCGAGATGTTGTATGATTTCTACAATACAGACAATTTCTTTTTCTATAAAGCCCATGCCATAAGGAAAATAAGACTGGTGAAAATAGAATTCCAGAAAGTATACCGCCAAGACGACGACAAAGAGTTTCTGCATATTCTGGAGAATGTGCGCTTGAATAAAGTCACACCTGAGAATATCATGCAGATAAACAAGCGTGTGACACAACCTACAGCCGACGATGGAATGGTAATAACCGTAACATCCTTGAACAAGACTGCAGAAGCGCTGAACTTGCAAAAATTGTCAGAAATTGAATCTGAGGAATATATTTATGAAGGTGTCATAGAAGGGCGATTTGAGGAAAAAAGGCTCCCCGTAGACCTTAACCTACACTTGAAGGTTGGTGCACAGGTGATGTTTACGAGAAACGACATGATGCGCAGATGGGGAAACGGAACGCTGGCTAAAGTTGTAAAGCTTACGAAGGACGAAATACATGTGCAGCTTGATAATGGTTGCACGTATGTGGTGCCATGCTGTTCTTGGGACTCTATAAACTATGAATACAACCACAAAGAAAGGAAACTAAAGAAAGAAGTGACAGGAAGTTTCACACAGTTTCCGCTGAAGCTCGCATGGGCTATCACTATACACAAAAGCCAGGGTATGACATTCGACAAAATGCAGCTGGATCTGAGACAGGGACTTTTCGCCGCCGGACAACTGTATGTTGCCCTTAGTCGTGTGCGTTCGCTCGACGGATTGTTCCTTACGAAAAGCATCGTTCCGCAGTATGCCCATACCTGTCAGGAAGTTATCTCATTCGCCAATGGGTATAACAACGAACAGCTGATCAACAATGAAATTGAAAGCGGTAAAGCTGTCTTTGAAGCTCTTCATAACAATGATTATGACGAAGCGGCAAAGCAATACCTGCTATTGGTTGAGAAAAAAGCAAATAACGGCGACATCAAAGAAGCCATGCAACAGGCAAAGCGCTTTCTCGACAATCTTATTTGCGATGATAACCTATACGGATGTATTAAGGATATACCACAAACCTTATTAGGTACAGGACATTGGGCACCGACATTCCTTGCAGCATTACTGTGCTTGTATTCTGACAAATACGAGCAAGCTCTTAACTGCATAAATGAAGTATTGAACAAACATTTATGCCAAGAGGCTCTCTACATTAAATCACGTGCCTTGACCAAACTCGAAAGATACAAAGAGGCTGATGATGTAAATGTTGAATTGGCTAATTATTTTGACATGTCTACACCTGATGCAAAGGTGTTGTATATGATTGCAATTCTAAATGAGGCATATATCGAGGAACCTGGTCTTGACTATATGCGCAAACTCATTGAAGCCAAGCCAAAATATGATAAAGCGATAGTGTCTTTAAGAATGCTTATGAAACGACATAGGATGATTCTTGACTCTCCTACAGAAAGTGAATTGGTCAATATCTTCAATTCTGACATTGATGATGAAGCATTTGCAAAACTGTTGGATGAACACAGAAAGAATGCGCCAAAATCAGTTGCACAGTTGATTCTACGCATAAAGAAACAGGATTTTACGATACAGGACAGCTTGTTCAAGACTGAGAGACTAAAATAATAATTACGCATTAAGCCCGACCGTTTCCGGTCGGGCTTTACTTATGAAATATATCCGGAGTTTTATTTCTTTGCCTTTTCTGGCTCCGCCATTACGCTCCCCGTGTTTTCAGCAATTCTGTAGACCTTCCAGCAATGAATGGTCTGCGGATTTCCCTGTTGCTTGTCGGCTCGTACAGTGACGGCAGGTGGAAGATATGCGGAATTTGAATAAAAAAAAGTTTTTATTTTGTTACCCTCACACCCTCACAATCGAGCTGGAAGCCCCTGTTTATCGGGGGTTCAGTGGTGAGGGTAAGGATGAGGGTAAGTCGAATGAAGAATGAAGAATGAAGAATTGTCGGCTTCGCCGATTAAGAAACAAGATTCGGTGGCCGAAGGGAAAGCCAATGTAGAATTTAGAATTGTCGGCTTCGCCGATTAAAAAAACTACAATTTAGAATTAAGAATCGTAACTCGTTGAAATCCCTCTTGTCCTGGCAAGGGCACAATCTGAATCAAACGAAAATATTACAACAAATGATGGCGATAAGGTGAGGCGTTGCTTTTGTATGGTTTTATGAAACCGGATATCTGTCGTAATCTCAATAAAAAAGCGAGATTACGACAGGTTTCTCGTTTAAAAGTTGTCGTAATCTCGATTTTTTTATGACTTTACGACAGGTTCCATTAAATAGACTTACTGATAGACCGCTCTGACAAGTCTATCTCTATATGCGAGATGAAGTATTGCAATGGGGAATATGAGATAAGCAAGGCATACGACGCTCATCTGGCACACCGCTTGAAGGTTTTCAAGAAAGTGACTAAGACCACAAAGACGCTTATTCCAACCTTCGTAACGCCACATGGTCTGTATAATAATATGTATGCAAGAAAGATAAACAGGCAAGTGACAGGAGACGATTTGTTCTGAATCTTGGTCAAGCGAAGCTGATTATCTTAACTCTTAACTATAAATTCGATTTGCTGCCTTGCGCTCTGTGAGCCTGCGGCTACAGAGCTAAAATCAAAAAACGCTCACGGATTGCACCGATGCACACGGAGTCTTTTACACGGATCCGTTTTTTGATTTAAATTTTGATTTTCATTTGATTTTGATTGTGCCTTGGCAGGACAAATGGGATTTAAGACGGATTTTTCTTTTGATTATGTCTGCATATTAAATGATTCGTTT
>OLSD01000844.1_pt1 | contig 28434 bp, 37 predicted proteins | sample 1672211 | NCBI WGS metagenome assembly OLSD01 (sample SAMEA3136659, study PRJEB25190) | human gut metagenome | reverse complement strand
TGCTCTTCCGATCTCTCGACCTGCAAGCGTTGGCTAGGGCGTCCCCCTCTGGTAGTACCTACGAAACGACGCGGTCGCGCGTCAAGCGCTTGGCGTCCCTGTCACTCAATCCTGATTGCTTAATATAGCCCTTTAGAACTTGCCGTGCGAACTCATCCCCCATGCCATTAGCTTCAAGCTGAAACCATAGCTTATTGAATGCATTGTCACGATTGCCCTGAATGATTGGATTATTTTCGGCGAATCTGTCCAAATATCGAACGATTCGATTCTCTTTCTCGATTTCGTCGCATTCTGAATACGATTTGCCGCAATCTCTTGTGATTACTTCGACGTCGTTTGCAACGCGCTTGCGCGTGGCTTGCGCTTGCCCCCTGGTCTTTGTGGTCTTTGTGGGCGTCTCTGTCGCCTGGGTGGCTTGCTGGGCTTCGTCCTCGGCTTTTGCCTCGCGCGTCGCTACAGTCTCTGCCAACTCTTCATCGGTCGCAAGCCGGCATAATGTACGAAGTCTGCCGCCCACCTGCGCCCGCTCTTTAATGATTTCGCCGTTTGCCATCATGCGCCGCACCACATCCCATTGACGCTGGGCGGATTGATACCGCCTCGATAGAACGTCAAGCCGAACGCTCCGACCTTCCAGAAACTGGCGAATCTCGCGAATCACCTTGATTTCTTCTGTCTCGACTGGGTCGGCGCCCAAATTTCGGATCTTGATCCGATTCTCAAGAACGCCACAGGCAATAGCCGCTCCGACTTGCAAGTCTTCCGCCTCGATGGCGTCCGATCCTCGCAATATGGCATTATGCGCAGCCAATACAGCAAAGACCGTCGAACCGAAGGCGATTCGCTCATCCATATCACCCAATATGTGTTTATACTTTTCAAGCAAGCAGAACACTTCGAACGCTTCATCCGGCTTGCATCGCAACGGCAAAAGCGTTGGGAACATGCAACGATTGGCGATGGGCTCTAAGATTTCCCATATTGCATCAACGTTCGCCGCACTTCGCCCCGACTGCATAATCATTCGGATCGCTTCCTCGTCGCTCGTCGCTCCCTCGCAAGCCGACGGCAACCAAAACTCCAGAATGCGCCGTGCATCGCCTGCTTGTGCGTCGTCTGCCGTCATGGCGTCTGCCCATGACTTCGTTGTCGCAAGCATGATCGAAGTGTAGCGTGTGGGCACTGGAAAGTCTGGCGCCTCGCGCGTCAATGCCGATGAAATAATCATCTTGTCGCCGAAAAGCTCGCGCCGAATTGCGCCCATCTTTGCCGCATAGTCTCGTCGCTTGTCAATGCCTCGCGATATGCCCGCTTCGTCCACAATCTCAAAAAGCGAGTCTGGAACGTCTTTGGGTTTCCAAACCTTATCTACATCGCAATATTTCGCCCCTGCGTTCGCTACATAGTGCGATAGCGCCGCGTCGGATGCGGGCTTGATCAATTTCACTCCCAATTGCTTGGCGATGTCCATGAGTGACATAACCATCGTGGTCTTGCCCGCGCCTGCTTTGCCCACGATGACATTTTGGGATCGTAGTGGGTAGTAGGTCTCGGAATAGACGCGCCCGTAGACGTTGCCACGCGATGCAAGAGCAATACATGTCAAAGCCGCCCCGACTTGGGCGTCGCTTGCCTTCCCTTCCCTGAGCCCGCCAAAAAGTGTCGCAAGTTCGTTTAGCTTCGACCGCTCGAACGCTCGCTCGCACTTATTGGCGATGAGCTCTCGGCGCGTCTTTGGCTTGCCCCATTCGGTCGCCCCCTGCCATATCGTCGCCCTTTCGTTTACGATGCAATCTGGGTCGTAAGTCGTGATGCGCAGACGTGCAAGGTCTTTGCACGATGCATCCACATGTCCGAACTTGTCGGAAAACTCGCCCGTGAATCTGCTCCGAAGATAGCCGATAACGTCTTGTTGCAACGCCTCAACGCCTTCTGGACTGGCTGGCAGTTCTGGATCAACTTTGACGACGGCAAACACGCCCGCCCCTGAGCACGAAATGGCGCTTAGTAGGCATGACGGATAGAAGCCGAAGGCATCGCGCACGGCGTCAACGATGCTTGGGTCGATGTCGTCCACGTCGATGACGATGACGCCTTGTGCATGGGCGTTTTGATTGTTCCGCTCATTGTGGTCGAACGTCCGTCCGATGGTATAGGCGGGCAATGCACGCTTCGCCGCGTCGTATCCTTTGCGGTTTCCTGCTTCCAGGTAGGCGCGCGCCTTGATGACCTTGTCGTCGTGGGTTTTGATGCGCTCGACGAAGTCTGCAAGCGTGATAATCTCGCTTGCCTTTTTTGATTGGATATTCCTGAAACATGAGCACTTGATCGTATTCATAGCCACCTCCGATTCGCGTTATTAGCACGACTTCGACTCGGTCGTCAAATTCCTTTTCGGTTTGCCCTTTATCACGACTTTGGAACGGAGATCCACAAGCTCGCCCAAAAACCACAAGCTCGCCCAAAAACCACAAAGACGGCAAAAAACCACAAGCCAGCCCAAAAACCACAAAGACGGCAAAAAACCACAAGCTCGCCCAAAAACCACAAGCTCGCCCAAAAACCACAAGCCAGCCCAAAAACCACATCGTGCGCCTTTTGCGGTTTTTTGGATGGCGTGGGCGCAACTCTAGCCATCTTACACGCAGTGCGCTACGCGCACGTGACACGCATTCCACTTTGATTTATGCCACTTCGCGTGGCTTTTCCCGTTTCTGACACGCAATGCGCTACGCGCGATCCAAAAACCACAAGCGATCCACAAGACCACAAAACCACGTGCAAAAACCACAAGCGATCCACAAGCCAAAAATCGAGAAAAGCAAGCAATATCAACGGTTTGCGAAAACGATCCACAAAAACCACAAAAACCACTACCACTTGTGGTCACTCGCATTCTCACTCGCATTCGCTCCTATATATATATAATATAATATAAAAATATAGACTATACCCCCCTAAATAACCACATGAGCGTGAAGAACCACATGGCTATGTGGTTCTTGTGGTTTTTGTGGTTTTTGCGTGTCGAATGCTCTGCAAAACCGCTCTACAAGCCACTTTGCGCGTTTTTGGTCTTTGTGGATCTTTTGTGGTTCTTGTGTGGGCGGATTTGTGGTTTTTGGTCACGTGTGGTTTTTGGCTGTGGTCTTGCCCTCGATGCCGATACAGTCGATTGCGCGTCCACTTGCCATCGATGCCGATGCCGATGATTGCGCGTGGTCTTGCGCGTCCACTTGCTCTTTGTGGACTGCTAAAAAGATTTGCCCATTGCCCAACTTCGTGCTATGTTCCGTTTCGTCGCCATTGGAGGCGACCTTTACAAATGGAGAAAACGATCATGGCTAGAACGTCCGTGAAAGTGCGCTTGCGCAATGTCCGTATCGCTTACCCTCGGCTCTTTACACCAGATGAAAAGACGGGCAAGCGTTCATGTTTGATTATGATTCCCAACGATAGCGAGGCGGCTCAGGCTTGGCGACGTGGCGTGGCTGAAGCATGGCGCGTCGCTCAAGATGAGATTTCGAAGGCGTCGTTCCCTGATAACCCACAGCCCGCACTCACGCGCGCGATGCTCGGGATCAAAGTCGCTGGCGAGATTAGCCCGTCCGGCTCGGTCTATCCTGATGAATATTCAGGGCACATCGTGTTCTCTGCATCGTCCAAATACGATATATCGGTATGCAATAATCGAGGCAACGCGATAAACGCCACAGATGAAGAACTCATTTATAGCGGGCAGATTGCCCACGTCGCGATCGAGCTCTTCCCGTTCAAAAGACCAGAAAAAACGGGGATCTCGCGCATTCTGCAAAACGTCTTTATCGTCGGCGGCGGCGAACGCATAGACCTTGGCAGTGGCTCGCACAATTTGAGCGCCGCCGAAGAATGGGCGGATGAGATTTCCGAATCCTCGTCGGCGTCGTCTTTCGATGATGATGCCGCCTCCTTCCCGTTCTAGGTGGTAGTAATGGAACGTCCGATCATCTACATATCGAACAGTTTGACGGGGCGAGATTTGGGTGGCGTCAAAAAATGGCGTCGCCGAAACTCTGGCGAACGGATTGAATGGATCGTCGTCCATTACACGGGCATGGTAGTGACGCAAGGCGATCCCGACACGGCTTCGTGGGCGATTGCTCGCTCGAAGCGTGCGGCTTCGACGCATTATCTCGTCGGCGATCGCAGCGATATTATACAGCTCTTGCCAGTCAAATACGCCGCCTACCACGTGGGAGCAAAAGACGATAGCAAGCTGATCCCGTGCTATAATGGCAACTCGATCGGCGTCGATTTGTGCGAGTGCAAGCTCGATTGCTCGTCTGGCAGTGTCTCGTGCAATGATTGGTACTTCACGCCGCAAACATTCGCCAACGGGGCGAACCTGATTGCGTACCTGGCACAAGAATACGACATACCGACCGACCATATCGTTAGACACTACGACGTGACCCACAAACGATGCCCGCGTCCATTCGTGGGCACTGATATCAATGCCTACACGGGGCAAACACATGAGAGTGCATGGCGAGAGTTCGTGCGCACGATTGATGCGCTCCGCAATGGCGAGTAACTAACCCCGGGGGCGCGTGGCTCATGCTTGGCGCTTTATTCTGCTGCCGACAATTCCGCCGACCGCAGATGCTGAAAACAGCCAACATATCACCCACAGGCGCTCGGCATGAGTGACGCGCCCCACCTTTGACAATTGAGAGAAAACGACATGAAAGAAAAACGCGACTACTACGAAAGCGACGGTCTAGAAGTGTTCGACGTGATCGAAGCCTTCGACTTGAACTTCAACCTTGGCAACGTGATGAAATACATTTGCCGCGCAGGGCGAAAGACGTTCGATCCGATTCCAGACTTGAGAAAGGCGTGCACCTACCTAGAACGCGAAATTGAACGCCTCGAAGCGGATCCTATTATGAATAACGACGAATCGGATCCTATTACGAATAACGACGAAAAGCTAAAAGCATTGATGGATAGCGAAATTGACGGCTTGTGCATTCGATACAACTTATCGGATGCCTCGAAGCGTTCAATCAAGAAGATTTGCGAGTTTGGCAAGAAGGGCTTAAACCCGGTTGCGATGGATATCCACTTTGGCTTACCAGATTCAGCCAAACAAAGCGAAATTGAACGCCTCGAAGAGGATTCATACGATGACTAACGACGAAAAGCGAAAAGCATTGATGGATAGCGAGATTGACGGATTCGTCATTCGATACAGCTTATCGGATGCCGCCAGCCGTGCAATCAAGAAGATTTGCGAGTTTGGCAAGCTGAACTCGACGGCGTGCGAAATTGGACAGCGAAAAGCCGTCGTCCGATTCACGCGCCATATCACGATGGAGCGCTCCGAAGAAAGCGCTTGCACGACTTCGACTTGCTCGGCGTATGCTGAGCCCATCTAATCCAAACGGAGAAAACGACAATGAAAGAAAACGAAACGAACAAAAACAGCGATTTAATCACTTCAGACGATGAGAGACAATACGACATCACATTGCGCGCGATACTGAAGATGGATGAAGTGTCAAGCGAGGCTCAACACTTGTTGGCGCTTGAAATGGTCAAGATTATGACCGATGTATTGAAAAAGGGGCAAACGCTATTTCAAGCGCTCACAGTCAAAGAGATTGCCGACAAATTGCTTGCGTTCAATTGCGCTGCTGCGAATGAAACAATCTGCGAAGGGCACACCGACGATCACGATTATTGCTCGAAGTCGATGATGGATTTGATCATGATTATCATTCGCCGATACGGCGGGGCAATTTCGTCGCAAACGCTCGACAAACTTTTGGGCAATTGTGATGAGTATCCGCAAGCCCTGGCATCGCTGATTGGTCTTGGCATGGTCAAATACGCAACGCAAGTAGACGGCAACGCCGCTTGCTTCTACTTGCCCGTGAATTGAAAGGGGATTGAGCGATGAAAAAGACGAAAGACAATACACAGACAGGCAAGAATAGCAAGAATGAGCGCATAAGAGCGTGCATGGATGAATTAAAACACCTTCTCGCGATGACGAAGCATGAATATAGAATGCTCTGCGATTTGTGCGATCTTGCTCATCCGACGTGCCGCGAATCGATGCGGGTGGCTCTCCTTTCTTCGCTCTCGCGAGATGTCGAAATGCTCTTTGGGAGCTACTACGACAAAGTGATCGCGCGTGACGTGATGACAACGACGGGGATGGACAGCAATGAATCGATCGATGCCATTATTGAGCACACTCAAAACCAGATTGTGGACTACATGTCGATTCGCGGTGGCGTCGTCTCGAAGCCCGAACTCATGTTCGTATTCGGCGAAAGTGATATGACGCGCGATGCGATTGATGGTCTGATTGACGACGAAAAGATCGCCGTGGTCAATGGCGAGTTCACGACGATTGGCTATTATTTCCCGAATGCATAATTGACAAGCGCGCCTACTTCGTGCTATTGGCGCGTAATTGTTGGCGCGTGGATGGCGATTGACTAGTTTCAGAAACTCCTTCTCCCTGCATTAGGTGAACGCCTCCGCGCGCAAAAATGGCATGGGCTTTTGGCTCATGCCTTTTTTTTGTGCCCTCACTCGCACAACGTGCCGAACTCGTCGATGAGATGTTGCACGTGGCGTGCAAGCGCGTAAGCCGCCGGAAACGCTCGCGCCTCCTCGATGCTCATTCCCTTGCGATAGCCCGTCGCCCGTTTGAGATTGTGCCCGCCTGCATTGTACGCCGCAACAGTCCACGGGATGGACTGAAAGCGCCGGTAAAGGGAAGCGAGATAAGCGGCGGCGCCTCGGCTTGCGTCCTCTGGGTCGTGTCTATCCTCGACGCCATAGTGACGCGCGATAAATGGCATGAGTTGCCACAGACCCGCCGCGCCCTTGCTCGATACTGCGTGCGGCTTGCCGCAACTCTCGGCGACTGCAAGCATGGACAATTCAAGCGGCAAACCTTGCGATTTGAGTGCTTCGCAAATCTCGTGCGCATAGGCGCGTGTATTCTCAACGCATTGCGCGTCGTCGGCGATGCCCGGGACTGGGACTGCAAGCCAAAACGCAAGCGCCAAAGCTACTTTTTGCATTTGTTCAACCTATAACGAAAAGTCGATAGTGGCATGTTTAGGCGGTCGGCTGCTTGGGTCTGAGTTAGTTCCCCGCGCTCGAGCGCCTCTATCGTCTCCGTCCAATTGCTGGGGGGGGGGATGATTGGTCGTCCAAACTGAACGCCACGTGCTCTGGCTTGCGCGATGCCTTCGGCTTGGCGGCTTCTGATATTGGCGCGTTCATTATCCGCAACGAACGATAGCACTTGCAAGACGATGTCTGAAATAAAAGTGCCGATGAGCGATTGCTCGCGTCTTGTGTCAAGCAGTGGCATATCTAACACGACGATATCCACAGACTTATCCACAATCGCCCGCCACTGCTCGATGATTTCTCGGTAGTTCCTGCCTAGACGATCAATCGACTTAATGAACAGCACGTCGCCCGCCCGAAGGCGTTTCATCATTGCCTTGTACTCGATGCGCTCAAAGTCTTTTCCAGATTGTTTGTCGGCGAAGATGCGCTCCACGCCTGCATCATGAAGCGCCGCTATTTGCCTGGCTAGATTTTGGTCTTTCGACGATACACGCGCATAGCCGACGTTCATTTCTTCACCGTGTAAAGGCGTTCGGTGACGATGGACGACTTAAACTGCGACATAGAAGTAAGTTTTTGTTTCTCTGCGACAATCTCGAACCTGTCGTCCTCGATGCTGTACTCCGATATGAAGATTGGATTGGTCTTTGCTACCCGCACGCACCAGTCATAAAACGCGCGATGGTCAAATGCCTTCGCCGTGCCATCGTATAGACTCTTACTGCACGCATGATAGGGCGGATCGCAATAGACGACTGCATCGTCTGGGATGTCGATTTCGGCGTATGATTGCGACGTGATCTTCAGGCTCTCCAGGCTCTCCAGGCTCTCCAGGCTCTGCATGCGCTCCAGTCTCTCCAGGATCTCCAGGATCTCCAGTCTCTCCAGGCTCTGCATGCGCTCCAGTCTCTCCAGGCTCTCCAGGCTCTGCGTGTTCCTGCTAGTGTGTCGAATTGTTTGATAAAGCGGATTGTTCTGAATGACTGAATGGAAGTAGTTGTCGCCCGTTAGTCGTTTTAGCGTTTTGACGATGACGTTTTGAGCCGTGACACGTCGGTCGTGTGTGTTTCGTATCCAATGAATCGCTTCATTCACGGCTTGCGCAACCTCTGGCATGAGCGATTGCATCGGTGCGAAGTCGTCAAGCACGATCGCATAGTGCAACGCGCGCTTGTATGGCTCGATGGCTCGCGAATACATGTAACGGATCAAATCATTTCCGAACGACCAACAACACGCGACGAAAGCATCTTTCGATTTGATCCGTTCGAAGTCTTCGCGACTTATCCATCGTTTCTCGTCTTTATACTTGCCGCGCACTGCGTCTGCGAATAGTTGTGGGTATTTGACGTTAATGTCGTTTGCGATGACTGTCTGCCATTTCTGGCTCAATAGCGCTCGATGAGTGATGGCACATCCTCCCGCGAACGCGTCGATGAGAACGCGCCCGCGTGGCAGATTGTCTATCACCCAATGCGCGATTCGCGACTTGCTCCCCGTGTATGGTAAACCGTAATTTTGTGCCATTGTTCGTTTTCTCCGTTTCACCTATAAATCGCTAAACCCACCAGTGTAGACAGTGTAGATCGCCCAACACAAGATGAGCATCCCGATGATCGTTGCAGACTCGATCACACCTAATTCCTCGCCAATGATAGCAAATAGTATCATATTCACTTATCCCTATGCGAAATAGTCCAGTATCAGTTGCTGAGCCGTGACCTTTTGCCCGCACCGATCGGCGATTTGCTCGTCGATGGTATGGCGTGCGATTAGGCGGTAAACCTCGACGGAATGGGATTGTCCACGACGTGCAAGACGCGCGTTCGCTTGAAGCCACAATTCACTGCACCACGTGACTGTGTACCACAGAATAGTAAAGCCGCCAAATTGCAAGTTGAGCCCCATGCCTGCGGATTGTGGATGGGCAGCGAATACGTCGATCTCGCCTCGGTTCCATCGCTCGATTTGCCCCGTGCTTGATGGGTCGAAAACCTCGAACGACTTGTTGGCGGCTTTTGCGGCTCGCTCGATGTCGTCCAGGCTGAATTTGAACCAATAGAACACAAGCGTCGGCGTAGTACGCTCCCGAAGAAACCGCCACAGCGCACGCGCCTTGTCCAGATGCACGCTTGCCGCGTTGCCTTCTTCGTCGTAAAGCCCGCCCGATGCGAATGATGCGAGCTTTTGCACCAGTGCGCCCGCGCTCGATGCCGTGATGGTCGTTTTGTCCAGGCTCAACGCGCATGAACGCTTCATCGTCTCGTATTGCCGCAACGCCTCGGGGCTCAAATCGGCGAAGATGTCGTGTGTCGTGACCTCGCAAGGGGGCGGGGCTTCGACGCGCAGCACCAGGTGCTCGATCGATTGCAAGATGACGCGCTCGCTCGACGGCTTAATGCGCCATTCTCTGAAATTTCGGAACGTCTGGCACTCCATGAAAGCGCGTCGGAATGCCGATATATTGCGCCCCAATGCTTTTCCACGGTCAAGTAAGTAAATTTGCGCCCATACGTCCGCCAATGATTGGGGCGCTGGCGTCCCCGTCAACTCGATGACGCGTCCCCACTGAATGGCTTTGAGCGCCTTGAATCGGTTTGACGATGGGTTTTTGATGCTGGATGCTTCATCGACGATGAGCAATGCGCGGCTTGCATCGCCTGCGATTGCGATTAAATCGTCGCTAGGCTCTCCAGTTAAACTTTTAGCCACTCCATCGCGTCCGATAGTATAAATATGCGCCTTCTCATTTCTCGCGCGAATGCGGGCATTCTGTGAGCCCCTGAGCACGACGACGCGCAATGCGTCCCCAAACCACTTGGCGGCTTCGCTCGTCCATGTGTCGTTAGCCACGGCACGGGGCGCAACGACGATTGCGCGGTCTATCTTTCCTGTCTGCAAAAGCGCATAAACCGCGGTTAAAGTGACGGCGGTCTTGCCTGCGCCCATGTCCGCCCAAAGAGCGACGAAGGCGCGATTGATGAGCTCTTGCGCGATGCGGCTTTGCTCGTCTGTTAGTTGCATGGCGCGTTCCTAGTCGAATACGCCGATAAACGCGCAAATCCACAATACCGCTAACACGCCCAAAACGACGCCGCACAACGTGTCGTGAATGGCGACTTTCAATTTCTCTTTCGTTCCTGCTCTCATGCTTGCACCTCCAGATTTCGCACAACGTAGTCGATAGCCGACCGTATGAACTCAACGCGGCTTGTCCCAAGGCTTGCCGCCATTTCCTCAACTCGTTTTAAGTCCTCGACGGTAAATCGAACTTGAATGCGCTGGGTTTTCGTCTCCCCCGTGTGCCATTCCCACGTTCGCCGCTCTATCCATAAATCTTCCTTTTTCATCTCTTGCACCTCCGCATTTTCACTTATTCGAGATTATCGAATAACTCGCTCCAACTATCCGGAATTTCTGGATAGTTCAAATCCCTACTTCAATTTCCGAAGCGTATCGTCAAGTTTTTCTAGCATGTCGCCCAATTTGTACTTCTGATCCTCAATATCCATCAAAGCCATTTTTATCACATCCATAGCACTTTCTAACTGATATTCGTTAGTGTCTAGTAAATTCTTGCATGACTCGATATTTCGCTTCGCTTCCTCGATGAGATCGTTTTTCTCTTCAACTTGCTTTTCGTATTGCTCCGAAAAATTCTCCTTCAGACCGAATTGACGGTCGAACGTTTCCGCCGGGATTCTGAAATTTGAAACTATGCTTCCGCACAAAGACACATCGCAATACACATGTTTTTTATCTAGGCTAATAGCCGACGCCTCGATCTGCACGTCGCCATACATAAAGACACCTCGGTCTGCGATGAGAATTGCCGACTCCATGCCGTCGAATCTGGGATTGCCGAAGCCTTCGCAATCGTCTTGGCTTGCGTCGTTCAGACTTCGCAACTCGATGCCGTTGCCGGGATCTGCCATGTGGTCGCCATGCGAGTTATCCCACAAGAAACAACGTCCCGCCATTTTTCGGGCGCGATGCGTGGTCTTGTATTGGATGAACAAACGATAGGTATTCGTGAGAAGATACAATTCGTCGTGGATCATTCGCGCGAACTCCTTGATCGTACCCGTTCGGTAGATGAAGAATTCTTGCGAGTTCAGAATGTAACCAATGCCACAATTGATTTTTTCATTGAAATTAGCCATCTTCGTTTTCTCCTTATTGTTCCAACTATCCGGAATTTCCGGATAGTTCAAATCGTGCCTAGAATCGCCACACACGGGCTTTTTGTGCTCGCCCGTGTGTTTGCTTGGTCTTGCATCAAATCGCGATTCTATGTGTCTCTATTTCGTTCCTCACGCGTTTTTGCCACTCTCGCCTTCTCCCCCCCCCCCCTACCTCCTGCAATCATGACCGCATCCCGCGTTTCTTTGGCATCTAGGCTATCCTCCGTTTTTCGCTCCTCCTCTCGCTGATACATCCATTTGCAAACCGCCTTGTATTCTGGTCGTCTTTCGCTTAGCCATTTGCATAGCCATTGAATATCGGTCATGCCTGTTTCGTCTTTCGTCCATTCTGACGCGTTTTCGGCGTTCGCTGTGTGTTTGGTCGTCTCGTCGTCGTCCGTCGATTCTGGGGCTGTTTCTGCGACGATTTTGGCGGCTTCCGTCTCGGCTTGCTCGTCGGATTGCTCGTCGGCTTCAACTTGCGCGTCGAACGGCTCGGCGTATGGCACTTTTGCTTGTCCGAAGATCTCGTCGTATTGTTTCGGGAAATTCTCTTTGAGTCCAAAGAAACGGTCGAATTCTTTCGTGTCGATATGGATGTCTGCTACTAGTCCATAGCCGACGTAAACGTTGCAATGAACAAGATCCTCGTCCATGTCGTCGGCTTCGATGTATGAATCGCCATAAGCAACGACCTCGTAATCGGTGATGAGCACTGCGGCTTGCATTGCGTCGAAACGGGGAATGCAGAAGCCATTGCGATTGCTCAAATAGCGTCCCTTTTCGAGTTTAAGTTCTTCTCCCTTGATGCCAATGAACGCTTCCTCCATGTTGTCCCACGAAAAGCAACGCCCCGCGAGTTTCTGCACTCGGTGTTCCTCTTTGTAGAGAATGTAAAGGGAGCAGTGGATGTCGCATTCGTCCATTTCGTCGAATTGCCCGTCTTGAAAGACTGAATCCATGCTGGCGAGTTTCTCTTTCGATTTGTACTCACTGCTAGCCGGATTGAAGTAATCGTTCATCCATCCAGAGATTGCGCGCTCAAAAGCCTTCATCGTGTCAACTCTGCGAATTTCGAGCGGTCGGTGTGCGAAGTAGCGTCCGATGTAATTGTTCACTTGGTCGTTAAAGTTAGCCATAATCTTCTCCATAGCACATGCGCCTTGATTGGCGCTTTTATCGCCGCCACCATGGCGTCGATGTGCCCCTTATAATCGGATTAAATTTGGCTGTCAAATCTTTTTTTTCTCTTTTGTCGATTTTTTTTGCCGCCCGTGGTATCTCATAGCCCAACACACTTGGGAGGGGCTATGAAGATTGCTTCGATTGTCCTATTTGTATTGGCTTTAGCGTCCATCGCGTCCCTCGCGTTCACCACAAACGCGCTAAAGTCTACGAAGGCACAGCTTGCACGCGTGCAAGCGCAACTCGCCGACGAAGTCGCCCATTCATCCGCATTGCAACACGCATTGCAAGCGGAAAAAGTAGCTAACGATGAATACCTTGAGAAAACGAAAAAAGCCGACGATACACGCGACGCATTTATGCGCGTTGCTCGTGATCTCGATGTTGTCCCCATCGATGATGGCGTGCGCAAAATCGCAATCGACGCCTATAAATCACTTATATGTGCCGATAGCGTCCCTTCCAGTCGTTAGGGCGTGCACGCCCCCGCCTGAGCCCGTGATAGACTCGCAAGGCGATCTGTTGCTCGCCTACGTCAACGCCCTGCACGCCTTCGCCAAATGCAAAGCCGAAAATGAGCGCGTGGCGTCTATCCTCGGCGAACTCGTTAGGGGGCAATGATGACACCCGAATCACTCGTTGCGCGCGCAATGCTTTCCGCCGTCAAGCGCAAAGGCGGGATCGCTCGCAAGCTCGAATTTTCGGGGCGGGCTGGCGCGCCCGACTATCTCGTCGCAGTCAACAATCGGATAGCATTCGTCGAGCTCAAAAGCGAACGCGGAAAACTATCAGACATTCAACGCGCCGAATTTTCGACGCTTGCCAAATATGGCATAAAGCCGATTTTTGTGGCGTTCGGAGCAGATAACGCCAGAACAATTATCGATAACATGGCGTCCGACGATTGGGCGTCTTTTTGCGAGGTCAACCAATGGCGATAGAAAATGGCGTTATTATCCTAGAAGGCAACATCGGAGCGGGCAAAACGACGCTTGCGCACAAAATTTCCGCCGCAATAAAGCGGCTGGGGCTCAAATCGCAAACGCATGAAGAACCATCATCTGGCACAAATCCGTTTTTGGATGACTACTACAAAGACCCAAAAGCCACCGCCTTCAAAATGCAAATGTTCATGCTTGCAAAACGCTTCCGAACGACGATGAATGCTCAATGCAACGCCGCCGACGGCGGGGGCTGGCACGTGCTCGATCGCTCCTATTATGGCGACATTTGCTTTGCGAACGTACAACGCAAGCTCGGCTTCTTCGACGAAAACGAATTTGCCGTCTATATCGAACATCACCGCATGATGCGCACGTTCCTCGCTATGCCGTCGCTTGCCGTGTTCCTAAAGTGTGGCGTCGCTCGATGCCAGGAACGAATCTGCAAGCGTGCACGCGCTTGTGAAAGCGGGATCGAAGATTCTTACCTTTCCGCAGTGCAAAGCGAGATTGACGACCTCGAGCGCGTCTTGTGTCGTCGATGCCGAACGAAGGCGGTCGATGTATCCGTCGATATGAACGACGCCGAACTTAACGATCTCGCCGAACGTATCGCGATTGATGCGTGCATGGCAGATGCCCCCGACGCCTTCTTTGACTATAAAGGCGACTGGCTCGTCAATCGTAGCGACGATGATCTAAAAAGACTTGCACAACGTGAGAATATGGCGTAAATAGTCAAATCGTTCTGACACAATCTCCCAAAATTGGCACGCCCGGATGGTCTGGGCGTGTATTTTTACCCACTCAAAACCAGAGAAAACGAACATGACGACATTTTATCGAGTCCGTGGCGTCGTCTACAAGACCAAACGCGCCGCATTGAAAGCCCTTGGAAACATGCAAGAAAGCCGGGCAATTGCCAAAATGATCGAAATAACGGGGCACGATTGCGACGCCTCGGGATTAACGCATCTATGCGAACGGGGCGTCGTCTATAAAGGAAAACGCTTGCCGCTCCTCGATGCCTTCTTCGTCATTGCCCGAAGCGTCCGCCCCGCTATCGTCTCGATCGACATAATGAAGATTGCACTATCGGGGAAAGTGCCCGAAAACTTCGACTTCGCCGACGCCCATCCTTTCGTTCCTGGCACTCGCTACTACGAAATTGTGCGCAACTATAAGCCCGTCATCGAACCAGATTTTCACGTCAAGGGCGATGGAATGAGCGAACACAAGCCCGTTGTTCGCAACACGCAACAAAAGCAGAAACTTTTCGACACTCTCACCGCCGAAGATCTCGGTCTTGCGCCTCGAATCTCCATCGAGCAACTCAACGCCAAAGGCGTATCCGATTATGAACTCTCCCTCTATAAGGCTAAAAAGCGATGAAACAAGAACTGAACACCGTCCGACCGTCAAGCGCCCATCGATGGATGAAATGCGCCTACTCTGCATTCGCCGAAGGACTGCTTCCCCGTTCCTCGTCCCCTGCTGCTGAAATAGGCACGCGCACACATGCCGTAGCCGCTCAACGCCTCTACGACGCATTAAAATCGGCTTTTCCCGATGCCGACATAACGGCGCCGCCAGTCCTAGAGACCGACGCCCAAAAAGGCGATATCTACGAAGATTGCGTCGATTGCTACGTCAAGTCCGTTATTGAATACCTCGCCGCCACTGAAGAGATCGTCGAACGCGCCGGCATTGAAGAAAGACTCGCCAAAAACGCCTACGGCGTCGAAATATGGGGCACGCCTGATTGCTGGGTCTATACTCGAACGAAACGGCTTTATATCTTCGATCTCAAAACAGGCGAAGTGGAAGTGCAAGCCCACGGCAACGAACAATTGCGCCTTTATGCCTCGATGGTACGTGCATCAAAGGGCTTGCACGCCATGAGATTTGAGCTTGTGATTATTCAACCTCGAATCCCAAACCACATCAAAAGCGAATGCTTGAATTATTGCCAACTCGCAGAATTTATCCACGTCGCTGGCATGTGCGCCAACGCCGCCGCTTTTGCCAAAGCAGATACGCCGCGCCATGCTGGCAATCATTGCCGGTACTGCCCCGCGCGTGACTTGTGCTTTGAGAATAACGCGCTCGCTCGCGCACTCGATGCCGCCTTCGTCGCAAACGTCAATAGCTACGACGAACTCCCAATCGAAGTTATCGCCAATATCTATGCAAAGCTGAAAGACGTTTCCGCGATTGCCGATGCTCTTTCGGCTCTGCTCAAAAAGCGCATGAGCGAAGGAGAAGAATGCGAGCTCGTGAAATTGCAAACGCGCAAAACGAAACAGTGGTCGATCTCGTCGCCCGAAGAACTCGCTTCGGCTCTTGGGTGCTCGCTCGATGACGTATCGGAACGCAAGCTCTTGACGCCGTCAAAAGTAGCCAAAAGCTTCGACATTTCCGACTTCGTCACCACCACCGAAACGCAAGCCCTGGTCGTCTGTTCGGACAAAAAGGCGAATAAATAACACTTTTTGCTTGCACTCGAGCGCGCACTCGCTTATAGTCCGTCCTGCATCGATGGTCGATGCGTTTTAATCAATCCTGCGGCTCGGTCGCTTACTGACCGTTTCAGATCGCGCCATTGGCTAGATTGACGCAAAAGCCTTCTTCGCGAACATAGCACAAAAATTACAGGGAAAGCACATCGCAAGATGTGCTTTTCTTGTTTACACGCGTTCGGATTTGCGCTATTGAGATCTTGTTTTGGCAAGCCGTCTATGCACCTCCAAAATGCACTTTTTCGGGCATGTCAAAACCTTTGCGCGTCATGCGCTCCTTTGCCTACCGTGGGTTTTCGTTTTCTCGACGGTAGGCTTTTTTTATCTGTCGTCGCTCTCGCGCGCGTTGCCGATCTCGGCGCTAATGTCGCCCTTCTTCAGAACGATCGGTGGAATAGATGGGAATGCCCATCCCTTCGCTTTGCACTTCTCGTAAGTCCGAAGCAATACGAAAAGCCCTCCGATGACCATTCCGCCGATAATGATAGCCAGCCTCGATGCATCGTCCAGATGATCGAAGTCGATGACCGCCCCCAACGTCAAGGCGAGAATTGTGACGATCACAAGCCATCGAAGGCTGATGACCTCTCGGATTTTCTCAAATACTCCACAAATCGGCACAACTACCCCCATCACCACCAAAAAGCCGATTAAAACAATTGTCGTTGCTGTTCCGCTCATAGGCAATCCTCCGTCGTCGTTTGATTGTCTGGGCTCAACTCGCTCGCCCTATGCTTATTTATAACCGCTTGCAAGCGGTCTAAAAAGTCGTCGATGCGATTTAAGCATGGGTCAATCTCGCACATCGCCTTCGACGTTGTGATGCTCTTGTCCAGATTATCGCACACCATCGCGCGAATCATTTCTTCGTGCGCATAGGGATCGAAGTCTTTCCACTTGTCCTCCTGCTTTTCGGCGCTCACGTATCGATTGACGCTCAAATCGAAGCCGTTCTCTTTGATTTCATCATACTCGACGCGCCGTTCAACTTCCCCATCGACAAACAAGATCGACTTGTCCTGGCTACTTTTGCGCATCGTCAACATCGCAACGGGGATCGACGTATCCTCGAATTGTGCGTCCCTTATGAGCTCGATGCGATCAAATGCGCCTCTGCCTACCAGGTACTCGCGAATCTTCGCTTCCGCTCTCCCTCGATAGAGTGCACCTAAACCCATGAGACACACCGCCGTGCCCTTGTCGCTCAACTTGTGCAAGATATGCGCAATGAACGCCCAATCGGCGCAATTTGCTGGAGCATACGCCGGATAATTGTCGAATATCTCCGACGCGCGCTTTGCTTTGTTCTCGTCGGGCTGTTGGGTTGGATGCGTCCACGGGATGCCAAAGGGCGGATTCGCAATGATTGTGTCGAATTGCATGTTTTGGAAGTAGTCGTTGGCGAGCGTATCGCCCGAAAATATTGTCGAATTGGGTATGCTTCGCGCCTTTTCCGCTTCTGCGCCGTCTATCTCGACGCCATACTTGCGCACGTCGTCGCCGAAGATGCGCAAAAGCCCGCCATCTCCGCACGTAGGATCGTAGACTTCCGCGACGTCCTCGGGCAACTGTGCACGCATCTTCATTGCTAGCGCATCTGGAGTGTAAAACGCGCCCGCTTCTCGAAGTGTCTTCCTGAATGACTTTGCGCTCTTTCTCAAAATTCCTTCTCCAGTTTCTCGAATCCCGTTTGCTCCAATATCCGCCGAACGTCGTCTAGCTGATCCTCGACTAACCATTCGACGAAGCCTTGCTCGCTATACACAGGCACAACGACGTGTTCTTGTGTGATGCCGTATGCTCGCAAGCGTCCCTTTCGTTTGAGCCCAAAGAACTTTTGTGGTCGGCTGCTCACGCCGTAGTAGCTCGGCGTGTCCACGCGCTCGCCCATGCTCGTCGCTCGCTCTTTGGTAACCGTCCTCCATCCATAGGGCAAAGAAACGCGCCTCGGCTCGCCCTTCTGCCATTTGTTCGTCGGGGCGCCCCACTCTCGCGTCTCGCCTGCGTTCGGTTTGACGCCCCGAAGCTCTAGGGCATACGCCTTCGACTTCGTATCGATGAACAGATAATAGCCACTGAGCTTCTTGATCTTGAATGGATGATGCACGCGTGCATATTCCTTGATCGCCGCCGCCGCATCGCGCTTCCATTGCTCTATAAAGTCTGCGTTCATTGCTAGTCACCATTCACGCAAGCCGCCAACACGGTCGTTCGCACATTGTCCGCTGTTTGGCTTGTGCCAACGGCTGGCATAACCGCCGAAGAAAGAATCACAAAGCGATAGTTGTCTGCAAGCAACGGCGAACTTCCTTGTCGCAATGCTCGCAAGTGGAATGTATTCGACGATGCCGAAAACGTCACGCCCGTTCCCACGGTCGTACCTCTCGGGATCGTGAACGATACGTTGCGCACGTCCTCAAGCCCTCGCGTTAAATCAATATAGCATATCTCGCCGACGCCAACGCGGCTCTCGTCGCCAACCAAAGCGAAGGCTTTGTTTGCGATAATGTCTGAAAGCGTCTTTGGTGAAACACTCGATAGATTAGCACCCGCTGAATCCCTCAAATAGATTCCAGTTCCTCGATCCGATTTTATATGCGTTACCGCCCCTAGATATGCATGTGCCGAAACCACGTTCGCTGTTAGATCGTTGATGTGCGCATAGTACCATGCGTGATCGGAGTCGCCCAAATATGAGTATTCTTGAACGGGCAAAAGCCGCCCATCTACATTGACGCCGCCTGATTGGGCAGTAAGATTGATGCTGGCACCACCAACGTTTACCGTGCCATTGGCACTTGAGATAAAAATCGGGGCTCTATTTTCCATCGAAAGCACGACTTTTCTGCCGCCGCCGTTGCCTAAAAAGCCCAATACGGATGAATCGTTGTCCAAAACATTCATTCGTGTGATGTTCAAATCTTTCTTCGATGTCAAGCCTTTTTCCGCTACGACTAAAGAACTAAACGTCGTTTCATTCGTGAATGTCTTTGCGCCGCGTATTGTTTGCGCCTCGCCCGCCTGAACATTCCCTGCTACGTGGCATGAAACAAGGCGGTCTAGGTCGCTTTGCATCGCCGTGTTTGCCGTCGATACATCAACGGTTGCTTGTCCCGTGTTCGTGAACACGATATTGAAGTCAACGCTAACGCCTACGACTGATGTGCTCGATGCTGGGATCGTGAATATCACGTCGCTCGATGATAGAATGGCGATGACGTTGTTGTCGCTCAAAAGCGCAACGGATTTACATTCGCGTGCCGTGTTACCAGTCGATTTGAACTGAACGACGGCTCGCAATGTTTGCCCCGTCACGGATAGCGATAGAATCTTTGACGACACATCCGAATACTTGCCCAAAAAGGCTTCTAGCGTCGATGTGGCTTGCGCCTGCGCATCAGTGAACGAAGTGTTACTCGCCGCGCCGCCTGTGGCTTTAACGGGATTCGTCGTGCTCGATGCCGCGAAATATGCGCAACCCCAATTCGTCACTTGCTGAACATTCCAAACTGCCATTTTCTCTTACTCCTTATGATTTAAGCCCATTCGCGGGGGAACGGGATGAGAAACGAGAACCACTGTCTCATATTCAACTCTTTTAGGCGTTTGTCACTACTCATGTTATTACGTATGAGCACTATGCGCGAACCTGTGGATTGGAGCGTCGGTATAGAAACGCCGTCCGCAGCATCGCACCATGTCTCGCTTGCTCCTGGCTGTCCATTGCTGTACGCCTCTCCCCACTCTGAAAGAGACGCGAAATTATGCGGAGTTTTGAGAAACGTGCCGAATATCTCGGGATACTCGCCTGCGAAGATGCCTTGCGTGTAATACGTCAAATCGCCGTGTATCTCGTCGCCAAATATAGCTATAACGTCCATATTGACGCCTACGCAATATTTCTTCGCCCTGTGTTTGCACGCCGCATTCAACGCCTGCTCGTCAATCTTCATATCGGCGAAATAGGCTTGCGCTATAAGGTCGTTCGCGCCCAACTCTTTGATCAAGCCAAACACTGGCATCGGCGAAATGGCATCCTGAAACATATAATGCGCGTTTGTCCATCCCACATATTCGGGAATGCCATTTATGAAACTAATCGATGGCATGTAGTCGTTCTGAAATGTCAACGCGTCGCCCGCATCGTCGTCGTTCACGTTCTTTCTAGCGATATAGCTATTCGCCATTACAACCATCATATCGTCTTCGCGCATGTAAAGGTCGTTCTTACTAACGCCGCCCGCCGCTGTCAACTTATACGGGCGGGCTTTTAGTTTACTCTTCTCGCCGACACGGCTTCCTTGTGCTGGCGTCAACTCGCACGCGTTTGTGTCTGCGGGCTCTCTCACATGGCGCAATATCATATCGTGCTTGTCGCGTGTCGCCATTTCGCTCGTTAATAGAGTATCCGCGCACGCATTGCCCACCGGCATAAACAAGCGGCTCTCGCACTCGTTTCCGTAATGTATATCCATGCCGTCAAATCCCAACACAGCTCGATGCGCCTTCGGAATAAGCCGTTCCATCATGCGTTGGCGTTCAATAGAGACGGCTGGCGGGCTCTCTAGTTGGATGTAATAACGCCATGTGGATTCGCGCTCGATGCGTACGTCGCCCTCTGGGATGTCGGCGAAGATAGACAAGCCCTTTTTGAGATTGGCATAAGAGCCCGCCGTGTATCGAGTGCCCGCGAACTCATAGACGAATCGCGCCTTCTCCTCGTGGCTGGCGGATGGATCGTAAATCACAATCTGTAAATCCTGCGCCACGCGGTCGAGTTCGTCGTCTCGCATTGCATCACATGCTAGCCTCGATGCCTCGCACGGCAAAGACTCGCACCGCCCGAAGATGGCGTCGATTGCGCTTGCTACTGCGCCGCCAATGGCGTTGGCAATAGGTGTCCCCTGCGCGTAAATCGGCAAAAGCTCGTTCAAATCAACGTCTGTTAGCTTCATCGCCCGCCCTCCTACTCGTCCACCTTGGCTATAACCTCATACTCAAATCGACGCGACGCAATCTTGTTGCAAGGCACAGGGAACACGGCATTGTTCATGAATTGACCACTCATCTGCGCGAACTGCTCGACGCTCACGATGCCTTTGTTCGTGTCTTTTGCCGCCACAAGCTCGTTAAATCGCTGAATCGACACATCCAACCCGATGTTCTGCATGTAGTAGGCTCGCAATCGATCACAAGCGGCTTTTGCAATCTCGTCGGCAATAGCGTAGCCCATCTTCATTGGATCGTAATATAGCTCATATTTCACAACCTCGAATTGCTCTTCGCAGATCTCGACGCTCGCGATAAAGTCGTTTATCGGTCTGTCCTCTTCCTCTTCCAGTGCTCGCTTGCACGATATGGCGTCAAAGCCCGCCGGACCGTCACCGTCTATCGAAACGAAAATGCGCACCTCTCCAGGCACGAAGCCTTCGTCGCCGTCTACCAGGCAATAGGCGTCCAATATGTAGGGGCTGTATTGCCTGCACCATGCGTTATAATAGGCTTGACTGCCTGCACCACGAATACGCGCCGCCAAACTTGGGATTATCGCGCGGAACGCGTCGTCGCCCTCTGGCGTGTATGGATAGGCGTTACTGTTTGCCCCTTCTGTCGTCGTCGCTTGATAATAGACGACTTGACCGTCTGAACGCTCCTGTATCTTCTGCATCGTGCCGTACTTGATGCCGTTGTTCGATTCATCGAACGTAACAGATGCAAAAAGCGTTGCTCGTATTTCGCCCGCTGGAATCCTTCGGAACTCGCCCACGCCATAGTACGGTCGGAACTCGTGCCCGTTGCCGTCGTCGATAACGACGGTATCGCCTTCGATGATTATTTCGCTTGGCGTCTGATTGCTCACCAAAAACGTACACATGGCGCGTGTTTCGTGCGGTCGATCTACGCCCAAATTAGCCGCCAATGCGTCCAGATACTCGCCACGTGCCGTGTCGATGTAGCGATTCGCAGCCATGTCGTTAAATCGCTCTACCATGCCGCCAAAGACGTAGGCAACGGCACTTGCGATTGCGAACTCATTCGAGCCGATCTCCAGGTCTTCGCCAGTCTCTGTCTTGTATTGGGCTTTGATGCTATTGAACAAAGCCTTCGTGCTCATATCCGATATAAACTCTAATACCATTTCCATACCTCCCGTATTTCGTCGCAAAGGCGTCTATTCTCGCGTTTATCGTCTCGACATGTATTTAATCGCCTTTTGTCCGAATCGCGCCATAAACGCGTCCTGTTCAATCCTAGACGCTTTTAATCACCACCGCGAAATCTCCGTCGCCTTTCCGCTCCAGTCGCTCGACGTCTATGTTTGGATACCATTTCGCGCACTCGGCGCGAACGCTCCCCAATGTGATCGCCGAAGGCGCCGGATCGTCTATCACACCCAAACCGAAGGCGCGAAATAGGCAATGCGTGCCCTTCCTGCATGAAACCATGTTCGCCACGTGGCTCGCCGTCTCTCTGATACTCATACCACAACATCCTTTACTCGCTCTCGATAGCGAATTGTGCCTTCGGTTAAACTGAAAGATATTGCACACGCAAAGATGCCGCACGTGGCGTCAATTTCTGGCACAAATTGAACGCCTACGACGATAAATTCGCCTCGGTCTTTGCCATTGTAAATCAATCGCACGCGCTCGCCTACTGCGTCCTCACACCTCGCGATATACTCGGAGATCGATTTGCCGTCGTATGGCATGATCCGCGCGTCGATTGTCGCAGTGACAGCTTGCGCTTTGCCGCGATAGCTCGTGTCCTGCGGTCGCTTTGATCCGTCGTATCGCGTCGTCTGCTTCGTAGCGAGTGCCCTCCCGTATGATAATTGCTCGCTATTGAGCAATTCAAGCGTTCTTCCACTCTCAAATATCAATCGGTTGTCTGCCATATTAAGCCCCTGTCGGTGTTGGCGTCGGTGCACCGCTCGTTCCGCTCGGCGTCGGATGCGTATGCGTGTTTAGCGATACCGTTGGCGTTTTGAAGTCGCCTTTGCTCGTTACGTCAGATACGAATGATGCACCCGACTTGCCGCTTACGTCGCCCGTTACGGATAACGCGCCGCCGATTGAAACGTCCTTTTCGACGCTCAATCCCTTGCTTCCGTTCACTCGATAGCCCCAAAACGCGCCTTCAAGCCCTACCAAAGCGACTCCAACGCCATTATCCGTATCAAAGGCGCCCAAAACACGCGCCCCGCGCTTTATATCGCATTGATTGGGGCGAAGGCTGGGCGGCAAATGCAATATGCATTGCGTGTTTTCTTCGTGCTCGCAATGCGCCGTCGCACTCATAACCGCCCCCGCTTCGTCCTTGTCCGTTCCCATCTCGTCGATTATCATGTAGCACAGCTCAATCATACTGCGAACGCCTCCACCGTCAATATCTCGCTTAAATAGTCCTTCTCAGTGCCATTGACTACCACCACGACTTGTTCGTTTTGCAGTTCCAGGGAAAGGGCGCTTCCGACGATGATGTCGTCGCGAATAGGCATTGAGACGCGAAGGCGACGTGATTTGAAGTTTTCCGCCTCAAGCACTGCATCCGCAACGGCTTTTGCATTCATGCGTATTGAACTTCGCACAACGTGGCAATTCTTACGAGTATCGCCCGCCTTAAACCGTCGCACTCCGTCGCACCAGTCAACACCGCCGAAGCCCTCGCCCCTGTTGTCCTCGATAACGTCAAATTGCGTTTCTTTGAGCGGCAAAGCAAACGCGATGTCTTGCTTGCGCGTCGTGGGCAATATGCGAATCACGTCGTTTTGTGCGTAAATTATCGCCCCAATGTCTCTTGCGACACTTTGCAATGCCTCCAAAGGTGAACCATTAAGAAGATAATAGTCAATCGTCCCATCGATGCCACAATCGACGCTCGATGCGCCGCACATGTCGCCCAACTCGACGAAGATTGAACGCAAAGACGCGCCATTGATCCACGTCCGATGCGCACTTTGCATCGACTTCGCGGGCAATGCACTACACGTGACCGCTATTTCATTGTCCAGGATTAAGCCGTCTACGACGTACCATTTCACGCCGTCGGCTTCGACGAAGCCACGCGCCACAAACTCATTGAAGAAACTCTCACGATCGGGCAATGCCAAATCGTCGCCGACGCTAAATCCTAGACGAATTGACGCATTGGCTCGCACGAACTCGTTTATGGCGTATGCGTCTTTAAGCTGGATCGTGTTTGCGCTTCCCTCGATGCCGATTGCCACGTCGGGAATCACTGCTTGCGCATCCGCCTTCGCCAATTGCTCGTTCCTCGAAACCGCCTTCGCCGTTGCAACGCCAGATAACGTTATATCGCACTCGATGAGCGATGCCGCCGTGCTCGATGCGTCGCTTGATTCCGTCGTATTGATGGATGAAATGGCGAAAAGTACCGACGGATAAACCGTCAACTCGCCGATCTGCAATTGCGCAGCCCCCGTCGTTCGCTCCACCGGCAGATTGGATAGCTTATCGATCCACTCGCTCGCACTCAAGCCCCATGCGCTGCACGTCGGCACGTCCAAAGACAAGCGCAAAGACACCTCCACCGCACCAAAACCGCGCGCTCGAACGCGCCCATCGCTCGCCGTCGTCGTCTTGCTCGTCTTTGACCAACTCACATTGGAGACGAAACAAAGCGGGATCTGCAAATCACCTAAAGTAAGATACTTCATCGCCTACCACTCCGCCGCGATAACGCGCACAGACGCCGAAGAAACGACGCTCGATGCTTCCGTCATTAGGCTATCGCCAATATCCGACGGGATGATGAGCGATTCCCCACCGTCAAAGACCAAAACGTCGCTGTACGGTCTATTTGCTCGTCGCAAGGCGTCGCACTCGAATTCGTCGCCGCACACCTTGTAAGCTACGGTGTCCCATGTATCGCCAAAACTTGCCGTGTATTTCATCGTCCCCACCTCCCATTCGTGCGCATAGTTGCCGCCAAGCTCGATGCCGTCGTCTGATTCTGCGCCAAATTGAACGTTTGATTGAATGTCTGAACAAGGTTATTTGCACGACCTCGGCGCGCATAGTCGAACGGTATAACCATTTCTGCTCCTCGCTCGCCAACTATCGTAGGGATGCTCGCGACGCCGCCGTCGGCTCTTGCATGACCATTGAGCGTTGCGCCTTCGTCCTCGTCGTCGCTCCACAGACTCCGAACAAGTCCGATGAGCCCCGTTTTCGTCGCCTTATCAAATCCGCTCTTAAGCTTGCCGCCAACGTTATTCGTTTTGAGCCATTCGATCGCTTGCCCCAATAAATCCACAAGCTGTAACAACGCGTCAAAAAGCGGTTGCAACACGGGAGAAAGCATATCTACTAGATCAATTAAAGTCGGCAAAAGCCGTGTTACTATCTCTGTCGCAAGATTTAACAAGTCGTCAATCATTTCTTTGAGCTTTTCCGGTCCGATCTTCGTGATTGCCGCGTCAACCGCCTCCAGAACGCGCAATTGCACGTCCTGTAAGCGTTCCTGAGTCGCTCGCATTCTCGATGCTCGTTCCTCATTGCTCGTCAACGATAGCGCGGCGCCGCTGTATTGCTGATTGCCAATGGCGCGCAATGCCTCCCAATTCGTCGCCTTTATCGCGTTGCTCGCTTGGACCTTGTTCGTCGTCGTTAGCCCGCGCGTCCAGTCGAACTTTGCCGCCGCCTCGAAGATATCCTCGTTAGGCTTCAATCGCGATATAAACCGCTTGTACGCCTCTTGCACTTCCGCTTCGTCGTCGAATGCGCCGCTATTGAGTAGCGACAAATAAACGGCTTCTTGTTGCCTCAAGGGGGCTTTGGATTGCGTACGATTCGACGTGTTCGCCAAATACTCACGCGCCGACGCGATTTGCTCGACGCTCGCCCCCGTCTCTCGCGTCGATGCTCTTGTCTGATTCGCAAGTGCGATTAACTCGTTCGCCGCAACGTCCCCCTTGGTCTGTTGCCGGTATAGCGCAGAGATTCCAGGGCTCAACACTTCCCCCGATGCCGTTTGCACCAGCTCGTCAACACTCAAGCCCCGACCCAAGACGCTTTGCACGGCATGAATCGCCGCAACGATACGTTCACTATCTGCGCCCGTGATGGAGTAAATACGCGAAACAGCTTCGCTTGCCTGTTCTTGGCTCAATCCTCGAACACGCGCCGCCGCTCTCTCACGCTCGACGGCAGTGTCGGTAGCCGCGCCCGCATTGCTCGCAATCGCCCCAACTGCTGCCGCCGCAATCCCAATGCCGCCTAAAGCCGCCTTCCCTGCTCCCTTTGCGATGCCGACGCCTGCTTTTACGCCCAATGCGCCCGCCTTTTTGAGCGCATTGTAGCGCCCCTCGGTGGTCTTTAGGGCTTTGATGAACTCAAATTGCGCTTTTATCTTGTCTTTGATGCCCTTTAAGTCGTCTTTGACAAGCTGAGCGAGCTTTTTTTGCTCTTTCGTCTCCGTGCGCATTAACTTGCCGTTCTGCACTGCAAGTTTGAGTTCGGCGCGCGATGCCTGATTGAGCCGCAAAGCCTGTTTCAGTTCCTCTTCGCTCAAATCAACGACCGTTTTCGCAATCTTTGCGCGCTCTTTTTCAAGCTCTTTGCGCTTTTTGGCGTCTTCTTTGCTCTTACCTAGTTTGGCGATCTCGTCGTCAATCGCCCGAAGGCGTGCTCGCTGGGCTTTTCCCTGCTCCGATAGCGAATAGGTCAAGTCGCTTGCCTGTTTCTCAAGCTCCTTTATCGCCTTCTTCGATGCCGACTCGAACGCGTTCATCTGCAAAGTCGCATCTTCGCCGCCTTTGGCAACCTCTGCCATCTTCTTCGATAGCTCTTGCGCCCCGTTCAATGCGCCTTTGAAGTCCAGATTACTCGCACTTTCTGAAATGCTCGCGACTCCGTCGTCTATCTCGCGTATCTGGGCGCGCACCTTGTCGTCGCCCTTGATCCCTAGTTCTATTTCATATCGGCTTTTACGCATTGCCACGTCTCCGATTCGATTCTTGGTAGATTAAACTGAATGTTTCGTAGAAGTCCACCAACGGCATGTGCAATAACTCGGTCGCCGAAGTATGGAACACCATAGAAACCGCGCCGATTTCGCCATAGGTGCGAAGAAAGAATTCTTTGAAGTTTGCGCCGTCTACTCCAAAGACCCGACGAAAAAAAGCAAGCCGAATGTCTCCAGCTCTAACAAGTCGTCGAGCGACAATTGATCGTAGTCGTCCACCGTTAGCCCATCTGTGCCCTTGACCGCCGCAACCCATGCGCACGCGATGCGAAACTCGCTCGATGTCTTGCGCGTCCCTGCGCTCGCAATGATTGAATCTGCGAGCGCGTCAACGCTCAATCCGTTCATCTTGCGCTCAATCCTGCATATCGTCTTGTAGTCAATCGCCGTTAGCTTATCGAACGCGAAGTTTAACTCCTCGATGCCCTTTATCGCTTTTCTCAATTTGAATTTATTGTCCATTGCCATATCCTCCACTGCTCCAAAATACACAAAAAGCCCGTGATTGTCACGGGCTTGTCGCCTTCATCCGCTACAGAATAGCATTCAAAGGCGCTCGCAAATCCTCGCCATTGATGCGAAGAATCCCGGCGATGCGGTCAATCGCGTAAAGCTCGTTCACGTCGTTATGAACAAGGCGATAGCGACTTACATTGATTGTGATGTCGCTTGTTCCAGACTGACCAACCTCCAAAGAAGGCGCTGGGCTCGATGCGACGATGCCCGAAACGAAGGCTTGCCATTTCTCAAGCCCGATCGTGCCGTCGGGATTCGTGACCTCTTGCCCCCATCGAATGATATACGACGCGTTGCCGCTTTGCATGAGCTCGTTCGACTCGACGCCAGCTTCTACACTGATCGTGCACGTCATAGCGTCCAGGCGCGTTTGATCGGGAATGTCGAAGCCGCCCATCGCTTGGATCGTATTCGTCGGGAATGATAGTTGGGGGAGCGTCACACTCGCATCGATGCAAGCTGGCGTCTTGGATGCGACGCCATTGGGCGCCGCATAAACCGTGCAACCTTTAATCGCGCCGTGGCGCGGGATCTGAACTAACATGCTTTAGCCCTCCTCTACCAATGAATCAAGCCCTGCGCTCGTGTAAGACACGCTCACATACGCGTATTTAAGCGGATTCGTCGTCGTGCACGTGATATTCCACTTGAACTCGCCCTTTTGGATGTTGTCTTTTGGATTGTCAATCGCTCGGAACTCGCATGTGGGCTTGCCAATTAACGCGCCCTTGGCGACTAACCCGTTCAAATAGTCCAATTGCTCATTGATGATATCGTTTCGCATCTGCAACGTGAAAGGCGAATCAATCGAAGCACGGTATTTGAGTTGGAAGCGGTTCGTAATGGAACGAAGCATTCTGACGCTATTGTCGAATCGTGCCCGCTCGTCGGTGATTGTCCCCGCCGCGAACAAGCTCGTATGGTCGCCCCATGTGCGATAAGTGCCCGAATAAT
>OLSD01000839.1_pt1 | contig 28522 bp, 28 predicted proteins | sample 1672211 | NCBI WGS metagenome assembly OLSD01 (sample SAMEA3136659, study PRJEB25190) | human gut metagenome | reverse complement strand
CACACTATCCTTCCCTCCGATACTTGTAACCGGGCAGGTTTTTTGACAGTCTGAGAGCGGCGTGAGCCGCTCTCTTGCTTCGTTTATGACACTTTTCCCCCTATTTCGCGGGAGTTTTGTAGGGGCGGACGACTCTGTCCGCCCTGTGCAGCCGCTGTACTTTGTAGGGCGGGACCCATATATCCCGCCGGAAGCAGCTCAGATCTCGCGGCGGGGCACGCGGACCCCGCCCTACAGGTGCGGGGGTTATACAAACCGCCCACCCCTATGGGATGACGGCGGGACGGAATTGACCCTTTTCCCCCTATTTCACGGGAGTTTTTCAAGAAAAAGGCTTGCACTTTGCGCATTTATATGGTATGCTGTGCGTGTAAGTAAGGTATTGACTGGGAGTGGACGATGTGTCCGCTCTTTTTCTTGAGCATTTTTCATCTGTTAAAATCAGGAGGGACGCCTGTGAAGAAGATCACCGATATCGTGTGGGAGCTGGCGGAGCCGGCGGTGCAGGAGCAGGGCTGCCGCATCTGGGACGTGGAGTACGTCCGGGAGGCGGGACAGTGGTACCTGCGGCTGTATCTGGACAAGGACGGCGGCGTGGACATTCTGGACTGCGAGGCCATCAGCCGCAAGGTCAGCGACCTGCTGGACGAGGCCGACCCCATCGAGAGCAGCTATGTGTTCGAGGTGGGCTCCGCCGGACTGGAGCGGCAGCTGAAGCGCCCCGGCGATTTTCAGCAGTTCATGGGCAGCCCGGTGCTGGTAAAGACCTATCAGCCCAAGGACGGGCGCAAGGAGTTCGCCGGGAAGCTGGCGGCCTATGACAACGGCGCGGTGCTGCTGGACATGGGCACGGCGGAGCCGGTACGGTTGGAGAAGAACGAGGTGGCGCTGGTGCGCCTGCGGGTGGAATTTTAAGACGACTTGATATAAGGAGAAACGACATGAAGTGTGACGAAATTTTTGCGGCGCTTGCCATGCTGGAAAAGGAGCGGGGCATTCCCCAGAGCTTCATGATGGGCAAGATCATTCAGGCGCTGACCACCGCCTACAAGCGTGACCACGAGGGCGTAGAGTACGTTGTGGTGGACGTGGACGAGGAGAAGAAGGATCTGAAGATGTACGTCCAGAAGGAGATCGTGGAGGAGGTAGAGAACCCCGCCAGCCAGATCTCGCTGGAGGATGCCAAGCGTATCTCCGCCAAGAACGAGCTGGGCGGCATGGTGAATTTCCCCGTGGAGTCCGTGGAGTTCGGCCGCATCGCCGCCGGCAACGGCAAGCAGGTCATCATTCAGGGCCTGCGGGAGGCCGAGCACGGCATGATCTACGACGAGTGGGGCAGCAAGCAGCACGAGATCCTCACCGGCACCGTCAGCCGTATCGATCCCCGCAGCGGCAACGTGATGCTGCGCATCGGCACCGGCGCGGAGGCCACCGACGCGGTGCTGACCATGAACGAGCAGGTGCCCGGCGAGGAGCTGCACGAGGGGCAGATGGTCAAGGTGTATCTGGTAGAGGTGCGCCGCTCCACCCGCGGCCCGCAGGTGCTGATCTCCCGCACCCACCCCGGTCTGGTGAAGCGGCTGTTCGAGCTGGAGGTGCCGGAGATCTACGACGGCACCGTGGAGGTGCGCTCCATCGCCCGGGAAGCGGGCAACCGCACCAAGATCGCCGTGTGGTCGGACGATCCCAACGTGGATCCCATCGGCGCGTGCGTTGGCCCCAGAGGGCAGCGCGTCAACGCCATCGTGGATGAACTGCGGGGCGAGAAGATCGACATCATCAAGTACAGCGAGGATCCCGCCGAGTTCATCGCCGCGGCGCTGGCGCCGGCGGACGTGGTCAGCGTACAGCTGGCCGACGAGGGCAAGGCCTGCCGCGTAACGGTGCCCGCCGACCAGCTGAGTCTGGCCATCGGCAAGGAGGGTCAGAACGCACGTCTGGCCGCCCGGCTCACCGGCTACAAGATCGATATCAAGGCGGCCAACGCCGAGTAAGAAAGGAGCGGCAGCTATGCAGAAGCCCCGCAAAATACCGCAGCGGCAGTGCGTAGGCTGCCGCGAGATGAAGGACAAGAAGGCGCTGCTGCGCATTGTGAAAACGCCGGAGGGCGAGATCCTGCTGGACGCCACCGGCAAGAAGTCGGGGCGGGGCGCGTATGTGTGTCCCGATCCGGAGTGTCTGAAAAAGGCGCGGAAAAGCCGCGCACTGGAGCGCGCGTTCGACACCGCCATCCCCGCGGAGGTCTATGACGCGCTGGAAGGGCAGATGGTGGCGCTGTGACAGAGCATTTGTTATCCACATTGGGACTGGCGCTGCGCGCCGGCGCGGTGGCCGTGGGCGAGGAGCCTGTGGGCGCGGCGGCACGGGGCAAGAAGGCGCGGGTCATCTTTACGGCGCGGGACGCGGCAGCGTCCTCCGTCCGCAGGGCGTACAGCTTTGCCCACGCGGGCAGCTGCCTGTGCCTCCCTTTCCCTGCCGATAAGGACGCCTTCGGCCGGGCGCTGGGACGCACCAGCGTGGCCATGTGCGCGGTGACGGACATCGGCTTCGCCCAGTCGCTGGTGAAAAAGCTGGCGGCGGCGGACGGCGAGGCCTACGGCGCGGCGTCGCAGGCGCTGGACATCAAGGCCAAGCGCGCCAGGGAACGGAAAGAGGAGCAGGTGCAGCACGAGAAGAACCTGCGGCAGGGCAAGCGGCGCGTCCATGCCGCCAAGCCGCCGGAGGAACCGGCGCACCCGCCGGAAGGCCGTCCGGAGCCGGAGCGCAGACCGCCCCGGCGGGCTGATCGCCCGGACAGGGTATATAAGGAACGCAGCAGCCGCGATGCGAAAAGCAGACGGCCGCAGAGGAAGGAAGCGCCCGGGCAGCGGTATGAGAACGCTCTGCCGGTGAAGAAGGGCAAGGGAAGCCGGAAGCCGTCCGGCAAGTAAGGAAGAACACAGCGCGGCGCGAAAGCGGCGCGATCAACTGAGATGGAGGTGGCTTTATTTGGGTAGTATCGCTAACAAATACAGAGTGCATGAGGTGGCCAAGGATTTCGGCGTGTCCACGAAGGAGATCACGGAGATCCTGACCAAGTACGCCGAAACGCCCAAGAATCACATGCAGGTGCTGGAGGATCGGGAGCTGAGCCTCATCTTTGAGTATCTGACCCAGCACAACCCGGTGAGCAGCATCGCGGTGATCTATGCCGAGGGTGCGAAAGCCGCGGAAAAGAAGCCTGCGCCGGCGGCCAAGCCCGCCCAAAGCGCGCCTGCCCAGAGCAGCGGCAAGCCCCAGCAGCAGACCCCTGCCGCCGGGAACGCCAAACCCGCCGAGCAGCCCAAGCAGCCCATGTCCCGCGTGCCCCAGCGTCAGGTGGTGGATACCCGCAAGGCCACCAATGTGAACCTGGACAAGTACGACGAGAAGCTGCAGGACATGGCCGACGCCCGCAGCGGCGGCAAGCGCGACCAGCAGGCGCCCCAGGGCAAGGAGAAGTTCCGCAATAAGCAGCGCCGGGACAACAATTTCAACAGCAACAAGCGCAAGCAGGAGGAGGCCGACCGTCTCCGCAAGCTGCGGCTTGAGGTCATTAAGAAAACGCCCGTCACCGTGCAGATCCCCGATGAGATCTCCGTGGGCGAGCTGGCCAGCCGGATGAAGAAGACCGGCGCCGAGGTGGTCAAGTGCCTGATGAAGAACGGCATCATGGCCTCCCTGAGCCAGATGATCGACTTCGACACCGCCGCCATCATCGCCGAGGAGCTGGGCTGCAAGGTGGAGAAGGAGGTAGTCGTCACCATCGAGGAGCGCCTGATCGACGACCATCAGGACAAGGACGAGGATCTGGTGCCCCGCGCCCCCGTGGTGGTGGTCATGGGTCACGTTGACCACGGCAAGACCAGCCTGCTGGACTACATCCGCAACGCCCATGTAGCCAGCGGCGAGGCCGGCGGCATCACCCAGCACATCGGCGCCTATCAGGTGGAGATCCACGGCAAGCCCATCACGTTCCTGGACACCCCCGGCCACGAGGCCTTTACCTCCATGCGCGCCCGCGGCGCCATGGTGACGGATATCGCCATTCTGGTGGTGGCCGCCGAGGACGGCATCATGCCCCAGACGGTGGAGTCCATCAACCACGCCAAGGCCGCCGGTATCCCCATCATCGTGGCCATCAACAAGATGGATAAGCCTGAGGCCAACCCTGAGCGCATCAAGCAGCAGCTCACCGAGTACGGGCTGGTGTGCGAGGAGTGGGGCGGCGACACCATTGTGTGCCCCATCTCCGCCAAGACCGGCATGGGCGTGGACAATCTGCTGGAGATGCTGACCCTTACCGCTGAGGTGGGCGAGCTGAAGGCCAACCCCAACCGCGCGGCGCAGGGCACCGTCATCGAGGCCCGTCTGGACAAGGGACGCGGCCCTGTGGCCACGCTGCTGGTGCAGAACGGCACGCTCCATCAGGGCGACATCATCATCGCAGGCACCTCCGTGGGTCGTGTCCGCGCTATGGTCAGCGACAAGGGGCAGCGCATCACCGAGGCGGGCCCCAGCGTGCCCGTGGAGATCACTGGCCTGTCCGAGGCGCCCTCTGCCGGCGCCACGTTCAACGCCGTGGCCGACGAGAAGCTGGCGCGCGAGCTGGTGGAGCAGCGCAAGGCCGAGGAAAAGGCCAAGGCCAACGCACCTGTCACCAAGGTGTCGCTGGAGGATCTGTTCAGCCAGATCCAGGCCGGCGAGATGAAGAACTTGAACCTGATCGTCAAGGCTGACGTGCAGGGCAGCGTGGAGGCGGTGAAGGCCTCGCTGGAGAAGCTCAGCAACGAGGAGGTGCGCGTCCGCGTGATCCACGGCGGCGTGGGCGCTATCAACGAATCCGATGTGATGCTGGCCTCCACATCCCAGGCCATCATCGTGGGCTTCAACGTCCGCCCGGACGCCGCCGCCCGCGAGAGTGCCGCCCGCGCCAACGTGGACATGCGCATGTACCGCGTCATCTACGACGCCATCAACGAGATCGAGGCCGCCATGAAGGGCATGCTGGCTCCCAAGTTCCGGGAGGTGCTGCTGGGTCACGCCGAGGTGCGGCAGACCTACAAGGTGTCCGGCGTGGGCACCGTGGCCGGCTGCTACGTGCAGGACGGCAAGCTGCAGCGCAAGGACTGCCAGGTGCGTCTGGTGCGCGACGGCATTGTGATCCACGAGGGCGTGCTGGTCTCCCTCCAGCGGTTCAAGGACTCCGTCAAGGAGGTGCAGGCCGGCTACGAGTGCGGCCTGAGCATCGAGAAATTCAACGACATCAAGGAAGGCGACATCGTGGAGGCCTTCACCATGGAGCAGATCGAGGTATAACAAACAGCCGATGGGTGGGTGAGCGCCCACCCATCTTTTTCTTGAAAGGAGGAGCGCCCTATGGCCGGAAACCGCATCGGACGCATCAACGAGGAGATACGCAAGGAGCTGAGCGCGCTGCTGCGCACCGTGAAGGATCCCCGCGTGTCGGAGGGCATGCTGACCATCACGCGGGTGGACACCACCAGCGACCTGCGCTATGCACGGGTGTATATCAGCGCCCTGAACTGCACGGATGAAAAGGGACTGATGAAGGGTCTGAAGTCCGCCGCCGGGTATCTGCGGCACGAGCTGGGGCAGGCCATCGACCTGCGCTACACGCCGGAGCTGCAGTTCTTTATGGACGATTCCATCGCCCACGGCGCGCACATTCTGGATCTTCTGAACCATGTGAAGCCCGCCAACCCCGCCAACGCGGACATCGTGCTGCCGGAGGATCGGGAATGAGCGCCCGCCTGACCGTACAGGAGACGGCGGACTTCCTGCGGACGCTGGACGAGGTGCTGATACTGACCCACGTCCGTCCCGACGGCGACACCGTGGGCTGCGCCGCCGCCCTGTGCCGCGCCCTGCGGGGCACGGGCAAGGCTGCGTATCTGCTGCCCAATCCGGAGATCACCGGCACCTACGAGCCTTACGCCGCGTCCCTGTGGGCGCCGGAGGGCTATGCGCCGCAGAGCGTGGTGTCGGTGGACATCGCCGCGCCCAATCTGCTGCCGGACAACGCGCTGCCCTATAAGGGCGGCATCTGTCTGGCCATCGACCACCACGGCTCCCAGGAGTTTTTCGCGGAGCGCACCTGTCTGGACGCGGATGCCGCCGCCTGCGGCGAGATCGTATACGACGTGATCCGGGCGCTGGGCGCGTCCGTGACGCCGGAGATCGCCATGGCGCTGTATGTGGCCGTGTCCACGGACACGGGCTGCTTTGTCTACACCAACACCACCGCCCGCACCCACCGCATCGCCGCGGAGCTGATGGACTGCGGCATCGACGTGGGCGCGGTGAACAAGGCGCTGTTTCGCACCAAGAGCGCCGTCCGTCTGGCTATGGAAGCCCGGATGGTGGCGGACATGGAGCTGTACGACAACGGGCGGGTGGTGGTCATGTCCATCCCCCTATCCCTGTGCCGGGAGCTGCACGCCACGGAAGCGGACATCGAGGAGCTGAGCAGTCTGGCCGCGCTGGTGCAGGGCACCGACTGCGGCATCACCCTGCGGGAGCTGAAGCCGGGCAGGGTGAAGATCTCCCTGCGGACAGGCCCCCGTGTGGATGCCTGCGCCGTGTGCCGGGTACTGGGCGGCGGCGGCCACAAGGCCGCGGCGGGCGCCACAGTGGAGGGTACCATGGACGAGGTCAAGGCCGGTATACTGGCCGCCTACCGGGAAGTGGTGGGCTGAGCCATGGCGAACGGCATCATCATTATCGACAAGCCCGCCGGCTGGACGAGCATGGACGTGTGCGGCAAGCTGCGGGGCATACTGAAAACAAAAAAGGTCGGTCACGCCGGAACGCTGGATCCCATGGCCACCGGCGTGCTGCCGGTGTTCGTGGGCAGCGCCACCCGCGCCGTATCCTATGCCGAGGCCGGGGACAAGGAGTATATCGCCGGGCTGCGGCTGGGTCTTGTGACCAACACCCAGGACACCTCCGGCGATGTGCTGGAGCAGCATCCGGCGGAGAGCGTCACCCGCGGGCAGCTGGAGTCGGTTCTGGCACGGTTTACCGGCGAGATACAGCAGGTGCCGCCCATGTACTCCGCCATCAAGATCGGCGGGCAGAAGCTCTATGAGCTGGCGCGGAAGGGGCAGGAGATCGAGCGCCCCGCCCGCACCGTGACCATCCACGGGCTGGAGCTGCTGGAGCCAGAGGAGCCGGGCGGCGACTGGCGGCTGCGCGTCCGGTGCAGCAAGGGCACCTATGTGCGCACCCTATGCCACGACATCGGGCGGGCGCTGGGGTGCGGTGGCTGCATGAGCAGCCTGCGGCGCACCATGGCCGCCGGGTTCACACTGGCGGAGTGCCGCACCATCGAGGAGGTCCAGCAGCAGGGCGAAAGCCTGCTGGCGGCCACCGACTCCCTGTTCCGGCAGTACCCGGCGTACCGCATTCCCTCGGAGCAGGCGGACAGGCGCTGCCGCTGCGGGAATCCGCTGGCGGCGGAGGGCTTGCAGCCGGGGCTGTACCGGGTCTACGGCACGGACGGGACGTTTCTGTGCCTGAGCCGGTGGGAAAACGGGGTGCTGACCTCGGAGAAAAACTTTTTCGGAGCGTGAAGGATTTGGAAAAAGCAGTCATAGCCCTCGGTTTTTTCGACGGCGTACACCGTGGGCACGGCGCCCTGCTGGAAAAAACAGCGGAGCGGGCGCGGGAATTGCAGGCCGTGCCCACGGCATTCACCTTTGACAGGCCGCCCAAGGAGGTGGTCACGGGGCAGCCCGTGTATCTCATCAATTCCAGCCGCGACCGGCAGGGGCTGATGGAGCGGCTGTACGGCATCGAACGGGTGGTATTCGCCCCCTTCGACCGGCAGATGATGACCATGCCGTGGGAGGAGTATATCGGGATGCTGCTCCGTGACTACGGCGCGGTGCATTTTGTGGCCGGGCACGACCACCGATTCGGCCATAAGAACGCCGGGAACGTGCAGCTTTTGCAGGAGAAATGCGCCCAGCTGGGCATCGGCTGCGACATTATCCCGCCGGTGCAGTGGGACGGCATCACCGTCAGCTCCACCTATATCCGCACGCTGGTGGAGGCGGGCGACATGGAGCGGGCAGCGGAATTCCTGGGGCACCGCCACTGCCTGAGCCAGACGGTGCAGCACGGTCAGCGCATCGGGCGCACCATCGGGATCCCCACGGTGAATCTGGCGGTGCCGGAACATGTGCTCGCGCCCGCCCATGGGGTGTATGTCACCTGCGTGTACCTGCCGGACGGCCGGATGTGCCACGGCGTGACCAACGTGGGCACCCGCCCCACCGTCACCGACGGCGACGCCGTGTCGGTGGAGACGTTCCTGCTGGGCTTTGACGGCGACCTGTACGGGCAGGAGATACGCATCGAGTTCTGCCGTCGTCTCCGGGGCGAAAAGAAATTCGCCTCGCTGGAGGAACTGCGGCAGGAGATACAGCACAACATCCGCGAGACAGAGCGGTATTTTGGGGAATGAAAAAAGAGACAGCCGGCGGGCTGTCTCTTTTATATTCTCATCTGTACTTCGATGGCCTGAATGATCTCGTGGGGCGGCACATCCAGCGCCTGAGCGAGCTTGAACAGCGTGTCCAGCGTGGGGCTGCGCAAGCCGCGCTCCAGCTTGCTGTAATGTGTTCTGTCCAACCCAGCCAGTCCGCTGAGCACCTCCTGCGACATTCCCTTGCGCGTCCGATAGGTCTGCAAGACCCGCCCTACCAATACTGCATCTACCACTCGACCACCTCCGCTGCGTTTATGATAACAGGAGCGGCCTTTTTCTATGAGGTCACTTGACCTCATGCTGGAAATCGTGTATAATAATCGTGGATAGAGCGCCCATGCAGCCTGTTTTCTCTCTGAAGGATGGCCAAAAGCCGGGGGTATTATGCAGAGAGGGCTGCAAAGGGTATATCGCTTTCACCGACAGGGATGCTGGCACGGGGGGAGGTATAAAAAAGACCGCCGGGGGCGGTCTTTTTTCATGCTTTTTTATATCTCTCTTATACCTTCAGGTCGGTTCCGGCGGCGCGGGTATGCTCCCGCATGGCCTGCTTCGCGGCGGCATCGTCCCGGCGGCGGATGGCGTCCAGTATCTCCCGGTGACGGCCGAGGATGCGGCGCGCCAGCGCCAGCTGCTGGACATCGTTCAGCGTGGACATCTTCTTCAGCAGCACATGCTGCTCCACCTTGCCCAGCACCTCGGTGACGATCATGGCCACCTGATTGCCCGTGGCGCGGGACAGCAGGCTGTGGAATCCTACGTCCAGCTCCGCAAAGCGGCGGCCGTCGCCCAGCGCCTGCTCCGCCGCCAGCAGACACGCCTCCATGTCCGCCAGATCCGCCTCGCTGCGGCGCAGCGCCGCCCAGCCCGCGATGGTACCATCGTTGACGGCGCGGTATTCGCCCAGCTCCTCCAGCGATATCTGGTTCAGCCGGAGCATGGCCGTCAGCGGCTGCTCCACCCCGTCGATGGTCAGCTCCTGCACCACCGCGCCGCTGGCGCCGTGGGTGGAGGCCACATAGCCGCCCTGCTCCAGCATGCGCAGCGCCTCCCGGATGGTGGGGCGGGAGCGGTGCAGCTGCTCCATCATGGCGCGCTCGGAGGGCAGACGGTCGCCGGGGCGCAGTGTGCCGGAGGTGATGAGCTCCCGCAGCTGCTCATAGATGGCTTCACTGGCGCGCCTGTCTCCTATGGGCTGCCAATCGATATGTACGGCTTCCGGCATGGGTCGTCCCCCCTTTCCGAAAAAATATGGGCAGTATTATAGCGCATTCCGTCGCAAATGGCAAGTGCCGGGACGAGAAAAGCCCGAAGCCGGCGGCTCCGGGCTTTTCCCTTTGTGGGGAGGGAGAATATCTTACTTCTTCAGCGCCTTCATTTCCTCGATCATCATGGGCACGACCTTGAACAGGTCGCCGCAGATACCGTAGTCCGCCACCTCGAAGATGGGGGCGACATCGCTCTTGTTGACGGCGATGATGCACTCGGAGTCCTGCATGCCGGCCTTGTGCTGGATGGCACCGGAGATGCCCAGCGCCACATAGATGCGGGGATGGACGGTCTTGCCGGTCTGACCCACCTGATGGTCGGCGGTCATCCAGCCGGAGTCCACCACGGCGCGGGACGCGCCCACCACGCCGCCCATGAGGGCGGCCAGCTCCTCGGCCATGGCGATACCCTTCTCCACGTCCTTGGCGATGCCGCGACCCACGGAGACCACCACCTCAGCGCCGGTGAGATCCACCATGGCGCGGGCGGCCTTGACGATCTCCAGCACCTTGGTGTGGATGTCGGCCTCTGTGAGGGTGAAGGCGGGATGGACGATCTCCACCTTGCTCACGCCGGCGACGTCGAAGTCGCGCTTCTTCATGACGCCGGGGCGCACGGTGGCCATGGCGGGACGGAAGCGGGGGCACACGATAGTGGCCATCAAGTGACCGCCGAAGGCGGGACGGGTCATCTTCAGATTGGTGTTCACGTCGAAGAGCTTCGTCTCGAAGTTCATGGAGTCCACGTCCAGAGAGGAGCCGGTGCGCAGGAAGTTGATGTAGCCGTTCAGATCAACGTCCAGATGGGTGCAGTCGGCGCACAGGCCGGTGTGGAGACGGGCGGCGCAGCGGGGCGCCAGGTCGCGGCCGATGTGGCTGGCGCCGAACAGCAGGATCTCGGGCTTGAACTCGTGCACCGCGTCGGTGATGACCTTGGTATAGGCGTCGGTGGTATAGTCTTTCAGCAGGGGGCTGTTGTAGACGTACACCTTGTCCGCGCCGTAGCCGCCCAGCTCCGCGGCGATGCCGTCCACGTTGTCGCCCAGCAGGATGCCGGACAGCTGGACGCCCAGCTCGTCGGCCAGCTTGCGCCCCTCGGAGATCAGCTCGAAGGTGGTGGGCATCATCACGCCCTGACGCTGCTCGCAAAAGACCCACACGCCGGAGAACGCCTTGGGATCGGTATTCATAAAAGTAGACATATCGTTTCTCCCTTCTCAGATAATGTGCTTGGCAGACAGGATGCCGAACAGCTTCTCCACGGTCTCCTTGCCGCTGCCCTCCAGCATCATGCCGCTGCCCTTGCGGGGAGGCGTAAAGCTCTTGTAGATATTGGTGGGGGAACCCTTCAGGCCGATGGTGTCCACCTCGATGAGGGGATCGTCCTTCAGCGCGTTGTAGTCCAGCACGGTGACAGGCTCCTTGTCGCAGTCCAGAATGCCCCGGATGGTCATATAGCGGGGGGTGTTCAGCTCCTTGATGCAGGTGAGCAGGCAGGGCGTCTGCACCTGCACGGTCATGTAGCCGTCCTCCAGCATCCGGCGGACGGTGAGGGTGTCGCCCTCCTTCTTGATGTCGGCCACATAGGACACCTGGGGGATCTCCAGCTTCTCAGCGATCTGGGGGCCCACCTGGGCGGTATCGCCGTCGATGGCCTGACGGCCGCAGAAGATGTTGTCTTCCTCGTCCACACCCAGGTTCTTGATGGCAGCCGCCAGGATCTGGGAGGTGGCGAAGGTATCGGAGCCGCCGAACTCGCGGGCGGACACCAGCACGGCCTTGTCCACGCCCATGGCCTTCAGCTCCAGCAGCATGCCGGCGGCGGGAGGAGGACCCATGGACACGGCGATCACGGGGCAGCCCAGCTGATCCTTCAGGGTCAGGGCGGCTTCGATGGCGTTCATATCATCGGGGTTGATGATGGTCTGCATGGAGGCGCGGTCGAGGGTGCCATCGGCGTTGACGGCCACCTTGCCGGAGGTATCCGGCACCTGCTTGACACATACGATAAGCTTCATTCTATTCTTGCTCCTTTCCGCGTTACTTCAGCAAATTGCCGGAGATGACCATCTGCTGCACCTGAGAGGTGCCCTCATAGATGGTAAACACGCGGCAGTCACGGTATTTGCGCTCCACGGGATACTCCTTGATGTAGCCGTAGCCGCCGTGGATCTGCACGGCCTTGGCCGCGATCTCGTTGCAGGTCTCGGAGGCGAAATACTTGGCCATGGAGCAGTACATGGAGGCGTTGGGGTCGTTTCTGTCCTTCATCTGGGCGGCCATGTAGACCAGCTCCTTGGCGGCGGTCAGCTTGGTGGCCATGTCCGCCAACATGAAGGCGATGGCCTGATTCTTGCAGATGGGTTTGCCGAACTGGACGCGCTCCTTGGAGTACTTGATAGCCTCGTCCAGGCAGCCCTGCGCCAGACCGATGGACTGGGCGGACACGCCCAAACGACCGCCGTCCAGCGTCTTCATGGCGTTGATGAAGCCCATGTTCTCCTTACCCAGCATGTCGCTCTTGTGGACGCGGACATCCTCCAGCACCACGTCGGAGGTGGCATAGCCCACCAGACCCATCTTGGCCTCGTGCTTGCCGCAGGAGACGCCGGGCGCCTTCATGTCCACAATAAAGGCGGAGATGCCCTTGTTGCCCTTCGTCATATCGGTCTTGGCGTAGACGATGCAGTAATCCGCCAGCGGTGCGCCGGAGATAAAGCACTTGCGGCCGTTGAGGATATAGTCGTCGCCGTCCTTCACGGCGGTGGTGACCATGCCGCTGGCATCAGAGCCGGCGCCCGGCTCTGTGAGGCCGAACACGATCTTCACCTTGTTCTCCACGGAGGGACGGAGGTACTTCTCCAGCTGCTCAGGGGTGCCCGCCTGCATCAGAGGGCCGCCGCCCAGGGAGTTGGGTGTGTTGGCGTACAGGCTGGCCACGGCGGAGACACGGGCGATCTCCTCGATCATGATGATATAGGCCAGCGTGTCGGCACCGGCGCCGCCGTACTCCCGGGGAATCTTCAGACCCAGAAAGCCGCACTTGGCCATCTTGTCCACGATCTCCTCGGGGAACTCGCCGGTCTCCTCCACCTTGTCCAGGACTTCGGTGGTCAGCTCGGTCTCGGCAAACTGGCGCACCAGCTTGCGGATCATTTCATGCTTTGCGTCGAAAATCATAGTTTTCCTCCTGTTCAGTATAGCTGCTGTTTGCTCAGCAGGGGATCTCGTGCCGGGACTTGCCCTCCGTCAGGATCTCGTAAATGCTGTTGACGCCGCACTCCGCCATCTGCTCGGCGGCCTCCTCGGTGAAGAAGGCCATGTGGGGGGTGTGGTACACGTTGACGAAGGAGCGCAGGTACTTCAGCTTGAAGTAGGGCATGCCGGGGGTGCGGATGATGTCCTCGTCGTGGGGGACGTGGATGATGCCCGTCTCGCCGGGGAAGGCGTCCATAAACAGGGCGCCGAACTTGCCGGACTCCACCGCCTCGGTGACAGCGTCGATATCCACCAGCTCGCCCCGGGCGTTGTCGATGAACACCACGCCGTCCTTCATCTTGGCGATGCTCTCCCGGTTGATCATGCCGGTGGTCTCGGGCAGCAGCGGGGTGTGGATGGTGATGATGTCGGACTCCCGGTACAGGGTGTCCAGATCCACGTACTCGGCATACTGGCGGACGGCGTCGTTCTCATAGACATCGTTGGCGATGATACGGCAGCCGAAGCCGCTGAGGCACTTGATGACAGTGAAGCCGATCTTGCCGGTGCCCATGACGCCCACGGTCATGGTGCGCAGCTCGCGCCCCATCTTGCCCTTCAGGGTGAAGTCGTTGTCGTTGGTGTTGTAGAGCGCCTTCTTGAACTTGCGGATGCACATCAGGATGGCCATAACGGTGTACTCCGCCACGCCGTTGGGCGCGTACGCGCCGTTGCACAGGCGGAAGCCCAGAGAGCGGGCGTAGTCGCAGTTCATGTGGTTGTAGCCCACGCAGCGGCTGGCCAGCACCTTGACGCCGTAGCCCTTCAGCTCGTCCAGCACCTCGTTGCAGTAGTCGCTCTGCCCCAGCGTGGTCACGCCGTCGCAGCCGGCGGCCATGCTGGCGGTGGTCTTATCCAGATTGGCGGGAGTGGAGATCAGGTCGATGCCATATTTTTTGCACAGGTTCTCGATAACGGGCTTTTCGTCGGGACGTACTTCATAAGCAGCGATTTTCATAATATTCTCCTCTCAATATTCAGGTGGGGCGGCGTGCCTCCTCAAGCGCGCCGCGCCCCTATATTTTGCTTTTCCTCAAGTCGCCGGGGTGATCACTTTCGAAGCCCTCCGCGCACGGCGGAGAGATTTTTCGTTCTGCCGATGGCAAACCGGCGATGGCGTACCGTGTGTACGTCGAGACGGTTTGACGATGGCAGGGCGGAAAAGATGCCGCCGTCAGTCTTTCAGGGAAGGATCCATGGGCACCGCCTCGCCGGCGGCTATCATGGCGGCCACCTGCTCGTCGGTGTAGCCCAGGTTCTTCAGCACCAGCTCGGTCTGCTCGCCCAGATAGGGCCCGCGGTTGTAGGGAGGCAGCTCCGTCTCCTCGAAGATGACGGGAGGCCGCACCATGGTGCGCTTGGCGCCGTTGGGATATTCCATCTCGTAGAAGCAGCCGGAAGCCCAGGCCTGCTTATCCACCAGCAGCTGATCCCATGTCTGCGCTACGGCGTAGGGCAGGTCGTTGGCGTCCATGAGCTTGCACCACTCGTCCAGCGTGCGGCTGGCCATTTCCTTGACGAGGAAGTCGTAGAACTCCTCGATGTTGGCCTGCAGGTTGGTCTGAGGATAGTAGCGGGGATCCTCCGCCAGCTCGGGGTGGCCGATGGCGGTCATGAAGATGGGATAGTGGCGGTTGTACTGGGGCATGGCGATCTGGAGCCACTTGTCGTCCTTGGTCTTGTGCGCCACCACCAGCGGGTTGGGCAGGGTGCGGCGGGACAGAGGATACTGGGTGGTGGGATCGCCGTACTGGCTGGCCTGCAGCAGCAGGGACACGTCCCAGATGGCGCTGTGGAACAGGGACACCACCACGCGGTCGCCGATGCCCGTCTCGCGGGCGCGGTACAGAGCCGCCAGCACGCCGGAGGCCAGATACATACCCACCTGATGGTCGCCGAAGCCGGCGATGGTCAGCATGGGCAGGCTGTCCTTGTCAAACAGGGTGCCCAGAATGCCGCCGCGGGCGAAGAACGCGGTGAAGTCAAAGCCGGGCAGATCCTTGTCGGGTCCCTTCTCACCGTAGCCGGACACGAAGCCGTACACCAGCTTGGGGTACTTCGCGTGGAGCGTCTCATAGTCCAGACCGGCCTTTTTCAGTGGGTTCTGCCGCCAGTTGGTGATGAAGATGTCCGCCTCGGCAATGAGCTTTTCCAGCGCCTCGCGGCCGGCGGGGGTCTTGGTGTTCAGGCAGACACAGGTCTTGCCGGCGTTTTCCAGATCGTAGGAGGTGTTCTCCTTCTGATCCTGAGGGCGGCCTTCGTTGACGGCGGTGTAGCGCAGGGGGTCACCGGCGGGGGCTTCTACCTTGATGACCTCGGCGCCCAGATCCGCCAGAAAGCGGGCGCAGCAGGGGGCGGCAATAAAGGTGGCCAGCTCCAGCACCTTCACACCTTCAAGGGGACGTTTCACTTCGCTCATATCGTTCCTCCATGTATGTTATAGGTTGTTGTTTACATCTTCAGCAGATCGCGGAAGGTCTCCAGATTGGTGCGCACCTGTTCGAAGCGTACCATCTGACGATCCACCTCCACCAGCGTCAGGGGCAGGTCGGCGGCCTCGCAGGCCTTCTTGATCATCACATAGTCGAATTCCTCCGGGTCGCAGAACTTGGTCAGCACCACCAGAACGCCCTTGGCGTTTCTCGCCTTGGCGGTGTCCACGATCCATTTAACGCGGGGCTTATCCTGGTTATACAGCACGGAGCAGTTGTCCATATTGGCAAACTTCTCCGCCAGCGCGTTGAGGGCGTCGGCGCGCTCCGGCGCGTCGGTGCGGTACTGGCGGGACTGGGCGGCCACGTCGTCGGCCACGATGTGCATATCCATCTCGTCCAGAATGGCGTTCAGCGCCGGGGCGTCCGTCAGGATACCGGAAATGACGATGGGCAGCTTCTCGGCGGCGGGGGTCTGGGCTTCCAGCTTCTCGACGAGCGCCTCCACCAGCGCGGTGTGCTCCTCCTTGGTCATGAAGAAGGCGCTCTTGAAGATGTCGCTGCGCTGGGCGGCGGTGATCTCCGGGTGCTTGGCCAGCACCTCGTCCACCTTCCGCATGGCGGCGTTGTGGCGGTTATAGACCTTGACGGAGGAGCGCAGCTTCTCCTCGGAGAAGGTGCCGCCCAGCTTTTCAAGGTCGCGGATGACCCGCTCATACCCGGCCTTGGTGTAGGCCACGCCGTAGGCGGGCTTGCGGTTCTGGGGATAGGTCATGGGGATGAAAGGGATGGACGGCACGGCGTACTTCCAGTTCTCGCCCACGGTCTTCAGAGTGTCGCACAGGGAGGGGATAACGATGGCGGAAGCGCCGTCATACGCGCCGTTGATGCCCAGCTCCAGCATGGACTGGACGATGGCGCACAGGAAGGCGGGACAGTACTCCTTGGCGCGGTTCAGCGCCACATCGCCGCCCCACGCGCCCATGGGGACGAAGCCCATGGAGTGGATGATCTCCTCCGGGGTGTAGACGGGCGCGCACAGGACGATCTTTTTGCCCTGCGCCAGATAGCCGTCCATCTGCGCGCGGGGAGAGGCTGCCGCCTCATGCAGTTTGTTGAGAATCTCGTTCATGGCTTACTCTCCTTTCGCGCTCTTGTTGGCTTCCATGATCTCCGTCAGACCCTGTACGCGGGTGTCGTACTGCGCCTCGGAGAAGTTCCGCGGGTCGGCCTGATCGCCGTCGAAGCTGACCACGGGGATGTTGCACTCCTTGCCGATCTGACGGCTCATCTCGTACATGAAGCCGCTCCACAGCTTGCAGGAGCGGTTGGTATGCACCAGCATACCCTCCACGTGGTTGTCCTTGCAGAGCTTGATGCGCTTGTCGCGGCTCATCTCCAGGTTGATGGCGTTGGGAACCTTGCAGTAGGCGCGGATCATCTCGTCAAAGGTGTTGTAGTCGAAGCCGAAGGCGTCGGCGTAGATGGTGGTGACCATGTTGATGCCCCGGGACTTCAGGCCGGTGCTGGTGGCGCGGAGATACGGCCAGCAGGCGATGCCCTCGAACATGATACGGTACTTCTCCTCGCCGCGGAAGGTGGAGACGCCGTTCTTGTGGTTGTCCTCATACTCCTTCAGCAGGGTCTCCATGGCGTCGGCGGCGGTGGACTTGCCGCGAGCCGTGACCATGACGGCCATGTGGTTCAGCAGGTCGAAGCCGTTGAAGGGAGAGGGCACATACTTGGCGCAGCCGGTGGCCGCCAGCCATGCGCGGCTGGAGCGGCAGCTGAAGCCGGTGACCTCCTTGAACTTCTCGTCAGACCACTTCTTGCCGGTGATCTCCTCCAGCTGCTTTACGGCGTCCCAGAACTGGCCGGTGACGTAGGCCACCTCCGCGTCGGACACCTCATAGTCGGGGTTGAAGGGAATGTCCAGCAGGATCATGGGGATGTTCAGCTCGCGCGCCAGATTCTCGTACCACTTGATCATGCAGGAGCAGATGTTGCTGCAGCACAGCAGCACATCGGGCATGGCCACGTCCTGCTCGGGACAGGATTTCAGCTTGGCGTAGGCCAGGGACACGCGGGCGTAGGCGCATATATCGTTGGAGTAGCCCTCGGACTCCGCCACCTCGCACATTCTCGTGCCTGCGCCGCGGGCGGCGATGCCGGCGGCCTGGTTCTCGGGGTACACGGTGGCGATGCCCATGGTCTCGGGGATCTCCACGGGGAAGTTGCTGGACACCCATGCCACCTTCTCGCCCCGCTTCTTGGCTTCGATGGCGTCCACGTAGGCGTCCGCCGCGATCTTGCCCAGCTTGTACTTGGCGGAATTGGGATCCACCGGCTTCGGAGCCTTCTTCACTTCTTCTGCCATTTCAGTTCCTCCTCGTTCCTTTATGCAAAAATCTCCATCTTGCTTATACTTGCTGCTTATATGCCCACAGCGCCGCACCGATGGCGCCGAAATACTGCGCCAGAGGGTCAACGCTGACGGGGACGTTCAGCTCGTCGCTGAGAGCCTGCCGCACCGCGTCGTTCTGTGCCACGCCGCCGGAGAGACAGACCCGCTCCGTGACGCCGGCACGCCGCGCCAGTGCCGCCACGCGGCTGGCCACGCTGCGGCAGATACCCGCCACCAGATCGGGGCGCTTGACGCCGTTTGCCAGCTGGCTGATGACCTCGCTCTCGGCAAACACCGTGCAGGTGCTGGAGATGGCGGCGGGGGCGGTGGCCTTGGCCGCCTCGGTGTCCAGCGCGTCCACGTCCAGCCGCAGGATGGACGCCATCACGTCCAGAAACCGCCCCGTACCGGCGGCGCACTTGTCGTTCATGACGAAGTTCACCATTTTGCCGGATGGCGACAGGGCGATGACCTTGGCGTCCTGCCCGCCGATGTCGATGACCGTGCGCAGGTCGGGGAACACGAAGCGCCCGCCCAGCGCGTGCGCCGTCAGCTCGCTGATCTCGCCGTCGGCTCCCTCGTAGTTTTTGCGGCCGTAGCCGGTGACGAAGGCGCAGGCCATATCCTGCCGGGTCAGGCCGCAGGACTGCCACAGCTGCGCCATGGCCTCCTCGGGACCGCCGGTGCCCAGACCGCCGGTCTGCAGGCTGTGTGCCACCAGCTCTTTTCCGTCCTTTATCACGGCGCACTTGGAAGTGGTGCTGCCGATGTCGATGCCTAAGGTATACATGCTTCCTCCTTGACCGGACGCGCAAAAGGGCGTCACTGGTCTTACCAGTTTATCTACATTATACGGGTTTGTTAAAAATACGTCAATTGTGTGAATTGCCAAAGAAATAACAATTATCTGTGCATTGTACCGAGCCGCACTTTAAATGGTTAAAACTTCCGGCTCTTTTGCGGTCGAAATGTTGCACTTTTTGGAAATCGTCATGCCAGCATGAGAAAGCCGCATGGCGCTCCGCGCCATGCGGCTGATGGCTCACGGCTCCAGATCGTCCTTATCCAGATGCATGTCCCGGTACGCCTTGGGCAGGCCGGGCGCGATCAGGGGAAACAGGTTCTCCGTGTCGGACGTGGGCTGGATGTTATAGGTGCCGTACATATTCACCACGTCGAAGCTGCTCCGGGGCACGCCGGGAAAGTGGTGTACATCCGGCGTGGCGTCGTAGGGGAAGCCCTCCCCACTGTGTCTGCGTTTGGGCATAAAAAATCACCTCCGGCCTTAGTATGGCCGAAGGTGGTCAGTTTATTGGCTCAGCGGTAGATCTCCGCGTCAAAATCCCGGACGATCTCGTCCCGCTGGGCGTCATGGACGTAGACGCAGTTCGTCTCGTCAAAGGCCAGGCGCATGGCGAAGTCCTTGGCCTCGAAAATATCGTTCGTCTCGAAGAAGTCGCGGTACGCGGACTCCGGCTCGTGGCTCTTGCGCCAGACAACATGAAAACGCATAGCATACCTCCGTGCAATAGGGGTGTATTGTTTAGTATACGCCCCGGCGTGTCAAAAAGCAACGGTGGGTTTTGCCAAAATTTCCGGAAAAACTTCGTTACATTTTCCCTGCCAAACCTTGCGATTTTTTCTTCCCCTGCTCCACAAGGTATAGTATAATGGGCAGGAATTCTGGAGAGACAGAGGTGTATCAGGGTGAAGATCGGATTTGACAATGAGAAGTACCTGCAATTGCAGGCGGAGCACATCACGGCGCGGCGGGCGCAGTTCGGCGGCAAGCTGTATCTGGAGTTCGGCGGCAAGCTGTTTGATGACTACCACGCCTCCCGCGTGCTGCCGGGCTTCCAGCCGGACAGCAAGATCCGGATGCTGCAGACGCTGAAGGACGATGTGGAGATCGTGGTGGCCATCTGCGCCGGGGATATCGAAAAGAACAAGATGCGGGGCGACCTGGGCATCAGCTACGACACGGACGTGCTGCGGCTGATCGACGTGTTCCGGGGTCTGGGCTTCTATGTGGGCAGCGTGGTCATCACCCAGTACGCCGGTCAGCCGGCGGCAGACGCGTTTATCAAGCGGCTGGGCGCGCTGGGCGTGAAGAGCTACAAGCACTACCCCATCGCAGGCTACCCCTCCGACGTGGCGCACATTGTGTCCGACGAGGGGCTGGGCAAGAACGAATACATCGAGACGACCCGCTCCCTGATCGTTGTCACCGCACCCGGCCCCGGCAGCGGCAAGATGGCCACCTGCCTGAGCCAGCTGTACCACGACAACCGGCGGGGCATCCGGGCGGGCTACGCCAAGTACGAGACGTTCCCCATCTGGAACCTGCCGCTGAAGCACCCGGTGAATCTGGCGTACGAGGCGGCCACCGCCGACCTGAACGACGTGAACATGATCGACCCGTTCCATCTGGAGGCCTACGGCAAGACCACGGTGAACTACAACCGGGACGTGGAGATCTTCCCGGTGCTGGCGGCCATGTTCCGGATGATCCAGGGCGAGTGCCCCTACAAGTCCCCCACGGACATGGGCGTGAACATGGCGGGCTTCGCCATCGTGGACGACGCGGTGTGCCAGGCGGCCAGCCGCATGGAGATCCTGCGGCGGTACTACGCCGGCTGCGTGGAGCGCGCCAAGGGGCAGGCGGACGAGTGCGTGGTGCGGAAGCTGGAGCTGGTGATGCAGCAGGCGGGCGTCACGCCGGAAATATGCCCGGCGGTGGCGGCGGCGCTGGAGAAGGAGCAGGCCACCGGCAAGCCGGCGGGCGCCATGGTGCTGCCGGACGGCAGCGTGGTGACGGGCAGGACCTCTCCCCTGCTGGGCGCATCGGCGGCGCTGCTGCTGAACGCGCTGAAGCACATGGCGGGCATCGACCACAAGCTGGATCTGATCCCCGCATCGGTCATCGAGCCCATCAGCACCATGAAAACCGACTATCTGGGGCACCGGAATCCCCGGCTCCACTCCGACGAGGTGCTCATCGCGCTGGCCATCTCCGGTCTGACCAATCCGCTGGCGGACATGGTACAGGCGCAGCTGAAGAACCTGCGGGGCTGCGACGCCCACTTCTCGGTGATCATCTCTGAGGAGGACGCCAAGCTGTACAAGCGGCTGGGCATCAACGTCAGCTGTGAGCCGAAATACGAGATCAAGAGCCTGTATCACAAATAGGCGTCTGTGCCCGCGCCGTGCGCGGGCACAGTTTTCTGAAAGGAGCAATCATGCAGACTATCGCACAGATTTTGGCCACAGAGCTGGCACAGCCGGTGCAGTACGTGGAGAACGTCATCGCCCTGCTGGACGAGGGCAGCACCATCCCCTTTATCGCCCGCTACCGCAAGGAGCAGCACGGCTCCATGGACGACACCACCCTGCGGAAGCTGGAGGACAGATTGCAGTACCTGCGGAATCTGGACAAGCGGCGGCAGGAGGTGAAGTCCGCCATCGACGGGCAGGGCAAGCTCACCGATGAGCTGGCTGCCGCCATCGACAACGCCGGCACGCTGGCGGAGGTGGAAGATCTCTACCGCCCCTATAAGCAGAAGCGGCGCACCCGCGCCACCGTCGCCCGGGAGAAGGGTCTGGAGCCGCTGGCACTCCTGCTGCTGGCGCAGGAGAAGGACTGCCCGGCGCCAGAGGACGCGGCGCAGGCGTACATCGACCCGGAAAAGGGCGTGGAGACGCTGGCCGACGCCCTGCAGGGCGCCAACGACATCATCGCGGAGATCATCAGCGACGACGCGGACATCCGCAAGGCGCTGCGGGGACTTCTCATGCGGCAGGGACGGCTGAAAAGCGTCGCCGCCACGGAGGAGGACAGCGTATACCGCCTGTACTACGACTTCGAACAGCCGCTGCCCAAACTGGCCGGGCATCAGATACTGGCCGTCAACCGGGGCGAAAAAGAGGGCTTCCTCTCCGTCACGGTGCTGCTGGACAGGGACGCGGCGCTGCCCCTGCTGCGGCGGGCGGTGGTCAAGCCCGGCTCATCATCCATGGCGTTCCTGCGGGACGTCTGCGAGGATGCCTACGACCGGCTGATCTACCCCTCGCTGGAGCGGGAGGCCCGCTCCACACTGACGGAGAGCGCCTGCGAGGGCGCTATCGGTCAGTTCGCCCTGAACCTGAAGCCGCTGCTGCTCCAGCCGCCGGTGAAGGGGCATGTGACCATGGGGCTTGACCCCGGCTATGCCCACGGCTGCAAGGTAGCGGTCATCGACGGCACCGGCAAGGTGCTGGACACCACGGTGGTCTATCCCACCTACGGCGAGCGGCAGAAGAAGGAGGCCATCGCCCGGCTGACGGCGCTGTGCCGCAAGCACGGCGTGGCGCACATCGCCATCGGCAACGGCACCGCCAGCCGGGAGACGGAGCAGATGACGGTGGAGATGCTGCGGGGTCTGCCGGGTGTCAGCTACATGATCGTCAACGAGGCGGGCGCGTCGGTATACTCCGCCGGAAAGCTGGCGGCGGAGGAATTCCCGGAGTACGACGTGAACCTGCGCTCCGCCATCTCTATCGCCCGTCGCTTGCAGGATCCGCTGGCGGAGCTGGTGAAGATCGACCCCAAGGCCATCGGCGTGGGGCAGTACCAGCACGACATGCCTCCCAAGCGGCTGGACGAGACGCTGGGCGGCGTGGTGGAGGACTGCGTCAACGCCGTGGGCGTGGACGTGAATACCGCCAGCGCCAGCCTGCTGGGATATGTGTCCGGTCTGAACGGCACCACAGCCAGAAACATCGTGGCATACCGGGAGGCCAACGGCGCGTTCCCCGACAGGAAGCGGCTTCTGAAGGTGCCCAAGCTGGGGCCCAAGGCCTATGAACAGTGCGCGGGCTTTTTGCGGGTGCCGGAGAGCAAAAACGTGCTGGACAACACCGGCGTCCACCCGGAGAGCTATGGCGCGGCGGAGGAACTGCTGGCGCTGTGCGGCTTCAGTGACGAGGATGTGCGCCGGGGCGCCGTGTCCCAGCTGATGCAGAAGGTGCAGTCCATGGGCGAGGCTGCCGTGGCGGAAAAGCTGGGCGTGGGCGTGCCCACCCTGCGGGACGTGGTGAAGGAGCTGATGAAGCCGGGACGCGACCTGCGCAGCGACCTGCCCGCGCCCATCCTGCGGACGGACGTGCTGGAGATCAAGGATCTGAAGCCCGGCATGGTGCTCACCGGCACCGTGCGGAACGTCATCGACTTCGGCGTGTTCGTGGACATCGGCGTGCACCAGGACGGGCTGGTACACATCTCGCAGGTGTGCAATAAGTTCATCAAGCACCCCTCCGAGGTGGTGGCCGTGGGCGATATCGTCAAGGTGGTGGTGCTGGACGTGGACGAGAAGAAGCACCGCATCAGCCTGTCCATGAAGCAGGTGAAGGAGTAAAAAAAGAACCGCCCGCGGGCGGTTCTTTTTTTATTCCTCATCGCTGCGTCCCAGAAGATAGTCCACAGAAACACCGTAATAGTCTGCCAGAACAAGCAGATGGCGCAGGGGCAGCTCATTGGCGCCGCGCTCATAGCGGGCGTACATGGTCTGCGACGTACCCAGTATATCGGCAATCTGCTGCTGCGTTTTGTCGTGATCCTCCCGCAGGTCGCGCAGCCTGCGCTGGTATGTCATACTGCACCAACTCCTTTGGGCAGTATTTTACATAGTAAACATATTTACTATTTATTTTAGTAAATATGTTTACTAATTATTGCCCCGACCACAGTTCCGGACATAGCCACGCAAAAAACACCACCGGCGCGATAGACAACAGCAGTCTGTATTCCTCGGTATCGGACAGCAGTATGATCAGAACAAAGCTGACCAGCAGCACAGCGATGCCAATGCATTCTCTTGTGCGGCGCGGCAAATTGGATAACTTTTTCATCATGTCATCCCCTTTTGCGCTCATTATAGCCTAATATTCGGCAATATTCAAGAGAAAACTATCCCTGTATGCTATCGTACAGGGAGGTGAGTCCATGATCGTGTTTGACCCGCTGTGGGAGACGCTGCGGCGCAAGGGTGTCAGTCAGTATGCGCTTATCAAGGAGCACGGCGTCAGCACCGGTACGCTGGACTCCCTGCGAAAAAACAGGAGCGTTACGCTGAACACCATCAACGATCTGTGCCGCATTCTGGATTGCGGCGTGTCCGATATCGTCCGCTACATCCCGGACGGCGAAAAGTAGGGGGCGATACCCACATCGCCCCGCAGCGCGAAGCGCTGTCATTCCCAGCTTGTAGGGGCGGACGACTCTGTCCGCCCGCCTGCGCAAAAACCGTCCCGCGGCATAGCCGCGGGACGGTCTTGTTTTTCCTGTTTTACTTGTTGTCGTCGGGACGGGGACGGCGGTACTCCTGCGCCTTCTCCTCGCCCTTGAGCACGCGGAGAGCGCCCTGCGCCAGCGCCAGCAGCTCATCCTCGCCGGGGTAGACGGTGATGGGGGCGATCCAGCCGACCATCTCGGAGATGGCATCCACTGTCTCCTTGCCATAGGCGATGCCGCCGGTGAGAATGATCTGATCCACCTTGCCGTGCATAACGGCGGCCATGGCGCCGATCTCCTTGCCGATCTGATAGTGGAACGCGTCCACCACGCCGGCGATCTTCTTATCATGCTCGGCCTGCGCCAGCAGATAGCGCATGTCGTTGGAGCCGGTGTAGGCCACCAGACCGCCGCGGCCGGAGAGCATGCGGTGCATCTCCCCCTCGGTGTACTTGCCGGAGAAGCACTGCTTCACCAGCTGACCGGTGGGCAGGGAGCCGGAGCGCTCGGGAGAGAAGGGACCCTCGCCGTCCAGTGCGTTCTGGGTGTCCACCACGCTGCCCTTCATGTGGGCGCCGATGGAAACGCCGCCGCCCATGTGGCAGACGATGAGGTTCAGCTCCTCATATTTCTTGCCCTGCTCCTTGGCAAAGCGCTTGGCAACGGCCTTCTGGTTCAGGGCGTGGAAAATGCTGACGCGCTGGAACAGGGGATGACCGGCATAGCGCGCCACATCAGCCATCTCATCGATGACCACAGGGTCGACGATGTAGGAGGGGATGCCCAGCTCGTCGCCGATCTCGCGGGCGATCAGGCCGCCCAGGTTGGAGGCGTGCTGTCCCTGCACGCCGATGGTGCAGTCCTTGACCATGTTGTCGTTGACGGCGTAGGTGCCGCCGCGGATGGGGCGCAGCAGACCGCCGCGGCCGGAGACGGCAGAAAGGGTGCGGGCGTCGAAGCCCTGCTCGCGCAGCGCCTTCATCACCAGATCACGGCGCCAGTCCTTCTGGGCGGGGATGGTGTTGAACTGGGCGATATCCTCCGCGCTGTGGCGCAGGGTCTTGTCGAAAAGCAGCTGCTCGTCCTCATAGACACCGATCTTGGTGGAGGTGGAGCCGGGATTGACAACGAGAATTCTGTAAGACACGATAGTTTTCCTCCTATGCTCTTTTGTTCCGCGGCACAGCGGATAAATTTCCACCCCATATTATATCGAATTTCCTGCGGTATGTAAATGGCTTTTTACGTAAAAAGTAAGGCTTTTGTCGGCAGTTTGATTGACAAATCATACGGGGTGGGCTAAAATGGTATGCGTGATTTTATTCCGTTCTTCCATTCGGAACGGGGAAAAGGAGAAATACGCATGGAAAAGAAGACGTTTTATATCACCACGCCTATCTACTACCCCTCGGACAAGCTGCACATCGGCCACAGCTACTGCACCGTGGCCACCGACGCCATCGCCCGCTACAAGCGCTTGCAGGGCTATGACGTGATGTTCCTCACCGGCACCGACGAGCACGGCCAGAAGATCGAAACGAAGGCCAAAGAAGCCGGCATGACCCCCCAGGAGTTCGTGGATCACATCGTGGAGGGCGAGCGGGGCATCCTCGACCTGTGGAAGCTGATGAACATCTCCAACGACCGCTTTATCCGCACCACCGACGACTATCACTGCGCCGCCGTGCAGAAGATCTTCAAGACCATGTACGAGAAGGGCGACATCTACAAGGGCACCTATAAGGGCAAGTACTGCACCCCCTGCGAGAGCTTCTGGACGGAGAGCCAGCTGGTGGACGGCAAGTGCCCCGACTGCGGCCGCGAGGTCAAGGACGCCGAGGAGGAGGCCTATTTCTTCCGCCTGAGCAAGTACGCCGACCGGATACAGCATCTGCTGGAGGACACCGACTTCCTGCAGCCCCGCACCCGTGTCAACGAGATGGTCAACAACTTCATCAAGCCCGGTCTGGAGGATCTGTGCGTCAGCCGCACCAGCTTCAGCTGGGGCATTCCCGTGGACTTCGACCCCGGCCACGTGGTGTATGTGTGGGTGGACGCTCTGTTCAACTACTGCACCGCGCTGGGCTTTGACAACGACAGATATGACGACTACGACAAGTACTGGCCTGCCGATTACCACATCGTGGGCAAGGAGATCGTCCGCTTCCACTCCATCATCTGGCCTGCCATGCTCATGAGCATGGGCATGCCGCTGCCCAAGCACGTCTACGGCCACGGCTGGCTGGTCATTGACGGCGGCAAGATGAGCAAATCCAAGGGCAACGTGGTGGATCCCTACGCCCTGTCCGAAATGTTCGGCGTGGACGCGCTGCGCTTCTTCCTGCTGCGCACCTTCCCCTTCGGCTCCGACGGCAACTTCTCCAACGAGCTGCTGATCTCCACCATCAACACCGACCTTGCCAACAAGCTGGGCAATCTGGTCAGCCGCACCACCGGCATGGCGGAGAAGTACTTCGGCGGCCAGCTGCCCATCGGCCGGGAGGACACCGCCGAGGACTGCGAGCTGAAGAAGATGGCCTGCGCCCTGCGCGACCGCTATCAGGCGGAGATGGACAAGCTCCAGCTGCAGAACGGTTTGGACGAGGTGTTCAAGGTCATCGACCGTGCCAACAAGTATATCGACGAGACGGCGCCCTGGGCACTGGGCAAGGACGAGAGCAAGCGCGACCGTCTGGCCTCCGTGCTGTACAACCTGCTGGAGACCATCCGCATCTGCACCACGCTTTTGCAGCCCGTCATGCCCGACAGCTGCGATAAGATCTTCGCCAAGCTGGGCGCGGACGACAAGTGCCGCAGCTGGGACAGCGCCAACGTATGGGGCGTGCTGCCCGCCCAGGCGGTCATCAGCAAGGGCGAGAACCTGTTCCCCCGCATCGACACGGACGAGGCGCTGGCCAAGCTGGACGCCATGCAGGCGGCGCAGAAGAAGGCCGCCCTGCCCGCCGTCGAGCTGGAGCCCTACGCCCAGGAGAACGTGGACTTCGACACATTCTGCAAGTCCGACTTCCGCGCGGTGAAGATCAAGAACTGCGAGGCGGTGAAGAAGTCCGACAAGCTGCTGAAGTTCACGCTGGACGACGGCAGCGGCACCGACCGCACCATCGTCTCCGGCATCCACCAGTTCTACGAGCCGGAGCAGCTCATCGGCAAGACCGCCATCGCCATCCTGAACCTGCCGCCCCGGAAGATGATGGGCATCCCCAGCTGCGGCATGCTGATCTCCGCCGTTCACAAGGAGCACGGCGAGGAGAAGGTAAACCTGATGCTGATCGACGACTCCGTGCCCGCCGGCGCCAAGCTGTGCTGACAAAATAAGTAATAAGGGATAAAAAAAGAGCACCCTCGCGGGTGCTCCTTTTTTGAGGGGCAGCGCAAGCCGCGCCGCGCCGGAGGCGGTGTCCCACCGGCACTTTCCCTCCTTGACAACAGCTGCTTTTCCCGGTATATTGAAGGCACAACTCAAAGAAAAGGAGAAATTGCCATGCTTCCCAGCACCATGCTTATCGTCGCCGGAGTTCTGGCTCTTGTCGCCACCGTCCTGGCCTTTATCTACATCGTCCCCGAGGAAAGGCGGGAGAAGATGGGCTCCTTCGGCAAGTTCCTGCACGACACCTGCAACTTCAAATACCTGATGGTGGAGAAGATCCTTCAGGCGCTGTACATTTTCTCCACGGCGGCCGTGATCCTCTTCGGCGTTCTCATGCTTTTCCGCACGGAGTACAATTACTGGACTGACAGCCGTATCTGGATGGGCGGCTACGGCCTGCTGATCATCATTCTGGGGCCGATCGCCATCCGTCTCAGCTATGAGCTGATGATGATGGCCATCCTGCTGCTGAAGAACGTCATCGCCATCAACCGCAAGCTGCCTGACAAGCCCGGCTCTGCCGGCGGCGATGTGTTTGCCGTTCCGGACATGCAGGAGCTCCGCCAGCGCCGCGAGGCCGCCCCGTCTGCGCAGGAGACCGCGCCCCGGCACGCCTACTGCCGCGTCTGCGGCACAGAGCTGGTCAACGGCGTCTGCCCCAAATGCCCGCCCCAGTACTGCAAGCTCTGCGGCACGCAGCTGGTCAACGGCATCTGCCCCAAGTGCAGCGCCCCCACCGACAGCACGCCGCCCCAGGCGTAAACCGGATAATAAGAGCACCCTTAGGCCGCCTGGCATAAGGGTGCTCTTTTTGCATCAATCGCTGTCCAGCTTGAGGACGGCCATGAACGCCTCCGTAGGCACCTGGACGGTGCCCAGATTGCGCATCTTTTTCTTGCCCTCCTTCTGCTTTTCCAGCAGCTTCTTCTTGCGGGTGATGTCGCCGCCGTAGCACTTGGCCAGCACGTCCT
>OLSD01000833.1_pt1 | contig 28609 bp, 40 predicted proteins | sample 1672211 | NCBI WGS metagenome assembly OLSD01 (sample SAMEA3136659, study PRJEB25190) | human gut metagenome | reverse complement strand
ACAGACTGAAGCGCAAAAAAAGAAAGCCCTTGCGGGCTTTCTTTTTTTGCGCTTATTTCTGCTGCATGGCATCTTTATCCAGCACGAAAGCGTACCGCATGGCCAGCGCCTGAAACAGCGTCTCCATCACCTGCTGGGAGATGGCGCGGATATCCATGCCGCTGATGAAGGCACGCACCTGCCCGATCTCCTCCTCCGGGACCTTGTAGCCCCGGAGACTCATGGTCAGGAAGACGTCCAGCTTCTTTTCCAGCGGGAAATACCGGTCGCATTCGCGCGCCATATAGCCCCGCATCAGACCGGCGGAGCCAAGCTCGCAGGCGTAGAAATCCTCCGGGGTCAGCTCTGGCTGGTAGGAGCCGAATATCCTGCGCAGCTCCTTGGCCGTCTGGCGGTGGATGTACTCCGCCGCCTCCTCGTGGGTATAGGCCTCGATGTAGATCTCCCGCAGGTTCTCGTTCAGCTCCGTCAGCGTCAGCTGTATGCATGTCTCCACGGCGTACACGAAAAGGGGAGACAGCTGCCCGCCGGTGGTGCGCCGCGCCATATCGAACTGCGTTTCGAACATGAACGCCACCAGCTCCGTCAGCACACCGTCCTTCGCCCGGAAGATATTCTGAAAGCTGCTGTTGGACACGTCGGCTTTCTGCACGATCTCCGCCACGGTGGTTTTCTTATACCCCTGCTCCAAAAAGAGCTTTACGCATACCGCCAGTATCCGGCGCTTTGCCGGAAGGCTTGCGTTTGTCAGTGCCATGAGGCAACTCCTCCTTTCACTGCGGCCTTTCTGCCGCCGTTGTGTTAAGCATCGCTGTCTGCGGATCGCTTTCGGCGCGGCATAATTCCTGCGCCTTGCGCTCCTCCTCGTGGTACAGCGTCGGGAACATGGCGCGCAGCAGGTTGTATGTCCGGTTGTGACTCTCCACCCAGTCGCCGTGCTCCGCCGCCAGCTTCTCCTTGTCGCCGCACAGCTCCAGCGCGTGGCAGGTGTCCACATAGGCCTTCTGCATCTGGCGCATCCGGGCGCTCATGTGCTGCAAAAGGCTCATGATCTTGGCGGGCTTCTCCCGGAAATAGGCGCTGAAGTTGTCGTAGGTGATCTCGCTGACGATGGTGTTTTCCAGCGCCACCGCCGTGGTGTTCCGCTGCCGGGATTCCAGAAAGCTGATGACGTTGAAGAAATCGCCCTCCCGTAGCGTGACCACATCCACCTGCTCCGGCGTGCCATAGTCGAAATAGATCCCCACGCTGCCGTAGAGGATGTTGTACATGCTCATGACCATCTCCTTGGGACGGCAGATGATCTCGCCCTTCTTGAACCGTTTTTCCGTATTCGGCATACCGCGCCTCCTGCACACAAATTCATCTAAATTATATCATGTTCTGCCGCCGATGTCGATACTTTTTCTTGCCAAATCCCTTCGGAGGTGGCATACTAAAGCAGAAAAGGAAGTGGGAGTATGAACTATTTTGAACCGCACCTGACGCCCGACGAGCTTCGCGCCATCAGTGCCATCGGTCTGGCGCACATGGGGGATGCCGTCTACGAGACGCTGGTGCGCACATGGCTGTGCGTTCACGGCAAGGCCACCGGCAAGGAGCTGCACCGCGCCACCATTGCGCTGGTCTGCGCCCAGAAGCAGGCGGAGCTGGCGCAGCGGGTGCTGCCGCAGCTGACGGAGGAGGAACTGGCCGTCTACAAGCGCGGCCGCAACGCCAATGTCCACGCCATGCCCCGCAGCGCCACGCCCGCCCAGTACCACGCCGCCACCGGTCTGGAGTGTCTGATGGGCTGGCTGTACCTGCGGGGAGACAAGGAGCGCGCGGAGCAGCTGTTCCACGCCATGATGGAGGAGGAGTAACATGCCGCTGGATGCCGTATGCCTGCAGGCTGTGGTGGCGGAGCTGGCGCCCCAGATCACCGGCAGCCGCATTGAGAAGATCCAGCAGCCCGCCAGGGATCAGGTGGTGCTGCTGCTCCGGGGAAACCGCCGGCTGCTGCTGTCCGCCGGCGGCGGACAGCCCCGCCTGCACCTGACGGAGCTGCCGCGGGACAATCCCGCCCAGCCGCCCATGTTCTGCATGCTGCTGCGCAAGTACCTCAGCGGCGGTATTATCGAGAGCATTCAGCAGGCGCCGCTGGAGCGGGTGGTCACGCTGACCGTCTCCGCCGCCGATGAGCTGGGCGAGCGCAGCCAATTTTCTCTGATTTTAGAGGCCGTTGCCCGCCGCGCCAACCTGATACTGGCGGACAAGGACGGACACATCATCGACTGTCTGCGCCGCATCGACTTTGAGATGAACCCCGACCGGCAGGTGCTGCCGGGGCTGTTTTATCACCTGCCCACGCCGCCTGACAAGGTATCTCCCTTCACAGTGACAGAGGAGAAATTCGCGGCTCTCGCCGCCGCAGCGGGGGAGGGCGCGCCCGCGGATCAGTGGCTGGTGCGTACGGTCAACGGCCTGTCGCCGCTGGTGGCGCGGGAACTGACTTTCCGCGCCTGCGGCAGCACGGATGCCCCGGTCACGGGGCATACTGCGGCGCTGTGGAGCGCTTTTGCCGCGTGGCGGGATACTGTGGACGAAAAGCACTTTACACCTGCGATGCTGAAACGCTCCGGCGTGCCCATGGACTTCACCTACCTGCATGTGGGGCAGTACGGCGGCGCGGCGGAGGAGGAGACGTACACCAGCTTCTCCCGCATGCTGGACGACTTCTATGAAAAGCGGGAGCAGGCCGAGCGCGTGAAGCAAAAGGGGCAGGATCTGGTAAAAACCGCCTCCAACGGCGCTGCCCGGCTCCGCCGCAAGATCGCCGCCCAGGAGCAAGAGCTGGCCGAGAGCAAAAACCGCGACAAATGGCGCGTGTACGGCGAGCTGATCACCGCCAACCTGTACCGCATGGAGCGGGGCATGAGCCGCCTGACGGCGCAGAACTACTACGACCCGGCCTGCGCCGACGTGGATATCCCGCTGGATGTGCGGCTGTCGCCGCAGGAGAACGCGGCGAAGTATTTCAAAAAATACACCAAGGCAAAAACGGCGGAGAAGTACATCACGGCGCAGCTGGAAAAGGCGCGGGTGGAGCTGACCTATCTGGAAAGTGTCCTTCAGGAGCTGACACTGGCTGAGTCCGAGCAGGACTTCAACGACATCCGCGCCGAGCTGACCGACGGCGGCTACCTCCGGGCAAAGGGCAGAAAGCAGGCCCAGCGTCCCAGCAAGCCGCGGGAATTCCGCTCCACGGCGGGGCTGCGCATCCTTGTGGGGCGCAACAACCGGCAAAACGACCGCCTGACCGCCAAGGACGCGGAAAAGTGGGACATCTGGCTCCACACCCAGAGGATACACGGCTCCCACGTGATACTGTGCACCGGCGGCGCACAGCCGGACGAGCAGAGCCTGCTGGAAGCGGCGTCGCTGGCGGCGTATTTCTCCCAGGCGCAGGACGGCACGAAGGTGCCGGTGGACTATGCGCCGGTAAAGTTCGTGAAGAAGCCCGCCGGTTCGCCGCCGGGATTCGTGAATTACACCAATTACAAAACCATCCTGGCCGACCCCAGCGAGGAGCTGGTGAAGCGGCTGGGCGGGAAGTAGACAGACCCGCTGCAACTTCAGGTTGCAGCGGATTCTGGCTATGACCCGGCAAAGACAACCTGAGGTTGCTGGACGCTTGCGGGCTTTTACGCTATACTGGCAGCAGAGAGGGGTGGTACCGTGAAAAAGCTGATACCCATCGCGCCGTGGCAGACGTCGTTCTTTACCCGCTGGCTGCGGGACATGGCGCGGCAGGGCTGGGAGCTGAAGGGCACAAAGGGCGTAAGGGCGGTATTCGTGCCCGCCGCGCCGGGCAGCCGGGAGTACGCACTGTTTCCGCCGGACGCCACGGAGGAAGAACTGGACGAGCTGTTCCGGCGCATCAACGAGGGCGGCATCACCGTGCCGCCTGAACTGGAGCGGCCTGTGCCCAGCCGGTTGGCGCTGCCGGAGGATCCGCGGCTGGCGGAGCTGGTGGGGAAGATAGGTACCTATAAATATGTCCAGCTGGTGTACCAGCTGCGGCGAGAGCACGGCTGGGAGGAGATATGCCAGTGGGGCGGCCTTTCCGTGATGCGCGCCGTCCGTCCGGACCCTGTACCGCCGCCGTCCCTCACGGCCTACGCCGAGGAGATGAAGGCGAACCGGAAAGGACTGCAGTTCACCAACGCCGTCAACATGGGGCTGCTGGTAGTGGCGCCGCTTCTGCTACTGCTCTGTGATTTGGACGGGTTTGCCGCGTGGGCGGTATGGGAAAAGGTCTTGATGGGGCTGGCGCTGCTGGCGGGAATGTGCGCGTTGCTGTACTATGTGTTGTTCCGCCGCATTTTGGCACCGGAGAAGTGGGACATGCCCTACGAGGAGTGTCTGCGCAGAGCCACGAGACTGACGGTGCTGAACTATGCCATGACGACCATGGCGGCTCTTGCCGCCGTGCTGTACCCGATACTGAAGCTGCTGCTGAGAGGATAGAAAACGTCCAACCCCGCGCCCTGGGGCGCGGGGTTGGTTTTTATTCTCACGCCTCGGCGGGCGCATCGCGGAACAGAATGGTGATGCACCACAGACCGGCAAGCCCCACCAGCGCGTAGACGACGCGGCTGATGGAGGCGGCCTGGCCGCCGAAGATGGCCGCCACGCAGTCGAAGCGGAACAGGCCCACGGCGCCCCAGTTCAGGGCACCGATGATGACCAGCGCCAGCGCGATGCGATCGAGTACTTTCATATATACATGACCTCCATTCGTTTGAGACTGCTGCTTACCGTAGCATTTCCCGGGGAAGTGGAGGATATGCACAAAAAATTTTTGAGATTACCTGAATAAAATTGGAAAAGCGATTGCAAATCCCGCCTTAATTTGGTATTATCAGCACAGAACAATTTGTACACGACCATGTACATACACTAAGGAGGAGACTATGAACAAGAAGTTTGACAAGCTGGGCTTTTATCCCGCCGACATCCTGCTGCCCAAGGATCAGGACATGACCAAGTGGGCGGTCGTCGCCTGCGATCAGTTCACCTCTGAGCCGGAGTACTGGCAGGCGGTGGAGGAGAAGGTGGGCGACGCGCCCTCCACCCTGCGTCTGATCCTGCCGGAGGCCAACCTGAAGGCTCCCAACGTGGACGAGTACATCGAGAATATCAACGACGCCATGAAGAAGTACCTGGCCGACGGCGTGTTCGAGACGCTGCCCAACTCCCTGATCTACATCGAGCGCCAGCAGTCCGACGGCAAGATCCGCCACGGCCTGATCGGTATGGTAGATCTGGATGCCTATGATTTCACCCCCGGCTCCGGCGCCCTGATCCGCGCCACCGAGGGCACCGTGCTGGATCGCATCCCGCCCCGCGCCAAGGTGCGCCGCAACGCGCCCATCGAGCTGCCCCACGTCATGCTGCTGATCGACGATCCCGACAAGACCGTTATCGAGCCGCTGACCGCCGCAGCCGACACCATGGAGAAGGTCTACGACTTCGACCTGATGCAGAACGGCGGCCACATCCGCGGCTTCAAGCTGTCCGACAAGCAGATCGACGCCGTGGCCAACGCGCTGGAGGGTCTGACCACCGACGCGGCTATGGAGAAGAAGTACAACGTCTCCGGCGTGGCGCCCCTGCTGTTCGCCGTGGGCGACGGCAACCACTCTCTGGCCACCGCCAAGGCCTGCTATGAGGAGCAGAAGAAGGGCAAGACCCCCGAGGAGTATCTGGCTCTGCCCGCCCGCTACGCGCTGGTAGAGGTGGTCAACAACCACGACGATGCCCTGCAGTTCGAGCCCATCCACCGCGTGCTGTTCGGCGTGGATCACCAGAAGTTCATGGACGCCTTCCGCGCCGCCTATCCCAACGCCTACGAGGGCAAGGGCGACGGTCACACCATCGAGTTCGTGTGGAACGGCGAGAGCCACTTCATCACTGTGCCTGATCCCAAGGTGCAGCTGGCTGTGGGCACGCTCCAGAGCGTCATCGACCAGTACCTGAAGGACAACGGCGGCGAGGTGGACTACATCCACGGCGACGACGTGACCCGCGAGCTGGGCAGCAAGCCCGGCAACATGGGCTTCCTGCTGCCCGCCATGGGCAAGGAGCAGCTGTTCAAGACCGTCATGGCCGACGGTGTGCTGCCCCGCAAGACCTTCTCCATGGGTCACGCCCAGGACAAGCGCTACTACATCGAGGCGCGCAAGATCGTCAAGTAAGACTGGCGCAGTCTGCACCGGTATGCTATAATAGTGCTGCGGCATTGCCGCAGCACTATTTTTTGCGAGGAACGGCCATGAGATGCACGGAACGGGCGTATGCCAAGATAAATCTGACGCTGGACGTGGGCGCGAAGCGGGCGGACGGGTATCATGAGATCACCTCCGTTATGCAGCGCATCAGCCTGTGGGATACCGTGACGGTGGAGCGCGGTACGGGGTGTGATTCCCTGCTTTGCAGCGCACCGGTGACGGAGGACGTCAATGACAACCTATGTATGAAGGCGCTGCGGGTGTTCTTTGCGGATACGGCGATGGAAAGCGGCGGTGTGTCCATCACGCTGGAGAAGCATATCCCTACCCAGGCGGGACTGGGCGGCGGCAGCAGCGACGCGGCGGCGGTGCTGCTGGCGCTGCGGACGTTGTACGCGCCGCGTATGACAGACATGCGGCTGGAGAGACTGGCGGAAAAGCTGGGCAGCGACGTGCCCTTCTTTATCCGCGGCGGCACGCAGCTGGCCATCGGGCGGGGGGAGATCGTCACGCCGCTGCCGCCGCTGACAGCGGGCTGGTTTGTGGTGGTGAAGCCGGAGGAGAGCTATTCCACGGCGGAGATGTACCGGCGGCTGGATGCCTGCGGCGGGATGACCGCAGAGGACAGCCGCATGGAGGACGCCGTGGCCGGGAACAACGTCCACGCGATAGCGGCAGAGCTGCGCAACAGCTTTGAGCGTGCTGTGCCGGAGGACAGCCGCCTCTGGGATATCAAAGCGGCGCTGCGGGCGCAGGGGGCGCTGGGTACGCTGCTCAGCGGAAGCGGCAGCGCTGTGTTTGGAGTGTTCGATGACCGGAAGGAGGCGGCGGCGGCCGCGATGACGCTGCGGCGGACGTGGCCGCAGGTTTTTTTGACCCAGCCGGTATAAAACAGAAAAGCACCGTCCACAATGTAGGAAAATCAGCAAGGGACGGTGCTTTTTATGCGTACATATATAAAAAAGTGGAAGCCGGTGGAGCTGGCGCTGCTGGCGGCGCTGGCGCTGGCTCTTGTCAGCGGCGCGGCGTCACTGGGACGGCAGGATGCTCTGCAGGAGAAGATGATCCGCCTGCATGTGATCGCCAACTCGGACAGCGCCTCGGATCAGGCCATGAAGCTGCGGGCGCGGGACGCCGTGCTCTCCCGCGCCGAGGATATACTGCGGCAGGCGGCGGACAGGCCGGACGCACAGGCGCGGCTGCGCACAGCCCTGCCGGAGCTGGAGCAGGCGGCCTTCGACGCCTGCGGCGGGTCATACCCCGTGCGGGCGGAGCTGACCATGACGGAATTCCCACTGAAGGAGTACGACGGCTTCGCACTGCCGGCGGGGGAGTATCTGGCGCTGCGGGTCGTCATCGGCGAGGGCGCCGGGCGGAACTGGTGGTGCGTGGTGTACCCGCCGCTTTGCACGGCGGCCTGCACCGACCTGGAGGACGTGGCAGTGCAGGCCGGCATGGATGAATCAGACATGAAGCTCATCACCGGGCAGGACGGCTATGTGCTGAAATTCCGTGCGGTGGAGCTGTGGGAGCGCCTGCGCCAGTGGCTGGGGAAATAAAACTTTGAAAAGTCTGGCGAAAAAACTGTTGACAAATGCGGGAAAACATGTATAATAGTTTTTGTTCGTCAGGACACAGCGGGATTGTGTAAAGGTAGCACAGCGGACTCTGACTCCGTATGTGAGGGTTCGAATCCTTCTCCCGCTGCCAAATGAAACCACCGAAAGTGTATTGCTTTCGGTGGTTTTTCTTGCTTTTGCTGGATTTTTGATGCAGAAAAATTGAATATAATTTTCTGAGAAGCTGTTTTACCCCTAAGTTTACCCCAATCACGCTCGGAGCTTCATCTTGTTAAAGCACAAATGGTATAAAAACTCCGCCGATCTACATCGACCGACGGAGTTCTTTTTATGCACGCTCCAGCTTCTCAAAATACCCTTGCATTCGGGCTGCGCTATCTTCTTTCATACGCTCCGAAACATGGCCGTACACATCCAGCGTAAATGCCGCTGTAGCATGGCCCAGGTTTTCCTGCACAGTTTTCACATCATCGCCATTCTGGAGGGAGAGGACGGCGAAGGTATGCCGAAGATCGTGAACGCGGGCATTCGGCGCACCCGCTTCCCTTGCAATCTTTTTGTGATGGTCATAGAGCCTCTGCGGGTGGAGGTGGTTGCCCAATGCATTGGTGAACACCAGCCGGCAGGCCGCATACTGCTTGGCTGCGTCCTGCCAGTCCTGCCACGCGCCTCCGGCCAGCAATCGACGCGCTGCCTGCTTTTTCCTGACGGTGCGAAGAATGTCCATCACGAACGGAGCCGGATGCAAGATGCGCGTCCTGTCATTCTTCAACGAGGCGAATTGAAAACCTCCCGCCTCCGCCGGACGCTTCTGAAGCTGCTTGCATATCTTGAGCGTTCCCCTTTCAAAGTCCACACAGTCCCATGTCAGACCCAGCGCTTCCGCCTCGCGCAAACCGGTGAACAGAATCACCTTCAGCATATCGCCGTAATCCGTATCGCCGTCTGTGGCGGCAAGATACGCCTTTACCTGCGCATCCGTGAGCGGGACGATCTCCGTCTTTTCCATACGGGGCAGGTCTACCATGTCACAGGGATTGCGTGCGATATAGCCCAGCTTCACCGCCTGAGAGAGTGCCTTTGTAAGTACCCCGTGGATATTCCGCACAGTTTTTGCATTGAGCGGAGCTGTTTCTGTGACCGCAATACCATCCTTTTTGATAATTCTCCCCGCTTCGTCTCGTTTGGGGACAGTGCGACCACAAGCCAGCAGGTCATTATAAAAGCCCTGGACAAGATGGGGCGTGAGCTTACTCAGCTTCACAGCACCGAGGGCGGGTTTGATGTGCGTCGCGATCTGAGCCCTGTAGGTCTTGACCGTGCCATACTTCTGCGACAGAAGATAGTCGCGCTGCCAAATGTCCAACCATTGCGCGAGTGTCAGGCGCGTTGGCTCTATGTAAAGCCCATCATCAACGCTCTTCTGTGCATCGCGCATGGCCACGAGCACTTCTTTCTGTGTATTGCCGTAAATGCTCCGGCGGACGGGTCTTCCTGTCCCCGGATCGGTGCCTACTGTGATCCGCGCCTCCCATCGACCATCCGACCGCTGCCGGATGCTTCCGGCTCCGCTGGCATTACGCTTTCTCGGCATGCTGCTCTACCTCCCGAATCTCAATAAGTTCTTCAGCCACTCGTGTAGCTGCACGTTGAAAATTAAATATGGCCAGGTCACGCTGTTCACGCCTCGAGTCCTCCGACAAGCCATCAAAAAAGTCTTTCTGCTTTTCGTCAATCCGCCTAAAGCTATCATCCAACTCCGCCACATCTACGCCCATTTTTTGGGCGGTCGCTTCCTGAAATAAAGGCGACATATACGGCCAGATCGACCCAACCGTCTGAGATACGCTTTCCGCCATCGTTGGGGATTGCCCCAACTTCCGACACTCCTTTGCTCTGGACAACAAGGCCGCAAATGATTTTGTTTCAAACAAAATATTTAACGCCTCTGTCGTTTCGGAAAGAAACATGGCATCCTTCGGTACTTCATCGGGCCATTCGTCATCGCCGTCGTGGTATCTATGTCCAATGAGCTTTTCTGCAACGTTCTTTGAAAGTCCAGTGACACTCTGCACATCACAAAGCTGTCGGGTGAACTGCGGATACTCTCCGAACAAATACCCGGTGTCCACATGGAGTATCTCACAGAGTAGCGGGATCAAATCAACACGAACGCGGTTCGTTCCGTATTCCCATTGCTTCAGAACATCAACTGAAAATGTCCCATCCATGCGCTTTCCTATGGCATCGGCCACTTGCTGTCGGGTCAGCCCAGCGGCTTCTCGTGCGGTCATTATGCGGCCTGCCATCTCTTTTTTGTACATTTTAGAATTATAAATTCCGTTCATTCGAAAATAACCTCGCAAAAAGAATTTTGAAGTAATTTACAATTCCATTATATCACGGTATACTTGTTTTGTCGAGAGGGAAAACGCTTTCTTGCTGTTGCACTCAGCAGCAAAAAATTTTTCTCAGGCGCACTAAAGTCCCTTGACACGGCGATTAGAATACGAAATACCGAAGGGAAAGAATTTTTAAAAGGAGGAAGAATATGGAAAATATTGGATTTCAGAAGCGCGCTATTGACGTCGATGAATTGGCGGAGGCTTTGGGCATCAGCAAGCCCACGGCTTATGAACTCTGCAACCGGGAGGACTTCCCAGCGATCCGCGTCACACCCCGGCGGATCATCATCCCTGTGGACGGCTTGCAGCGGTGGCTGGAGGAGCAGTCCGGCGGCGGGAAGAAGGATGGATGACAGGTGGATGGATTCGGATAATCCGGCCAAAATGGTGGCCAATATGTAAGGAGGACAAGCCGTGGCCAGGAAAAAGCGATTCAGCGGCGAAGCAGACCTTAAGCCGTGGCTTACCAACAAGGCACCAGGCAGCAAAACAAACGGCCGTTTCATTCAGGTGGGTAACTCTCTGCTGATGAACACGCAATTTCAGGAACTAAGCACCGGCGCAAAGTACTTATATTTGTGCATGGCGATGGAAGCGGGCTCCAAAAATGATTTCTCGTTTTCCAAAGGGACCGCTGTGCGGAAATACGGAATCGCCGCAACTTCGTTTGAACGCCACCGCCGAGAGCTGGAGCGTGCCGGCTTTATCTCGTCCTTAAACAGTCCGTCTGATTTTGAGCCAAAAGCGCAATTTGCCGCCAACCGCTTTCGCTTCAGCTTCGAGAACTGGCGTAGCGGGATGCTTCGTGATCTTTCCCCGCCGTAATGTCCATAGGAAGGACAATTCTTTCATGCCCCACACATGGCTATATTGTAGGTATACTGCCCCATTTTGGGGTAGGGTCTACGGCGGCTATTTGCTCACTGGTACCCTGTTTTGGGGTAGGGCATCTGTGAAACGGTGAGGAGGGGTACCCCGTTTTGGGGCACCAGTGAGAGCGGGGGGTACCCCAAAATGGGGTGCGGACTACGCGCTTCAACTCAATAAAGTTATAAAATTTTGTCGTAGTCACGCACAAAATAACCTGTTGCCGGTAGACTATAACTTGGGAGCATTTCCACTCCAATTCATAAACAAAAAATAAAGGAGGGCTTGTTGTGCACAACTCTACATACGCCACACCCGTTGAACGACTGGAGGCGGCCAGCGCCGCGTGGTTACGCGATCTGGAGGAGCAGGGACGATTATCTCGCACCGTCGAGGCATACGCCAGCACACTGGCAGACTTTACCAGCTTCTTTGGCGCGAATGAGGACAAGTCTGATATTCCGTCTTACGCTGAGGCGCTCCTTTGGCGGGGCAATCTTGAATCCCGCGGCTGCAGGGAGCGGACAATCGCTCAGTACCTGCGTCAGCTCCGCGCCTTCTTCGACTGGGCGTGCGAGCATGGATGGTATCAGGCAAATCCAGGCTTGAAGCGCCTGATCCCAACGGTGAGCGACCTGCCGCCGGCGGAATATATCACGCTCCACGACTGGCAACTCCGGCGGCTTTATACATACGAACGTCCCCAAAACGCCAAGGCCGCCACCTACCCACGCAACTACGCCATCGTCATTTTCCTGCTTACCACCGAACTCCGCAGCGTAGAGTTACTGCGCCTGACGCCGGCTGACCTGCATTGGTCGGACAATGCGATCATCGTCCGGGATGGTCATGCCGGCGAAGTCCGGCGGGTGGCGTTTTCAGACCTTGCCCAGTCCGCCGTGCAGCTCTACCTGGCCAGCGGCATTCGCCCGCAGGATCTACCCGATACCGCGCCCTTGTTTGGGAACACCGCGCCCAAGGGTTCATTTGGCCCTCGTACCGGCGATGAAAGCCGTGAGTGGCAGCAAGGCTCTCGCCAGTGGCTCTCCACATTGGTGGAGCGTCACGTCAGCGCCGTGGCCTTCGTTCGTGGTGTGCGCTGCGAGGAGCTGCGTCATGCTGCGGCTCAGGCCGAGTCGGCGGCCTTGTCGGAGGCCCGCACTCGTCAGGCACGGCAAAATGCCCTTCTGCTGGAGAGGATGAAAAGCCGCCCCTGACCGCTGGGGTCAAGGGCGGGAAAGTATTCAGCTTTCAGCGTATTCCAAAATGTCCCCTGGTTGGCAGTCAAGCATAGCACAAATGCGGCCTATGTTTTCCCAAGAGACAAGTTCACCTTTGCGTAACTGTTGAATTGTGGCCTCGCCCATGAGCTTTTCTTGCCGCATTTTGTAGCTGGAAAAACCTTTCTTTTTCAACTCAGCCAATACATCGATTTTAAAACGGACAGGCATTTGTCCACCTCCTTTATCACCCCTTATTCTATCACCAAATATGCACAGACGTCAAGTGTATAATTTGTGCGAAGTAAGCACTTAAATCTTGTGCATATTGCCAATGGACATACACAGAAATATGGTGTATATTTTAATCACCGAAAGGCAACAGGGGCGGCCTTAAACAAGCCATAAGCGGGCGGCAGACATACGGGCGAAAAGCCCTGAAACAGTGGGCGCAATACATTTCCGACGCTGCCCGACCCCAACAAAATGAACGGAGGTACACACTATGCTTGCCAAAAATCTTGATTCCCAGATCCACGAGCTGCGGGAGCTGCGCCGCATGGCCGACGAGCTGGCCGCCGCGATCGACACCATTCAGGATGCCATCAAGGCCGAAATGACCACCGCCGGCGTGGACGTTCTGACCGGCAGCGACTGGAAAGCCGTATGGAAGCCCATCACCACCAGCCGCATTGACACCACCGCCTTGAAGAAGGCCCTGCCCGACCTGGCGGCACAGTTTACCAAGACGAGCACCGTCCGGCGGTTCAGCGTTGCCTGAGCCGCACGGTCTGAAAAATTTGGAAGGAGGTGAAAAGCTATGGTGCTATCACGCCATGAAATGGAGACGGTCATCAACTTCAACGAAGCTGAGCCGACCGCCGACGTCTACACGCACAACAAGTCGCTGCGTCAGAAGCTGGAAATGTGGGCGCTGGACAGGCCCACGGATTGCCGACTTGTTCGAAAGTCCCATGACGGCAAGGCCGCCGAGTACATCGTGCCAAAGGCATGGCTGCGGGTCAAACCGCCGCGTGCGATGAGCGACGCGCAGAAAGCGGCACTCGCAAGAGCACGGGAAAAGGCCAATACCTCCGTGTAACGCCTCTGTGTGCAGTGTTTCAAGACTGTGCAAACCCAACCGAGGGAAGTATATACCCCCCCCCATACAGGGCGCGAAAAAGCCTCCGTCTACAAAGCGAAAAACAGGAAAGCGGCCATCAACGACCGCGGAAAGGGTTTTGAAGAAATTGTTTTACATCAAGGATCAAGGCCGCCAAATCCCCATTGAGGATGGCGAGGGCGGCAACGTATTCACAAAATGTGGAGACTGCGGCACAGAGTTCGAGGTCGATCTCGTGGAGGCCATACGCAACGGTTGCGACATCTACGCATCTTCAGTCTATTGTCCGGCATGTAGTGCTAAGCGACTGAAGGCAAAGAAGGAGACTGACCGCGAAATCAAGCTCCTCGCCGAGCGATATGAAGACTGTGGCATCACTGAGGAAATCATCCGCAATTTAATGGACAAGAAAGCTGATTTGGATGACCGCGCCAAGCTGATTGGTATCCGGCTGGGGTTGGGTCACGAGTTTCACCGCGAGGAGCTTTTCTCCGTTGATGACCTGTGCCATGTCACCGGCGAAACACCGGAGGAAGCCCTGACGCGGATGCGAGAGGCCGGTGTGTCTCCCATCACGGTATCACCCGCGCCGTGGCTGAAGGGCGGTGTGTCGTGAGCTACTACCACACCTGCCGTCGATGCGGGGCAAACCTCGATCCCGGCGAAAAATGCGACTGCGGAGGTGCTGCCGATGCTGTATCTCATCATGACCGCCGGAGCGTTCCAGCTTACCCGCTGGATGCTGGCTCTGCTGGATGCCATAGAAAAGCCCTCTGTGCCTACGCCGACCAAAGCACGACACAGAGGAGCTTGAACACCAACCGCCACAGGGCAGCTGGTACAGTCATTGTACCAGCCTCCCGCCGATAAAACAAGGAGGAAATTATGACTGTTGTATACCCTCTCACCGCTGCTGAGCGGCACACTATCCGCGAAGGCCTTTACGAAACCATGGCCGACTTCGAGCGTCCCTGGCGTATGCTGCTGCACCTCTGGATGCAGTACTGGGGCGAAGACCCCACGGACTATCAGGAGTGGGTACAGAACGATGCGGAGGCCATCGGCGATCTGCTTCTGACCATCGTGAATGCATTGGGAGATGCACTGACATCCTACCGTCTGATGACCGGCGGCGAGTTTGAAGGTGACCGCGATCCCTGCGGCGCTTATCTGGAGGAGGCCCAGCGCGTAGAGAAGTCCCGCCGCATCGATGATTGCATCGACACGGTGCGGAAGATGATATGTCAGTCCCACACGCTCTCCACAGCAGAGCGCGACGCCTTTCTTGGGCGACTGAACAACGAGATTATGGCTATGCGTGATAAGGACATTATGCAGGCTTTGGAAGAGTTCACCGCCGAGGTCAAGGACAGGGTCAGCAGCCGAGCAGAGTAACCCACCGCACGCAATGCACACAGAGAGAGTACCTGCCATGCGGCGGGTACTCTCTTTCTTCTGCCCACAAGCAAGCATATCCGCTCTCTCAGCAAAGAGCCACATAACACGGAAAACACACGGCACACTGCGCGGAAAATGACACGCAAGACCACCGCAGCGCTCACTCTCACCCCGTTGCTTGGATTTGAAATTCGAGCAGTGAAAGGGACATAAGCGTGGGTCGGACTTGAAGTCCGACCCTTTATCATGCCATTATGCGCGGCTTGTACGACATAGACTAATCTCACACCAGGCGAACGCGGCCAGCCATACCAACGTTTCTGTAGTATGCAGGGTGTACGCAGCGAAAGAGAGGGGGTGGTTTACAATGCGGAGATGAAAAAAGTAAGTCCCCCTCCTCGAAACTCTCCCCGTCGGACGGATGTTCCGATTCAGAGAGGGTGCAAGGACTTCGGCAGCCCTATTGCTTCAAGCTCTCACAAGGCAATAACTCAAAAGTACTTGACACTGCAATAACTTTTACGTATACTGTAAGTGAAAGGAGGCAGGATACCTATGCACAAGATATTCTTTTACCGTGACCGCAACGGAAATGAACCTGTCTTCGAATATTTGAAAGAATTAACGGCAAAAACAGATAAAAACAGCCGTATCAACGCGAATAAGATCAATGATTATATTGAAATTCTGCGCGTGTACGGCACACAGGCCGGAGAACCGTATATCAAGCATCTGGATGGTGAGATATGGGAGCTGCGACCCTTGCGAAATCGCATACTCTTTGTTGCGTGGGCGGGGGACGGTTATGTGCTTCTGCATTATTTCATCAAGAAAACGCAGAAAACTCCGGCACGAGAGATCGAGAAGGCAAAAAGAGAGCTTACAGACCTGTTAGAAAGGGGTGCTGATTATGAGTAATCCGGCCATTGGAAGAAGCTGGGAGGATGTACGGACGGAGCTTTACACACCGGAAGAGATCTCCGAGAGCAACCTGCGCGTTGCGTTGATTGGGGAGCTTATCAAAGCGCGGCAGGAGCAGGGTATCAGCCAGAAGCGCCTTGAGGAGCTGAGCGGCGTCAAGCAGCCGGTCATTGCGCGAATGGAGGCCGGCGTCACCAGCCCGCAGATCGACACGATCCTGAAGGTACTGGCTCCGCTTGGTAAAACTCTGGCGGTAGTTCCGTTGGACAATCGATGATTCCGAAAAAGGGAGAGGGCAAATACCCCCTCCCTTTCTTCGCCAAAGTATGCAAAAAATATCCAAATCGCAACATATTGTTTTGTTGCATGAGATTAGTCTATATCTTGTATTTCGCCTTTGTCTCTGATATACTACGCATGGGGATAACTGTATCGTCCCCCATGCTCCAAACTTTTGTTTGTGAGTTCATTCCTACCCGCGACCGCCGGCGGGATATAAACAGGCGGAAATTGAATACCGGCTGACGGATAGGAAGCGGAAACGTGCGAAAACCGACAGCGCATGGCCATAACAGGGTGGCCGTAAGCTCCAAACGGGGAAAAGGCAAACGCCACAGAACCCAGCGGAGCGTGCGCATGGATTTCGTGCGCTTTTTTATGTCCGTCAGCCAGTTTTATTTTTACAGGAAAGGAGCGTGCAGTAATGGCAGAGCTGACCCGCGAGGAGCAGGCAAAGGCCGCGCAGAGAGCGTATATGCGGAAGTACTCCCAGCGCCCCGAGGTACGGGAGCGAAAACGGCAGGCCAACATTGATTTTTGGGCACGGCGATATGCCGAGATGACCGAGATGGAAAAGCGAGAGGCTGAGAAAACCCGTTGAGAAACAAAAATGCCCCGTCAGGGCTGAAAGGAGCAAGAGAATATGAGAACAGATTATTTCTTGGGTCAGAATCGCGGTGACGACTATCGCAACTCTATCAAAAGTTATTCACTTCAGGCGTGGCGAGATGCCGGCGGAGAAGATGGAAACGAGCCGTACTTTGAAGAGGATGTGCAGCGCCGTGGCTTGGATTACTGTCCCGTGATACGGGTATATGTAGATGCCCGCATCTTCTCCACATGGGAAGCGTGGAAAGCGGAGGCGGAGCGCGCCAAGCTGGGCGCGATTAAAGGAAAAGACATCTACGGAGGACTCGCTTTCTTTGGCGGTGTAGGGTATTCCTTTTCTGGCAATCCCGCCTTTCTCGTGGAGGATATTCCCGGATACGGCACGAGGATATGGATCAATGTGCTTTGTCCCAACGAATCGGAGTTCTGCCGGGCAAAGGCGGACGCGGAGGAAGAAGCTGCGCGCCGCAAACGACACGGCGTGGCAGTCAATGCGCTGAGCGACTCACAGCGTACCACCCGGTATTGCTCCCTCCAGAACCAGCGCAGCGAGTTGGAAAAGCAACTGGAACGCTGGGGGGTACAGTAATGCGGCGGCTCGAAACGCCCCTGCGGGCGATCTCCGCCTACTGTCTGGCGGAATGTTGTTTGGGCAAGCCGCACCGTGTGGACGCCTGTCAGGAGTCGGAATGTCCTCTGCATGCCTTCCGGTATGGGACTGATCCGTATCAGGTGCGCTCTGGCGGCCCCGATGCCGGCGGCAAGCGCAAGTGAAGGAGGTGGGCTGCCATGGCATCCAAATTGATAGGACGATTCAGCGGCCTTGAGCAGGACATCTCGGCACTGGAGACGCAGGTAAAATGCGCGTTGATGCAAGCGGGTACCGCGCTGCAGGATGATATGAAGGTCTGCCTTTACGAGCACATTGACAGTGACGTGTATGGTCTGGCCGTCGGTCTCATGCTCGGCGGACAACTCTGCTCTGTGCACGTCCCTGCAAATATGTAGAAGTACAGGAAAAGGCCCACCCCGCTGAGGGTGGGCCTTTTGGTTATGCAATCACACATTTGATAGTCTTTTATGTGTGCTTCAATCTTGAGCGACAAACACACGTTCATGTATGTCACACGCTGTAAAATGCCATACTCCGGCGCTCACCTCGATGGTGATATATCCCACTTTATAAACGGATAAAGGGAAATGCCATTCATGAACTTTGCGTATGATGCTTTCCAAAAGAGACTACCTGCTGTACATAGGTCATCTCTTCATACTTTGCAAATTTAACTGTCACTTCCCTTGGCTTTCTCCGCATCTTCAACCATTTGTGCTACATTCATAGGAGGTATTACAATTGGTGGCATTTCGGGCTGCGCCGTCAAAAGTGACATTTGCGCTCTAATATATGGAAATATAATCGCAACCGCATTTTGTCTCAAAGCCAAACGCTCATAAGGCGACTCTTCATCTAAAGCAAAATACCCTGTCGCTGCGACTAAAATATCATATTCATTTTCCTTGGAGCCTTTAAGTGAAATGTGGACAATGAGTTCTCTATCTTCGCGCGTCTCAACATTAAAGCCAAGACTAAACGTTACCTCATTCTCGTTTGGGAAACCTTTACGTTGAAAATGTAACTCATCAAACACTAAATGTTCGAGCTTTAATACGCATTTATTTTCATTAATCATAGCACTCACCCAAATTATGCCGCAATATTCTTCATCAATTCCACAGAGTACAAGGCACCAAACACCTGCCCAGCGACCTCTGAAAAAGAAAACACCATTGGAATATTCCTAACCGGTGCATAGGCTTCTGTCTCACTCATCAAGGCATTAATATCAATATCGGGTATGGTGGATACAATGTTCGCCCCTTCGATGTGAAGTGGGGCCTCTCTTTCAATTTCCTCAAAAAAACGATCTCTTCGACTCAGTTCTTCGATGTCAGGATTTCTTACGCTTTCATAAAACGCCTCTATCTGATTATGGTTTAGCAAAATCGTACATCCGTGATCAGCCATAACGAACCTCCATTTATACAGGCAAATCTATATCCTTGCTTGCTAACTCTAAGTTTATAAAATCCATTCTCATTGCCACCGTTCCTGGGCAACGCGGATCCATCTTTTTAGGATATTCCCCAAATCCTACACCTCTATACCATCCTTTTCTTGCTTCAAACGCATCAAGCACAAAAAATCTAATGGGCAATTCTTCCGACTTCATTCGCGCCCACTGAATCAATTTTTTTAGCACCAATGTACCGATACCTTGCCCCTGTAATCTACGATCAATTGCGAGATATGATAACTCTAATGCAATAAACTCATTATCCGAAACATAGTAGTCAGCGATTTCATCACAGAGCCGCACAAGCTTTAACATACAATTGCCAACCAAATGTTCATCAACAAGGATATTATATGCCAGTGCCTGTTTAGAAACAGTCTTACTGTATGCTAATCCCATTAACGCATCAATACTCTTCTCTCCGCAAGAAAGCGAGGGTGAAATATCCCCTTGCATAACTTCAAGACGCAGTTCCGACATTTTATACTGTCCCTTCACACACAGAATGCAATATTAACGCCAGCCAATCATTAGAGCATATGCAACAAAATATATTTATGTCTTATTATATCGTCCTGCATTTCTACAGTCAATAACAAATTCGCCAATAAACCCACTAACATTTATGATTATTTTTTGCTTCATAGGTAAGCTATTCTTATTACATGTGTCACCTTACCTTCATCAATAAGAATATTTTTTCCGTGTGCTGCTCTCGATTTTCTCGGCGGCATCGACACCCTTGGAGAACTTGGCGGCTCGGAGTACACTCCTCTTCCCCATACGATGCTCTTTTGCGACAAGTTCTGATGTTCTGGCATTTTTCAAGTTCCCATTTTGGGAACTTGATTTTCTGTCGCCCCCTTGCGTCATCTTCTGGGCCTCGTACTGCCGTCCGATCAGATACGTTTTCTGTGCATCCGTCAGGTTGCGACGCCCCAGCTGGTTTTTGCAGCTCCACACGATGGCCTCGTAGCGGTCTGCGAAAAATAAATATCATAACGGACTTTTTTCGCCCCTATTTTTGCCCTCTTCCTTTCCGACTGGACACAGAGATTCCGTCGGTGTTTCTCCTGGCCTTCCTCGCGTGCGCGCGTTATTTGCGCGCGTGGTTCAGTATACTTCTCTATCATATCATCCTATGTACTTTACCATACAGCGGAATATATGCGGGAAAGGGGTATGGGAGAGGAGTCCACGAGCCGCCCATGTTCCGAAAAGGCATTTGTTGGAAAAAGCCATACCCCTATTTTTACCCCTACAAATACCCCTAACACGATTTTGTATGGTTGTGCATGATTATACCATAGACGCGGAAAGCCTTGTATTTTCAAGGATTTTTCGAACTTGGCTGCGCTGTATTCTACAAGGGAAAACACGTCCCCACAAATTCGAATCCTTCTCCCGCTGCCATCAAGAGGTCTGAAACCAATGGGTTTCAGACCCCTTTTCTTGTGTCTGACCCTTTATTTGACCCTTTAACCGTTTTGGGTTTTTCCATAGACAGTGCTCCGCATATAGGCTTCCATGCGGTTTGCGCTGTCTTGTTTCATTTTTTCAGAGACATGGCCATATATGTTGTTCCGCATTCTCTCCTTGGAGCAGCACACAAAGCAGCACCACCAAACGGTGGTGCTGCTTTGCGTTTTCTACAGCCTTGCGGCGCGTGCTGTCAGCGAAGCTCCTGCTGCTTCATCCACACGTCCATGACCAGGCTGTGAGGCAGTATTTTGGCCAGCCCTGCCTGTGCGCGGGCGATAAAGCCGTATTTGCACACGTCCTTGCCCCGCTTGGCGTCCCGCCACGTCCGGGTGACGATATCCTCCACGTCATACATGGCCACGTACTTTTTCACGATGGGCTGTTCGCCCTCCCGGATGGCGCGGTCGAAGAAGGCGGTCTTTGTCCAGAAGGGGCACACCGCCATCACGCCGATGCCGCGGCTGCGCAGCTCCCGGTTCAGGGCGCGGCTGAAGCTGAGGACAAAGGCTTTCGTGGCGCCGTAGATGTCGATATAGGGGATAGGCTGGAACGCCGCCACCGATGCGATGTTGATGATCTGGCTGCCGGAGGGCATGTAGGGCGCCGTCAGCTGGCACATGGCTACCACCGCCTGACAGTTCAGGTCGGTCATGTTCAGGTTCACCGCCAGCGGGGTGTCCAGCACGGCGCTGAACTTGCCGTAGCCGCTGCAATTCATCAGCAGCCCCACCTGCACCGGCTCCTCCGCCAGTGCCGCCGCGTATGTGCCGAAGCTGGTGCGGTCGGTCAGATCCAGCGCCAGCACGCGGATAGGGAAGGGGACGGTCGCCTTCAGCGCTTCCAGCTGCGCCTGATGCCGGGCGATGACCCACACCTCGTCGAAGCGGCCATATCGATCCACCGTTTCCGCGAAGCGCCTGCCCATGCCGCTGGACGCGCCGGTGATGACTGCAATCTTTTTCATAGAGGGCTCCTCCGTTCGGATTTTTCTATAGGCAGTACCGCATGCGGTGCTGCCTATACTGTACCGTATTTTGCCCCGCCCGTCAAGCGAACAAAAAAAGAAGCACCCGGAGGTGCTTCTTTCCGTATGATACTCCTGTTACGCGGCGGCGTGAGCGGCCTTGTGCGTGGCCTTCTCCTCGCGGCGGCCTTCCAGAAGCAGCGCGCGGGTGGCGGAGACGGTAAACACCAGTGCCCAGCCCAGAGTCAGGTAGTTGGCCAGTACGCGGATCTCCCAGTCGGCAGCCGTCATCAAAAAGGCGGAAGCTACGACCAGAACCAGGGAAACGACGGCGATAGCAACGTGAATAGAAATGTTTTTCATGGTAACATCCTCCTTGAAAAAATTTTGTATTTTTGTTGATGTTATTTTTTGGTTTCAGGCTCTTGCCTTCCTGTTGATACTATAGTAGAATATTTCACAGGAAAAGTAAAGCTGCACTTCATTATAATGGATGTAAGTTATACTAATAGCTGGAAAAGGAGGAAATATCATGGAAACAGCCCGCTGCCGCGCCTTTCTCGCCGCTGCCGAAACAGGCAGCTTCTCCCGCGCCGCCGAGGTGCTGCGCTACACGCCCTCCGGCGTGAACCAGCTGGTCTCCGCGCTGGAGAAGGAGGTGGGATTCTCCCTGTTCAGCCGCAGTACCAAGGGCGTGGCGCTGACCGCCAACGGGCAGCTGCTGCTGCCGGTGATCCGGGAGATACTCCATCAGGAGGACAGACTGTTTGAGCTGTCCGCCCAGATGAACGGGCTGCTGATCGGCACCGTGACCATCGCGGCCTATTCCAGCATCGCCACCCACTGGCTGCCGGCGGTCATCCGGGCGTTCCAGCAGGACTATCCCCACGTGGAGATCAAGCTGATGGAGGGGATATGGCAGGAGGTGTCCCAGTGGCTGGAGGAGCGCACGGCGGATATCGGCTTTTTCAGCTATCAGGAGAACATGCCCTTCGAGTGGATCCCGCTGGCGGAGGATCCCATGGTGGCGCTGCTGCCCCGCAGCCACCCGCTGGCGGAGGCATCGTGCTATCCGCTGGAGAACTGCGAGCAGGACAGCTTTATCATGCCGGCGCTGGGCTGCGACGACGATGTGGAGGCGCTTTTCGCCCGCAGCCATGTGCGCCCCAATATCCGGTATACCACCATCGAGAACTTTTCCGCCATGTCCATGGTGGAGCAGGGGCTGGGTGTCAGCGTCATGAACCGGCTCATCACGGAAAAGCGCATCTGCGACGTGGCCATGATCCCCATCGACCCGCCGGCCAGCATCACGCTGGGCGCGGCGCTCCACTCCCATACCGAGGCGTCTCCGGCGGTGAAGATGTTCCTGAAATACGCCGTGCGGATGCTGACGCGCACGGAATCATGAAGCTAACAGAAAAACTGATAGCCTATGATAATTTCCCGCTTGTGCGGAGGGGCGCGGACGGGTATAATTGCTTTAAATAACAAAAGAAGGAGAGCCCTGTCTGGGGCGGAAATCACTATGGATAAGCGTGTACTGGTCATCAATCCCGGCTCTACCTCCACGAAGCTCGCGCTGTTCTGCGGCACGGAGAAGGTATTCGACAAGACGCTGCGCCACAGCAGGGAGGACTTGCAGCCCTTCGCGTGGGTCATGGAGCAGGTGGACTTCCGCCAGAAGGCCATCGAACAGGCGCTGGCGGAGCAGCAGGTGGATCTGAACGGCCTGGACGCGGTCTGTGCCCGGGGCGGGCAGCTGCCCTACTGTGCGGCGGGCACCTATCAGGTGGATCAGGACATGGTGGACTTTATGTACACCGTGCGGGACGCGGCGCACGCGTCCAATCTGGGCTGCGTGCTGGCGCTGCGGATCGCCCGGCCTCTCGGCATCCCCGCCTTTATCTGCGACCCGGTCACGGTGGACGAGATGACCGATGAGGCGCGGATGTCCGGCTTGCCGGAGCTGCCCCGGATGATGACGGGACATGCGCTGAACTGCCGCGCCATGGCCATGCGCTGCGCCAGCGAGGTGCTGCACAAGCCGCTGGCTGACTGCCGGCTCATCGTGCTGCATCTGGGCGGCGGCGGCTCTGCCCGGCTGTTTATCGGCGGAAAGATGGTGGACGGCGTCCGGGACGACGAGTGGATGTTCGCGCCGGAGCGTATGGGCGGCGTGAGTTTGCAGCCGCTGGTGGCTATGTGCTTTTCCGGGGAATATACGAAGCAGGACATCATGAGCTTCATCCGCGGCAAGGGCGGGCTGGTGGCGCATCTGGGCACCGCCGACGCCATCGAGGTGGAGCGGCGCATCCGGGAGGGCGACCGGCACGCCAAGCTGGTGTACGACGGGATGCTGTACAGCTGCGCCCGCGCTCTGGGCGGGCTGGCGGCTGCCGCAGACGGAAGGGTGGATCGGGTGATCCTCACCGGCGGACTGGCGCACTCCCGGTATGTGGTGGAGTACCTGACGCGGAAGCTGTCCTTCATCGCACCGGTGGAGGTCATGGCCGGCGAGTTTGAGTTGGAGGCGCTGGCGGCCGGCGCCTGCCGTGTGCTCAACGGCGAGGAGCAGCCCCGCCGCTTCGCGGATATCCCGAAAGCATAAAAACGGGCATAAAATAAAAAAGTCCCCCGGCCGGGGGACTTTTTCTATGCCCGTTTTACGCCGCAGACCTGATACATCCGGTCGTCGGAGATCACCACGTCCACGTCCAGATACGGCGCCATCAGCGCCCTGACCTCCTCCTCGGGGAGAAGCCGCATGGACACGGCGTGGGCGCTGCCGCTGTGGTGGGCGTCCAGCGCGGCGCGGCTCATGCCGTGGGCGATGGACAGCCGTCCGCCGGGGCGCAGCAGCCCGGATAGCCGCCGGATCAGACCCGCCGGGTCGGGGAAGTGGGGAAAGGCGTTGTAGACCATCACCACGTCGTAAGGGGCGCTCTCCTGCACCTGCACGTCTGTCTCCACGTCGCCGCAGATCACCTCGATGCACGTTCCCGCGGCCTTTTCCGCCGCCCGCGCCGCCATCTCCGGTGACAGGTCGATGGCCGTCACATGCCCCGCCTGCCGCGCCGTGTAATCCGGGAACAGCACTCCGGTGCCGCAGGCCACGTCCAGCACATGGACGCCCGGCTGTACGCCGGCGTTGTCCAGAATGGCGGCGATCACAGGCTCGTTCCGCACCAGCTCAGCGTCCCAGCCCGGCGCCAGCCGGTCGAAGAAGGACTGTACGTCACGCTTGTCTATCATGGCGCGCGCCCTCAGCGGAAGAAGGCGGCGGTGTCGATCTGCTGATAGCCGCCGAAGCTGTTGGGCATCCGGTAGATATCCTCCGCAATGCCCTTGCCCAGAAAAGCGCCGGTGATCTCGTTGAGCTTTTCCGTCATGTCGATATCCGCGAACTGGTCGGGGTAGGCGCACTTGGCGGCAAACCATGCGTTGGCCAGCGCGATTTCATAATTGGTGTAGTAGGCGTTGTAGGCCATCTCCAGATAGACCTGCCCGTTCTGCCACGCCTTGCAGCTGTCAAACATGCCGCTGTCCTCGGCGTACAGGGGCTTGATGTTCTTCACCGCCGCCGCGTCGATGAGCATGATGTCCATATCCGCGCCCAGCGCCGTGAACTTCTCTGCCTCGATGGGCTGGATGCCCGGTGCGCTCAGGCCGCTGACGGCGTTTTTGATATGCGCTACCCGGAAGGTGCTGTAGTCCTGCACGGTCATCAGGTGGTTGGTGGTGCCCCAGTTGCCCAGACCGCAGACATAGACGGAGGGCTTGGTGTCCTCGGCGATATCCGCTGTGCGGCGGCCGAGCTCCGCTGTCTCGGATTCCACGAAGGACAGCAGCTCCGCCGCCCGCGTCTCCTTGCCGAATATCTTGCCCAGCAGGGTGACGGAGCCGCGGAAGTCGTCGCTGAACACACCGTCCACGCCGGTGCGCAGAGTGACCACCGGCACGCCGGTCTGCTGCTGCAGGGCGTCCGCCTTGTCCGTGTCCTCGTACTCGGAGACGATGATATCCGGCGTGCAGGAGAGGATCTTCTCCGCCTCCGCCGCCTGTGCGTTGGGGCCGCCCACGCCGCAGGAGGGCAGCGCGGCGAAGGTGTCGCCGTAGACCATCACATAGGGGCGTGCCACGCCGTCGAACATCTGGGGACGCTCGCTGAGCGTGGTGTTGTCGATGTCCTCCACGCCGCACAGCAGGCTCACATCGCCCACATAGCTGTACAGCCGCAGAGCGCCCGCGCCGATGCACACCACCCGCTGATAGCTGCCGGGCGTCAGCTCAAGCTCACGGCCGATCATGTCGGTGACTGTCACCGTCTCCGGTGCGTCGCCGGTGTCGTCCGCCGCAGGCTTCTGGCCGCAGCCGAACAGGGACAGCGCCATCACCAGCGCCAGCACAAGGGCAAAAAGTCTATTCTTCATCGTCGTCCGCTCCTATCAGATATTTTTTTCCGTCTATCACCGCCGCGCGTACCCGCGCGCCGAATATCTCCTGTACCGTCTCCGGTGTGAGGATGTCCCCGCCGCCGGTATATTTGATGCAGCCGTCCTGCATCAGGAACAGCCTGTCACCGCATTGCAGCGCCTGATTCAAGTCGTGGAGCGTACACAGCACCGTGATGCCCCGTGTCCGCGCCAGCCGCCGGGCATGGCGCAGGATGCGCTGCTCGTTGGCCACGTCCAGATTGCCGGTGGGCTCGTCGAATACCAGCAGGCGCGGCTCCTGCGCCAACGCACGGGCGATGGCCACCTTCTGCCGCTCGCCGCCGGAGAGCTGCTGCACGTTCCGCTGCGCCAGCGCCGTCAGCTCCATGTCCTCCAGCGCCGCGTCCACCGCCGCACGGTCGTCCGCGCCCGGCTGGATGCCGAAGCGCGCCACGCGCCCGGCCATCACCGCGTCATAGACCCGCAGCCCGCCGAATTGCAGATCCTGCGGGACATAGGCCGCGACACGGGCGCGCTGCCGCCGGTCAATGGCCGTCAGATCCCGCCCGTCAAAGGCGATGCGCCCCGATTCCGGTGTACACAGCCCCAGCAGCGTCCGCATCAGGGTGGTCTTGCCGCAGCCGTTGCGGCCCAGCAGCACGCCCACCTGTCCCGCGTCCAGCGAAAGACTGGCGTTCCGCAGCACCGGCTGGCTGCGCCTGTCGTAGCGGAAGGTCACCTGTTCTACGCTCAACATACACGGCTCTCCTTTCGACCGAAGATCAGCGCCAGGAAAAACGGCGCGCCCAGCAGGGAGGTGATGGCGCCCACCGGCAGCGCCGAGCCGCTGCCCAGGCTGCGGCTCAGTGCGTCCGCCGCCAGCAGCAGCGCGCTGCCGCACAGCGCCGACGCGGGCAGCGCCCAGCGGTGGTCGTGCCCGATCAGCCGCTTGACCGCGTGGGGACAGATGATGCCCACGAAGCCGATGATGCCCAGAAACGACACGCACACGGCGGTGATCAGCGATGAGGCCAGCAGCGACACCCAGCGCAGCAGCCCCACATTCACGCCCATGCTGCCCGCCGCGTCGCCGCCGCTGAGCAGGGCGTTGTACCGCCATGCCAGCACCGAAAACAGGACAATGCCCGCCGCCGTGACCGCCAGCATGATCAGGTCGGTGCGGTAGGTGGCGCGTCCCAGATCGCCGAAGCTCCATATCACCGCGGCGGATAGCCCCACGTCCGTGGCGTAGAATTGCAGAATGGTGGTGGCCGCCGTCCACACCGAGCCCAGGGCGATGCCCGCCAGCACCACCACGCCGGGGGAGAAGTCCCGCAGGCGGCACAGCGCCAGGATCACCAGCACCGACGCCGCCGCAAACAGAAACGCCAGCGCGGAGGTGGCGAAGGGATCGGCGGAGGCGGTGTAGCTGGTCAGATTGTTGCCGGTGGACAGGAAGCCGCCGGCAAAGACCACGATGGACAGGTTGGCGCCGAATACCGCCGCGTTGGACACGCCCAGCGTGGCGGGGGAGGCCATGGGATTGCCCAGCACCGTCTGCATGACAAGTCCGGCGGCGGACAGCCCGGCGCCCGCGATGACGGCGGCCAGCAGGCGGGGCAGGCGGATGTACCGCATGATGCGCACCGCCGCTGTATCGCCCTGCCCCAGCAGCGCCAGCACGCACGAGCGCACCGACATGCCCGACGAGCCCACCAGCAGCTCCGTCAGCGCCAGCAGCACCACGGCGGCGGCCAGCACGGTCACGACCAGTATTTTCTTTTTCTGCGAGCCGTGTCTGTCCATGCGCCGCCTCCCCGGAGTTTTCGCAATCTATTTTACCCCATGCGCCGCCGCGCCGCAACCCTACCGGGGGGTTGCAGATATGAGAAAAATGCAAATTTCCCTTACGATCCGGGTGGGAAAATTTCCCATCCCCGCCTTGACAAACGGAGCGCCGTGCGCCATTATATAGCTATAAAGTTTACTTATAAGGGTGAGGGCATGGACATCCAGAAATTGCAGGCGCTGGCCGTGATACAGGAGGCCGGGAGCTTCTCCCGCGCCGCCGAGACGCTGGGCTATTCTCAGGCGGGGCTGACGTACATGATGAACAGTCTGGAAAACGAGGTCGGCCTGCGGCTGCTGGATCGCAGCTACAGCGGCGTGCGGCTCAGCGAGACGGGCAAGGCGCTGATGCCCAAGATCCACCGGCTTTTGCAGGTATACGACTCGCTGAACGGGGAGATACGCGCCTGCAAGCGGTCGCAGGAGACCACCCTGCGGCTGGCGGCGCTGGACACCATCTCCACCCGCTGGGTGCCCCGCGCCGTGGCACAGCTGAAGGAGGAGTACCCGCACATCACCGTCAGCGTCATCTCCGGCAGCCCCATGCAGGTGGACAACTGGCTGCGGGACGGCAGCGTGGAGATCGGCGTCACCGACCGGCGCTGGACAGGCGCGGAGCTGGACTGGACGAAGCTGGTGGACGATCCGTTTCTGGCGGTGCTGCCGCCGGACAGCGACGCGCCCGACCCCATGCCGGCGGCCTATCTGTCCGGCAAGGCGGTCATCATCCCCGACTACGGCACCAACACGGACACCACCCGCGTGTTCACCCGCGCCGGTGTGGAGCCGGCGTATACCGACGACCGGCTGAATAACCGCTCCGTTTTGGCGGCGGTGGCCGCCGGGTTGGGCAGCACGGTGTTCTCCCGGCTGGAGCTGGACTATTACGCCCAGCGGAACCTCACCGTCCGCGCCATCGACCCGCCCTGCCTGCGGGAGCTGGGCGTGGCCATGCGCCCGGCGGTGAAGAACAACCCCGTGGCGCGCTCGCTTCTGCGCGCCCTCCGCCGCGCCGCAGCAGACGACATTGCCTGACGGCACCGCCCCATCCGGGGCGCCGCGTTGTTTTTTTTGGGGGGGGTATGCACCTGTAGGGCGGGACCCATGTGTCCCGCCGCCGGGTACGCATT